>Ga0326728_10008397_pt1 | contig 25696 bp, 22 predicted proteins | sample MB3enrmetagenome_FD_207602 | JGI IMG/M metagenome (GOLD analysis project Ga0326728, IMG submission 207602) | Lab enriched peat soil microbial communities from McLean, Ithaca, NY, United States - MB31MN | ecosystem: Environmental > Terrestrial > Soil > Wetlands > Peat | place: USA: New York... | reverse complement strand
GGAGTGCCGGGCAAATCTTGTACCAGCGGGAATGAGACAAACCGGTATGAGAGGAGCCTGGTATGGCACGAGGAAGAAAGCAGCCTAGTCCTGAGCAGATCGTGAGCCTGCTCGGGCAGATTGAAGTGGCTGTGGCCAGCGGCAAGACAACACCAACCGCCTGTCGGGAAGTGGGGATCACCGAACAGACGTATTGCCGCTGGCGCAAGGAGTACGGCGGATTGGCAAGGATCGGGTGGAGCGAATCTGGCGCCGCGAAGGGCTGAAGGTCCCACAAAAACAGAAGCCGAGAGGACGGTTTTGGCTCAACGATGGATCGTGCGTACGGCTCAGGCCGGAGCATAGGAACCATGTGTGGAGCTACGACTTCGTAAGCGCCACGACGCAGGACGGTCGCACTGCGCGCATGCTGAACCTGATCGATGAGCACACCAGGGAATGCCTGATGATCCGATGCCAACGGCGCTCCACCCCACGGACGAAGACCTGTCCGTGGGGGCCCCGGCGTTGGCGCAGCGCGCGAGTGATCGGCGCCCTGGCCGATGGGATGGTGGTGAAGGGGGTCCCGGAGCATCTGCGCTCCGACAACGGCCCGGAGTTCGTGGCCAGAGACTTACGCCAGTGGCTGGCTGCAACAGGCGCGAAAACACTGTATATCGAACCCGGCTCTCCTGGGGAGAACGGCCACTGTGAGCGCTTCAACTCAAAGCTGCGGGATGAGTTCTTGAACGGAGAGATCTTCTACTCGATGAAGGAGCTCCGCGTGCTGGCCGAACGCTGGCGCGTCCACTACAACACCGTCAGACCGCACTCTTCGCCGGGCTGCAAATCACCAGCGACGGCTGCATGGCTGACCGCAGCTTCCCGGGGGCATGGGAAAGTGGAAAGCAAAGAACGCTTCCCACTTTCCCATGCCCCCGACTACTACGACCAGTCATATCATTTACCCGTCGCGCTAAACTAACCATGCCGCTGGTACAAAAGATCGGTCACTCCAGCTGGGATACCCGATTTGCCCCTCGTTTCCCCTTCTTCCATCGTCAGCGACAAGAAGGCGCCAGGATATGTCTTTGATTCCAAACGAATAAAGTTAATAACAGGCTCTAGGGCCAATTCTTGCCTCTGAGGAGAGGCACGTAGGCTTGATGTATGAAGTCACCACCCCATCGGGGCGGAAAGTGTAACCGCCTCGCGGAAGTCATTGGCGCATGGTCGAAGAAGAGTTCTGGCTTTGAACATGGGATCGCATTCCCACCCGGTGAGAGGTTCATGCTGACCTGGATTTCAAGGGCGCCTGGCGGAAAAAGGAAGCAGTTTCTCTCTCCAGGCGCCCATCTGAACTAATCTCCCGAGGACGAATCGTCGTCAACCGAGGCAGATTCATCCACCGCCGCGTCGTCGGCCGGAGCTTCTTCGGCCGGGGCATCGTCCACCGGAGCTTCGTCTGCGACGGCCGAGGTGTCCTCCTCCGGGCCCACCGAATCGCCGAACTCGCCCGAGGCACCGTAATCGTCGGCAGTTCCCTCTTCGCTTTGCGCGGCGTCGCCGTAGAGCTGCGCGTCGGCCGCATCGTCAGGATTCCCGGTAGTATCGTCGGCGTAACTCTCGGCGGTCTGCGCGTTCTCATCGGCGGTCTGCTGGTCCCAATTGGCCCAACTCTCGTCCTGAGACGCTTGCCAGGTCTGGTCGGTTTCGTCCGGGCCGCCTGCGTTCGCCAGGTCCTCAGAGGCCGAGTAGGCTTGCTGGGCATCGTCCTGCGCCGTTGCGTAATCGCCTGAGGCAGCAGCCTGTCCCTCTGCCTGCTCGTCCTGCTGGAGGGTTTGCTGGGCGTCGCTCGCAGCGTCAGACTGGGCCTGAGCGTCAGGGTCAGTTGCGTCGGTGGTTGAATCGGTGGCTGCGGCGTCGGGATCGGCAGCGGCGGCGTCAGGATCGGCAGCGGCATCAGGATCGGTCGCTGCAGCGTCGGGATCGGCGGCGAGCCCAGCCGCCGGATCGTCGGTGCCGGTCTCGGTCCCGGTCAAATCCCCGGCGTCCGTGGGCTCTGCCGCGCTCTCTTCGCCGGCGGCTCCAGTGAAATCGGGAGCCGGTTCGGCCATACCCATCGTCTCATCGGTCCCGGCTGCTGTTGCGGCTGCATCCGCGGGGTCTGTCGCGAATCCTTCGCCGCCGGCTCCAGGGGAATCGGAAGCCGGATCCGCCATGCCCATACCCATCGTCTCACCGGCCCCCGCCGCTACCGCGGCTGCATCCGCGGGGTCTGCCGCGCTCACCTCGCTGCCGGCTCCGGAGGTATCCGCGCCGGGTTGCACCACACCCATAGGCTCGTCGGTCACCGCCGCTACCGCGGCTGCATCCGCGGGATCTGCCGAGCTTACCTCGCCGGCGGCCGCGGAGGTATCCACGCCGGGTTCCACCACAATCACTTCTTCGACCACCCCTTCCGGGGTTGCTTCCGATGCGGCGGAATTGTCGCCGCTCCCGAACGGATCGAGGATGACGTCAATAATCTCTTCCGTCACCGATGTTGATCCGGAGGAATCTGCGCCGCCGGCTGTGTTCGCGGCCAGTGTGCCGGAGTCATCGGGCACTATCACTACGACTTCATTGCTGGGATCGTCTGGCATAACTCAATCTCTCTTTCCCGGTCACCCGGCTTATTCTTGCGCGGCGGCAGGCGCCGGCACTACTGCTGATTTTGTTTCTGCGGCGGCAGGCGCCGGCACTACTGCTGATTTTGTTTCTGCGCCGGCAGGCGCCGGCGGCGGAGCAGCCGGCTTGGGGCGCAACGTAATCACGGTTTTACATTGTGGACAGCGGACATTCAAGGACGATTTGCCGCGCAGGACGGTCAGGGGAACCCGCATGGCGGCCTGGCACTTGGTGCAGACAACCCGGATGAAGTCCGAAGGCGCTGGCGGCGGGGCGGTTGTTGGCGGCGGGGCAGTTCTTGGGCGCGAACCGGGCGGGGCAGCATGAGAAACCGGCGCCGGCTTCGGCGGCGGAGCGGTTTGCTTGCGGGCGGACTGCACGGTCTGGCTCCAGCCCATGAGCTCGGGCTCGCAAGCCGACTGGCCGAGCAGCCGCAAGCGCCGCGTGGTGTACATCGAAGAGGAGGTCGTCATTTCAGTAAAGCGCGTCAGCTGGTCGTCGCTTGCCTCTTCCTGCTTCATCCATTCCTCGATGTTCACCTGTTTCAGCAGCCTGGCAGAGCGGATGGACCAGGCCAGCAGAACGCGGCGCGCGAGGGCCTCGTTACCGACGGCGAGCAGCCCGGCGCGGTCGGCGGTGATCTCCGATTGCCGCGACCACGCCAGCAGCGGCAGTTCCACCGTGCCCTGGATCAACTGCATGGGGTGGATCGCGTTGATCAGTCCGTTGGAAAGCAGGCCGTGCATGGCGGCGGAGTCGCCGGCGAGGAAACGGGTCACGGTCTTCCAAAGGGCATGGCCGGCGCGGCAGTGTCCCATCTCTCGTGCCAGCACAAAGAGCATTTCTTCGTTCTGGAAGTTGTTGAGGATGGCCGTGCCCAGCACGATAAATGCGCTGCTGTCCGAGCCGAAGGTATACGTGTTCCACTGGGAATCGCCCGACACGTACACCTCCGGCAAGCTGGGCAAGCCAACAATGCGCGCCGCCAGAACCCCCTGCTTCCACACGTCGGGCAACTGCTTCGGGCCCAGGCGAATGCCGTTGAACGTCGATTCGATCCACGGACGGCCCACCTTGTCGGAGGCGTAGCGAACGGCCGCGTGGAGCGCGGGAATCTTTTGCAATTTGGTCATCGCCTGGCCGTCCTGCGCCCACAGGAAGACCGAGCGATCGAGCTGGTAACCGGGAAATAAAGGACGCAGCCATCCACAATCCGCACAGACATCCTCCGCAGGGCTCAGGCCAACGCCGTTGCCGCCGCAGAGCTTGCAGACGGAGGGCTGGGTGGGTGCATTGGGCTGCGGCGCGAAAAATGCAGGCAGCGGCACGGACGGCGGCTGTTGCGGCGCGGCCGGGGCCACGAGCGGGGCCCCGCAGCGCGTGCAGAATGCCGAACCGGCGATTCCGGGTCCGTGTCCTTGCGGGCAAACCACTTGAAGAGCGGCGCTGCTCAAGGGGCTTTCCTTTCCGGTCACACGCTGGACCTTCAGTGACTTGCGAACTGCATCAGGGTGAGCTTGAATATCCAGCTCATGAAATAAAAGGCGGTCGCAACATATAACGCCCTGCTGAAGTGAGCACCTTCAGTAATGCGCCGAAACGAAATGCGCCGCCATAGCAGGTAGATCGTTGACGGAATCAAGGACACGGTGCCAAAGAACGCGAGAAGGCCAAAGGGATTGGCGAGAAACGCTTTCCAGAACTGGAACCTGATGGCGTACGCAAAGCATGTGGTAAGCCCGCAACTGGGGCACGGCAGATGCGTCACGCGCAGGAAGCCGCATGGGGGCAGCCCAAGCTGGGTGTGCGTTCCATAACCGCAGGCTGCCGGCTTCAGCCAAAGGGCAATCGCAAGCACACCGCAGGCAGCAGCCAGCAGACCAACGGCAACCGATTTGTCGGTCCGGTCGTACACGCGAGAACTCCGGACAAGCTAAAGGCGACGCAGGCCCGCCATGCCAAACATCAAGCAAAGGCCGACAACAGCGAGAGCCGATACAATGACGTTCAGGTAAAAGGCTATCTTGGCCCACGATTCGTCCAGTTGCGGAGCCCGCCCGGCAGCGATCTCATCCATGTCCTTCTTCGCCAGGAAGATTCCGATTACCCCGGTGACCGGCCCACAACAGAACAGGGCGGCAATGCCCAATCCAAGAGCCCACTTGGTATTGTCTCCCATCACCTTGGTTCCGGGAACCGGCGGATAGACGTTCGGGGGCGGAGGATAAGGGTTTGGAGGCGGCGGATAAGGGTTGGGGGGCGGAGGCTGGTTCGCGGCAGGTTGCTGCCACCCCGGCGACGGAGCACTGCTCGCGGGGACGCCTGATTGTTGAGCGGCCAGCGGCGCGCCGCACTTTCCGCAAAAAGCGGAATCGGAAGGATTTGTCCCGCCACAGCGCGGACATATGACATCGTTCATCGCAAGTCACCTCAGAAACTACGAGAAAACCAAGATCGCCCAAAGACCATACACCTCCCTGCGGCGCGGCACAGACGCCGCAAATGGAGTTGCCGGAGAGAGACGTTTGCAATTACTCTACACGGTTCTATCGACGAGAGTGCAAAAAACTGTGCAATTCCGGGAAGCTTGCGAATCCGCCGCTGTGCCGGTCAGGACTTCGACGAGTATTCCTACGCCACGGTGAGCCCGAAGCATGAGGCCGCCGGAACCCCGGTTGCGCCATTCGTGTTTCCAATTTCGCGCCGGAAAGGACTGCGACTGAGCGGCATATTTCACATTCGGGGCGGAGGAAGCGGCGTTCTACTCTGGCGGGTTGGTTTTGGATGCTCCGCAGGGCCTTCGATGGCGGGTGGCGCAGGTCCCCACTTATTGAAATGAGCAAAGATGGGTGCCCCATCCTTCGCTTTTTTCCGGCGAAGGACGGGATACCACAAACTTCGGCCGGGGGGCCTGACTCCCGCTCTCGCGATTAGCGATATAGGATGTTTGCATGGAGCCGACCCCCATCCAGTCCGGGCGGGCGGCCCAGGTTTGATAAGCAGGAGACGAGGGCGCCTCAGGTCTCGCCTTTCAGACCGTGGGAAACGTATACTCACTGGTTACGATGCCCGTCGAAACCGAGATCAAATTCCGCGTAGACGACGTTCCCGGCCTCACCCAGCGGCTCGATGCCGCCGGATTCACCCTGCAGACCCCGCGCGCCTTCGAGTCGAATGTCCTTTATGACACGCCCGACCGGCAGATGCGCGCGCGCACGGAGATCCTGCGCATCCGCAGCTACAACGGGCGCTGCCTTCTCACCCACAAGCGTTTGCCCGATGACGGCCCCGGCGAAGACATCCACAAGCACCGCGTCGAAACCGAGACCGAAATCTCCGACGGCGACGCCCTGGCCCAGGTCTTTCTCTCGCTCGGCCTCATTCCTGCCTTCCGCTACGAGAAATGGCGCACGGAATGGACCGACGGCGAGGGCCACTGCGTGGTGGATGAGACGCCTATCGGCAACTACGCTGAACTCGAAGGCTCCGCCGAGTGGATCGACCGCGCCGCGGCCCGCCTGGGCGTCCCTCCGGCCGAGTACATCACCCTCAGCTACGGGCGCCTCTTCGACCTGTGGCGGGAGCAGCACGACTCGCCCGCCGAAGACCTCACCTTCGCCGCCGTCGGCCAGAACTCCTAGCAGCACGGAGCCCGGAGCGCTCGATTCCCTTTGTAATCAGAAACTAAGAATCTCCTCATCCCGCCCCTCCCGTGTGCCGATAACCCGAATGAGCAGCACTCGATCTTCAGGAGGGTCCATGAATTCACCTTACTTCGGAATCAGTCCCCGCCGGTTGCGGCGCGGGGGCATCTGGTTGTTTCGGGCGGCCGCGCTGGGACTGCTGTTGGCCATGGCCGTGCCCGGCCGGGCGGCAGAGGATCGCGCCGTCAAGTCGCGTGTGGCGCCCAGCTACCCGGAGATCGCCAAGCGCATGAGGATATCGGGCGTGGTGACCGTCCAGGCAACCGTGGACCCCGACGGCAAAGTTACCGATGCAAAGGCCGTCAGCGGCAACCGCGCGCTCTCGCCGGCTGCCGAGGATGCGGTTCGCAAATGGAGATTTGCCCCGGCGGACGCGCAGTCCATGGTTACGGTGGAAGTCACCTTCGCTCTTTCTCAATAGCACGGGGGCGTCGCGGCGGCTTGCGAAGCCGGCGATGATTGACCTCCCTCGCGATTCAAAGCCGTTTGCCGGAGCACGACCCCAAGAGGGAACCGGCGAGTCACCAGAGCAATACCTTCACTGCTAGAAAGGGCCCGGACGCTTCACCCTTCTCGGATTGAAATTGGCAGTGTTGCACGCACGTGGGAGCAGCAACTGCGCTATGCCGGCCTTACTCCAAATCCCCGACGCTCCCGGTGCCGGCGTATTGTCCATCGCCCTGATCGGCCCCAACGAGCAGCACCGCAAGGCGATTGCGGGCGCTCTCGCCTGGTGCCATATCGGGATGGAGAGCCGTGGTCCCCAATTACTAGACCCTGGCGACCCCGCAGAGGGGCACAGCGCCCGGCGGCAACACCACCACTCCGGGGTCTCCATCCGGGAGTTTGCTTCCTACCCGCCCAACGATCTCGACGAAATACCCAAGGCGCTGGGGATGGACTACGACCTGGTCATCATTGAACTGGATTCCGATCCGGCGCTGGCCCTCGGCATGGTGAAGAGCATCTACGCCCTTGGCTTGGCGACGGTGATGGTCTATTCGGCGAACCCCGATCTGGAGATGGCCATCGGCAGCATGCGAGCCGGCGCCCGCGAGTTCCTCAAACTGCCCCTCGCCACCGCGGACATGGCCGACGCTCTCGCCCGGGTCGCGGTCCGCCGCCCCGCGCCCCGCCAGCCCAAGAGCTCGGCCAGGAAATCCTTCGTCTTTCTGGGCGCAAAAGGCGGTTGCGGAGTCACCACCCTGGCCTCCAATTTTGCCGTCTCCCTGGCACAGGAGTCCGGACAGCCCACCGTCCTGATCGACCTCGGCCTCCCCCTCGGCGACGTCGCCATCAACCTCGGCATGGTTCCCAAGTACTCGACAGCCAACGCCTTTCAGGATTCAAGCCGCCTGGATGCCAACTTCCTCTCCTCTTTGCTGTCGGAACATGCCTCGGGTTTGCTAGTGCTGGCCGCGCCCAGTGAATTCTTCAAGATCCCGCCCACTAACGTCGTCATCGACAAACTTCTCTCCGTCGCCCGCCAGAACTACGACTACGTCGTCGTCGATGCCGGCTCCAGAGTTGACCTGAAAGGTTCGATTCTCTTTGAAGATTCCGCCATCGTCTACCTCATCACCCAGATCGGCGTCTCCGAACTCAGAAACGCCAATCGCATGATCTCCCACTTCTTCGCCCACCGCATCCACACGCTCCAGATCGTGCTCAACCGCTATGCGCCCCGCGCCCTGGGCTTCGATGAAAACCACATCATCAAGGCCCTCACCAGGCCGGCCGAGTGGCGAATCCCAGACGATTACGCCACTGCCCGACGCACCCAGAACACGGCCACGCCCATCGCCCTTGACGACTCGCCCATTTCCAGAGCCATTCGCCAGATGGCCAGAGCCGCTTGCGGCCTCTCCGAACAACCGGAGAAGAAGAAGCGCTTCAACTTCTTCCGGTAGCGGGTTGGGCTTCCTCGCATTGACGAAGAGCACGGCTGCGGGAAAGCCCGGCTGGCGGAAAAGTAGACTTCGACTCGCGATCATGTCAGGGCACGACTTCAGTCGTGCCGTAGAAACGGGAAACGAAAACGCGGCTTTAGCCGCTGCGGGACTGTAGCTCGTTGAAAACACGGACCCCCAGGGGCTAAAGCCCGACAATCTAAAATCTTCGTCAAGCAGCACGACTAAAGTCGTGCCCTGACACAAGGGGCAAGAACTCTCACCGAATCGGGCTTTGCCGCAGCTCGTTAAGCCACTGACGGGGGACTTTGGATCATCGGCCCGAGTTGCTCAGCGCGGATTCCCGAAGCAGCTCTTCCAGCGCATCGCATGCCGACCGCACGCCGTCCTCCTGCCCCAGCCGGCGCGCCACCTGGTCCGCGCGCCGCGCAAAAAGCGGCTCCGCCAGCATCGCCTTCAGCTTTGGCGCCACCCGGATGGGCGTATAGTTCCCGCGCTGAATCACCCGCGCCACCTTTAGCCGCCGCATCCGTCTGGCATTGTCCGGCTGGTCGTGCGAGTAGGGCATGATCAGCATCGGCTTGCCCGCCCGCAGGCACTGGGCGGTGGTGCCCACTCCGCCCTGATGCACCACCATGGCCGCGCGCGGAAGTAGCTTGGAGTAGGGCGCGTATTCGGCCACGCAGATGGTCTCCGGCAGCTTTTGCCGAAGGCGGTTGCGGGGATCGGAACCGATGAGCAGAACCGCCCGCACCCCCAGCTTGATGGCCGCCCTGGCTGAGAATTCGTAGAAGCGTCCGGCCGCCAGCACCGCCGCAGATCCCAGCGTGAAAACCACCGGCGGCGGGCCGGCTGCCAGAAACTCCTCGAGATGCGGCGGCAGCGCTCCGTTTCCCGCGTCCGAATCGTAGTAGCAAAACCCCGTAATCTTCGTGTTCTCCGGCCAGTCCTTCTGCTCCGTGCCCAGAACCCGCGAAAAGAGCGCCAGCACCAGGTAGGGCGAGTGCTTGGCGTCGAAGAGTGGATTCGCGCCTCTGGGCAGCCCCAGCTCGGCACGCAGATCGTAGATCGGCTGCGGCCATTTGCGGCTCACAAAGCGCGCCAGCCGCCTGATCACCCGTCCGAAGCCTGGCACCGCCTTGTCGGCCCGCGCCAGCCGCGGGTACGGGGGCAGCACCGGCGGGTCGAAGGCGGAGAAGAACGACAGCGGCGCCAGCACATAGCTCGCCCACTTGATTCCGGTCATCTCGGCCACCAGGGGCCCCGCGTAGTTCAGCTCGCCCAGCAGCAGCAGATCCGCACGCTCCGGTTTGGTCGCCGCATCCAGCAGGTCGTCGTAGGTCTGGCGCAGCACCGGAAACAGAAACTCCCTCAAGCCCCGCTCCGTACCCTTGCGCACGTCGTAGATCATCTCCGCCCGGTGCGTGTCCTCGGGATCGATATCCGGCCGGACGGCGTGAAACTCCAGGCCCAGGGGCGCAATCTTCGGCTCGAAGACCGCCGGGACCGCCATCACCGGCGCGTGGCCCCGCCGCTTCAGTTCGAGAGCAATGGCGATCAGCGGATTGATGTCGCCGAAGGTTCCAATATTCGAGAGAACGATGCGCAAAAAAGTGTCCCCTGAGCCGTCGTCGGCCCACCCTTTAGAGGGTAATTCATCAAGGCCGAGACCGGCGGGCGCGATGCTGCTCACATGTCTGCGGTGTTTGGTTCTGCATCCTTGCAGACCGGCGGTGCGGTTGGAACAGCCTTCTCAAGGTCGGGCCAATAGGGGCTGGACTTGAGTTGGGAACAGAAATCAGACAGGAAATCATCCTTTCCATCTCTATTTGCAGGCCAGGCTCCGTCGAGGAGTTTCCATGCCAAATCGGATTGGCCGCCATAGATGAAGTTGAGCATGTCGCCCCAAAGCTCCGAACCGATACGATTCGAAGATGGGCCGTCCTTGCCAAATGCCGCGCGGGCCTCCTGTAGATCCTTTTGCCACTCCGCCACCGTTGGCTCCGGCCGCTTCATCTTGTCGAGCGCAAGCTGATAAGCTCCTTCCTTCCCATCGTCCACAAATCGCAGAATCACCTTCGGTGCGGGTGACTCCGCAAACGAAACTCGCCAATACTCAAACGTGAAGTCGAATGTCTGGTAGTAATATCGATGATTCTGGTCGAGGTCGACAAAGTGGCCAAATTCGGCGTCCGCGTCATCGAGCGTCGCCAGGAGCTTGAACTCAGGCTCAAGCTCGAAGATGTAACGAGTGAAGCAGCAGTGTGCCCCGCCAGACCAGTTTGAGACGATCATGTCAGGATGACCCCGCCCGGTGAGGTCAGTTCCATCCGCTACTTTCGGAACCCCATACCTCCGGTTCGCGGGCTGGCCAAGAGTGTATTCACCGCCTTTCGACGACTCTCGGAACACGACTCCTCCATTGCGGGATACCTCAAGGCATCCGTCCTCGTTCTCCACGTTCCAATAAGTCTTGAAAACAAAACCATCGACTGTGGCCGTGTGGCCCAAATAAGGGGCGGCGCAGGTTGGAGTCTCGGGCTCAATGGCGTCCTGCGCAACGCCCGGCACCGCGGGCGGGACCAGAATCGTCCCCACGATCACTGCCCGGAAGAATCCCCTGACGCACTCCATGTTCCTCGCCCTTCCAGATGCCAGAACGCCTGCTCGCGACTGCGACCAAGATAGCACCTTTTCGCGCGCGGCAATCTCTCTGAAGGCGACGGGTTCCGCTCAACCGCGGCTGGCCTTGGCCTTCGCAGCAAGCAACTGCTTGCGCTCGCGGATGAGCTTGGCGCGTTCCTTCTCCGGCAGGGCCAGCACGGCCTTGGTGCGCTTGGGCAGTTTTTCGTAGATGAGGCCGTGGGCCAGGCGCAGCTCCTCTTCTACCTGGCGCGGCCGGAGCGCGTCCCAGCGTTCCATGGAGACCCAAAACGCCCTGGCCAAGTGGGGTGAGGCGCAGATTCCGTCGCTCTCCAGCAGCTCGTGAAAGCGCTCCTGGCCGCAGTGGAACCACAGCACGCCAACGCCCGTGCCGTCCACATCGGTCATGGCGAACATCTTGCCGCCAATTTCGCGGTCGCCCACCCAGTAGACCAGGTGATGGCCCCAGTTGAGCGTCTCCGCCGTATGCGGAAGCGCCAGGCAGATCTCGCGGATGCGCTCGTTGTCCATGGAAAGAGTGTACGTCACACGAAGCGTCGGAAAAAAGAATCTAAAATCGAGTTCCCGCCGGCCAGGCACCGCCGCTGGGACTGATAGCGAAATGCTTTAGAATTCACTTAGCCTTTACAGCCGGTTGGCTCACCCTCAGACCATTTGGATGCGGACTCGAACTCCGCGAAGCGGGCCTTTGCCACCGCGGAGCGGACCAAAAAAGGAAAGACCATGAAATACGCCGGATTGCTGGTCATGCCAGCCGGATTCTTTCTCTCGATTGCCGCGCTCGTCCTCTTCCCGGCATCCGCATCGCGGGCGGCCTTTGTGGTCTGCGGGCTGGCCGTGGAAGCGCTCGGCCTGGGGGTCGCCGTCCGAGGCCACATGCCGCAGCGGGGAGCGAGCCGCCCATGACTCCCACTGTTCCCGCCATGACCGACGCCGTCTTTGCCCTTGCTCTCGCGCTGCTCCTTCTTGCCCCGCTGGCCATCGCCGGCGTGGCTCTCATCAATACCGGACTGGGCCGCTCCCGTTCCGCCGCCCAGGCGCTGCTCGGCAATCTGGCCATTGTGGCCGTTGCCGCCATCGTCTTCGCCCTGGTGGGCGCAACCCTTGCGGGCAGTCTGCCGGGAGCTTCGGGCGGCGCGGGCCACACCTTTCATGCGGCCGGCAAGCCCTGGAACTGGGCCGGCGCGGGCCCGTTTCTGCTCGGAGGCCTTTCCACTGCTCCCGCGCAGTCCCAACTGGCGCTGATCTTCGAGTTTCTGGCCGTTGCCTTTGCCGCTCTTATCCCCTGGGGCTCGGGAGCGGACCGCCTGCGCCTTACCTCCGGCTGCGCCGCAGCAGCGATCCTGGCCGCTATCGTCTTCCCGCTTCTCGCCCACTGGGTCTGGGCCGGCGGATGGCTTTCGCAACTCGGCGTCAACTTCTCGCTCGGCGCGGGCTTTCTCGATCCCGGCGGCGCGGCCACCGTTCACGTCCTCGGCGGCTTGAGCGCTCTCGCCGTCATCTGGATCGCCGGCCCACGCAAGGGCAAGTTTCCCAAGGAGGGCCTGGCCACCGCGCTCCCCGGCCACAACGCCGTCTATATCCTCTTCGGCTGCATGATCTCGCTGGTCGGCTGGCTGGCCTGGAACCTGGCCGGCGCGCTTATCTGGCTCCACGCGCCCCTGAGCGCGCTGCCTGTCACCGCCGTCAATACGCTGCTCTCCGCCTCAGCGGCGCTCGCGGCCACCTTTGCGGTAACCCGCGTCCGCTTCGGCAAGCCCGACGCCAGCCTCTGCGCCAACGCCTGGCTGGCAGGGCTCGTCGCCTCCAGCGCCTGCGCGGCCCTGGTCACACCGGGTGAGTCGCTCGCCGTCGGCTTCATCGCCGGCATCGTTACCCCGCTCCTGGTCGAGGTGCTCGAACTTGCCGTCTCCATCGACGATCCCTCCGGCGCCATCACCGTCCACGCCGCCGGGGGCCTCCTGGGCCTTTTTGCCGCCGGCCTCTTCGCCTCCCAGCCCGGCCAGCTTGTGGCCCAGCTCATCGGCATCGCCACGCTGCTGGGCCTCGTGCTGCCTCTCGTCTATTTGCTCTTCTGGCTTCTCAACCGCGTGCTTCCGTTCCGCGTGGACCCCGACGGCGAGCGCATCGGCATGGACCTGCACGAGCTGGGCGGAGGCGCCTATCCGGAGTTCGTCATTCACCGCGACGAATCGTACCGGTAAGCCAACGCGGCGGCCGCGCTAACGGGCAATCCGCAGTTTGCATTCTTCCTGACCGGGAGCGACACTCCACGGGCCAACTGCCTTGGCCTAAGTGACTGTTTTGCCCCTCCACCCATCGTGATCATGTACTCTGTCACAAGGACTTTTTCCGCATGGGATTTCTGAGCCACATCTTCTACCCTTGGGGCTTCCTGCTCCAGGGACTGGCGATCGTCCACTTTATCCGCCGCCGGCCGGATACCTATTGGCTTTTCATCATCCTGCTTCTCGGCCCTGTCGGCGCCGCCGTTTATATCTTCGTCGAGGTCCTTCCCGACGCTGGACTCCTGCGCCAGTCCTTCAAGGTCTTTCCCCGGCGCCAGCGGATCGGCGAGCTTGAACTGGCGATTCGCGACAATCCCTCGGCCGGCAACTGGGAGGAACTCGGCGACCTGTACATGGACGACGGCAATCTCCAGTCGGCCCGGGCCGCCTACGACAAAGCGATTACCGCCCGCTCCAATACTCCCGATACGTTTTACCGGCGCGGTGTCTGCGCCATCCTGCTGGGCGATGCCGCGGCCGCCTTGCCCGACCTGGAAAAAGTGGTCGCCAAAGATCCCAGCCACGACTTCCGCCGCGCGGCCGGCCTGCTTGCTCACGCTTACGCACTCACCGGGCAAAAGGAAAAGGCCGAGGCAATCTTTCGCGATGTAACGGAAACTTCAACCTTGTCGGAGACGTACTTGAACTTCGCCGATCTGCTGGCCTCCGAGGGACGCAATGCCGAAGCTCGAGATTGGGCCCGGAAGGTCCTCGACAAGGAGCCGACCATGCCGCGCTACCTGCGCCGCCGCGAGCGTCCCTGGTTCCGTCGAGCCAGGAAGACGCTGCGGCAATTGCCCGCGTAAGCCCTCAACCTTGCGCCGTTCCTGCTTGATTTGAGTGCCGCTGGCCTCGTCATTGAGACCTCGGAGACGATCTGCCGGCCTTCGGCCCTTTAGCGCGCCACCGGCAGCATCAGCGAATGCGCGGTCCGGATCGCCGATAACATCAGTGACTGTTTTGACAGCCTCTCACCGGCAATTTATCCTGCCTCGGGCGATCAATTCCCATTCAATCCCGGCGCCGGGTTCCTCCGGCGCTGGATATCGGCAGGTTAGCGATGGAGACGCGGTGGACGAAAGTGCGGCTGTGGGGCGAGAGGGTTCCTTTCTATGCGACGGAAACAGACTCGGATCCTGTCACCCGGTTGACCGGCAACCCGATTGCCGAGATTACAGCGGCAAGCCCGACGAGCGGGCGAATTCCCGCCATTCTCAGCGATGGCCGGCGAGGCTTTCTCCTGGCCGATGTGGACTGTGTCTCGATGGCGCTTTGGACAACCGTAGACAGCAAGACCAGGATTTACCTGGAGGCAGGCGCATGGTCTCCCGTCGTTGCGGAACTGGGTTCGGGCGCACTGATCGAACAGTTCGGCCTGACGGTCAAGAATGGCGATGAAAGTTGGATACCGGTCCAGCTCAGTGACGGCCAGCATGGATACGTGGGATCGAAAGTCAAGATCGTGAACCATGGACGCCAGGTGCGCATTCGCAAGAGTCCGGACGATCCTGGGCGGCTGTGGCTATTGAAGGATGGAAAGCTGCGGCCCTTCGAACAGCGCCTGAAGTCTCCTCGGGAGGCGGCGCAGCGAGACATGGCAGTGGGCGCCTTGCTCTGCCTGGCGGGAATCGTGGTCACGGTCGTTACCTTCTCGGCAGCGGTGGGGAGTGGCGGAGTTTACTTGATCATGTGGGGCCCGGTGGTCTATGGCGGGTTCAGGTTTATCAGGGGGCTTGTGCGGCTCACAACCAGCTAGGATTTCATCGTTCTTCAGCCGCCCTTCACCGCCGCGCCAGCAGCAGCATCAGCCCAAACAGCACCATTGGCACGAGCAGGAGGCCCGCATAGAGCAGCAGCTTGCGCGCCGCCGGCAGCCGCAGGCCGCCCAGCGACAGCCGCCGCTCATCCTCCTCCACGCCCACCTGGTCCGGATGCTCCAGCTCCCAGGCCATCTCGCTGGCCGTCGCGTAGCGGTGGCGCGGCTCCCGTTCCAGCGCGCGGTTCAGAATCTCCTGCAACTGGGGTGAAATCTCCGCCCTCAGCTTGCGCGCCGGCCGGGGGTCGTGAAGCACGCGCTCGTTCATCACCGCCAGCGGATTCGGCCCGCTGAAAGGCGTTTCGCCGGTCAGCATCTCGTAGAGCATCACTCCCAGCGCATAGATGTCGCTGCGCTGGTCGCCGCGTTGGCCCTTCACCTGCTCCGGCGAGATATAGTCCGGCGTGCCCAGCGTGGAGGAGAGATTCACGAAGGTCAGCCGCCGCGCGTCCTCCTTCATGGCGATCCCGAAGTCGATCAGCTTGATGCGGTCGTCGCCGTCCACCATGATGTTCTCCGGCTTGAGGTCGCGATGCACCACGCCATGCTTGTGCATATAGTCCAGCGCGTCGCAGATGCCCAGCGCGATCATCACGGCCCGCTCCACCGGCATCCTGCATCCCTCGTCCCGGCACTTCTGGTTCAGGATCGACCGCAGTAGCCTACCCTCGACCCATTCGATCACCATGTAAACCCGGCTGCGCTCCTCGCCGTCGAAGGTCTTCACCACGCCGGGGTGGTCCAGCTCCTGGCCGATCTCCTCCTCCCGCCGGAACCGCTCCAGCAGGACCGGGTCGGCCTCCAGTTCCTCATGGGGAACCTTGATGGCCACCTGCCGGCCGTCCCACAGATCGGTAGCCTTGAACAGCGTCGACATACGGCTGCGCGCAACCATCGTCTCCAGGCGATAGTGGTCCAGCGTCTCTCCGATCTCCGGCGTTGTCATCAGTTCATACAGCATAACAATCCGATCCTTTCATGCGAACCGTAAGAATTCTCTCAAGAGAATCGAAAGGAAACGCCAATGCCCTTTCCTGAAGTTCATTGCCAAACAATTCTGTCATCCTGAGCGGAGGTCGCCGCGGCGACCGCAGTCGAAGGACCTGCGGTTCCAGCGCCGGCGATATGCGACGAACTTCCAGGCCACCCCACTAACGAACCTTTGCGGAAGCCGTGGTTATTTCAGGGCGTAACTTTGCAGCCACAGCTCGAAACCGCCAAAACTCAGCGGAGCAGCAAGATCGAGGAGCTTGCTGCACGCAGCCCGGATCGCCTGCAATAATCCTCGGTATGCGCATAGTGCTCACGGCGGCGAGGCTCTTCGACGGAACCAGACTGCTAGACCATCCCGTGGTTGTGATCGAAGACGGCCGGATCGCCTCCATCGCCCCACGAACTGGCAGCGAAATCCCCGCCCAGGCTTCGGTCATCGATTATCCCGGCGCGACGCTGGCTCCGGCTTTCCTGGACGTGCACATCCACGGCGCAGCCGGTCACGACGCCATGGAAGCCACTTCGGAAGCCCTCGGCGCGATGAGCCGCTTCCTGGCCGCGCGCGGAACGGGCAGCTTTCTGGCCGCCACGGTGACCGCGCCGCTCGATGCAACCCTGCGCGCGCTTTCAGGCCTTGCCAAGCTGGCCGCGCGCCCGCCCGCGCAGGCCCAAGCCCGCCTCCTCGGCATTCATCTCGAGGGGCCGTTTCTCTCCCACGCCAGGCGCGGCGCCCATCCGCCTGAATATCTTCATGCGCCGGACCTGGCCCTCTTCGACCGGCTCTTCGAGGCCGCCGAGGGCAACATCCGCCTGATGACGCTGGCGCCCGAGCTGCCCGGCGCGGTCGAACTCACCGCCCACGCCACCGCGCGCGGCGTTCGGGTCTCCCTCGGTCACTCAGATGCCACCGCCGCCCAGACCCGCGCCGCCATCGCCGCCGGTGCCGTGACCGCAACCCATACCTTCAACGCCATGCGCCCGCTCGACCACCGCGAGCCGGGCATCCTGGGCGTCGTACTCACTTGCGATGCGCTCTTTGCAGAGCTGATCTCGGACGGCATCCACACTGCCCCGGAGCTGGTCAAGCTGTGGTGGCGGGCCAAGGGGCCGCGGCGGGCGATTCTGGTCACCGACGCCATGAGCGCAATGGGAATGCCCGACGGCGAATATCAGCTTGGGGGATTATCTGTTCAGGTCGCCAACGGCCGCGCCACGGTCAACGGAGTTTTAGCCGGCAGCGTGCTCACGCTCGACCGCGCCCTGGCTAACTTCATCGCCTTCACCGGCGCGCCGCTTGATCAAGCTCTGCGCCTGCTCACCACCAACCCCGCGGCCATGACCGGCTTCACCGATCAGGCCGGCTCCCTTGCCTTGGGCCAGCCTGCCAACCTCGTCGCCGTCGATACGGCGGGGACGCTCGTTGCCTCCATTCTGAATGGAAGGTTGGCTTCAAGATAGCTTGTCGACGCTCATGCTACCGATGAATCTCTGACGCGGATTCCGCCAACCGGCTCGCCCGCCACAGCGCGCCTTCCAGCGGCGCCACAGGCTCGCGTCCCACCGGCATCCGGGGCGCGGCGGCGCCCAGACCCGCAAAGAAGGCCTCGCGCACCAGCGTCATCTTCTCGATTACGCCGCCCGTCCAGGCTACCGGAACCTCGTCCGCAATCGCATGCTTGCGGCGCAGCTTGGCGCGCACCAGCAGCACATAATCCACGAGGTCGGCCGCCGCCTGCCGCAAAACTCCAAGCGCCACCGGGTCGCCGGCCTCGGCCAGTTCATTCATCACCGGCGCCAGCGCGGCAAAGTCCGGCCCCGGCGTGTTGTCGCCCAGGTTCACCAGGTCATCCAGGCTGGGCGCTCCCCAAATCTCGCCCACCCGCTTGAGAATCTGAGTCGGCTCGTCGCGGTCATAGGCGTGGAGCGCCCTGCGCAGGCCGTGCAGCCCGATCCAGTAGCCCGATCCTTCGTCGCCCAGGCGCGAACTCCAGCCGCCCGCATTCTCCCGGCTGCCGTCCGGCGCGCGGCCAATGGTATTCGACCCCGTCCCGGCGATCTGGAGGATTCCCGGTCCGCCGCGGAAGGCCGCGTCCAGAGCGATCACCTCGTCACCCACCACCTCGGCGCGCTCGATCCCGAAGTCCTGGAAGACAGCCGTGACCCACTCCGCTGTGCCGGGCATGGAGGCACTTGCCACTCCGACCGAGGCTGCGCCGACGGTCGTCACGCCCGCCCGCGCGTACAGGTCCTTGAGCAGCGCGCGCAGGTTCTCCTCGGCCGCTTCCGCCCCCACCCGCAACCGCTTGATGGAGCCGCATTCCCCGTGGGCCAGAACCCGGTCGCCGGCAACGATTATGGCGCGGGTCCGCGTTCCCCCGCCGTCAATTCCCAGGAGTGCATTCCTCATCGGCCGCTTCCATCCTCCCGCACCAGCTTATAGCACCGGATGGGCTGGCGGGCGGGCAGCCCATGGCGCGCTAGAATCCCCTCTGTGCCTGGCTGATGGCCTGACTCGCCGATTGCTGTGCCGCCTGTGAGGCCTGCTGCGCCTGCTGAGCAGCCTGGCTCGCCGCCTGCTGCACCTGCTGGCCCGCTTGCTGCGCTTGTTGCTGAGCCTGCTTCGCCGCCTGTTGCGCCTGTGCGGCTGCCTGCTGGGCCTGTTGTTGCGCCTGTTGCGCCGCCTGCTGCGCCTGCTGAGCCGCTTGCTGGGCAGCCTGTTGACCCTGCTGAACCGCTTGCTGGGCCTGCTGCTGCACCTGTTGCGCCGCTTGCTGCGCCTGGCCGACTGCTTGCTGGGCAGCCTGTTGACCCTGCTGAACCGCCTGCTGGGCCTGCTGTTGCGCCTGTTGCGCCGCTTGCTGCGCCTGGCCAACGGCTTGCTGGGCAGCTTGTTGCGCCTGGTTTGCGGTCTGCTGCACTTGCTGCTGAACCTGCTGGGCCGCTTGCTGAGCTTGCTGTACGGCCTGCGTCCCAGCCTGCGCGCATTGCTGGAGCTGCTGCTGCGCCTGACCGAGCGCCTGCTGTGCCGCGGCTTGGCCTTGCGCCGTGGCCTGATTCACAGCCTGCTGCGCCTGCTGCACTGCCTGGCTGGCCTGCTGATAGGCCTGTTGTGCCTGCTGCGTCACCTGGTTAACGGCCTGCTGCGCCTGGCTGACAGCCTGTTGCGCGGCCTGCTGGGCCTGGCTTGCGGTTTGTTGCGCCTGGTTGGCGGCCTGCTGGGCAAGTTGTTGGGCCTGGCCGGCGGCCTGCTGAACTTGCTGCCCCGCCTGCTGTGCCGCTTGCTGCGCCTGGCCGGCTACGCTGGAGGCCGCGCCCGCGGCTCCCGCAAGAGCGCTTCCGGCACCAGAGGCCGCGCCCAGCGCAGCCGCGCCGCTCACGGCCAGTCCGCCCGCTACCCCGCCCAAACCTCCCGCGCCGGGCGACGGGGTGCCGACCTCGCCGATGATGCAGGTCGGAGAGCCCATCATGATCATTCCGCCATGCACGGTAGGATCCATCAGCCGGGCGGCGGGAAGAAAGTTGATCATCACCCCCACCGACCCCATGACGATCATGTCCGGCGGTCCTACGCAGGTGGCCATGGTGGTCACGGTGGCCGCAGGCAGAAAGTCGATGAGCACCGTAGGCGCGCCCGGGGGCAGGATCGGCCCGCCCACATGCGGCACAACGCCGGTCACCATGGGACAGACGTGCATATCGGTGATCCTTGCTGCTGGCGGCATCAGTCGCTCTCCATCCCCGGTTTCATCCTGCCCATCTCTCTCCGCCGGTTCGCATGCTCATTGCGGGCCAATGCGCAGGCCTTTCACAAATGCCTCGTAGTCCGGCCGCACCGCCTTGAGTTGCGCCTCCAAAGTCGTCAGCGTAACGATGCCCACCCAGTTTCCCAGGCGCACGTAGGTCTGGGCATGCAGCATATTTCCGGCTGGTTCCACGCGGTGGCGGACGAAGAGCAGTTGAGCCTCGTCCGCGCCCGCGAAAGTGACCGCCTGGGGCCCGGCGAACTTCGTTTCCTTCAGGTAGTTCCCGATGAGTTTCTTCTGCTTCTCGATATACTCGCCAAGGCCATTCTGCGAAGCTAGCGTATCCTGTCCCACGCCCACGCTCGCGGCTACTGTCCCCGCGGCCGCCGTCATCTGGCGTATCCCAAAGCCGGCCACGTAAAGCCAGCCAGCCGGCATTGCAGTAACATTCCATCTTCCCACCGAGGGAAAACGGGCAGCGGCGGCGGATTGTGGCATTACTTGCGTCAAAGGTCACCAGTCAATTCTCTGCGATGCCCTGCTCTATAGCTCGCCCGCGATGCCTCGATCGCTGAACTGTTCATGCTGTGGCGGCAGTCACCAGCGCCGGCGCGGGCCGCCACTCCCAAAGCCCGTTAGAATCCCCTCTGTGCCTGGCTGATGGCCTGACCCGCCGATTGCTGGGCAGCCTGCGAGGCTTGCTGCGCCTGCTGCCCTGCCTGACTCGCCGCCTGCTGCACCTGCTGCCCCGCCTGCTGCGCTTGCTGTTGCGCCTGACCTGCCGCTTGCTGCGCCTGGGTAGCGGCTTGCTGGGCCGCCTGCTGACCCTGCTGGACGGCCTGTTGCGCTGCCTGTTGCGCCTGCTGCGCCGCTTGTTGCGCTTGTTGTTGCGCCTGCTGAGCTGTTTGTTGCGCTTGCTGGGCAGCCTGCTGCGCCTGCTGGGTCGCCTGCTGCGCCGCTTGCTGACCCTGCTGAACAGCTTGCTGTGCTGCCTGCTGTGCCTGTTGAGCCGCTTGCTGTGCCTGTTGCTGGGCTTGCTGCGCGGTCTGCTGGGCCTGCTGGACGGCCTGCTGGGCAGCCTGTTGCGCCTGCTGAGCGGCCTGCTGTGCCTGTTGCTGGGCTTGCTGCGCCGCTTGCTGCGCTTGGCCGGCGACCTGCTGAGCCTGCTGCTGAACCTGCTGTGCCGCTTGCTGCGCCTGCTGCACGGCCTGTTGCCCGGCCTGGGCGCACTGCTGGAGTTGCTGCTGCGCCTGGCCGAGCGCCTGCTGCGCCGCGGCCCGGCCCTGCGCGGTGGCCTGGTTCACAGCCTGCTGCGCCTGCTGCACCGCCTGGCTGGCTTGCTGATAAGCCTGCTGCGCCTGTTGCGTGACCTGGTTGACGGCCTGCTGCGCCTGGCTGACGGCCTGTTGCGCGGCCTGCTGGGCCTGCTGCGCGGCTTGCTGTGCCTGGTTGGCGGCCTGCTGGGCAAGCTGCTGCGCCTGGTTGGCGGCCTGTTGCGCGGCCTGCTGCGCCTGCTGAAGGGCCTGCTGAGCCTGCTGCGTGACTTGGCCGGCGGCCTGCTGAACCTGCTGCCCCGCCTGCTGTGCCGCCTGCTGCGCCTGGCCGGCTAGGCCCGCAGCCGCGCCCGCGGCTCCCTGCAAAGCGCCTCCGAGACCGGAAGACACGCCCGAGGCCAGCGAAGCCGCGCCTGCGGCAGAAGGCACGGACGGCGCTGCGCCGGCGGCGCTCGCCGGACTGCTGCCGCCTGCGCCCGCACTGGCGCCTTCCGCCTGGTCGGGAGCGGCCGGCGACGCGGGACTGTTTACCGTTCCGGCGCTGCCCGAGCCCGCTGCGCCGCCGCTATTGATCAGCACCATCGTCCCTGAGATGGCCACGCCGGACGGTCCGATGGTGATAAAGTTCCCGCTCGCTATCAGGCTCAGCTCCATCCCGGCTTGAATCACCACACTCATGCCGCCGTTGATATACACGGTCTGGTTGGCATCCATGGAATAAGCCGAGCCCACTTGCACGCTCTGGTTGGAGCTGACATTCAGGGAGTGGTTCCCTCCCACCGATTCAGTCAGGTCCGACCCTATATTAAGGTCCGATTTGCCGTCGATCTTATCGACAGAGTTCCCCTTGACCTCGCGATTGTAATTGCCGCCGATCTGCTCGGTCTGATTAGTCGTAACGATCAGCGAGTCGTTGTCGCCCACGGAGATGCGCCGGTCGTGCTCGATCGATACATCCATGTCCTTCTCGGCATGAACGTATATCTGCTCGCTTCCCATCTTGTCTTCAAAGCGCAGCTCGTTCGCGTTCTGCCCCGAGCCGCCTTTGCTGCTCCTTGTAACTATCCCGGAGCGGGTGCTGTTGTCGGGCAGCGGGTACTTGGGCATGTTCACGCCGTTGTAAACCGAGCCGGTGATTACGGGGTTATCGGGATCCCCGTTGAGAAATTGGACCACAACTTCGTCTTTGACGCGAGGCCAGAAGTAAGTTCCCCATCCATTCCCGGCCCAGTGCTGCGCCACGCGCACCCAGGTGTTATCCACCTTGTTCGCCGGCCTCAACTTATCCCAGAAGAACTGGATGCAGACCCGGCCGAACTTGTCGATGTACATGTCCTCGCCGGCCGGCACCACCACAAAGGCCGTTTGCGGGCCGTAAATCTTGGGCTTGATGCAGGTCTGGTCGGGCTTGAAGACGATATCCGAGGAAACCGCCGTGAATCGATTGCTGTATTCCGCCCCGCCCGCCGTCCCGCTGGTCCGGTAGGACGGAACCTGGTCCGCATGGAGTGTTACCGCGGTCAGCAGGTATTTGCGGTTGAAAGCGGCGCGCGGGTTTGCGGTGAGGGTGAACGTGTAACCCGCGCAAAAGGAGCGCATGTTGCCGGCGCCGCGGTAGACCTCGGCCAAAGCGTCGGCGGCCAGTTCCCGGGTATCGAGGAACAAGGTCTCGAAAGCCGTGGTCGACTGCGTGTCGGAGTCTTTCAGGTAACCTTCTTCCCCGGCGGGATATAAGTACTGGTCGTAGGCATTCTTGCCGAAGTCGCTGGAGCTGCTCTTGTCCGGCACATCGACGCGGGCATAGGTGCGGAAGTTATAATCCGCCGTCGAGTGCTTGCCTGAAACCATGGTCGAGGTCGCGGTGAATTCCGTAACTCGCGCCCCGTACGCTCCCTCGCGTCCCTTCACATTCAGCGCGTACGGGACGGAAGCGGACAGCGGGCAGTCCTGATAGGCGCTCCTGCTGTCTCCCAAAACGATCTTGTTGTCCTGGTCCGTGTGCTCGAACCAATAGAAGATGCCGCTCTCTTCCAGCAGCCGCGAGACAAAATGGAAATCCGACTCGGAGTACTGAGTGCAGTATTCAAGCGGCTTGTAGGATCCGCTTGTCTGGTCCGACAGCGACAACCCATAGGCGCCGATGACCGCCTTGACAATCTCCAGGACCGTCTTGTCTTGAAAGACGCGGCAGTTGGAACTCAATGTCATCTGCCACATCGACGGCACGATCCGCGCCCGGTAGACATCGAAGTCCTCGTCGCCCGCGCACTGCTCGAACGACACGACGATGCCGTTGATCCACCTGGATCCCTTGACATCGCTGAGGGCAATTGCAACGGCAACTTTGGAGCCGACGATCGACTTGGTGTCGATCGCCGTCCCCGTGGCCGCCAGCAATTCGGCATGATACTCGAAGAGGCGCGAAATTCCTTCCGCGCCATCGAGCGACTCAATCAGCAGCACGTCCTTGCCCAGCGTGCTTGAGAACTGCATCAACCGGTCTGTCTGCTTTGAAGCTGCCATGCCAATCCCGCCTGTCCCTTGCCGCAGTTATCGAGAAGACGATTGTTATGCCTCCGCCGCGACGCCGGCCGCTTCTGGAGCGGCATCCCAGGTGTAAGTCAGCTCGCCGTCCTTGACTGAGACACTAACTCGCTCCGCCACGGCTCCCTCTGCAAGCCGCGACAGAATCTGCCGCGACAGATCGGGAAGCATCGTATTGGAAAGAATGTTATCGACGTTCCGGGCTCCGCTCTCGACTTCAGTGCAGCGCGCGGCCACTTCGTTCAACAGCGCGTCGCCATACTCAAGAGCGATCTTGTGCGATTCCATCAGGCGACGCTGAATCTTGCCCAGCTTCAGCCGGATAATCAGCTTCATAGCCTCGTCCCGGATGGGGAAGTAAGGCACGATCATCAGCCTGCCCAAGAACGCCGGCTTGAATATCTTGTTCAATTCCGGCTTGAGCGCCTTGACCATCCCCAGGCTGTCGGGCGTGGTCTCCGGGTCGGCGGTAAGCTTCATCACCGTCTCCGTCGCCGCGTTGCTGGTGAGCAGAATGATGGTGTTGCGGAAGTCTATCTCGCGGCCCTCGCCGTCTTCCATCCTGCCTTTGTCGAAGACCTGGAAGAACAGCTCCAGCACATCGGGATGCGCCTTCTCGACCTCATCCAATAACACGACGGAATAGGGCCTGCGCCGCACGGCTTCGGTCAGCACGCCTCCCTCGCCGTAGCCGACATATCCCGGAGGCGATCCCTTCAACGTCGAAACCGTATGCGCTTCCTGAAACTCCGACATGTTGATGGTGATCATGTTGCGCTCGCCGCCGTAGAGAACGTCGGCCAGCGCGATGGCCGTCTCCGTCTTTCCGACGCCGCTGGGTCCAACCAGGAGAAAGACTCCGACCGGTTTCACCGGATCGTCGAGATTGGCTCGCGAGGTAAGAATCCTCTGCGCGATCGCCGCCAGCGCATGATCCTGGCCTATCACCCGCTTCTTCAAATGTTCATCGAGAGTCAGCACCGTCTCGATCTCATTGCGCACCATCTTGCCGAGAGGAATCCCGGTCCAGGCGGAGATAACTTCGCCCACGATCTGCGCATCCACCGAGACCCGCATCATGCCTTTCTCGCCCTGCAGCGCGGCAAGCTCGGCCTCTAACTTGGCTAACTCGGCCCGCACATCCCCCTCTTTCGCCGCCGCCTCGGCGTCCTTCTCGCCCTGAGACTCAAGACTCTCCTGCAGGCCGCGAATCTTCTCCGTCAGAGTCTTTTCCTTCTCCCATTGTTCATTGAGAGTATCCCGCTCTTGTTTGGCGGCAGCGAGCGCAGTCTCTATCTCGGCGAGTTTCTCGGCATGATCGGCGCCTATCTTCGTCTCGCGTTCGAGTATGCGCTGCTGCACCTCGAGCGCGTCGATCCGGCGCTGCACATCCTCGAGGCGCGGCGGCGTCGCGTTCTGCCCCAGAGAAAGCCGCGCGCAGGCCGTATCCAGCACGCTTACCGCCTTGTCGGGCAGCTGCCGGCCGGCTATATAGCGATGCGACAGCTTCACCGTCGCGGTAACCGCCTCATCCAATATGCGCAGATTGTGGTGTTTCTCCAGCGAGGCCTTGATGCCCCGCATCATGGTGCAGGCCACGTCTTCGGTCGGCTCTTCAACCTTGACGACCTGGAACCTTCTGGCCAGCGCCGGGTCCTTCTCGAAGTACTTCTTGTACTCCGACCAGGTGGTCGCGGCGATGGTGCGCAGTTCTCCGCGGGCCAGCGCCGGTTTGAGCAGATTGGCGGCGTCGCCCTGTCCCGCCTGTCCGCCCGCGCCGATCATGGTGTGCGCTTCATCGATGAAGAGAACGATCTTCTCGGTGGAAGACTTTACTTCATTGATAAGTCCCTTCAACCGGTTTTCAAACTCTCCCTTAACTCCGGCGCCCGCCTGCAGGAGGGCCAGATCGAGCGAGTGAATATGAACACCCTGCAATGCCGGGGGCACGTCGCCGCTGACCACGCGATTGGCAAAGCCCTCCACCACGGCCGTCTTGCCCACGCCGGCCTCGCCGGTCAGAATCGGATTGTTCTGGCGGCGGCGCATGAGAATGTCGATCATCTGGCGAATCTCCTGGTCGCGGCCCAGCACCGGGTCGATCTTTCCGG
>Ga0326728_10008396_pt1 | contig 25704 bp, 25 predicted proteins | sample MB3enrmetagenome_FD_207602 | JGI IMG/M metagenome (GOLD analysis project Ga0326728, IMG submission 207602) | Lab enriched peat soil microbial communities from McLean, Ithaca, NY, United States - MB31MN | ecosystem: Environmental > Terrestrial > Soil > Wetlands > Peat | place: USA: New York... | reverse complement strand
TGGCTGGATGAAAATGACGGGGGTGGCGAAAACGCTCTCCGTTCTGGGCGAGTACTGGATGAGTTCCATGAGCCTGTTTCGGAACACAACAAACCCCGGGGTGGTAGCTATATTTTGGCCGACTTTGAATGCTCCGGTATCGGCAATCTTGATTAGATTGTCACCCCGCTGAAGGTCTTCGAGCCAGTTCTCGAAGCCCTTGAATACGCTCTCACCCTTGGTGCGCACAAACTTTTGAACGACGGATGGATTCGTCCAGAAGCAGTTGGCCGGAGAGATCGCGTTGATTATCTGATTGATCCAGAATACCGAGCGCTGCCGATCCTTCTCAGAGATATCCGGCGCCTTGTTGACGTAATCTCTGAGCCACATCGCGCAGGCGCTGTGGAGCTTGTTGGCGAACTTGGAATAATTCTTGATCGCGTCCAGCAAGGCGGTCTCCGGGTTGTCAGACCGGGTCTTCGGACTGCGGTTTTCGCTCATGGCCGAAGTCAATTGCTCCGCGCCAGCGGCCTGCATGCTCGCACCCAACCTGGACGTAATGTTGAGCAGTTCAGCGCCGTTATAGAGCCATGCCTGTTGGATTTTGAAAAAGGAGCTTGCAATTCCAAAAGGATCGGAGGGTATGCTCATTGGGTCCATCAGTCCGCCCTTCTGATGAAGTTTATCACCTCACCTATGGTTGAGCCTCCTTCCAGCAGGTCATCGGGAATTTTCACTCCAAAAGTCTCCTCCAGGAAAATTTTGAAATTGACGGATGACATCGAGTCCCATTCCGGGATGTGATTGAGCAAAGTCTCCGGATCGACATTGAAACCGACCGCGCCGGGGAAAAGGTCCGGAATGCCTTCTCTGATTGCTGAAAGAACTTCTGACATAGGGAAGTCTCCTTTTCTTGAGTTGACGAAAAACTAGATACGAATCAAATTCGCTCCCCAGGACAACCCGCCGCCAAAAGCAGACGTGACGACCAAGTCGCCCGGGTGAATCGTACCCGTTGATAGAGCCTCATCCAATGTCACCAGCACCGAGGCACTGGCGGTATTTCCATACCTGTCGATATTGACCAGGAACTTTTCCCTGTCCGCATTCAGTCGGGAAGAAATCGAGTCGATGATATTGATGTTTGCCTGGTGGCAGATGAACCAGTCGACGTCCTCGAGTTCGATGCCGGTCTCCTTCATGAGCTGAAGAATGATTTCAGTCCCCTTGCTGACTGCAAAATCGAACACCGCGGTCCCGTGCATCTTGAAATAGGCCATGCGGGGCGTGGTCATCTTATCGAACGGCATCATGGTGCCGCCTGCGGGGATGCACACAGAGTTGCTCTTGCTCCCATCCGTTCTCAGGCAGGAATGATATACCCCCCGGTCTGAATTGCCGGCTTGGAAGAAAATGGCGCCTGCCGCGTCCCCGAAGAAAGGAAAAGTGCAGAAATCTTTCTTGTACAGGATCTTCGAATACATCTCCGAAGCTATGAAAAGGATATTATCGAATTTGCCGGACCTGATCAGGGCGTCCGCCATGCAGATGCCGAAGGCGCTCCCGGAACAGACCGAATTGATATCGAAGGCAAAAGCGTTGGTTGCTCCCAGTTCGTATTGCACGCGGGTCGCGGTCGCAGGCTGAATGCGGTCGGGAGATGAGGTGGAAAGCACGATTCCCTGGATGCAATCGGCCGGGAAATCGGCTTTTTCCAGGCATTGTCGGGCAGCTTTGATGGCCAGGTCCGAAGTGCATTCTTCCTCGGGGGAGATCCGCCGACTCGTCACACCTGTCTTTGGAGCTATAAGCTCAATGGCCGATGGCGGAAATTGAGTTAGCTCTTCGTTTGGCACTGCTGCTTGCGGCAAATGGCTGCCAGTCGAAAAGATAACGGCGTTTTTCATATGATCGGTCACGCTTTTCTTTTTGTGGAACAGGTCCTCAGTGCCAGAAACAGAAAGTATGTTTCTCATGTCACCGGGAAACTGGTGTTCATTTAGACATGACAACCAAATGCAGAAATTTTAGTTCGTGCACGGAATTGTTCAATGGGGCAAAGACTGTATTTCCGGGGGGGAAACTTATTACGCAGTACGCTCTTATAAAAGGCAAAAAGACAGCAAATTTTTGTCGTATGACGGACTTGTAACAACACTAAGCAATCGCTTCATAAGGTCTTGGCGGGCGTCACGCGGCGGAGTACCTTGCGTAGCGCGGAAGGCATCCGCCCGGCTCGTCCGTCATGCGCCTTGAGCGATCAGCGGGGATATCTTCGAGAAGCTGTGTGAAAGTTCTCGTTACTCTATGAGAACGGGAGATGTAAACTAATGCAAGCCGCTTTTGCAGCCGGTGCTCAGAAGGCCTTGTGAAGCGATCTCATCCCGGGGGCAGACCCGCTGGTCGAGATTTCAGAGTTCGTGGTCTTGTTTTCTCGTTTTTGAGCAAGGTAGAGCTTGAGCTTTTCCGGCAACCCGCGCTTTTTTGCCGATCGGCTGCGAAGCTTGGTAAGCACTCTCGCGGAGAGAGGCTGCTTAAGAGCAAATCCCCACTTTTTCTTGTATTCTCGTGGCGTTAGATGATGAATGCGAAGGTGGTTCGCCGTAAGCTGGCGAAACTCGGCCCTGCACTCCATGCATATGACCCTGTCATCCTGGATGGAAGCGCCCGCGTCATGGGCGGTAGTCAGGCCGGCATCCTGAATGTCCTGCTCGGCCGGGAACACGGATTGCCCTTCCTCTTCAGCAAGTCTTAATTTGTGAAGCGCGTTATAGACCCTGACGAGCGCCTGCTCGATGTCCTGGCCTGTCATTTTGCTCATGGAAGCCTGGGCATGAACTATGTCAACCGCCAATTCGAGCAACTTTTTCCCCATTTGGATCGCTCCTCTGATGGAACCTACAGATATAGAGTGTCCTTGATATTTCCCGGCTGATAATCTCAACTCAATATGCTTATTGGAATTCCATTTGTAAAGTGAACCGGACCACAAATTGTTCGGGCCCGTGATTCATTGTCGAAGAGCCGGTAATCGGATTGGTATTCGCCGCCGGATGGGCAAGATCATGCCGAAGACGCGAATCGCTGCTCCCCTCATGACGAGCAAGGCGCTCTTCTGTCTAAATCAGGGGCCTCGGCGCTACACGAGAGATTTTTCGGGCGGCCTTCTTTCGGGAACATATAAATGCGGAATTTTCCCCTCATTCCACTCTTTTGAGACATAAAGGGAGCAGTAGCAGCTTCCGTATTCCGCAACATCGGGCTCCCTGTATAAACATGGGCAGATTATGTCTCGGTCATGGTTGCGGTCATTGGCGGCCAGCCTGCATGGACAGCACATGTATCCGTACGAGTTCCTGTTTTCCAGCAGTCCTTCCAGCAGGAGGAAAACCCTCTTCTTGTCCTTATGGAAAAAATAACCTTTCGGTTCCTGTGTTTTCTTAAGAAACTCATGGAGTTGCTCTACGTTCATTCGAGGTTCAGGGCCTCCCGTATCTCGTCTTGCCTGAATCCGATGATGACTCTGTCTCCGACCAGCAGCATCGGGAACGCGCACGCCGGATTGGTTTTTTTGATTTCCTCTATAAGCTTCCGCTTCTCATCGGCATCGAGTTTATCGACATGCACACAATCGTAATCGATACCGCATTTGTCGAGGAATGTTTTCGCGTCTCTACAGTGAATGCACGTGCTGAGTGCGTAAAGCTTTACGTTTTGGTTCGTCATCCCATCCCTCCAATTGCAGGAAATGAATCAAAAAGATCCGTGGACGGTGTCCCCGCTTGAATGCCAAGCCGGGTGAGCGCGAAATCGTAGCGCACCGGGTCAGTGGGCCGAATTGAGCCGAAAGCGGCGGTGATTTCGACGGCGCACCGCATATCGGCCTGGTTTCTCGATGTGAGTCCCATTGCCTTTGCGATCCTGTGCATGTGCGTGTCGAGCGGAACTATAAGAAAAGACTCGGGAATACTATGCCATACTCCCGGATCGACATTATCTTTGCGCACCATCCACCTCAGAAAAAGGTTCAGCCTTTTGCAGGCGCTGCCTCCTTCGGGAGAAGGTAAGAACATGGGCATCTTGCGTCCACCGGCCTGTTCGAGTTTTTCCACGAATTCGGCAAGTCCCGGAAGGATGTTTTCGTCCCCCGGGTGCAATCCTGCCTGAAAACAGGATTCGAGAGACCCGTATTCAATAAGCAGTTCCCTTAGACCTTCGAGCAGGCTGGACAACATTGCGCCAGAGGTGAAGCGATGCCTGAAATGATCAAAGGCCTTGTGGATCCGGTCAACCGGTTCTTCGAGCAAAAAACGGGAGGGACTTGGGCACATCGTATCGAGTACGATACCGACGCTCTTGAGTATCTGCCGTACTCGGCCATACGCAAGCGACGATGCGATAAACCCGCTTAACTCCCTGTCGAGTTTATTGTCGTATAGATAGACAAACTCAAGAGGATCCGGGTGGATATGCTCGAAGCGGTTATAATGGACGTAGAGCTCTTCAAGGGCGGTCCCCGGCATTTCGCCGCTTGTCGAGGCCAAGCGGACACCGGGGGAGCCCGATCTTACACGAACGCCTCGGCCGACGGTTTTCAAACTAAACGCTGCCTCCCTTGGACAATAGTATTATTAAAGGTAACACAACGAGAAGTCTCTGAACAGGGCCAAGTGTAACGGGTGGAGGAGCACCAAGCAGGGAGCGGGAAGCAAGAAGCAGGAAGCGAGAAGCGAGAGGTCCCGGTAAAGCAACAATGCGCAATTCCCTGCGACCCACGCATGAGCCGGGTGGCCCGGATACTTGTTATCCGGGCGCGAAGCGCAAGAGGTACACGATAAAGCAACAATTTTCAGAATGAAATGAGCAGCGGCAAAAGTCATGGGGATTTTGCCGATTGATCGAACCACCGACGTCAGCCAGGATGGCTGGCCTTCGTGGGCTTCGTGAGCTTCGTGGTGAACAAAGCCCCTCGATGTGCTATAAACCTCCGAACGGCGGTCCGTGATGCCGGGATCGGTTAGCCCGATTGCGTTGGCAGGTTTCCACAAGTGGAGGATTAATGAGGCTTCTTCTTGTATCCTTGCCGGTGGTTGCTTTTCTTGTTTGCGGTCTTTGGACGGCCCATCCGCTGGCGGCGAGGGAAAACAACAATATTGAGGGGGCGGTCCAGGCGCCTGGCCAGGCAAAAGAGTCTTGCGCCGAATGCCATATCAACATAACTCCCGGTATCGTGGTTGACTGGCAACTGAGCAAGCACAGCGCCAACAACGTCGGTTGTCCCACCTGCCACGGCGACGGACACAACTCCATGAGCGACGCCGCCAATGCGGGATTTGCGGGTCCGGAAGTCTGCGCAAACTGCCACGCTCCTCAGGTCGAGCAGTTCAGGGACGGCAAACACGCTCTGGCGTGGGGCGCAATGAAAGCAATGCCTAATCTTCACTGGCAGCCGATGGCCCAGGTGGAGGGGCTCAAAGGCTGCGGGTCCTGCCATCGCGTCGGCCTGAAAACCGAAGGCGAGGCCAGGGCGCTGATCGAGAAAGGGTCGGGCTATGGCGCGGCTTCTTGTGATGTGTGTCATTCGAGGCATCTTTTCTCGGTGGATGAAGCCAGATCGCCTCAGGCGTGCAGGACCTGCCATATGGGACCGGATCATCCTCAGTGGGAGATGTATTCGTCGTCTAAACACGGTGTAAGGTTCCTTTTGAAACAAAGCCGGATGCTGCCCGAAGATGTCGCTGCTCCAACATGCCAAAGCTGTCATTTTCAGAACGGAAACCATGCGAACGTGACTGCCTGGGGATATCTGGGGCTGCGTCTTCCCTATCCTCAGAACACGGAGGACCAATGGGCAGGGGACCGGGCTGTTATCCTGAAGGGTCTCGGGGTCTTGGACCCCATGGGAAATGCGACCCCGAGGCTGGCCGTTCTCGAATCTTATAAAATTATCAGGTTTACCGAAGGCGATTGGCAGGCTGAACGGGACAAAGCCGTCAAGTTCTGCAACGACTGTCATTCCGTTAATTTCGTAAGGGCCAATCTCGAGAAGGGCGATGAGATGATCCGGGAAGCAGACGCCCTGATGGCCGACGGCATACGCGCGGTCGCTTCTCTTTACGAGGAGGGAGTGCTGAAAAAGCCGGATAACTATTCTTACGCCTTCCCTGACCTGCTCATGATGCAAAACGCCCCAACGCTCGTAGAGCAAAAGCTTTTCCTGATGTTTTACGAATACCGGATGAGGACGTTCCAGGGGGCCTTTCATTGCAGTCCGGATTATTCCTCCTGGTACGGCTGGAGCGCATTGCAGAGGACCTTGGCCGAAATCAGGGAACGGGCGGCCGACATGAGGAAGATCGCTCAAAAAACTGGTGAACGTCCGGCCGAAAACGCGAACAAATGACCCGTGGATTTATGAACGGTATTTCCGAATTAAGAGCAAATGCGCGCAAGAAGACAAACCGGCTGATGTCGAGCATCTGGTATCCCGGACATACCCCACTTTATTCGGAGGCAGCCGGAGCCGTGGCCACGGATGGCCTTCCCGCGCTACTGAAGGCAGCATCCTGTTTGTACGAAAAGGCGCTTCGGACGGACCAGGCACGGAAACGGAAAGGACGCATCAGGCTGCCGGCCCCCGTTATCAGCGTCGGTAATTTGTCCGTTGGGGGAACGGGCAAGACACCCCTTACGATCTGGATATGCAGGCATTTCATCGATATCGGGCTTCGTCCGGCTGTTTTGACCAGGGGATACGGAAGCAGCGCCGGAGCCCCGGGGCTCGTTCCGTCATCCGGCGGCACGGCCGAACTCGCGAATATCTTCGGAGATGAACCAGTGATGATATCCGGATGTCTGCCGGCGGCCCGGGTGTGGGTGGGCAGGGACAGGGCGGCTTCCGGCAGCGCGGCCTTCGCGCGCGGAGGCGTCGATGTGTTCGTGCTCGATGACGGCTTCCAGCACCTTGCGCTCGAGCGCGACCTGGATATAGTTCTGCTTGACTGCCGCAGTCCTTTCGGAAACGGTCGTATGCTGCCGGCCGGTCCGCTCCGCGAACCCATCTCGAACCTCAAAAGAGCCGATGCTTTCGTGATTACTCACGCGGCCGAAGACATCGACGGTGTACCGCTCAAAAATGAGCTCCGGCGCCTGTTTCCCGGAATACCGGTTTTTTCCTGCCGGCATATCATGAAAGCAATCAGCCTTGGAAAAGGGGGGCCTTCATTTCCCGTCAATTTACTTGCGGGACGCGGAGCGGTTGCCTTCGCCGGAATAGCCGGTCCCGAGGGTTTTTTCGGGCAACTTCGTCATGCGGGAATACGCATTTGCGACTCAGTGAGTTTCCCTGATCATCACAGGTATACCGGGGGCGACTTCTCGAAAATTTTTCGCCTTGCTTCAGGCTGCGGCGCTGAATTGATCGTCACCACGGAAAAGGATGCCGTTCGCATACCATCTCCCTACAGGGAAGCCATGGCCGCAGCGCAGATCGAGTTGGATTTCGGCTCCGACCGGGAAGGTTTCCGCGCTCTAATAATGGCCGGACTCGGCATTCGGCCCAAGGGTGCCCCTTGACGCAATCGGCGCGCCGTCCCCGATCGTTTCGTCCGGGCGGGCTTTGCCCGCCGTTCATGATAAACAGGCTATTTCTTCTCCACCGGATACTTGTTCTCGGCCCACTGCTTCCAGCCGCCTTTGAGTACCTGGACCTTCGTGAAGCCTGCGTTTGCGAGTTGCTGCGCCACACGGGCGCTAGTAGCCTCGTTGGGTCAATCGCAATATAAGACGATCGTCTTGTCCTTAGCGTATTTCGACATCCAATCGTCTACTTCTTTTGGCGATTCGCGCACGGCGCCCTTGATTTTCGATTCGCTGGAATTCCATTCAGGCTCGACTCGAACATCGAGCACGACCACGTTCGGATTCATAATCTCATTTTTCAACTGGTCTGCGGTGATCAAGGTGAATCCGTTAGTTCCTGCGGCAAAAGACGCAGTTGGGATAATGATGAGAAATGCTAGAAACCACAATGAGTTAGGGCTAATGCGCATCATCCTGTCTCCTCCTGGAAAAAGTTCGAAATACAACCGGGAAATGGCGCAAAATGCGGGGCAACCAGCGGCCTGTTGCTGAAAATAATTATTGATTCGCAATAGTCAAAAACGAAACTCGTCTTTCAGGCTGAATATGTCCGCTCCAGCCTTTCAATCGCCGCCAGGATGTTTATTAGATTGTATATTCATGATGTGAAACACGGTTTGTGGCTTCTTGCACCGCGGGCTTTACGCCAACTGAAGCCCGTCCCGACTGGATGATCCCGGCGTATATGGAAACTTCGCTGATAGAAATTGACGGTGCCGGGAAATCCGGAAGCGGCACGCTGGTAAGGACCGCTGTTGCGCTATGTTCGCTTACCGGCCGTCCGATGCGAATGTATAATATCAGGGAGAAGCGGGAAAAACCGGGCCTTCGGCCCCAGCACCTCATGGCGGTAAAAGCGTGCGCTCAGCTTTGCTCGGGGCACCTGGAGGGCGCAGAGACCGGCTCCAGGGAAATAGTCTACTATCCTGGAAAGAAGATCTGTGGGGGTGCTTTCGAATGGGACATAGGGACTGCGGGCTCGGCTACGATGATGGCTTCCACCGTGATCCCACTGGCGCTTTTCTCCGGGATGCGAAGCCTTCTTACGATCAGGGGCGGCCTGTTCCAGGATTTTGCTCCGACTGCCCTGTATATGGCAAAAGTATTGTTGCCTCTTCTGGGGCGGATGGGAGCAAAGGTGGGCCTTGAAATGGTCCGTCCCGGATATATACCGAAGGGAAATGGAGAACTGGTCGTTTCGGTCGAATCGGCCGGGATGTCGCTTGAACCCTTTCAAAGAACGCGAAGAGGAAAAATCCTGAAACTGCGTGGCATATCACTGGCATCGCATCTTGAACGTGAGGCGGTTTGCGGGCGTATGGCCGACAGGGGACGCGAACTCCTGGCGCGGGAAGGCTGGAGTGCTGAAATCGAGATTATCAATGACTCCACGGCTGTTCAGAAAGGGGCTGCCCTGCTGATGTGGGCCGAAAGCGAAGGCGATTGCCTGCTTGGATTCGACATGGCCGGAAAGCTGGGCCGTAGTTCGGAGGTCATAGCACAAAAAGTCGTGAGCGGACTTCTGGCCGATATTGCAACGGGTGCGACCGTTGACAGGTTCGCGGCCGACCAGTTGATCCTGTTCGCGGGCCTGGCCGCCGGACAAAGCCGCTACATAGCGCCTGGTCTGACGGATCATATGGAATCCAACTTCTGGCTGATCGAGAAGATTCTGGGCGCAAGGATCGGATTCAAAGAGAACCTGATTTGCATTGACGGAATCGGTTTTTTCGGAAAATAATCTGAAATTGGGGAGGTTCGGGATGTCCAGCCGCATTAAGATTCGTGGAATCTACAGCACGGCGCTCACGAAGTTTGCGCTCGATTCCGGGTTCCTGGTCGTCGAACCTTCCGATAAGGTCAGGGAACGATTTCGCACGTCGTTCGCCGGCAACGGGCAACATGAAATTCTGATACGGGACAGAAAAGACCTCCAGGGAATTGAGATAAGAGGTGAAGCCGATCATCTGTGCGAGCTGCTGACGCTTATGCAGCAGACGTTCGTGGATGCCGTCATCGTCAGTTTTCTGCCGACCGACGATGCCGAACCGGTCGTCCTCGCAGACATAGAACTGCCTGGGATGTCGAAGCAAAAACTGGACGGGATTCGCTCCGGCGTGCTTCCGACTCTTAAGAACCACCATAGGTTCAAGATAATGAACACGGAGTTGCTCGAATCGGCGGAAGCCGAGCTTGCCCGATGTCCCGAGCACAGGATCGACTTGGAAAACAGGCTCTTGAAGCAGGTAATTTTTGACCCGCTGATCAAGGGAGGTGTGGTCAGACTGGAGCACATAAGGCCTTCCGGCAGACCGATGCGCCCACGGGTGGGAACGCTTCATTCAGTAGGAGAAAACAGGATCGTCTTTAAACGCATTCTCTCGAAAGGCCGCTACGACGGCCTCGATCTGCCCATTAGTGAGGGGGACTACTGCCTGACCGAACTCAGGGAAGGTGAATGGAGCGTAAAACACAGCTACTTCTCGAAGGATCGTCTCCGCATTGGAGAATATTTCAACATTAATACCCCTACCGAATTCTATTCCTTCGGGGCAAGATACGTTGACCTCGAGGTGGATGTGATCCGAAGGGCGGGCGAAAAAGCCTTTGCCATAGACGAGGAAAAGCTCGATATGCTTGTCCGGAAAGGATGCATCGGAAAAGGCCTCCGGGAAAATGCGGTTCTGACGGCAGATCGGATTCTTCGCAGCCTCAATCGAGGAAAGAAAAACGACTCACTGGAGTGCGCATGAAAATCAAAACCGCCTGGGCGGCTCAATCCTTCTTGTTGTGTTTCCTTTTCAACCTCGTCCTGGGGGCGCTCATGTTTTATATGGCCGGCAGGAGCCTGGAAGCACTGAATCAATGGGTTTCGCCCCTGATCGCTGCGCCCGGTCCGCCGGACGAACTGCATGTAGCTCTGGGCGGTTTCCTGGCCTTTACCACGCAGGCGGGCATCTGGCTGATGCCCCTGCTGGCAGCGCTCACGCTTTCCATGACCTTCCTTCTATGGTTTTTCCTCTTTCTAGTGGGTGGAAGGCAAATCAGGCGGGCCGGTGAGCTGCGGGAAACTCCGCCGGACCCCGGGATCGAAAACGTGGAACCTGTAATCGGGCTGCATGAACATTGACCCCGCAGGTTTAGCGGAGAGGGGGGAAGAGGCGCTTCGCAATCCTAAAATCCTTGGGGGCAATGATTTCAGTTGACCGGACTACCAGGTCAATTTGGAAGTGAGCCCCTTCCCTGTGGAGTATCATCTGACGGTAATTACATACGATCTTCATTACGCGTTCATGTCGGGCTTGTTACTTTTTACTTAATCTTGCCCGGGAATCCCTTCTTCGTTGAAAAGTCTTTATACACGAATGAAGCGATCTTTATTTCACCTGAAGCCGCGAAGTCGTGAAGAAAATATAAGGGAACTAAAGCTTGGCCAGATCTTCCTCCCGACGCGAATGGCGGAGGTTTCCACCTTACCCCGGATCGTCTTTTTTGGGCCTGTATCGCGTTCTTCGCGGGTTCGCGTGGAAAGTTCTGCCCGATGAATTGCATGTCTCACTACCTTTGCACGCGAAGACGCGAAGAACGCGAAGAAAAAAAATGTGGGCTTCAAAATTGGTCGGACAGCTTTTTGCCGTCATCCACAGTCTGCGAGCTACTTAATAAAATCCAACAAACCCGGCCCATGTTGTCTTCTCAGTCAACCACGTCGCAGACTATTTCTTCTATCTGCATCCCTTTACGATCTTGATGAGTTCGTTGCCCTGCTTTTCTTCGAGTTCTTCGCGTCTTTTTTGCGCGAAAAAATCTCTTGGCGCGATTAGATCGCCTTTGCGAAGTGCCGTGTGCGTCGAATTCCGCAAATTAGATAAGGAAATGAGTTGAGGTAAATAATTGACACGTTCTGATGCCCGGATTATGATTTGAATCACAATGATTCTAATCAGAATTAATTTAATCTGAACGAGCTGCACCGTGTTCTTTAATCGGGGGGCAACCGGGGCTTTTCCAGGTCCACTTTCATGAAAGTCCGGGGCGGAAGGAGAGCAATGGAGAGCGGGATTGAAGGAACTGACAGGCTGCTTACTTCAAAAGAGGCGGCGGCCGTTTTGAACGTCTCACCCTCCTGGCTGGCACGGGCCAGACGCAGGAAGCAGGGACCGGAGTATGTCGAGGAAGGCGGGAAGCTGATGTATCGGTTCAGCGCCCTTGAGGCATGGATAGCACGTTCAAGTGACGAATCGGTCCCGCTGAACATCCGCCAGGTTTTTGGCAGCCGGCTTGGTTATACGGCCAGGCAGTGGCGGCGGGCCGTGAACGAACGGCTGCTGCCGTTCGGCCTCACGGACGCGACGTGGTTGCCCCTGTTGCATGTCGCACGGGGCAGGGCGCCGATGCGGCAAAAGGACCTGGCGGAGTCGATCGGCATCGAAAGTTCCACTTTGGTCCGCCTGATCGATGCCCTGGACCAGGCGGGGCTGATCGAGCGTCGGACAGAGGATGACCGGCGCGCCAGGACTCTTCGGCTCACTCCGCGCGGGCGCGAACTGGTCGAACATGTCGACGCGGCCACAGCAGAGGTGCGACGGCAGATCCTGGCCGGCATCAGCGACGAGGATCTGGCGATCACCCTGAGAGTGATTGAGCGCATCTGCGCTGCGCTGACACGGGCGCGGGCCCCTGAACGGGCGGATGAGCCATGAACTGTGAGATGGCGGGGACATTAATGCGGGGACGCCGCGCTTCGCGCAACGCGATGCTTGACGCTGTGCGGCGGCTCGCCGGTCTGGGCGTGCTGCTGCTCGTTTTCCTTGCCGTGGTGCTGGCCGGCGCTCTGAGCGTCACACTCAGAGTGATCGAGCGCATTTGCGCCGCCCTGGCACGGGGGCGGAAGCCTGAACCGATGGATAAGCCATGAACGGTCAAGTTGCGGAAAAATCCCTGCGGGGACATGCCCCTTCGGGCAGGGGGGTAATGGGCGCTGTGCGGCGCCTCGTCGGCCTTGGCCAACTGCGGCGGCTAACCGGCCTGGGCGTCCTGCTGCTCGTTTTTCTCGCCGTGTTGTTGGCCGGCGGCCGTTGGCTGCTCCATCGCATGTCACATGTCGATGAGAACGACGCGCAGATGGCCGGTGAAGTAATAACCATTGCCAGCAGGCTGGATGGATGGCTCTTCACCCGGCCGGTGATGGAGGGCGATCACGTCCGAAAGGGGCAAATCCTGGGCGAATTGGACACGCGCGACGCAGGGCTGCGGCTGGCTGCGCTTGAAGGCAACGTCGCGGCCCACGAGGCCCAGATCCGTCAGATAACGATCCAGCGCGACACAACGCAGCAGACTACCGAGGCGGAAATCGAGGACGCCAGGGCGCAGATCGCCGCCGCCGAGGCGGCTACGGCGGTTACGGCGCACCAGGTGGAGCTCGCCCGTGCTGATTTTGTCCGCGCCGATGGACTGATCGGCAAGAATGCTACTTCCCGCCAGGACTGGGATCATGCTCGCAGTGCGCAGCTCCAGCAGGAAGCGGCGTTGCGCCAGGCCAAGGCGCAACTGGCAGCTCGCCAGGCGGCGCTTGCCGAGGCGACCGCGAGGCTCGGCCAGGTGCCCATGCTTGAGCAGCAAATCGAGGTGCTGCGCGCTGAGTGTGCGGCGCTGACCGCGCAGGCCGATCAGGTGCGCCAGGAAATTGCAGATCGCACGTTACGCGCCCCGTGCGATGGGATTGTCGATAGCACCTTTATACATGCGGGCGACTACGTGCAGGCAGGGCAATGGCTGATGATGATGCATGATCCGGAAGACGTATGGGTCGAAGCCAACGTCAAGGAAACCGCCGTTGGGAGAGTGCACGTCGGCCAACCGGCAAGCGTGACGGTGGATGCCTATCCGGATCTCGTGCTGCACGGCCGCGTGTTGCGCGTCGGCAACGCGGCCACTAATCAGTTTGCTCTGCTTCCCAGCCCCAACCCATCGGGCAACTTTACAAAGATCACCCAGAGGGTGCCGGTCCGCATCGCCATCGACAAGCCGGAGCACCCGCTGCAGCCCGGTCTGATGGTGGAGGTGTCAATAGATGTCGCCCATTGAGGCCTATGCCGAGCGATTCGGCGTCGGCTATAAATGGTTTGCAACCGTTACCGTTATGCTGGCCACCACAGCTACGACCGCGGCTGCAACCATGGTCAATGTGGCGATGCCGGACATCATGGGCGCGTTTGGACTGGGCCAGGATCAGGTGCAGTGGCTCTCCACAGGTTTTCTGGCTGCGATGACGGCTGCCATGCTGCTAACCGCCTGGGCGCTCGGAAGGTTCGGTTATCGGCTGGTTTTTCTCGGCTCTCTGACAGTGTTCATTGTCGGCTCCATCATCGGGGCCAGGAGCAGCAGCGGCGGCGAAGTCATTTTTGCGCGTGTGCTGCAGGGCATGGCTTCAGGGCTGATCCAGCCGTCAACGATGGTGGTGATGTCACAGGTTTTCTTGCGCGAGCAGCGCGGGCAGGCCATGGGCATCTACAACATCGGCGTCGTGCTGGCGCCTGCGCTCGGCCCCACGCTGGCCGGCTACCTGGTTGACGAATATAGCTGGCGCTATGTATTTCTTGCGATAGTGCCGGTGTGCGTGGCCGCCATGGCCGCGGCGGTTGTGTTTTTGCCCGGTCGCGAGTCTCGGAGGGAGGCTGTTTCGCTTCGCTTCGACGGCATTGGCTTCTCATTCCTGGTCGGCTTCCTGGTCTTTCTGCTCAGTGCGCTGTCCAACGGGCAGCGCGAGGGCTGGAACTCGGATCTGATCCTGGCTCTGTTCGCGGCCGCGTTCGTCTCTTTTTTCGTCTTTGTGTTATTTGAACTCAAGTGCCGGGCGCCGCTTTTGAATCTACACGTCTTTGCCAGTGGGGGGTTTTCGGCAAGCTGCCTGGTTGCCTTTGCCCTGGGGGTGGGCATCTACGGCTCCACGTATATCGTGCCGCTGTTCGTGCAACTCGTGCAGGGCTACACTCCGACCCGGTCCGGCCTGCTGCTGATGCCGGCCGGTTTCGGGTTGGCGATGGTGTCCCCGCTGGCCGGGCGCCTCGGCGACCGGCTGCCGCCCTGGGTGCCGATCATGGCCGGGTTGACGCTCTTCGGTGTGTCCAACGGGTTGTGCAGCTATGCCGATGTGGACACGCCATTCTGGTCGCTGGCCGGATGGGTGATGTTGGGCCGCATAGGGCTGGGGCTGATTACTCCGTCACTTAACGCCGGCGCTTTGCGCGCGCTGCCCCACGAGCTTCTGGCGCAAGGCGCGGGCACGGTAAATTTCGTGCGCCAGCTCGGCGGCGCGATGGGGGTCAACCTGCTCTCCGTGTTGATCGACCGGCGCACCACTTTCCACGCCGATGCGCTGGCGCAGGCGATAACGCCTGCAACGTCAGCGGCGTATGATGCCTTGCTGCAGCTTGGGATTATGCTGAAGCACTGGGGCAATTCGTTCGGCGCCCGTCTGCCCGGTTGTGTGCCGCCGGCCGGCATGGAGTACCTGCAAAGCCTGCTGGTGCCCAAGGCGCGGTTGTTTGCCTATCAGGATGGTTTCCTGGTCGTCGCCGTGATGTTTTTCGCCGCCCTGCTGCCGGCCATTCTGATGCGGCGGCGGGCGCAATGAGGGTCCTCGTGCCGGGGGACTATCAATGAGTCTCTTGCCGAAGTCAACCTTACGCCTTTAGGTAGGCGCTGGTTCAAAACGAGTTGTCCTGCCACCTTTTTCACCTTAGCGCCGCTTCCTATTCCTGGCTGGACACACGGGTCGAGCCCGTCCCTGGTCCCTGTTCCGCGCGTCCGCGTTTGTCCCCCGGTATTGTTGATTGATTGGCTCAGTGCGAGTTCTTCCCACCGACAATCGCAACGAGTTCCTCAATAAATCTTTTCATATGCTCGGCTTGAGCGTTCATCTCTTCAGACGACGCGGCGGCTTCTTCGGCGTTTGCGGCGTTTTGCTGGACCACTTTGTCCATTTCGCTGACCGTCACATTTATTTGTTCTATCCCTTGGGCCTGTTCGCTTGATGCGGCTGTTATCTCGCCGACCAACTCCCCGATTTTAGAAGCGCTCAAAGCAACCCGGGAAAATTCCGAACTGGTCTTTTGGACCATCTCCGATCCCTCTTTTACTTTCTTGACCGTGCCCTCTATTAAGAGCGCGGTATTCTTCGCCGCTTCAGCCGCTCGCATTGCAAGGTTTCTAACTTCATCGGCGACCACTGCAAACCCGGCGCCGGCCTCGCCTGCTCGGGCCGCTTCCACGGCGGCATTCAGAGCCAGAAGGTTTGTCTGGAACGCAATTTCGTCGATTGTCTTTATGATCTTCGACGTTTCCTCGGAGGCTTTTGAAATTTCATGCATCGAATCGGTAAGTTGTTCCATTGATCCATTTGCCGTGGAGACCACCTGCGCGGTCTCGTTCATCAATTTGTTGGCCTGAATGGCGTTATCGGCATTTTGTCTCGTCATCGAAGCCATTTCCTCCATTGACGAGGACGTTTCTTCGATAGCTGCCGCCTGTCTGGACGCCCCCTCGGCAAGTTGGCGGCTGGAAGACGAAATCTGCCCGGACGCAGTGGCCACTTGACCTGAGCTGTCGGTCAAACCTTCTACGGTGCGCCGAATGGGTTTTGAAATGCTTCGGCCGATCAGGCCCGCTATCACAAGGATGACGATCAGGAGAATACCGGACGCGATACCGAGGGATTTTTCAACCTCCCAGACTCCTTTTTGTATGTCATCGAGAAAAATACCGCTGGCAATCGCCCATTTCCATTCGGGAATTCCCTTCACATAGCAGGTTTTCGGTTTTGCAGTTCCCGCAGTGTCCTTCCAGTAATAATGCAATGTGCCCCCGCCCTTCCTGGCGGTTTCGATGATATTGACAAACATCTTTTCGCCTTTGGCGTCAAGCTGGTTGATCGTGTTGGTTCCGATCATGTCACTCTTGATATGGGATAACATTTTGCCATCCCAATCGTTGACCCAGAAATAATTCTTTTCGTCATAACGAAGAGCGCCAAGAGATCGCAACGCACTTTGCTGCGCTTCCTCAACTGAAAATTCGCCGGCTTTGGAACGAGCGCAGTAACTTTCAACCATGGAAGCAGCGGTTTCTACAAGGCGACGTGTTTGTTCTTCTCGCTCATGCTTGATCGCGGCGGCGATGGAATTGGCGCTTACCGTGACAATACCGGCAATGCCAAGCGCCGCGATCCCGATAAGCAAATATATGCGCGCGTTTACATTCAAACGCGCGAACAGACTTCTGAACATAACAGCCCCTTTCGTTGAAATTTACCAATTTTTCACACGTCCATTTTTCGCATAATGTAGTGGAACAGCTAAATAACGATATTGTTCTTCATTTTCGACAAATTCACAGGAAGACTTTAGAACTTTCACAATTTTTACTACACATCTCGGGAAAAATGCCTGCTTGCTTCGGACCGGAATATCTTGAAGGACTGTGAGCGTTTTTCGGTTTGAAGGACTCAGGAGACCGTAGTACCTGACTTTATGAAAGCCGCCCGGGAGGACATGCTGGAGGAATCTGCCGATGAACTCCATCGGGGCAAGGGTCATTCGAGGCGGCATAATATTTCTGTCCCTGCCCGTGCATCAGCCAAGCTCCGGTCCTATATTTGTCTGCAGGTTGGAGATCGTCTATGAGTTCAAACTCTGACTTTGTAATCCTTTGGGCGCACTGAACCACGGATGCCGGTGCTCACTGGCGTAAGCGGGGAGGCGTCATCTCGAGGTAGAGGAGAGACTGGAAATAGAGCGGCTGGGCGACGCCAGGATGAGTCGCAGGCAGAATATGAGCGACCCCACTTTTAGGAATCGCTGAGGAGCCACCCCGCCCAATCAATTGATTCTTTATCGAATCTTGATCTCCTCTTTAACTTTTCTTCAAACCGAATGGCTACTCTGTTGCTGACTGCAGACAGGCAATCCTGTCGGAAAGGAGGGTGATTTCCCGAAGCAACCGAGATCCACTGCGCAGTTTGAGCACAAGAGCGTTACCCCGAATGAGACGTTCTATTATCGTCAACATGTTCAAGGAGGTATTAAAATGAAAGGTCGCGATTTGGCAATTTCTTTGGTCGTAGTTCTTGTAATTGGCATTTTCACCGTCGCCGGGTTTGTGCGGGCCGCGGAAACCGATGCGGCGTACCAGGCGATAGCGGATGGCGCAAAGCAGATGATGGAAGGAAACAAGAAAGTAATGGCCAAGATGTCGGCGAAGGGAATGAAGGACGCAGAATTGACCGCTGCCGAAAAGATGATGACAGATGGCTATGACATGATAATGAAGGGCGAGGGGATGCTGGCGACCAACAAGGCCGAAGCTCAGAAAATGGCATCGCAAGGCGGGAAAATGATGATGGATGCGCAGAAAAGGGTAGCGGCCGACGTTGAAAAGAAAGGAATGACGCAGGTCTGCTACGACGATTTTGCCCAGTGTTCGTTGGGAGAGAAAAAGATAAAAGAGGGCGCCTTGCAGTGGTTTTTCGGATCTCCAAGTCTCTGACAATTAGACCCCATAGGGCCAATAGGTCTCCTGAGGACCTATGGCCCTATGCGAAACCGCACCGCCCTCCCGGATTATTTCTTTTCTACCGGATACTGGCTAAGCAGCCATTCATTCCAGCCGCCTACGAGCACTTCGACTTTTTTGAACCCTGAGCTTGCCAGTTGCTGCGCCACACGGGCGCTGGTGCCTTCGTTCGTTCAGGCGCAGTATAAAACGATCGTTTTGCCTTTAGGGTACTTGTCCATCCATTCTTTGGTTGCGTCAGGCGGCTCACGCCTGGCACCCGGAATTTTCCATTGGGAGGAATCCCAGTCATGTGCGGTTCGCACGTCAATAACGATCACGTCCGGAGATTGTAACTCCTGTTTTAGCTGATCCTTATTGATGCGGATAAATTCTTCGGCGCCGTATGCCGGGGATACGACAAAAATCAGGATAATGAATGCCGGAAGGAAGTATCTCAAATTTGATAGTCTCATATCATTCTCCTTTGAAGTTAGTCGATAATACTTCTACTGTGACTGTCAAGGGGACGGGATGTTCCGGTTCAGTCTCCCCCGGGACGGAAACGGCTTCATAGATCACTGTAAAAGCGGGATTCTTGGCCCCCTGACAGTTGCAGCAGTATTTTCAAGTTGAGAAGGGCCTTTTGTCTGACGGTGAGGTGGGGGGCGGATTGTTGACAGAGGCTTATACGGATTCACATTCAAGATGATCACAAGGCGGCGACGAAGCCAACACAGTGAGCGCTTGAATGAGATTTCGTATTAATCCCATGCGAGCAGTTCATGCGTATCCTCCGAGTAACATTTCCTCGGGACTAACTGGACTAACCGGACAAATTGATTTAAGAATTAGTGTGGCGCGAAGCCGCCACACATTTCACCTTGAAAGAATTTATTCTGTCGCTTCCCTGCCGGATATTGCCGGAACAAAAGTTGCCGTGGTGCAAAAACGGGCTGAGGCAAGAGATTATCTTGATATCGATGTGCTGCTGCAGCACGGCATTGACCTGCCGACCGCGCTTGCGGCGGGACTTGTCATCTATGGGCGCAGTTTTAATCCCGTGATGACGCTCAAGGCGCTTAGCTTTTTTGGTGACGTGCCGGGCCTGCCCGCCGATGTGCGAAAGCGGCTCACGGCTGCTGTCGAGGCGGTGGATCCGGCCGGCCTTCCCGCGCTGACGCCCTACTCCAGGCGGACAGATTGAGAACGGACATACGCCACGAAACCTCTGCCCGCGACGCCGGAACTCTTGAACGTGGCTCGCCGCGTTGTCTGGTTCAAGGAGCCGGACAAGGCGCTTGCCGATCCGGTGCATTTTCTTGCCCACGTCATGACCTAGGGCACAGCCGAGGACTTGGAGGCGCTCAAGGGCGTTGTCGGGCAGGAAGATTTCTGCGAAGTGTTGGATAGGATAGGGCCCCGCCCGGTATTTTTGATATCCGCTCGCGGGCTTACTGGAACCTGAAATGTGGCCGCCGGCCCGCCCCGCCTTTACCGACCCGTGTTGGACTTCAACCGATACGCCCAACTCCCTGAATTGGGAAAGCGATGAACGACCGAAAACACCTCGTTTCCGCCGAGGTCGTTAAGCTGATTGCCGCTACCATGGGCAGCAGAAATGAGCTCGCGACAGGCGCCTTTTGCTTTTGATGTTACGGCGCGGTCTGCGAGTGTCGGGGCACTGCGCCTCGCAGCTTCACCATGTGAAAGTTGAAAGTCGCGTGCTGCACGTCGCACGCGTGCTTGACAACCGATCATTGCACCAATTGGGCGGAAGAGGCGAACACTTGCAGCGGGCATATTTCAGGTTTCGCATTAGTTGATTGATTATCTGTTGAAAACAGCGTTCAATTGTCGTAAATTGACAGGGTGCGGGGGTGTAATATGAGACCGGGAAACCTGGAAGCACGTCTTATGAAGCGTATCGAGCGCAAGCGCGGCGATGTATTTCTGCGCGCGGATTTCAAAGACCTGGGCGGCTATGACCAGATCGGCCGTGGGCTTCGCGAGCTTGTGCGCAAGGGCCGCCTTCTGAGAATAGGGCAGGGCCTTTACGCGCGGGCCGCACCCTCGCCTTTCGATGGCAGGCCGGCGCCGGTCAAAGGGCTTCGGGCAGTGGCGGCGGAAGCCCTCGAACGCCTCGGGGTCAAAACGTCTCCAACAAAGCTTGAAAGAGCGTATAGTGCCGGCGAAACAACCCAAGTGCCGGCGGGGCGGGTGGTCGCCGTCAGGAAAAGGGTGCGCCGCAAGATTGGGTATAACGGGACCTTTGTGAGTTTCGAACGTGCTTGATCGTATCGGAGAAACATTGGCCAATTATCAGCAAAGGCAAATCTTGGGCAAATGGCGGGAAGGGTTTTCTCTGGACGTCCACACTCTGTCGAGCATACCCCTTGGCGAGAATGAATATGGTCACATGCAGTTCGACACTACGAGATCCGAGCTTGGAGAACTTCTGTACAGGCTCAAGTTCAAGGGTGATGAAACTGTTGTCTCCGAGATAGTCGATACCGCCGCCGCGTTCGTAAATAAGTGGGAACCAGGCGTGGAAATCATGGTTCCTGTCCCTCCATCGACTCCCAGAGCTTTACAGCCCGTATCCGTTCTTGGCAATGCGTTAAGCCAACGGTTAAATATTCCTTTCGTTGATTGTGTGAAGAAAACACGAGATGCGCCACAGGTTAAAAATGTTTATGATCTCGACGAGCGCCTGCGCCTGTTAGAGGGTCTTCATGCTGTCGATGCATCTGCTACAATCGACAGAAAGATATTACTTTTCGACGATCTCTACCGGTCAGGGGCAACGATGAACTCAATCACGACGCTGCTCTATGAGCAAGGCCGGGCATCCGATGTTTTCGCTTTGACGATAACACGGACGAGGAGTATCCGATGACAAAGGTCTTCATAGGTGGTTCGCGGAGGGTTTCCCATCTAAGTGTACCGATCCGGATACGGCTGGATCGGATCATCGAAAAAGGATTGCCAATCATTATAGGCGACGCAAACGGAGCCGATAAAGCTGTCCAGCAGTACCTGAACAGCAAAAACTACCTGAACGTGGAGGTTTTTTGCTCTGGGCATGTTTGCCGGAACAACATAGGAAATTGGAAACAACGAAAAGTATCATCAACAGCGCCCGACAAGACTTTCGATTTTTACGCCACGAAAGATCGTAACATGGCCGATGACGCTACGGTTGGCTTGATGTTATGGGACGGGAAAAGTAAAGGAACGATCCTCAATGTCCTCAGGCTTCTGAAACGACAAAAGAAAGCCGTTGTTTACAACGTCGTCGAAAAACGCTTCTACGAGTTTAAGGCACTCGCAAATTGGGAAGAATTTATCTCCCATTGCACCAGCAAGCTTCGCGATAAGGTAGAGCAACAGGCAGCACATGAGGATCAAGAACGTGGTTCTCTGTTACCACAATCGTTCAAACCGCGTCGGGTTGCCCGACGGGAAAAGGACGGTGTACAACTAAACATTCCAACTTCGTAAGCTGCTCTTGCCCATCTCTATCGTTTGAATCTCGGTGTCCACGATTTTTCGATGTCTTCGAGGTCCTCCGCAAGCGAAAGTAAAGTCAGCCTATATTCCTCGCTCTACAGAAGAACCTGCTCCCAAACCCTGGGGGCGCGGTTTCCGCGCACCGAGAGCCAGATGTCACCGTCTCGTTCTTCCGAATCTGAAGGAATATCTTTCTCAGGATGGCTCCGAGCAGTCAGTCATCCGCGTGGTACGGGGTCGCCCCGTTGCACATCAACAAAAGGGAAATCCTCGTGCCTATATGGGGGCATGCGAGCGGGAACGCAAAAAGATCGCAGCTTGCAGAGATCCCCGAGTGTTTCTTGCCGGGGCTTTAGCGGCTGCCTCCGGTTATTTCGGTTTCGCACCCAAGGTGCGCGAATTATTCTCAGGAAATCGTGTCGAAACTCTCCCAGTTGGCGCCTGACGGGGTCTTGATTCATGGTATTCGTATTACTGCAGAACCCTGTGTCTCGCGCCGCGAAAGGTCCAGCCGCTTGCTGCTCAATCCGTAATGTCGCACACGCTGTGATCCTTTAGCAGCGCGTTGAGAATCCGGAACGCGAATTTCACATGTGGGTGACCGAGACTTGAATCGGCTCGATGAGCCCGGCGAAACCGAGCAGCATGACGGTAGCACCTGCCGGCCTCGGGCGGGTTTGCCGGGTAGTCCCTGATTTACTGGAAAAATGTTTTGAAATATCGTATTTGGTAAAGGGGCGAACAGTGAAAACGCATGTTGTTGACCCATCAGGAACAAAGAGTGCGCTTGGAACAAATGATGGCCTGTTGAAAAGGTTGCGGATACCTTCCCAACCGGCGAAGGGCTATTATCCTGTGCAGCTTAGATTTGATACATCGAGTTCCTCAAAAGTATCTGCCGCTGTCGAAATATTAGCCTCCCAGGGAGGAATCGAAGCACGCGGAGCGATATTCACACGTGCCGAAGTCGTCGATTTCATCTTGGATCTCGTTGGCTACACAGAGGATCGGCCGCTTTTCCTTAAGCGGCTTTTGGAGCCGTCCTGCGGGGGAGGGGATTTCCTGCTTCCGGCCGTAGATCGACTGCTTGCCGCCTGGCAAGCCTCCGGAAACAAGGGATCGATCGTTGACGCCCTGGGTGGCGCTATTAGAGCCGTAGAACTGCACCGAAGAACTTTCGCCGTGACACGTCAGGCAGTTATTGAAAGGGTCGAGCACGAGGGGATTGCGCTGCAATCGGCAACCGCTCTTGCGGATATGTGGCTTATGCAGGGCGATTTCCTTCTCGAGCCGCCCGAAGAGCAATTTGATTTCGTCGTCGGCAACCCGCCCTACGTGCGTCAGGAGTTGATTCCGGCTCCCCTGCTGGCCGAGTATCGGCGCCGATATCCGACTATGTACGACCGGGCAGATCTCTACATCCCATTTATTGAACGCTCGTTATTGATGCTGGCCGTAGGCGGAAACCTGGGCTTCATCTGTGCTGACCGCTGGATGAAAAACCGCTACGGCGGACCGCTGCGGAGTCTTGTGGCCGAAAAGTTCCATTTAAAAATATATGTCGATATGGTGGATACGCCGGCCTTCGATAGGGAGGTGATCGCCTACCCGGCAATCACCATTATCAGCCGTGAAAAGCCTGGCGCGACGCGCATCGCGCATCGTCCTTCAATTGACCGCATAACGCTTACAAAGCTTGCCGAGGAACTGAAGGCAACAAGCCTGCCTCCGAGCAGCACCACGGTGCGCGAACTGCCGCGCATCACAAACGGGACAGAACCATGGCTGCTTGAATCGCCGGATCAGATGGCGCTCATCCGACGCCTTGAACAACAATACCCAACCCTTGAGGAAGCGGCTTGCAAGGTCGGCATTGGCGTTGCTACGGGAGCCGACAAGGCTTTCATCGGAAATTTCGAAGCGCTCGATGTGGAACCGGATCGCAAATTGCCCCTGGTTACAACCCGGGACATCCTATCGGGCGAGGTAAAGTGGCGAGGGCAGGGGGTTATCAACCCCTTTACGGATGACGGGCCTCTCGTAGATCTCCGAAAATACCCGCGCCTGCGAGGGTATCTCGAGGCGCGCAAGGAGATAATCGCGGGGCGTCACTGCGCGCAAAAAGCCCCGTGGAACTGGTACCGCACCATTGACCGCATTACCCCATCGATTGCTAAAAAACAAAAGCTTCTCATCCCAGACATTAAAGGCGAATCGCACGTCGTTTTCGAAGCCGGGGAGCTTTACCCGCACCATAATCTTTATTATGTCACGTCCGAGGCCTGGGACCTCCGCGCCTTGCAGGCGGTGCTTCTTTCAGGTGTGACCCGGCTCTTTGTGGCGACCTACTCAACGAAAATGCACGGTGGATTTTTGCGCTTTCAGGCCCAATATCTGAGGCGTATCCGCGTTCCCTATTGGCATGACGTGGCCGAAGGGCTGCGGAAGGAATTGAAAGAGGCGGCCAAGAGCCGGGACCTGCAAGCTTGCAATCGTGCCGCATTTAAGCTGTACGGGCTGAGCCGCGAAGAACGGGCGGCTCTTGGAGGTAATGGGGAATAAATGGCCCTCGATCTTGTCGATTATGAACGCAAGGCCCGCGAAGCCGTGCAAGCCTTTTGGGGAAACCGTGAGGCGGCCCGGTTAAAACAAATTGAATCCGGCAAAGCCGACCAGGGCGAGCGGGCAGGGGTCACGGCCGGCAAAAACATGGATGGCTTCATAGCCCTTGTGATCGAGATTGTGCGGGCCAACGGCCTTGTTCATGCCGATATTCATAAACGGCGCGCCGTTTTGAGCCTGCCGGGGTACTTCCGGCCGACAAAGCTATGGGACCTTCTTGTAATGTACAAAGGCGAGTTGATCGCGGCCCTCGAATTGAAAAGCCATGTGGGCCCGTCCTTCGGAAACAATTACAACAACCGTACGGAAGAGGCCATAGGCACGGCGAAGTGTTTTTGGACCGCATACCGGGAAGAGGCTTTCGGGAAACAGCCACGGCCCTTTGTCGGTTGGCTGGTGCTGGTTGAAGACGCTCCAAGGTCGAGAGCGCCGATCAAAGACAGGTCACCGCACTTCCCTGTTTTTGAGGAATTCAAGGGAGCTTCATACCTCAAGCGGTACGACCTCCTGTGTCAGAAGCTCGTCCGGGAGGGACTTTACACAACGGCCGCCGTTATTACATCCCCGCGTAATGCTGGTAAAACAGGTGAATTTTCCGGAATATCGGCCATGACCGACCTGAAAACTTTTGTCACTGCCCTGGCCGGGCATATTGCGGCAGAAGCGGCGAGACTTGAATAAATAATGTTGCAAGTCCACAACAACCAGAAAAGGGTTCACAGGAGAAAGAAGAAATGGTAATGGAATGCATCATTCCTGCCGTTTTATGATACGTTTTCAGGCCAAATGTGAGGACCGGCGACGCAAAACGGTACGCGACAAGAAAGTGTTTTGCGACAGGAGCGGAAATCAAAGCAACACCCGGCATTACTTCAGAGTACCAAGTCTTTCTTGAAAAAAACTAGCATTCCGACATCATCGCTTCTGTGCAGTGGCATGATGGTGATGGCGTATTACATTGTGTTTTGAAATGTCGAAACACCGTTTGAGAAAATAAATTGGATGCATATCAATCTGCAGGACAACGCTGGACATGCTCGGCCGACGATTACTCCGGCTGGGCAAAGAGTCGGGGGCGCGTAGATGTACACGTGGATACAATTAAACTCTAATGCTGACCTTGCTCAGCTCAAGACACACATTTCAAATGAATATAATCCTGGCAGGGTTGCGGAAAAATTGGCTGAGGATATATCGGGGGCAGTAAAAGGGATACTGATTGAACGAAATTATATCGATAAGGACTATCGCAGCACGTTTTACAATTTTTACTCGAAGAAGGGCCAATACTACCGCCCTGACTGTGTGCGTCTGCACTTTTTCGACGAAACGGTGAGGTTCGAGGAGACCAGGCTCAGGTTGGTGAGTTCTGCGGGGAATCTCACTTACCATTAC
>Ga0326728_10008393_pt1 | contig 25714 bp, 14 predicted proteins | sample MB3enrmetagenome_FD_207602 | JGI IMG/M metagenome (GOLD analysis project Ga0326728, IMG submission 207602) | Lab enriched peat soil microbial communities from McLean, Ithaca, NY, United States - MB31MN | ecosystem: Environmental > Terrestrial > Soil > Wetlands > Peat | place: USA: New York... | reverse complement strand
ACCTGCGCTTCCTCACCGGCCAGCAGCAATCGCTCTTCGAGGGCCTGCGCCCCAAGTCGCCCGTGGCCCTGTCCGGACCGGAGGAGAATGGCGCGCTGACGCCCACCGAAAGCGCGCCGCCGCCGCCCATTGGCCAGGGCGTGCTGCCCTTGTCCGCGCCGAAAAACGCGAAACTCGAGGCCATGTACCACGCCGCCGACGGCTTGAAAGAGTTGTACGAAATGGGCGATGCCCCCTCGTGTCCCACGTGCGGCGCCATCATGGTCCGCAACGGCAGTTGCTACAAATGCCTGAGCTGCGGCACCACTAGCGGGTGCTCGTAACCTTACCCCAGGCGCGAGCCTGAGGTAATTATGCGGTAAGAAATCGGCGGGGCAGCCAAACACGAGCACCCGCTACGCGGGCTCAGGAATTCGAAGATTCCGGAACGCGGTCTTGCGCTGTAATCTGGCCAGGCGGTGCTCGAAGCGGGCGCGCAGGCGGCGGCAGGTTTCGGCCGCGATCAGATCCAGCCGCTGCGCCTGGCGCAGCTTGGCCAGCGCTTCGTGAACCAGTGCCGCGGCGTGTTCCGGCCGGCGTGCATTGTGCTCGTAGTGCATGGCCAGTTGTTCATACGCCTCGAAACCTTCCCGCGAGCCGCCCAAGGTTTCTTCCCACAGTTTGCAGGAGAGTGCGCGGTCGCCCTGGCGCTTTGCCAGCCTCGCCAACTTCAGGCGGGCGGCGCGTTCGACTTCCGCAGGCAGCGCCGCGGCCAGCGAGTGCTGGTACAGCTTCCGGGCGCGTGCGGTTTCGCCATGCCGTTCGCAGATGCGCGAAACTCCGTACACCTCGAGGCCATCTTCCCCGCAGCTCTCCGGCTGGGCCAGCAATGCCAGCACGCGGCACGAGAGCCTGGCCAGGCCGCGCAAGTCCATCTGGTTGTGCCTTACCACGGGAACGAGCGGTTCTGCCGGTCCGCCGCGAAGAAATTCAAGGTACATCCGCGGTATCAGTTCAGACATCACGTCGGCGCCGCGGTCCCAGCCCAGCACATGGCGCTCGAGTTCCACCAGCCGCACCGATCCCAGCCGCAGCCGCCATAAGTTCCTCGCCGGATGCAGCAAGTCGAGATGCGCCCGCAGCGCCGGCGGCGGAATCTGCCGGGTCATGCGGTAGCGGGTTTCCAGCAGCGGCCAGTCGAAGGCTTTGCCGTTGAAGGTCGCCAGTACCGGCCGTTCCGCCAGCCGCTCCGCCAGTGCGGCCAGCAGCGAAGTTTCTTCGCTGAGCTCGCGCAGGAAAAACTGCTCGACCTGGAGTCCGCCGCGATCCCACCAGGCGATGCCTACCAGGAACGCGTAGGTGCCGGTGCCTCCCGCCAATCCCGTGGTTTCCGTGTCGAGAAAGAGCCACTGCCGCGGGTCGACAACCGCGTCCTCTTTTGCCGCCTCGGGCGCCAGCAAGCGGAGCGCTGCCGGGTCCGGCGCTGCGGAAGGATCGGGAAACCAGCAACGCAGGGCCAGATGCTCTCCGAACCGGTTACGCGCCGGGGAAGCGCCCAGCAGCCGGGCCAGCGCGTCCGCGTGTTCGGGAATTCCCCAGGCACAAACGCCCGATTCGTCGGGAACATAGACCAGCTCGCGGCCGGCATTCGCCGCCGGCAGCGCCGGCGCCGGACGAAGAGCTTTGAGGCGGGCAAACCGATCCTGCGCGGTCGAATCCATGGCCTTCAGCCCGCCAGCTTCTGCAAAATCGCCAGCGCGGCTTCTTTGGCGCGCTCGCTCTTGTCTCCCGCCGGACCAACGCAAGAAGGACAGCCGCTTTCGCACCGGCAGGCGCTTATGAGTTCCCGGGTGCGGTGCAGGAGCGCCGCGTGCGCCTGGTAGAGCGGCTCGCTGAAGCCGATGCCGCCGGGATAAGCGTCGTACAGGTAGAGATTGGGCGAGAAGAGCTCGGGCATCTTGGCCGGATCGCTGATCGCCGGGTCGTACTCCTGCCACTGCGTCTCGCGCCCGGGACTGGGCGGACGCTCCCCCACCGCCGTGCCCAGGTCGCGGCGGTCGCACATCAGCAACAACGTGGCCATGGATTCCAGGGCATAGAGCAGACCGAGGATGCCGCTTTGCCGGTCCGGAAGCGGGAAAGGCAGCGCGGCCAGCAGTTCCCGTTCCAGGGTCAGCCAGAACGCCGTGGAGTGCATCTCGTTTTCCGGCAGTTCCAGTTTTCCCGAACCCACGTTTTCACTGGTGAAAAACTTGATCTTCTTGAAGCCCACCACCTGCGTGCGCACCAGCACGTCGCCATGGGCGCGCGCCGCAGGTCCGGCAATGCGGGCCTCTTCCGCCACCTCCAACACGCGCACTTGGGTATAGTCGATCGCGTCGGTGTAATAGGCCGCGTTCACCGGCTTCACGTAGGCCTTGCGCTGATCGAAATCCAGGCGCTCGACGTGATACTGCAGTCCCTGGTGCAGGTAAATGGCTTTGGGGTGTACCGTCATCAGCGCCGAAGTGAAGTCCACTTCGCCGATCACTTCCCGCCGGCCATGCCCGGCGGCTTCGGTGTCGATAATCACAAAATTGTCCGAGGTTACCGAGCGCAAGCTGACCGTGTCCGCCGGATAGCTCTCGTGCACCCAATGCCATTTCCCGCCGCTGCGGTGCAGAAAGCCCGCTTCGGCCAGCCGCTCGCACAGCGCGGGCAAGTCCACATCGCCAAAGCGCTCCTCCGGAGACAGGGGCAACTCGAAGGCGGCGCATTTCAAATGGTTGACGAGGATTTCGAGATTATCCGGCTGGATGTAGGCGTGCTCGGGCGAGTTGCCGAAGAAGTAATCCGGATGCTGCACGATGTACTGATCCAGCGGCATGGAAGAAGCCACCAGTACGGCGCAGGAGACGCCGCTGCGCCGCCCCGCGCGCCCGGCGCGCTGCCAGGTGGAAGCGATCGAGCCGGGGTAGCCGGCCATCACGCAGGCATCGAGGGAACCAATGTCGATGCCCAGCTCCAGGGCGTTGGTGGCGACCACGCCGCGAATGCGGCCGGAGCGCAGCCCATGCTCAATCTCGCGGCGTTCCCGCGGCAGGTAGCCGCCCCGATAACCGCGCACCGGCTCGGGCTCGCCCGGCTTCGGCGGATTGGCCTGCTGCAGGTACGTAAGCAAAACTTCCGTATGCAGCCGGCGGTTGGTGAAGACAATGGTCTGCAGTTTTCGCGCCAGCAGCTCCTGCGCCACCCGCGTGCTCTCGTTCAGGTAGCTGCGGCGAATCCCCAGGTTCCGGTTCACCATCGGCGGATTGTAGAAAACGAAAATCTTTTCCGCCGCCGGGGCGCCGTTTTCCTCCACCAACTCGGTCCGGTCTTCGATCAGCCGGGAGGCCAGCTCGCCGGGATTGGCGATGGTGGCCGAGCAGCAGATGAATTGCGGTTTCGCGCCGTAGAACTCCGCAATGCGCGCCAGCCGCCGCAGCACGTTGGCCAAATGGCTGCCAAACACGCCGCGGTAGGTGTGCAGTTCATCGAGCACGATGTAGCGGAGGTTCTCGAACAGACGCAGCCACTTGGTGTGGTGCGGCAGGATCCCGGTGTGCAGCATGTCGGGATTGCTCAGGATCAGGTGTCCGCGTTCCCGGATGGCCCTGCGCGCGTCAACCGGAGTATCGCCGTCGTAGGTGAACACGCCAAAGCAATCGTCCAGCCGGGTCGCGAGATCGTGCAGCTCGGCTAACTGGTCCTGCGCCAGCGCCTTGGTGGGAAACAGATAGAGCGCGCGCGTGCCGGGACTTTCCAGGATGGCGTTCAGCACCGGCAGGTTGTAGCACAGAGTCTTGCCCGATGCCGTCGGCGTCACCACCACCACATGCTTGCCTTCATGGACCAGTTCCGCCGCCTCGGCTTGATGGGAATAGAGTTGCTCGATTCCCTTGGCGCGATAGACCTCCGCCAGCTCGGCGCATACCCAGTCCGGAAAGGGCCGCAACCGGGCCGCGCGCGCGGGAAGGTGCCGGACTGCGGTAAGGATTTCATCTGCCGGATGGCGGCCAACCAGGGCGCGCAATGCGTCCTGAACGGTTTGCGGGGTCGTGCGGGGACGTAAAAGGAGACGCTCTAGCAAGGTGGCCACGCCAATCTCCGGTTCGATATTCGCGCCCCAGCCGGTGCGGCTAGTTTCGCGTTTTGTTCGCCATAAAGTTAGCATGCTGCCCGAGGAAGCGCAAGTGGCTTTGCGTCTTCATGTCTTTGCGTCCTGGCGCCGGAGGCATTTTCAGGCATCCCCGCCGCCGGGATTTCACGCCGCCGCGCGCACACCTCGGGCGCCGGAGGTGTGAGGGGGAAATGTGGATAATTTTTCGAAGTCGGTCTTGAGAGGGTGTAGCTGAAGGGAACTAACCAGCGCCCAGTTTTTATCTCGTATTCGAATAGATGCTTGGCCGGGCCGCGGAGATGCAAGAACATCGTGGACCGTTTGCCGGGCGCCAAAACATCGTGCCGGGAACTCCGCGCCGGTGACCAGGCCGGCTTGGGAACGGACGGTCTGCTTTTCCTGCGCTGCGGCGCGGCTCCAGGGCCTTGCTCTTGCCTTGGCCGCCGCGCTGTGGCACACTCCCTGTTCATTAATGAAATTTCCAGGCGTTGGCGAGGCGGACATGCGTAAACTTATTTCCCTGGGCCTGCTTCTGGGGTTCGGTGCTGCCGGCGGATGGGCTGCCAACCTGCCCGCCGGTCCGCAAACGCCGGCGGCCGCTGCGGCGCCGGCGCCGGTCACGGCGGCTTCTTCTCAACCCGCCGCGCCGCCGGATGCCTTGAGCGAAGCGCGGGCGCTCTACCGCAAACGCGACTTCGCCCACGCCATTCAGGAGTACCAGCAAATCCTCAAAGAACAACCAAATTCCGGCGATGCTTATGCCGGGCTGATCCGTTCCTATCTCAAGCAGAAGGACGTGAAACAGGCGTCCGACACGGCCGCCAAAGCTTTGCAAACCGCCGATTCTCCCCCGGTGCGGGTGGCGCTGGGCGAGGTTTATTTTCGTCAAGGAAAGTTTCAGGAGGCACAGCATGAATGGGTCACGGTCATCAACTCCGGCCACGAAGATGCCCGGGCTTATTTGGGGCTGGCGCGGCTGCGGCGGGCCATGTCCATGTACAAGATGGCCCAGGGGCTGATTGCCAGGGCCTATCAATTGGATTCTGCCGACCCCGAAGTTAGAGATTTCTGGCGCAGGACGCTGCCCATCGCCGAACAAATCAAGTATCTCGAAGAGCACCTTGCCGGCGAAAGCGGCGATGACGCAAAAACCCTCGAGGGGATGCGGCGGTATCTGAATTTCTTGAAGACGCGTGCGAATGAGCCGCCGAGCATGTGTCATCTTGCCGGAAAGATTACCGCCACCGAAACGCCCTTAGTCCCGCTGAACTGGGATACCCAAAATCGCCGGGCCACTTCCATTGGCATCGACGTACTGGTAAACGGCAAGAAGACTACCCTACAACTCGACACCGGTGCGTCAGGGTTTGTGATCAACCGAGGTTTGGCGGAAACGGCCGGGGTCACGAAGCTCAGGGAAGTAGTCATCGGTGGCGCCGGGGACGAGGGTGCCCAAACGGGTTACCAGGGGCTGGCAAGCTCGCTAAAGATCGGAGAGTTGGAGTTCCAGGACTGCAAAGTAACGGTATTGCATCGGGAGTCAGCGACCGGACTTGTTGGCGCCGACGTTTTCGCCAGCTTTCTGGTCGATCTGGATTTCCCCAACCACAAGCTGCGGTTGAGCGAACTGCCCAAGCGCCCGGAAGAGACCACGACGACCATCGCTCTGCAAACAGAGGGAGAAGTTGATTCCGGTTCCCCGGAGGAGAAATCCGGCCCGGCTGCGCAATCGGGACCTCAGGACCGCTACCTTGCGCCGGAAATGAAAGCCTATACGCCGGTCTTCCGCTTCGGCCACATGTTGCTGATTCCCACCAGCGTTGGAAATGCTCCGCCCGGGCTTTTCCTTCTGGATTCCGGGGCTTCCGTCAACCAAATCACGCCCGGCTTGGCCAGCGAGGTCGCCCGGGTTACCGGTGATTCCAACATCATAGTCAAAGGACTTAGCGGAGAAGTGAAAAATGTTTACCGCGCGGATGATGCAGTGCTCCAGTTTGCTCATCTGCGTCAGGACAACCAGAACTTGATCGCCTTCGACCTGACCAATATAAGCAATAGTGCTGGAACGGAGATATCAGGGATCCTCGGCTTTGGCGTGTTCCGCCTTCTCGATTTCAAGATCGACTACCGCGACGGCCTGGTGGACTTTACCTACGATCCGAAACACCGGCATTGACAAATTTGCCCGGCGGCCGCGCGGCAGGGGAAGCGGTCCCCCTGGGTTCCGCGCAAAGCACTTGCTACTTGTACCGCTATCCCGCATAATTTTTCCAGCATGCAAACCGGAAAATGTGAGACTTGCGGGACTGCCGCCCCCCTGAACGAAATGTACCAGAGCGGCGCGAAACTGGTCTGTGAAAGCTGTGCCAAGGCTGCCGGCGCCTCCGAGGGCGGCCGCATGACCCCGGCGGTGGATCCCACCGTCTGCTCCGAGTGCGGCCTGGACAACGGGACCAGCAGTTTGCCTGCGGTCGCAGATTTGCCATTCTGCGAAGCCTGCCGCCAGACTTTGTATGAGCGCGAATTTCCCGATTGGTTGAAGCTGGGCCTGGTGGGGCTGGCTCTGATTTTGGCGTTTGCTTTCGTGCATGGCGTTCCCTACTTCCGGATCGGCTGGGCGCTGCCCCAATGTGAGCGGCTGATCAATGCCAAGCATCCGGAGAGGGCGATTCCCAACTTGATAACCGTGGCGAAGGCGGCCCCCAACTGTGAAAAGTGCCTCTTGCTCCTGGCCAAGGCTTATCTGCTCGCGGGCAATCCCATGGCGGGCATGCAAGTCGCGCTCAGCCACAATCATGGCCGCTTTAAGACCACCGATTTGTTTCTCGAGGTGGATGCGCTTGGGGGCCGGGCGAATCGGGCGCTCAAGCTCATTCAGGAGGCCAATGGACTTGCTCCCCAGGATAAATCGGTCGAGGCGTTGGCCAAGTTGCGCGAGGCGCGGCAACTATACCCCCAATTCCGAAACTGGCCGGTTATCTTCGCCGAGTTCGAAATGAGCGCTGCCTTTGACGCCAAGGATTATGACCGGCTTTTGGCGATGTCGGAGAACTTCTGGCAACAGCAGCCCGATGCCACTTCCGCCGGCATATTGGCGCTCTCCCTCGCCTGCAAATATGCGGTGACCGGAGACGACAAGTACCGCACCGCCGCCGAAGAGATGCTGACCAAAGGAAACAATCTCGCGGTCACGGAGCAGGCAAAGAAGGAGTTTGCCGACTACACCGAGCGAACCCGCTACCGGCTGCGGACCCGCGAGATCCTTTCCAAGAAAGAATACTATCTCCGCTTTCCGAAACCGAAGGAAGAACATCCATGAACTTTACTCCGGGTCTGCTGATTTCCCTCCTGACTTTCCCCGGCGTGGTCCTCCGGGCGGCGGCGCAGCAGTTTTTCTGCCGCGGGTTCAGGGTTGCGGTTTTGGAGGTGCGCTATTTCGGCGCCGGCAACCCCGCGGGCTACGTCTGGCACGAGCCCATTGACGATTTTCCGGCGCTTTGGTTTGTCTCCCTGGGTCCCTTCCTGATCAGCACCGCGCTCTGCATTTTTTTCTGCAGCGTGGGGTTTTTGCCGTTATGGGAATTGAAGGTGGCCGATCCAGCCGGCTACTTCTTTTATTGGCTGGGGCTCTCCTTCGGCATGCACGCATTTCCGTCCGGCGATGACCTTAGCCGGCTCTGGAGCCTGACCCCGCGGGAGGCTAAACAATACAATCTGCTGGCTATCCTGAGCCTTCCGCTGATTGCGATACTCTACGCCTTGAATCGGGCGCTGGCGTTCTGGGCCGAGTTGGCGTACGGCATGGCGGTGGGCCTGCTGGCGCCGCTCGCCATCTTCCGGCCCTAGGCCGGGGACCCCCCGCGCGCCGGGCAATCGGACGCAGAATTCCAAGGGCGGTGGAAAAATCCGTTTTCCCCAATCCAAAATTTGTCCGCACACATTCGGCGGAGCCCCGCCTCTAATCAGGTGAGCCGGCCGGGGCTTATCCGGCGCGGGCAGCGAGAGGCGACGATGAGATGCGAACTGTGCAGACGCGATGTGGACCCGCCGCGGACTCTGTGTGACACTTGCGCTGAGGCCATCCGGCGCCTGATGCGAATCACGGCCGGACCGGAAGACGGCCCGCTGCGCGCCAAGCACAAGACAGCGGACGCCGCGGCATAATAGAGTAATGATTGATAGCTTATGAAGGACGTTGCCGGCTGGGCCCTGAATGTTTGTGAGGTGCGCGGTGTGCAGTACGCCGAGGTTCGCCTGGTTGACGACCGGCGGCGCGCGCTGGGCGTCAAAAACGGGAAAATCGGCAGCGCCAACGAGTCTGAGTCCCTGGGTTACGGGATTCGCGTGCTTGCCGATGGGGCCTGGGGCTTTGCGGCGGGCGAGGAGATGACTCGCCCGGGGGTCGAGCAGACGGCGGCGAACGCGGTGGCGATTGCCCGCGCCTCCGCCTCGGTGAAACGCGAGGATGTCCAACTGCTTCCCGAACCGGCCCACCAGGCGGACTGGAGTTCCCCTTGCCGCATCGATCCGTTTTCCATTTCCACCGGGCAAAATCTCGATCTGCTGATGAAGATTGACGGGGAGCTGCGGGCCACGCCCGGCGTGACCATGGCCGAGACCAACCTGAACTTCCGGCGCTACGAGCAGTGGTTCTATTCTTCCGAAGGGTCCGACATCCACCAGGTGCGCACGGTCACCGGCGCCGGCTATTCTGCCTATGCGTTTTCCGGGGCCGGGATCATGAAGCGCTCCTATCCCAACTCCTTTGGCGGGCAATGGCAGAATCGCGGTTACGAACTGATCGAGGAGCTGAAGCTGGTGGAAAACGCGCGGCGCATTGGAGAAGAAGCCGTGGCTCTGCACCGCGCCGATCCGTGTCCCGAGGGCCGGTTCACGATCGTCCTGGACTCCTCGCAGCTCGCGCTGCAGGTGCATGAATCCATCGGCCACCCCATCGAGCTGGACCGGGTGCTGGGCCAGGAAGCCAATTTCGCGGGCATGTCCTTTCTCACCCTCGACCAGTTGCGCCGCCTGCGCTATGGCAGCGAGCTGGTCAACGTGGTGGCTGACGCTACCGAGCAGCATGGCCCCGGCCTGGGCACCTTTGCCTTTGATGACGAGGGCGTGCCGGCCCAGTGCACGCCCATTATTCAAAACGGCTTGTTTACCGGGTATCTGACCTCGCGCGAGACCGGCGCCCGGATTGGGCGGGCGCGTTCCGGGGGCTGCATGCGCTCCGAATCGTGGAACCGCGTGCCCATGATTCGCATGACCAACGTCAGCCTGCTCCCCGGCGAGCAGCCGCTGACGCTGGAGCAGTTGATTGCCGGTACGGATCACGGTCTCTTCCTGCAGACCAATCGCTCCTGGTCGATCGACGACAAGCGCTATAACTTCCAGTTCGGCACGGAAATCGCGTGGGAAATCAAGGGCGGAAAGCTGGGCCGCATGCTCAAGAATCCCTCCTACTCGGGCATTACCACCGAGTTCTGGAATTCGCTGGATGCGGTTTGCTCCCGCGGCGAATGGACCCTGTGGGGCACGCCCAACTGCGGCAAAGGCCAGCCGCAGCAGGTGATGGGCACCGGCCACGGCGCCGCCCCCGCCCGCTTTCGCAACGTGGCGGTAGGAGGAGCGTATAAACATTGAGCAACCAGCAGCCAGCAACCAGCGCCAAGCCGAAGTGCAAGGCTGCATATTTTGGCTGGTAGCTTATTGCTGGCAGCTTGTTGCCTTGAGGGAGACCGCAACTGGCGGTTGGCTTCCGGCCCATAGCCAAAAGCCAATGGCCAATTGCGAATTTGGGTCCTACGACCGACCCACGGCATCCCGGCAAGCCGGGACAGGCGCCGGGGCAGGCGACCAACGACCGATGACCGAAAGATGCTGACGCAAGATCGAACACAAGAAATTTTCGCCCGCATTCGGCGCTTCTCCGCGGCCGATGAGGTAGAAGTGCTGATCGCCGGCGGACGCAGCGCGCTCACCCGCTTTGCCAACAACGCCATCACCCAGAACGTCGAGGAAGAGAATTACGTCCTCTCCGTGCGCTCGATATTTGGCGGGCGGACGGCGCGGGCCACCACCAACCGCTGGGACGACGATTCCTTGCGGCGGACGGTGGCCGCCTCCGAGTCGCTGGCCCGGGTACAAACGCCCGACCCCGAGCTTTTGCCGCTGCCCGGCCCGGAAGGGTTTCGTTCGGAAGACGGTCCCACCGTGCGGCGCGCCTTCGCGGAAACGGCGGCGGTCAATGCCGGGCAGCGCGCGCAGGCGGTGAATCAAATGGTAGCGGTGGCCAAGCGGCACGGGCTTACGGCGGCAGGCATTTTTGCCTGCGCCGAGTCGCTGGAGGCGGTGCTGAATTCGCGCGGCCTTGCCGCTTTTTATGAGCAAACCTCCGCCGAAGCCTCCGTCACCATGCTGGCGGAAGATTCCTCCGGCTGGCAGAAGGCCGGCTCTCCCGACGTGCGCCAACTGGCGCCGCAAGCGCTGGCCGAGATCGCGGCCCGTAAGGCGCTGGAGTCCGCTCATCCCCGCGAGCTGCCGCCGGGACATTACACCGTCATTCTCGAACCCGCGGCCGTGCTCGACCTGGTGGGCTTCATGTTTTGGGACTGGGGCGGATTGGCCGTGCTGGACCAGGCCTCCTTCCTGAATAACCGGATAGGGACGAAATTGTTCGGCGCCAATGTGAACATATCCGACGATGTCTATCATCCTTTGCAGTGCGGCCCCGTTTTCGATGGCGAGGGCGTGCGCCGGCAACGCGTGCGCCTGGTGGAAAACGGCGTGGTCAAGAACCTGGTTTATGCGCGCGCCAGCGCCGAGCGGATGAAGCGGTCGGAACCGGCGGCAGGGGTGGGCGCGGTTGGTCCTACCGGCCACGGGTTTCCTTTGCCCAATGAAGCCGGCGAAGCGCCGCTGAACGTGGTTTTTCACGTGCCTGCCGCCGAGGCCAAGACCTTGGACCAGATGATCGCAACCACCGGGCGCGGCATCCTGGTGACCCGCCTGTGGTACATCCGCGAAGTCGATCCATACCAGAAAATTCTTACCGGCATGACCCGCGATGGCACTTTCTATATCGAGCAGGGACGCCTGCAGGGCGGGCTGCGCAATTTCCGTTTCAATGAAAGCCTGATCGAGATGCTCTCCAGCGTGGAACAGATGAGCGAGCCGGTGCGCGCCAGCGGCGAGGAGTCCTTCGATATGGTGGTCCCGGCGATGAAGATCGGCAATTTCAATTTCACCGAGGTCACGCGCTTTTGAGAATTGAGCAATCGGGTGATCGGGAAATCGGGTAAAGTAGCAGCAGGGCGTCCGTTATTGGTTGTCGCATACGACGGTCAATAGCCGATTACCTGGTTTCCGGATTACGCAATGTTTGAGGAGTGCCAACCGTGAAAGGCGATTCGAAAGTTATTGCCCTGCTCAACGAAGTGCTCAAAGCGGAGCTTACCGCCATCAACCAATATTTTCTGCATGCGGAAATGTGCGCCAACTGGGGCTATTACCGCATGGCCGGCAATATGCGCAAGGAATCCATCGAGGAAATGACCCATGCCGAGAAATTGATGGAGCGCATCCTCTATCTGGAGGGCACGCCCAACATGAGCGGCATGTTCAAGATCAATATCGGGCAGAACGTGCCGGCGCAGTTGACCAACGATTTGCAGTTGGAGTACGACGCCGTCAAGCGCCTGAATCAGGGCATGGCGCTCTGCCGCGAGGTGAAGGACAACGGTTCCCGCGATCTGCTGAAGGCGATTCTGCTCGACGAGGAGCACCACATCGACTGGCTGGAAGCCCAGCTCCATGCTATCGAGGAGACCGGCGTGCAGAATTATCTGGCGCAGTGGATGGGCAGCGCGGCGGACGAGAAGAAATAGCAGGTTAGCGCTCAGCGGTCGGCGGTCAGCTCTCAGCCGGAACCGCAGCGCCGGGGGCCCTTAATCGCCGGTCAAGCGTTTGAAGCCAAGCACCAATCGCCGATCGGGGATTGCTGAATTCCATCTGCGGTTTTTCCGGCTGATGGCTGAGAAGCTGATTGCTGATAGCTAAAGTCCTTCCTGCTAGAATAGCTCCGGGCGTGTTCAATTCGCCGCGGAGAGATGGCCGAGTGGCTGAAGGCGCACGCTTGGAAAGCGTGTATAGGGGAAACTCTATCGAGGGTTCGAATCCCTCTCTCTCCGCCAGGTTTTCAATCAGCTATTTAAGAACTGTGCTGTTTGCTGCCTTTACGGACTTCCCACTGGGAACTGTCGGGGCTACGATCAAAATGCGGGGCGGGCTTCCCTCCCATTGCCCTCGCTTCGGGTGAGCACGTTCATGATTCTTTCCTTAAGATGTTGTCCCATGATCTGCGTCCCCCGCCGTACCGCCCGCAACTCCAAGCGCGAGGGATAGTGGGACTGCCCAGAGGCGCGGCGACAAGGCCTCGACGATGTTGCCGGTGTGGACGAGAATGCCGTGCGGGGCGGAATCGGGATATTCGTCAAGAAAGGGATTAAGTCCGTCCGTGTCGCGCAGGCGGGGACCCCCGGCAGCCTTGACTTCGACGGGCATCAGCAGGCCCTCCCGATCGATGAGGCCTCCAGCAGGCTCAGATAGCGGTGGGCGGCCGGTTGCGCAAGACCGGCTTCGCGCGCCAAGCCGTGAATGATAATCATTCATGTTATGAATTACATTGATTGAGCCGTCCCCGTCAGTTTCTTTGTGGCGCTCTGATGGAGAGCAGGACGGCGAGGTACCGCCGGACCTCCGTGAGCAGGGTGGCGGCGGCCTTGGAATGAAACTCCGCACGGCGGGCGGCCCAATCCAGGCTCTTCAATTGGTCCACGAGCACGGCCCCCTCCACCTTATCCACCGTGACCGGCAGGGCAAAAGGATACGGTTTGCGCTTGCTGGTTAGCGGACAGACCACCGCCAGCCCGCTGGCGCGGTTGTAACGCCCATCGGTAAGCACCAGCGCCGGTCTCCGCTTGGCCTGTTCGTGGCCGGCTTGGGGGTCAAAATCAAGAAAGATGATGTCTCCCGCATCGGGAACATACGGCGTCACCATTCCACCGTCTCCTTACCAACCTCGGGACCGGCCGGTATCTCGCCATAACGGTTTTCGGGATCGATTTGAGACACTAATTGGGCCAAGGTAGGAAAGTTACCCGGCCGGTGGAACTGGACAGAACCCTCCGTGGTGACCTGAATCTCCAAGGCATCTCCCGCCTTCAGCCTGGCCGCTTCAGCAATCGGCTTGGGAATCCGCACGGCGAGGCTGTTGCCCCACCTCGACATCCGAGCGCGCATGATCGTCTTTTCCTCCCGGGTGATACATTGTTACACCATATGTATATACATTGTATCACTTAGTGCTTCCTCAGGCAAAGGTGGGGCGGGTGGTGGAATATCCTTCCTTTTGAGAGCTACGTTGTGGCTTGCTCGATAATCACGACCAGCCTTCGGGGTCCGTGGGCGCCGATGATGAGCCGCTTTTCGATATCGGCGGTGCGGCTGCAGCCGGTAATCAGGCCGACGTAAGAGTTGTCGAAGGCAATTTGCCGGGCGCGCGCCAAGGCCGCTTCCAGATCCGGGACGAGCTGCCGGGCATGCGCGACCACGATATGGCAGGGCGCCACGATCGACGCGCCCCGTCCGCCGCAGCCGCCACTCGACACCAACACCGATCCCGTCATGGCGACCAGGGCTTCGCACAAGCTTACGGTGGCTTGCGAGGACTCTGCCGGCGCGCCTGCACTCGACCACCGCACCGTGACGCCGGCAGTTCCCCCATCCCGGAGCGCTGGATGTTCGAATAAGCGGCGCAGCTCCGGCGCGTCCTGCACGAAGATTTCTCCGGCGGGAAGGGAAGCGATCACCCGCTCCAGGGCAGCGGCGGAGCCGGCGGCGCCGGAGGTGAGCACGGTCTCCATGAAGTTGCCGGCGCATTCCGCCTGGAAGCGTTCGAGAGCAGCGGAAACCGGCGGGAACAGCGGCCCCGCGGCGGCGGATTCCCGGCGCGGCGCCGGCTGCTTGAGGGCGGCGCGCACGCGGCCCAGAATCTCTTCGCGCGCTCCCCGCGGGGAGGCCATCATGGCTCCAGGCTTTTCGCTACCGCGCTTCATGTTTTCTCCACATCTCCCGGAAGCTCGCCGGGGGCGCAGGCGGCAACTCGCGGTATTCGGTCCAGGGCTTCAGGGCGGAGATATTCCGGCCGCCGCAGGCGCGCAAGAGTGCCTTACCGATGCGGCCGGACAGTTGGAAGCGTCCCGGCTTCATCATGGCCCAGCGCCAGAGACGCATGCCCAGGCGTTCGCGCCACGGCCGGCTGCCTTGGTCCACGGCTTTGCGCCGGTTCTGCAAGAGATGGCGCGCCAGGTCTATCTTCACCGGACATACGCTGCTGCAGTTCCCGCATAGCGGCGAGGCGTAGGACAAATGCTGATACTCCGCTCCGCCCGGCAAAAACGGCGTCAGCACCGATCCTATTGGCCCTTGATACACCGTTCCGTAAGCGTGGCCTCCGATATTGCGGTACACCGGGCAGGCATTCAGGCAGGCGCCACAGCGGATGCACTGCAAAATATCGCGCTGCTCGGGATCGGCCAGCAGCCGGCTGCGGCCGTTGTCGAGCAAGACCACGTGAAACTCTTCCGGACCGCCGATTTCCTGCGGCGCGCGCCCGCCGCCGATCAGGGTGCTGTAGGTGGTGAGGTGTTGTCCCGTCCCCGCCGCCGCCAGCACCGGCCATAGCGCCGCCAAATCCTGCAGGCGCGGGATGATCTTCTCGATCCCGGCCAGGACTACGTGGATTCGCGGCAGGCTGGTGCACAGCCGCGCGTTGCCCTCGTTGCTGGTGAGGGCGATCATGCCGGTGTCGGCTACCAGGAAGTTGGCGCCGGTGATGCCCATGCCGGCGGCAAAAAACTCGCGCCGCAAGGCCCGCCGCGCCGCCGCCACGAGTTCCTCGTGGGAATCGCCGGTGACGTGGTTGGGGATCTTCGCGCGAAACAATTCGCTTACTTGCGCGCGCCCCAAGTGCATGGCCGGGGTAACGATGTGGTAGGGCGGCTCGTGCCGCAACTGCACGATGAACTCGCCCAAGTCCGTTTCCCAGACCTTGATGCCCTGCTCTTCCAGCGCGGGATTGAGGCAGATTTCCTCGGTCACCATCGACTTGGATTTGACCACGCTCTTGACCCCGCGCGCCTGAGCCAGCTCCAGGACGTAGTTGCGTGCTTCGCCGGAATCGGCTGCCCAGAAGACATGGCCGCCGCGCTTAAGGACGTTGGCCTCGAACTCTTCGAGGTAGCGGTCGAGATGATTCACCGCCTCCCACTTGATCTCGTAGCAGCGCTGCCGGGCCGCTTTCCAGTCCGCAAAACGGGTCTTTCCTTGGGCGACGGAGGCATTGTACGTGTCGATGGCCCCGCGGATAGTTTGGCGGTGCGCCGTGTCTTGCGCCTTGGTCTTGGCGTCGTGATGAAATCGAACCCGTGCCGCACCGCTCATTTTGCCGCCTCAGACAGCGCCGGCGGCGCTGCCGGAATTTGCTCCTGGCCGGCCGTCACCGGCTACTCCTGGGCTGCCAGGATGCTGGCCAGATGGATGGTGCGCGCCCGCGCCTGCCGCCGCCGCAACACGCCGTCGAGGTGCAACAGACAACTGGGATCGCACGCCGTCACGAACTCGGCGCCGCTGGCGTCCACGTGATTTGCCTTTACCTCGCCCATGACGCCGGAAATCTCGGGAAACTTCACCGCGAACATGCCTCCGAAACCGCAACATTCCTCCTCATACTTAAGCTCGACGATTTCGAGCCCCTTGACCTGCCGCAGCAGTTGGCGCGGCTGCTCCTTGATGTGAAGTTCGCGCAGCGCGTGGCAGGAATCGTGGCAGGTCACCTTGTGGGGGAAACTGGCGCCCACGTCGGTCACTTGGGCTACGCCGGCCAGAAACTCGGAAAACTCCCACACACGCTTGCCTAAGGCAAGCGCTTCCTCGCGCCAGGGGCTGGAAGCCAGTAGCTCCGGGTAGAAACAACGCACCATGGCTACACACGATCCCGAAGGGCAGACCACGGTCCCGGCGCGGGCGAAGACGCGCACGAAACGTTCGGCCACCGGCCGCGCCTCGTTCCAAAAGCCGCTGTTGAAGGCGGGCTGCCCGCAGCAAGTCTGTCCCTCGGGAAAGTCCACTTCATAACCGATGCGCCGCAACACGGCCACCATGTCCATGCCCACCTGGGGCAAAAACTGGTCCACGAAGCAAGGGACAAAGATCGTGACCTTGGGCGCCATTAGGATTTAAGAATACTGCAAGTCCCGAGTGGCGGCATCAGGGAGACGCTAAGTCGTTGACCAACAGCGCGATAGCTCCAGTGCCGACTACAGGCTCAGGTTCCGCAACCGGAAGCACAGCCGGCAGCGTTTTCGCCGGGTGGCGCCTGCTTGCGGGTTATTGCTTAGGCAACGCGCCCGCTCTGCCGCGGGCCCATGGATGATGATTAATTTGGCAACAGTTACTATTGCGTTACTAGGCAAGAAGGGACTTGTCAAGCTTCTCCAACGGCGGGATGATCGGGCCACAAGGTTGGTAATCCAGCGTCAACCCCCGCTTTTTGTACGCGGCGGCTGAACGGCTCGGTGTGGAGTGCGGAACAGTCCGCAGTGGTCAAGAGGAGCTAGGCAGGCGGCCGGGGTTCGGTGTCCTCCTATCATTCTCAGCGTGGCAGTGCACGTCTTCGGGCTTTGAATAAAAGTTCGGGTGTGGGCGCCCATAGCGATGCCCGGACTTCGCGTGATGCCAACTGTGTCAATGCACGGGCGGCGGCAAATTTATCGAGGTGGCAAAATGAGCGACGCATTGCGTTCCCTGCGCGGGTTCTCTCTGTTTCTCCAAGTTTCGGCAATCACGATAGCGATTGGGCTGCTGGCTTCTGCCCTGCCGGCCCAGACGGTGGTGCCGTACACGGCAACGCCGGGATCGCCGGCCACTCCGGTGCGCTGGGTGGGCATGTCATCTTACTCGGGCGACATCAATGGGTACCGGACGTCGGCGAAGCTGAATCAGCCCTATGGCCTTGCCGTTGATGGACAGGGCAACTTGTATATTGGAGAGAATGCTGCATCCTCCACGGGCACGGGCGGAGCCTATGTAAGGAAGGTTGATGCGGTCACCGGCCAAGTGACCTTCTTTGCCGGCGGCTATGGCAAGTCCAGTTCGAGCACTTCCGGATTGTGCACCTCGGGCCAAACGGATAACAGCGGCAATGGCTGTCCCGCAACTCCGGCATATCTTGACGAGGTTCGCGGCATCGCGGTTGACGCGAAGGGTGACGTCTACCTGTCCGATGAGGGCGCCAGCGCGATCCGCAAGGTCGATGGCGCCACGGGCATTATCACCAGATTTTTTGGCTCCTCCAGCGGCGGCGGCTGGAGCAGCGACGGCTTGGCCTCGACGACGGCGGTGCACAACCCGCGCGGGATTGCGGCGGGCCCCGACGGAAGCGTGTATGTCGCCGATGCCGGCAACAATGCTATTCGTAAGGCTTACCTATGTACCAGCGCCCTGGTCGGAGTGGCCAACACCTGCACTGCGGCCAACGTGGGCACTTGGCAGGTAGTGACCCTCAACAGCACCACCGGCACCAGCGAACCGGCCGGAGGTTGCAGTGTCGCGACCCAGGCGGTCAGCAGCCTCACGGTAACCAATGCGTACGATCTCGCCGTGGACGCGGCGGGAAATCTCTACATTGAAGATGGCGGCTGCTACTCGATTCTGGAAGTGACGGCCGACGCGAACAAGAGAGTTTGGCCCAGCAGCACGGTCCAGCTTCTCATTGGCACGGGGCAGTATGGCAGTTCCTCGAACTGGATCACTGCGGGTGGCGCCCTGGGCAACGCGCCCCGCGGACTGACCGTGGATTCCGCCGGCAATGTCTATTTCTCCGATGGCAGCAACCTTTGGTTCTATGACGTAAACACGCAAAACATCCACCAGATTGTGAGCGGCGGTTTTCTCTCTGCGTACAGCATTAGCCACGACGCGTCGGGAAACATCTACGTTGCCGACACCAACAAGCCAGTGGTCTGGCAGATTCCCACGAATCTTGTGTTTCCCGCCACCGCGCAGGGCAGTTCGTCTGCCGCCCAAACCATTACGGTGCATTATCCGGCGGGCTATACGGCGCCGTTGGACGGCACCGCCTTCGTGTCCAGCGGGGACTTCACCTTTGGCCTTCCGGTTTGCACTAACTATCCGTCCGGCGCGAACGGCGACGGTACCAGTGATTGCGATGTAAGTATTACCTTTAACCCGGCCAAGATCGGCTGGGTCAAGGCCGCGGTCGAGGCCAACAGTATTCCGTTGGCGGGCGGGGCGGCAGGGACGCCCACCCATTTTGCTCTTAGCGGTACGGCTACGGGGGCTGCCGCCGCGGTTGATCCGGGCAGCGCCACGGTCCTGACCGGGGCAGCCAACGGACAGCCGAACGGCGTGGCGGTGGACCGGGCGGGCAATGTTTATGTCGCCGACCCGGCGCTTAACCAGGTGCTGAAATTTCCTGCCGGCACTACGAGTAATCCCACCGTGATCGCCGGTAGCGACAGTGCGGGCTATAGCGGCGATGGCGGCTCGGCGACCTTGGCGCAATTGGACAGCCCGGAGGCGGTGGCCGTGGACCCCGCCGGCAATGTCTTCATTGCGGATACGGCCAACAACGCCGTGCGCCGGGTGGATGCGAGCAGCGGCGACATCACTACGGTGATTTCGAGCACGCTTAATTTTAGTCTGAACGGGCCCTCCGGCTTGGCCGCAGATGCCAAAGGCAACGTCTATGTCGCCGATACCGGCGATAACGTCGTGTTGGTGTTCGACCCGCGCTGGGACCTCGTCAATTACTTCGCCGGCGGCGGATCTACGACCACGAGCTCCGGGCCTTGCACCCCCGGGGGGATCACGAAGTTGAGCAGTCCGCCGAAGGCCACCGACAATTACGGCGATGGCTGCGATCCCCTCAATGCCAGCCTGAACGCTCCCACCGGCTTAGCGGTGGATGGCAGCGGCAATGTATATATTGCCGACACCGGAAACGGCTTGCTGCGCGAGGTCAACGTCGATGCCCAAACCATTACCCAGGCGGTAACCGGCAGCTTGGCGCCGGCGCCGGAGAGCTTGGCGCTGGACATGGCGGGTAATATCTACTATCTGGGCAGCGACGGAAACGTGTATATGATTGCCGCGGGCGCCAGCAGCAGCGCCAGCCTCATGGTGTATGGGCAGCTTGGGTCCAATGTTCCCATGAGTGTGCCGGCGGGAATAGCTTTCGATGGCAGCGGCATTCTTTATGTGGCGGATAGCGGCGATGACACGGTCCTCGCGGTAAACCGCACCACCCCGGCGATAGCCTTTGGCGAGCAGACGGCCGGTTCGGCAAATCATGATGCGACGGGGCTGGTGAGCAACATCGGAAGCGCCGGCTTCACTCTCGCTTCGCCATGGGACGCGTTAGACGACTCGACCGGCACGTTTTCGGTTCCCTCCTTCACCTGCAGTGACGGCATGGTCATGGGCTCCGGCGCGAGCTGTGACTTTGTAGTGGCATTCGCGCCGCCGGCAAACGCCAGCTACAATGCCACCCTGGGGATCAATAGCAGCCTGTCCACTTCGCCGGTGGTGGCGTTGAGCGGGGCAGGCGGCCCGCCGCCCACCAACGTCAGTTGCCAGCTATCGGGACAACTGCTGTACGGCGCTACCCAGACCGTAACGTGCACGGTGGCGCCGCAAGACCAAACCCTTACGCAAACGCCCACCGGCACGCTGACCTTTTACGTGGACTTGGTGGCGCAAACGCCGGTGGTGCCCATGACCAGTGGCGGCGCCAGCTTGCAGTTGAACGCCCTCACCGTCGGCAGGCATTACATTTACGCCGTTTATAGCGGTGATAGCGCTTACTACACCTCGACCAGCATCAGCCACCCCGTGTCGGCCGTGATCCAGGCCCCCACCGTGACGGAGCTGACGGTGACTCCGGCAACCACTCCGCAGTTGGGGGGAACCACGATTACCTTAAACGCTGCGGTGGTGCCTGCGCCCGCGCGGATAGCCACCGGCAAAATCACATTCCAGGCTACCAATACTGCTACCCAGGCGGTCACCACGCTGGGTACGGTGGCGGTGAGCGGCTTACAGGCCAGCTTCAGCACCAGCGGGTTAGCGACCGCCTGTTACAACTTTACGGCCACTTATGGCGGAGACGTGTACGACGTTGCTTCCACTTCGCTTCCCGTGGGGCCGTATTGCATTATCGTGACCTTCACCATGACCGCGTCGCCGGCCGAATTTACCGTTCTCCATGGAACGGGAACGGGAACCACTACGGCCTTTCTGGCGCCGTTAGGCAGCCCGTCAGAGCAGGTGAATATCACGTGTGCGGGCCTGCCGGCGGGAGCTTCCTGCTCCGGCAGCGGGACCTTCACGGGCAATGACAATACCTTGAGCGTTCCGGTGACCTTTAGCGCCAGCTCGTCATCCTGGCCGCCGGTTGGGCCGTACAGTGTGACTCTAACGGCCACCGGTGCGGTCTCCGGCGCACAGGCGTCCACCTCCATCAGGGTGAAGTTCCAGCCCGCCGGCAGTCCCAACAACAGCTTTGTGGTGGCGGCCGACGGCTCCGCAGACTTTTCCACGGTACAGTCGGCGGTCAGTGCGCTGCCGGCCACTGGCGGCACCATCTCGATCAACCCGGGCATTTACCGGGAACTGGTGACCGTGACTCAGCCCAACGTTACTCTGCTGGGACAAGGTTATCAGTCCGATGGGGTCACGGAAAATCCGAGCGCGGTGATTGTGGTATATAACAACAACGCCGCACAGTTCAACGGCTCATCCTCGGCCTCGGCCTCGGTGTATGTGGAGACGGCGGCGCACGATTTCTATGCCGAGAACCTGACGTTCGAGAACGACTCCCAAATCCAGAGCGGCTATGGACTGGGCCAGGGCGTGGCGTTTCGCATCAGCGCCGACCGCGGCGTAATGCGCAATGTGCAATTTATCGGTTTGCAGGACACGCTGTTGTCCGACAGTCAAGGCTGCAGCAGCAACAGCGAGACCTGCACCGCGTCCCGTCACTACTATTACAATTGCCTGGTCTTTGGCGTGGTCGATTACATGTATGGCGATGCCGCGGCCGTATTCGATAGCTGCACGATTGAAAGCGCCTATCACAGCACCGTCACCATGACCGCCCAGGGCAGGAGCTATATGAACTACCTGAGCGGATTTGTTTACAACAACGCGCAGATCATAACGGACAATACTCCGGCCACGCAGGTTGACCCTATGTTGTCGCTGGCGGACCCGAATACAGAAGGCCTGGGAAATATGGATGCGAGGAGCGCCGATTACTACCTGGGACGTCCGTATTTTGAACGCTCTTCGGACAGCGGTGCCCAACCGCTGTCCACGGTAATATTCATGAACTCGAATTTCCAGGCGGACGTATCCGGGGCGGGCTGGGAGGAATGGACGCCGGGGACCACCGATTATCTTGCCACCGCGATTTATGAGTTGTACAACAACACCGGCAACGCGCCTAACTGCACTTCGGGAGCGCTGGAGCAATACGCCACGTGTCTGACCGCCGCCCAAGCGGCGCAGTATGCCACAACGACGTTTCTGGCCGGATCGGACGGCTGGAATCCGACCGTGGTGACCGCGGTTCAGCCGGCAGCAACGGCGGGCACGGCGGCCGTCGAGGAAGACAGCTCGGTTGCCATCACGCTCTCCGGGACAACCTCTACGGGCAATTCCCTGACTTACACGATTGCGTCTTCACCGGCGAACGGCACGTTGAGCGGCACGGCGCCGAATCTGACCTATACGCCCAACCTGGGCTTCTACGGCACGGACAGTTTTACCTTCATAGCTACCGACGCGTACTCGAAGCGGCCGAACAGCGCTCCGGCTACTATCTCGATAACGGTGAACGAGCGTACGGCGGTTGCCGCGAGTGTGACCGCTGCCAATAAGACGTATGATGGAACCACCACGGCCACCATAACCAGTTGCACCCTGACGGGGGTGGCGGCCGCCGACCAGGGCAATGTAACTTGCGCGGCCGCTTCGGCGAGCTTCGCCAGTGCGGATGTGGGCACGGGTATAACGGTGACGGCGGCCGGCATTACCTTGAGCGGTTCGGCAGCCGGCGCCTACATGCTGTCGTCCACGACGGCGGCTGCCAGCGCCAACATTAGCCAAGCCACGCCGGTGGTGACGGTAACCTGCCCTGCCAACGCGGTCTATACGGGCAGTGCACAATCTTGCTCGGCGGTGGCAACTGGCGTAAACGGCGGCGATATCAGCGCGCTGGGCACGTTTACCTGGACTACGCCCCAGGCCGAGACCAATGCCGGCACTTACACCGTGGCGGCCACCTTCAGTGGCAGCACCGACTACGCCAGCGCCGGCGGCTCCACGTCGTTTACCATTTCACCGGCGAGTCAGCATCCTTCGGTGGTATGCACGGCGGTGACCTATGACGGCAATGGCCACGGCTGCACGGCTACCAGCAGCGTGAGCGGCGGCTCTTGCACTTCGAGTACCGTGACCAACGTTCCCGGCGGCCTGGTGACTTTGAACTGCCCGGCATCCTCCGATGGCAATTATGCCGCGTGGTCAGACAGCACTCACTATTCGCTGACCATCAATCCTCTCCTCATCACCGCCACTGTGACCGCCGCCGGCAAGACTTATGACGGCGGAACTCTCGAGCCTATAGCCAACATTACCTCGTGCGTTGTGAATGGCGTGCTGACGGCTGACGTGGGCAACGTGGGCTGCCTGCTGACGGGCGCGGCGGCGAGCTTCAATGATCCCTCGGTGGCGAAGGCCGATCTGGTGACGGTGACCGGCATTGGCCTGAACGGTTCGGCAGCGGGGAACTATTCTCTGTCGCCCAGCTCGGCGGCGGCGCCGGCCGCCATTACGGCCGCGCTGGTGACGCCGGGCATTTTGGCGGTCAACAAGGTGTACGACACGACAGTGAGCGAACCGCTGGCCAACATCACTTGCAGCCTGCAGGGGGTGGTGGCATCCGACGCAGGGAAGGTAACCTGCGCGGCGGCGGCGGCAAGCTTCAATGATGCCTCGGTGGCTAATGCGAACCTGGTGACGGCAACGGGGATCACACTCAGCGGGTCGGCTGCCGGCAATTACGCGCTGACCGCCGTCTCGGCGGAAGCGTCGGCGAGCATAACGCCCGCGGCGGTGACGGTAAACCTTGCCGCGGGCAACAAGGTATACGATGCCACCACGACGGAGCCGATTGCCAACCTGACGTCCTGCACGGTGAAGGGCGTGCTCTCGGCGGACGCGGGTAACGTAAGCTGCCTGCTGACGAATGCGGCGGCAAGCTTCAATGATCCCTCGGTGGCGAAGGCGAATCTGGTGACGGTGACCGGAATCGGCCTGAGCGGTACGGCAGCGGGGAACTATTCGTTATCGGCCAATTCGGCCACGGCGCCGGCTGCCATCACGGCGGCGCCGGTGACGCCGAGCATTTTGGCGGTCAACAAGGTGTATGACGGCACCGTGACCGAGCCGCTGGCCAACATCAACTGCAGCCTGCAGAGTGTGGTGGCATCCGACGCAGGGAAGGTAACCTGCACGGCGGCGGCGGCGAGCTTTGCCGGCGCGGACGTGGCCAATGGCATTACGGTTACGGCCCGGGGCATTACCCTGAGCGGTTTGGCTGCGGGCAATTACGCGCTGACCGCCACTACGGCGGCCACGACGGCGAACATCACCCCGGCTACGCCGGTGGTGACGGGGAACTGCGCGGTGGCCACGTATGAAGGGCAGGCGGTAGCGGCCGCCAGTTTCTGCTCGGCTACCGTGACGGGGGTGAAGGGCACGACGATATGCGGGGGTTCGGCACCAGCCTGCTCCAGTGCGCAGGTGACGTGGACGCCGGCGAGCGTATCGGCGGCGGGCGCCACCAGCGTAACCGCCACCTATGCCGGGAGCCTGGACTACAGCAGCGCCGGCAGTGCAGCCATTCCCTGGAACCTTACGGTTAACCCGCTGTTGTGTACGGTTGTGGATGCCGGGGGGAACCCGCTTGCTTCCGGGGCGAACGAGCCGTTTGGCGCGGTGCTCACCATCGCCTGTACGCCGTCGATCAGTGGCTTGAAGTCAAGCGTGAGCGGGCCGGGGCTGCTGAGCATAATCACCGGCGCCACGTCGGCCACCGGATCGCTGGCGATTACGGAGGGCAGCGGGCAGGTGGCGGTGACGCTCAAGCAGGTGGTCAATGGGAAGACGGTAGCGACGTGGGGGCCGTTCACGGTGACGGCGGTAGCCAACCAGGTAAGTTGCGCGGTTACCAACAGCACTACGAGTCCTGGGGTGGATGTGACGAACGCGCTGATCTCGGCCTCGCCGGCGTACCCGGTGAAATATGGCCAGAGCCTGATGTTTAGCTGTTCGAGCAGCGATGGCACGGTAGTGACGCCGAAGGTAAAGAATCTGGACCGGTATGACGCGGGGCAGTTTAACGCGGGCAACGGGGAGTTGTATATCCAGAACGGGGCAGGACAAATCAGCGTGGAGTTCGCGTCGGAGGACAAGAAAAACAACATCATCGCGAATTGGGGGCCGTACGTGATCCAGGCGGTTCCGTTCCCGGTGACGTTTGGGTATAACTTGCCCAACGGCTACACGTACGTGTACGGAGCGGCGACGCAGCAGGCGTTGCCGACGCAGGTAAACGGAGGGATCACGCAGACGCCGGCTGCGCTGGTGGGGCAGGACACGCTGAGCGTGTCGGTGGAGATGTGGGACCCGAACACGAATGCCGCGTTCAAGCCGGCGAAGGCGCTGCTGACGGAGGCGCTGGGGGCGGGAGAGAGCGGATATGAGCTTAAGCCGGTGCTGCCGAAGACGACGCAGTACGCGATCACGATGGCGCCGGCGGTGATGCAGTTTGTGGCGGGACCGTACAGTACGACGCTGGGGGTGACGAATCCCGCGGCGACGGTGTGGGGTCCGGTGGCGGACACGGCGGCGGCACTGGCGAAGCTGAAAGCCTACAAGTTCAGCCTGCAGAACTTGAGCGGGGCGGATGTGGTGTGGACGGCCACGGTTTCGGGGGCAGACCCGAGTGATTTCACGGTGGGACCGCCGTGTGAGAGCTATCGATTCAGCGCCACGGCCGCGGACCGGGCGGGATGCAGCATTAGCGTAAGTTTCCAGCCGCAGGGGGTGGGCACGTTCACGGCGGACGTGACGATCAGCGCGGTGGATAAGAGCACAGGGGCGACGGTGTACACGGCGGCGTCTCCAGTGGCGTTTACGGGTTATGCCTATGCGCCGGGGTTCAGCCCGAGCGGGGTGAGTTTGCCCGTGGGGGGCGGGAGCCAGCAGACCATCATCACGAATACGACGGGATTCGCGCTGAGCTATAGCGGGAGCAATGTGAAGACGCCGTTCACGGTAGGTCCGGGCGTCCCGAGCGGGGCGGTAACGGACTGCATGGCGGGTCCGGTAGCACCGGGCGCCCAATGCAGTCTGACGATCAGTTACACGCTGCCGTCCCGG
>Ga0326728_10008391_pt1 | contig 25717 bp, 33 predicted proteins | sample MB3enrmetagenome_FD_207602 | JGI IMG/M metagenome (GOLD analysis project Ga0326728, IMG submission 207602) | Lab enriched peat soil microbial communities from McLean, Ithaca, NY, United States - MB31MN | ecosystem: Environmental > Terrestrial > Soil > Wetlands > Peat | place: USA: New York... | reverse complement strand
GTGCTGGGCATCGGAGCATTCATTCTGTTTGCGGCGGTGAAGAAATGAAACTGCGTAGCGCGCACGCTCAGCAGTCGAGACCGTCTCCTTCACTCGGGAAAAGCGGTCGGCAAAGGAGTTGGTGATTCGCTAAATGTGCGTTGAGGCTACAGTTTCGGGGGCGGCGCAAGGTGCCCGCCCCCATTGCGTCTACCAGCGCGATATTTCGCGCAGGGAGACAGCTAAGCCAGCCACAACTCCGAGTACCTGTACAAAGTCCCAGAGCGTAGACTGGCGTGGTGGAGGTTGCGGCGCGAACACGCAATTGCAGGGCGTGCCGTTACCGATGGGAACCATCATTGGTTCCTCCCTTCTCGGGGATCATGCCCCCGCAAAGGCAAGAGGGGTTCGCTTTCTGGCGAACCCCTCTCATCTCTTCCAGCGTAATGTGGTGGCGGCGGCCTTCCGAGAAAAAACACCTGAGAAACGCCCGGTCCCGATGGCAACATGGCCGTCCGTGCTCGAATGTAGCGAGTGGGAGCTTAAGAAGGCAATCGCCTCGGGAAACAAGGAACGAGCTACCCGACTCAGGAAGACAATTGCCACAGCAAAGCAACATGTGCAAGCTGGGGATCTGTTCCCGGTTCGATTATGAATCAACGCACTCTTAGCGCACTACCAAGGAGTTCACAATGAGAATTCCCCATGCTCTCGGGGTTTACGCTCCGGCCAGTCCGTTGTTGCCGTCGAATCCTCTGAACATCGCGATACCCGGCGGTTTGGGAATCTATGCCCCGTCCAATCAGATGTTTCCTTCGAATCCCCTCAGAAAACGCAGGGGCGTCGGAGTGTACGCATTTTCGACGCAGATGCTTCCGGCGAATCCGCTGACCCGACGTACCGGGATGGGCTGCATGGGCTGCGCGGGACTCGGCCAGACTTCGGCCTCGGGTTTCGATCTGTCCTCGATTACCAGCTCGATCAGCAGCGCATGGAGCTCGCTCAATGCCAATACCGTGGCCGGCATGCCCATGGGTTATGTGATCGTGGGCGGCGCCGCGGCTCTCATCGTATTGACGAGCGTGATGGGCGGCAAGACTCGCGTTATGCGAAAAGCGGCGCAGTACAAGGCGAAGGAAGCCTACCAGGCGCAGCTCGCCCGAATCAAGGATCAGTATCCCGGCCTCACCGCGAAAGCGCGCCGGGCCATCGCGAGGAGTACCTCATGAAAGGGTTTACGACCATGAAACGTTTCGCTTTCGTTCTTCTGCTTCTGTTTGTCGGCGTCGGTTTGTTCGCTCAGCAGTCGCTGAACAACAACTGGGATTTCGCTTCGCCGGCCGTCGAGCCGATTATTCCCGGAGCGCCGTCTTTTGTGAGCTGGCTTGCCGAACCGGATGGCGGGGCAGGGATTGAAGCGCACGGCGGCGCCACGAACATTCCGCTGGAGCTGAAAGGCAAAGGCACGGGTCCGCTGGAATTCAACGGCAACGAGATCGCCGACCCAACGGGAGCGGCGCTCAATCAGGTGTACTCGGTCGAAGCCACCGTAAGCATCGCCAATGTCAACTCCGGGTTCGTGCTGATTCCGGCGGTGACCGGGCGGACCCTCAAGGTCGTGCGCGTTCTCGAGGAAGCCGTAGGCGGAGCGGTCGCCACCTGTACCGATGTCCGGATCTCGGATACCAATTCGAGCCCCGTGGATGTCGCTTTGACCCTGGTGGCTGGCCTGACGCAGGGAACGTTTCTGGACGAAGCGAATTCGGCCGTGACGGTGGAAGCCGGATTCGGCGTTCCGTTGACGGCGAACAAAGGAATTCAAATCCGCAAGACCGGAGGGACCTGCGCGACGGCCACGAGCGTGTTCGTGATCGTGATGTACAAGATCAACAGTTAGCGTCATGGCAGAGCCTATACAACCGATGGAACAACTCCTCAGAGACTTCGTGGAAGCGAGCGCGCGCGTGGTGCAAAGCGATCACGATCTGCTCATGAAACTCACGGAAGCGGTCATGGGAGAAGGCACCGGCCTCATCTGGATCGCAAGGGATCACGAGAAACGTCTGCGCTGGGCCGAAACGCGCCTCTACATCGCCGTTGGGGCGCTGGGCCTCGTAGAGCTTGCCGTGGGAGTGCTCACGCTGTTGAAAAAGTGATTATGGCGAAGGCGAAAAAAAACTTTCTCGGGTTTGGAACGAAGACGACTCATTATCGTCCGCGGCTTGAACGTGTCGCGCAGCTTCGCCGGGAACGGTGGCTCGCCGAACAGAAAGCCAAAGCGGACGAGCGCGAATGGAGGAAAGAGCAACTGGCGTTGCTGAGGAAGACATCTTCGACGGAAAAGCGAGAACTGGAGCGTCAGACACGCGAGCAGCAGCGTCAGGCCGCAACCGAGAAACGCGAACAGGCGCGCGAGGAGAAACGTCAGTTCGAAAAAGACACAAAGGCCGCCGTGCGTCAGGCTCAGAAGAATCTGGACAGCGCGGAATTGCAGTTGGGAGCGGCGGCGCGCGGCGGAAACGCGGAAGCAAGAGCGATTCTCGCTCAGTATCGCGCGGAGTTGGCGGATGCGAAAGCCGGGCACGCGATTCGGGCGAACCCCGGCCTGACCGGACGGTTCAAGAAGTGCGTTGCCGCCGTTTCGTCGCGTGGCGGAGCCTACGATCCCAAGGCGGTGTGCGCGGCGGAGGAACGGCGGAAGTACGGACAGAAAGCCTTAACCGCGGCGTCCGTCGCCGGAAAGAAACGAGCTACGCGTAAACGTGGTAACCCAATCCTGAAAACTGCGGACGGCCGGAAAATCAAGGTCTCGCGCAAGGCAGCGAAAGCCATCAAACGGCTTCTGGAGATGGACAGTTTACCTGGTAAACCGAGGAAGAAGAACTTCGTCATACCGGGAACGATCACGGACAGCATCCTTGGAGGAACTGGCGCAAACCTGCTCGAAAAGCAGCTCGGCAAGCATTTCGGGAAGAAAACCCAGAGGAAAACCCACAAGAGCAAGACAAGGCGGCGCAACCCGGAAGCGGAATCTTCCGAGATGTATGAGCTGTTCCACGGCAAGCCCGCGGAGTCGGTGGTCGAGTACGAAAGCCCGGAGCACGAGCATTTGTATCTGTGGTGCGTCGGGGATCTCGCGGTCATGAATGTGACCACGATTCATGGCGACAAGTGGGCCATCGGCGTGGCTCCGGTCGCCAAAGGAGAAGAGTATCCCGATCCCTCCGAGCTTCCGATTCAGGAGCGCGTGGTGGTTGCCGCGAACGAGGAAGGAACGCAGCTTTTCTTTGTCTCCGGCAATCAGGAAATGGACCCGAAGCAGTACGGGCTGAAAGACGCGGACATAAAGGACAACACGCTGATCGGAGTTCTGACGTACATCGTGTACCAGACGCGCAAGGGTTTCGACAAGTTCGAGCTGACCGACTACGGCCATAAAACCGGCGAAGACTCGGGAGTCCAGCCGATGCTCGTTTACCATCCCCGTTCGAAGGCGCTCAGCGTCGTGGGCGGGCAATACCGGATCAAAAAGCCGGGAATCATCAACTGAAAGAAGGAGAGAGGAAATGGCAGCTTCCGTAGCAAGTTACACCTGGGCAGCTCCCGGCTCGAATCCGCAGGAGCTCGTCACTCAGGCCGGCGCACCCACGGCCGCAGTGGCTCAGTACATCAACGAGCTGATTATCGGGCTGATCGCCACCGCGGATGGAGACACCAATCTGGCGGTTACTCACAACTGGAACCTGAACGCCGCTCAGCAGGCTTTGCTGATCGGCGTACCTCAGGCTCTGGGTACTCCGGGTCAGCTTTCGGCCTGGTATGTGAGCGCGGTCACCGCGAACGGCGCGACACTGACCAAATCGACGACCGCCGGTTCGGGCGCCGCGGGGCCGGCTGCGCAGGCCAACATGGTGCTGCTCAAGCCAACGACTTTGATGCAGTAACGATTTTCGATTTTGCCGGGGAAAGGAGACTGTCATGGTAAGACTCAAGCCGGTTCGGGTGGTCGGCAACCCCCGCCCCCGGCGCCGTTCTTCTTCCGGGACCGCCCGGAAGCATGCCAAACGGAGGACCACGGCGCGGAAAAACGTCGCACGGGTTCATCGTCGGCGAACACGCAAAAGCAACCCAACGCACCTGTTGACTTTGGGGACGCTTGCGAATCCCAGAAAGAGAAAAAGGAGCAATACGCGTATGCCCAGAACCAAAGCGAGGCGGGCCGTCGCTCGTGTGCGTCGGGTCGCTTCGAATCGCGTTCATCGTCGGCGAAACCGTCGCCGCAATCCCGGCACGCGCATCATCGTGATGCCGCGCCATGTCAGACACAATCGCCGTCACAAGCGCAATCCGCAGGTGTTCGGCACCAGACTCACCGCCAAGAACGCCCTGGTGGGGGTGGGTGGGCTGCTGGCGGGCGTGGCCGCGACCAAGATGATCGTGCCCATGCTTCCGTCGCCGTTCACCGGCAACACCATGCTGCAGGCGCTGGCCGGCGCGGGTATCGCCGTCGGCCTCGGCTGGCTGGCCGGGAAGGCGAACCCGGATTTCGGCGGGATGGTCATGATGGGAGGTTTGGCGGAAGCCGCTTCCATCGGACTGAACGGCATTCTGCCCATCCAGCAGTACACCGGACTGTCCGGTTACCGCGGCATGGGCGTGTATGCCCCGTCCGGTCAGCTTCTGCCCAACAATCCGCTGGCCAACGTTCCGGCCGGTCTGATTCCGGCGGGCGCCAACACCACCGTGTACGGTAACCACGGCATCTATTCGCGGAGGGCCGCGGCCTGACGCCCTCAGGGGGAAACGCCGATGCTTCCGATCTGCAATGGAGGAAATGACACAATGAACCCAAGCACACAGGCTCAGGCCGCCGCTCAAGCCAATCAGCATGCGCCCACGGCCAGCAATCTCGCGCAGGTTGCCGCGGGCAACCAGCTCTCTTTCGTCTATGGGATGTTCCAGGCCATTCCGTACATCACGGATCAGCTCGACATTCAGGACGAACCGCTCTACGACCGCACGATTTTCGCGGCCGGCACCGGTCAGATCACCGACACCAGTTCCCAGTGGTTCACCAACGTTGGCGCCGCATCGAACAAGACCATCGTCGATACGAACATGCGCCAGGTTCAGGTGCTCCCGTTCCCGGAAGCCTTCGCCATTCTGGGCATCCGGCTCGCTCCTCAGGACAACGTCCTGACCCTCGACTGGCTCTCGATCCTCAACAACTTCGTGTATCAGCTCACCCTGAACACGAAACCGTATAACACCGGCGACATCAGGCACTATGCCGGCGGGATGGGCAGCTATGTCGGAACCACGCTGGGCGGCACTCAGTTCCTGGCCAACGGCTTCCCGTCCATCGGAGCGGGCCATCTGCTCGCTTTGCCGCTGGTCATTACCAACGGGCTTTCGTTCTTCGCTCAGTTGCGGACTGGTAATTTGGGTCCGTATACGCTGAACGCGAACGGAACCGGGCTGACGTTCCGCTGCAATTTTGTGGGACTGCACGCCCGCGCCGTCCAGTAAGCGACGGCTGTTGTATTTTGCGATGGAGCCGGTCGGCTCTTCCTGGCTCCATCGCCCTTTCTCCCGCCCGCCCCACGGGGTCCCAGAGGTGGGCGGGGGAATCATGTCAGTTTACCAGGTAAACCATGCCGCGCATCGTCGCATATTCGCTCTGTTATCGGGAAGGGGCACTGCTCCGTCTGGCCATCGGGCAGGTTTACGATCTCGTCGACGAGTTCCGGGTGGTCATTGGAGCGTCCGACGTTCGGTCCAAAGGGCATCCGCGCGGCTGCTGGAATCAGCCCGAAGACACGAGTTCCGAAAAGATGCTGCGGAGCATGCCGGACCCGCAGGACAAGGTACGAATCGTCAATAGCCGATTTAAGCAGTGGCTCGACAAACAAAGCATGACGGACGCAGTACTGGAAGGCGTCAATGACGCCATTGTCCTGCAACTGGACGCGGATGAATTCTGGCCGCCGGAACTGCTGGGCAAAGCGATCTCGACTCTGACCAACAACACCGTGCATGCGGTGGGCGTTCGTCATCTGTTGTTCTGGGGCGATTGTCGGCATATCTGCCGGACCGGGGAAGGAGCCGATTTGTGGTTCAAACCTCCGCGCCTGTTCCGGTTGACACCCGAGACCCGCATTCGTCATCTGATGCCGGCTCTTGTGAACCGTTCCACTGACACGGTGATCGACGATGATCGCGTGTGTATCCTCGATACTCCACTGTGGCACGCCGCATGGATCGGAAACGAGCGAGTGCTGCGCAAGCGAGTTTTCTATGCGGAGGGACGCGGCCTTCCTATGTTCTCGGTTGCCGACTGGAAGAGCTGGAAGGCCATGGCACCCGGTGAAATACTGCAGATCAACGTTGGCCCGATGACCATCGCGAATACTCCGGCAGAGTATCTGCCTTCCGAACAGCTTCAAAAGGAAATAGAATCGGCGGCGGAGGGCCTGGTTTACCAGGTAAACCAGTCATGACGGCCTGCTACGAAGTGCCGCGAGAGTACCTGTTCGCGTACTCGATACCGAACGCCGATCAGACCTGTTCCAATCTCTCTCAGCTTCTGGATGCGGACGGAGAGTTTCTGTTGCAGGAAGTGGTTGCGGCAGGATTCGACTATCTGGTGCAGTTCGCCGATCTGGCGCAGACCTTTCTTCAGCACAGCCCCATACCGCTGGACGACTGGATCATCGACCCGGCAATTTCCTACGGGACTCGCGGGCAGATTCAGATCGTGCTGGAGGACATCTCGGGAAATCCGGGCAACGACGCCAGCCTGCTGTTCCGCGGGCGTAATCGCTATGCCAATCTCCCGCCGGTGAAGTATCTGCCCGGCAAATGCCGCGAAGATCCCAAGGACTACCCTTTCCTCGGAGTCATCCCGGCATCGGGGGTTCTGGAAAACCAGACTCAGGATCTCGACAAAGACGCGTCTTTTTCGCTCAGGCAGGTGGTTGCGGAGGGAACGGGTAATGTGCAGTTCGCCGACGCCCGGCGCAACTTCATCCAGAACGTTCCGATTCCCACTACCTTTTTCGGCAAACCGTATGTTCCGCAGATCGATTACCCGCCGGGCGGTCAGATCCTCATCAAAATCACGGGAACGCCGGGGGCCTCGGTCGAGCTGACGTTCAAAGGGGTGAATCGCTACCGCATCCCATCTGGTGGAGGAAGCTATGTGGAATAGCTTTGCACCCCAGTTCATGAACGGTATTGCGTATCAGCCTCCGAAGGGCTTTCTGGATCTGGATTATTCCTACGTCTTTTCGCTCCCCCAGAACTCATCGGGGATCGCCCTTCCTCATGCTTCGAGCGTCGAACTGGACGCCTTCACCGAGCAGGGCACGGCATTTCTGTGCTGGGGTCTTATTCTCCCTCCATATAACGATGTGGGAGGAGGACTCTACGGCTACAATGCGGGAGTTCAGGTCTTCGTCAACGAGGAAGTGATCGCCACCGAAGGTCTGACCACCCAGGCGGCTTACGCGAATCAGTCGAGTCCTTTACCCGTTCTTCCACAACGATGGATCGCGCCCGGCACGACGCTCAGAATCGTGGTGACCAGCTTTGAATCGGTCACCGATTACGCGAATTTTCAGGTAGTCCTGCGCGGCATGAAGCGCTATCGCATTGGAGCGTCGGCATGAACCTCGATTACAATCCGCCGCTGGGATACCGAGACTATCCGTTCATCTACGTATATGACGCCAATCAACTGAACGGGCCGTATCCATTCACGGCGGACGCTCACAATCAGATGGTCTCGGTTGCCCAGATGGTCGGTCTCTCCGAATATCTGAACTTCGGAGACTTGTTCCAGTTACGCCGGATTGTCGCGTCGTTTCTGAGCATCGGTCCGCAGTTCGTCACGGATCCGCCGGGCGGGATGAAATTCCGCGATCCAATCAAGCGCGAGAAGACCGCCGATTACATGCCCTTGACGGCCACCGCTCTGGATCTGACCAGCTTTCCGCTGGCCTGTTCATGGCCGGTGTGGATGAGCGACGTGTACGGCATTCGCGGCGAGATCCCGTTCGACCTGAGCGGCGTGAAGCTTCGTTACAACTGTCTGGTTCCTTCGGTTGATGCGAACACCGTTCCGATTTCCCAGTTGCTGTTTCAGGGAGTTCGCCGGGTGCAGAGTTCCGCGCCGGACAACCGCGGGCTGTTGCCTGGCTGGAACGAACGGATGGATTACTACTCCATCGACATTCCGTTCAGCTCATGGTGGTATTACCAGAACGGCACGGCGGCGAGCGGAGTAAGCCCGGTACGGCAGTTCTCGATTCAGATAACCGATGGTCCGTTCGAATTGCTGGAGATCCGCACTTATAACGACTCGATTGCCGGCGGAACAGGATGCGGCGGAGGAACCAATGCAACGGTGGAATGCGCGCGCATTCAGTTGTACGACTGGTCGCAAACCGCGCTGATGAACGCGCCGGTAAACCTCAGCGCGATCAACTCGGCTTTGAACTCCGGCGCTCTGAACGGTCCCTTTGCGCCGGGAAGCGCGGCGGGTGCGGGAGCGCTCTGTCCGCCCATCGTGTATCCGAACCGCTCTTTCATCACGTTCAACATTCAATCGCTGCTGAACGTACACGACGTAGGGGCCGGCGATTCTCAGACCATCACGATTGTGTTTGTGGGAAGGAGAAGGTGGCGCTGATTTTATGTCGACGCTTTTCTCTTATCCCGTTGACGGTCTGAGCACTGGAGCGTGCGCGCGACATATTTTCGTCTTCCCGCACGATCTGGATCGGCCCCGGACCAAGTTGTATTCAGCCACCACCCTTTCAGTTCCGCATGAGCATCGGCAGAGCCAGTATACTGCTCTTCCAGCGATGCCTTTCGGCTTAACACCACGATGGATAACCGTCCATTTGCCAAACTTCCTGCCGACTAGATCAAGGATGATATGTCCATCGTGGATTCCCCGCGGCATAAACGCTTTTCTGCGCTCTATTGTGGCGATTGTCTATAGTGCAGTCAATGGTTCCTTGGTACTGATTGGAGTTGCTCAATGAGCCTATTACCTCAGTTTCTAATCCAGTGGCGTGGTAGTTTCTCAGACTCATGGAGACGCTCGCCACCGATCCGTGCGAAGACAGCCAACGCGGCTGTTGTAAAGTTCAAGCGCACCCATAAGTCACTGGTCAGGAAGTACGGCTCAAATTTGCAGGTGTTGACACAAGCAGTTGAGCCCTTGCGAACAAATCCTCGTTCGCACACCATTCTTGTTCGCGTTCCCCGTAGCCGAGTCATCATTGAGCGCGACGGGACGGTGAAACTCCGCGTTCCCAAGAAGAGGAGCCGTCGCCGATGAAGCTGCGTAGCGCGAACGGTGAACAGCTCGGGCATTTGCCGACTGCCGAGAAGAGCGGTAACGAAAAGGAACCTGTCTGATGAACGACGCGGTAATCATGGACGCCTTCACGATGGACGGTTCGATGCTGTGGCAGACGAACGACGTGCGGCCTTACGCCATCGTGCGTCTGGAGACATTACGAACCGTCAGCGGGTTCATTCCGCGCGCCTACGTCGCCCCGGAAGCCAGCCAGACTCCTTTACCTCAGGCGAACACCGTCTTTTCTCAGTTGCGCATGCCGCTGGGAACGATTGTGTGGGGCTATCTGATTGCCGATGGAACGGCATTGACTGACGAAAACTGGCAGGCATTTGAGACCAGAGGAAGACGCTTCTTCTCCGAGCCCGAGCTCGCCGCGCCGAACGGAACCGCGAGCTTTGGCGTGAACCTGTTTCTGGAGCCGTTCGTGGTAGCTTCGACTTCGGATCTCAATGTGGAGATCTATAAGGGGAACGGAATCGTTTCAGGCGCCACGCCCATGCAGCTTGTTTTGCTCTGCGCGGAGCCGACCGACCGGGAGGAGTGCAAATCGTGAGCCGCGCTTACGCCATCATCGAAGTGAGCGAGCGCACGTATCGCGAAATCCGCGCCGCGATTATCGAAGCGCACTACAGCGAGTCGATTCACCGCAGTCTCCTTGACGATGAACTGATCGACATGCACAGTCTGGCTTTGAGAATCCGCCGTCCCGATGGTAGCGCGAACGGTAAAAACCTGAAACCGTCAGCGAATGACGAGAAGAGCGGGAGAGACTGAAATGGCGGCCTGTATAACACCCCAGCAGATACTGAGCGGCTCCCAGACTCCGGCGGCTCTTCGTCAGGCTCCGCTCACTCCCGATCTCGACAAAGTGGCATGGCAGCAGGCCCACCAGAGCAATCCGCAGTACATCGCCCTATACAAGGACTTCGTCAACGCGCAGAAAGTCATCCGCCAGTTAAGAGCGCAGGCGGACCCCGATCCATCGGTCATGCCGATCGAGGGAACGAGACTCAATCAGGGCAGCCTGCCCGGTCAGCAGCTCCTGATCACGCCGGCCATGCTGAATCCGGCCGGCTTTCCGAATCTCCTGACGGTCTTCACGTATTGCGTTCCACCGGGATACCGCGGTTATATCAATTACATCTCCTGCGAGTACAACGGCGCGGGTTTCGTGGATGGCTCGGGAAGCCTGACCTTCGCACTGGGAGTCCAGAATTACTTCTATCCGGGGTATGGCAATATCCTGACGACGCTGGGCTCGAGAACGGCCGCTCTGTGGTCCATTGATGGGGGACTTCCGTTATTGGGCAACCAGTACATCACCTGGTTTGTGACCCTGAACAATCCCGCGGTTCAGCCGGGCGGCTACGTGATCTGCACGTTCCAGGGATGGATCGCTCCTACCAGAAAAGGAGCGCGGCCGTGAAATCGCTGAAATGGCCCTTAGCCGTCGTCTTTGTGGTGGCCGTTCTGTCGGCGGTCTCGCTGCGTTGTCAGACACAGAAGGTGACGACCGAACCGGACTGCATTCAGTCGTTCTATTTCACGGCTGCGGGAACTCAGGTGCTTCCCGACAACTCGGGACCGCAGTGTGGATTGTGGACGCTGAATTACACGGCTTCAGGTTTCACTGGTCTGAGTCTTCGTCTCGATTCAGCGCCCGATGTTTCCAACGCGCCAGGCACGTTCGTGAGCTGGGCCGGCACTCTGCTTTCTTCCTCCGGCACGAATCCGCAGACGAGCCTGACCGGATCCGGCGCGACTCCTATTCTCGCGCTGGGTTATTTCCGCTGGGTACAGGTCAATCTGGTGAGCAACACCGGAACCGGGTATGTGACCGGAACATTGTATGGGTACAAGATCGGCGGAGGCGGATCGAGCGGCGGAGGCGGAGGAAGTGGCTGTCCAACGGCGGCTCAGCCCTGTGTGGTGGGTTCGGTCAACTCCGCGGGAACCATTATCCCGGCCGCCAACGGCGACCAGATCGGCGTCATCTCAGTCTCGGGAGCCGGCACGATACAGGTGATCGCTCCCTCGGTGGGCAAGACGGTCTACGTGACGCACATCAACGACCTTAACAGCGGCGGGAGTACGCTGCAGCTCATTCAGGGGACCGGAGCTGCATGCGGCGGATCTTCGGCGAACGTCACCGGGCAGTATCCGGCAAGCACTCTGGGATTTGCTCTGGATTACGACGGGCTGGCGCCATTGACTCTGACCGCGGGGAACGGGCTCTGTCTGGTGATTGGAAGCGCGGTCACCGGGGGAGGACAAGTTGTCTTCTCTCAGCGCTAAGATCGTCGGACTTGTTGTCCTTCTGGCCGCCTGTTTTTCGCTGTGCGGCTCCACGGTTATCAGCCTGCCACCTCCCCCGACAGCCACCAGTCTGGGAGGAGTGTATTCGAAGAACTGCTCTCCGAACCTGATTCAATCGATCAATACGGATGGAACCGAAAACTGCGCGGCCATTGCCACTCCGGTAGCTAGTGTGAGTCTGACCTTCAGTCCGGCGGCGGGCTCGACAACCACGCTGACCCACAATCTCGGAAACATCAACCACGCTCTGGTGTGCATCGATTCGACAGGCACGGTTTTTTCTCCCTCGGTAGCAATTCTGGGGGCCAACGCCGATCAGATCACCGTGGGCGCCGCTATGACCAACGCGACTTGCACGGCAATCAATGCAGGCTCGGGAATAGCCGGGCCAACGGGCGCGACAGGGGCGACGGGCGCCACGGGGGTCACGGGGGCCACGGGAGGGGGAAGTTCCTGCGGAATCAGTCAGACCGTCTATGGCTCCCCCGCGAGATCCTATGGGAGCGTTTACCACAACACCAGTGCGTGCACGATGCATGTGGCGCTTTCGACGCTCAACGCCACCAGCACCAGCGGAAACTACGATGTTTACAGCGATTCGTCAAGCTCTCCCAGCACCAAGATTGTCGAAGTGTCTCAGCAGAATCTCGGGCAGGTGATCGCCATTGAGATTGTCTTCCAGGTCCTGCCGGGGAATTATTACAAAGTGACGGCCGCCTCAGGCAGTCCCGGAATCGATTTATGGACGGAGACCTACTGATGAAGTTCCTGAATTCCAGAATCGTCACTGCGCTGTGTATCCTGCTCGCTGCTGGCATGTTCGTGCTGGTTACGGCGGAAGCGGTCAATTCGTTCACGGATTTTTATCAGACCAGCACGGCTCCGTCCAATCCCGGCTCTGGTCAATCGCGGCAACCGGTCGTTCTCCTGCACGACTCCCAGCAATGCGGAGCAGGGCTCGCAGATTGTGCTTTTCTGAGGATTTGAAACATGGACGAAACGACTCTCCTTCTTCTTCTCGGCGGCGGCGCGGTGCTGGCTTATCTGTGGTATCAGAATTCGCAGTCCGGCTCGACAACCGGAACGACAACGACAACCACAACGCCAACCACGACTGCAGCTACGCCCGGAACTCCCGTGAGCACGCCCGTTCAGACTGGGTCTCCGATCCTGAGCTACGCGCCTTTTCGCACGAGCATGTTTCAGGGACAGATGAAAACCGGGCAGATGTGCGCCACTTCAGCCAATCAGCCGCTGGCCGCGGCACTTTTACTGGCCGCGCAGACGGCCAACGATCCCAATCTGATTAACAACCAGATGACGGGAAACCAATGGGACGCCTATGCGGTGCAACTCGGAGAACCGACGCTGGTTGGCATTGCAACAAGTACGCAGCTTGCACCCGAGATGTCCGCCTGCGATTACGTGGCCCTGAGGGCGGCTTCCGGGATTACTGTGTCTTATTCCACGGGAACCACGATCAGCACCTGAAAGGACTTTTATGACGGCGCTCTTCTCAACGCTTCTCAACGGCCTCGGCCGTCGAGCGTTCGCGCGCCGATTTTTGTCCATTCGCCGTCTGTTCGCTAGAGGTTTACCAGGTAAACTGAGCGTTTTCTGTTTGCTGTTTCTGATTCTCGGAGCGATCTTCGCCCTTCTGCTAAGCGCCTCCAGCATGAACAACACCTCGGGCGGTCCGGTGGGGCCAACCGGAAACACCGGGGCAACCGGGCCATCCGGTCCGAACGGAGCGACGGGCAATACGGGCGCGTTTCCTGTCGGAGGTCAGGTTCTCAACAACGGTTCGATGACCGGCGGAACCGGCTGGACGGTTTCCAACGATTGCACGCTGGCTTCGAACGCCGCGACGTGTAGCTACAATACCGGCTCGACCAGTATTGTCGAGCAGCTTCAGGCAAGTCTGCAAAACCCCATTCTGGCCAATCAGTGGTATTCGCTGACTTACACGGTGAGCGCGGTCTCGGGCACTCCCAATGTGAAGACCGGCCTGGTATGGGCTTCGGTGAACGTACCGTTGACGATCAGCAGCGGAACCTGGACCACTTACGTTCTCAGCTCAGGATCTCCAACGAATTTCCTGCTTACCATGACGCTGACCGCCGGCCAGTCGTTCACCATCACGAATTTCAGTCTGGTTCCTTTGCTGGGCACGATCACCGGGGCAACCGGAGCGACCGGAGGGACGGGGCCAACTGGTCCGACAGGACCGACCGGGTCCACCGGGACGGGAACAACAGGAGCAACCGGCCCAACGGGGCCAACCGGTCTGCAGGGTTCGCCGGGAGGTTCTGATACATGGAGCACGTTTGCTTTGTTGCCGGGCGGAAGCTACGGTGCAACCGGCTATGCTTTCGGAGACTCGATCACGGTCGGAGACTATGCCACGGACCCAGCCACGGGCGGTTATGCGGCATTGGTTTCCGTGAAGAAAAACTGGTCGCCGTACACCAACGAGGCTGTGAGCGGTACGCTGCTCGTCGACCCCACGGGCCCTGTCGGGCAGATATGGCCTGTGACATTTCCATCGGGGGCGGTGAGCGAATCGCTGCTCGGCTTCAACGATCAGTACTGGGGCGGCAGTACCGCTTCTCTGCTCGCCGAATTTCAGGCTGGCCTGTACGCTTTCGCTGCGCATGGTGCCATTCCCGAATCGAGCAAGGTTCGCGCGAGTGCGCTGTCCTCCGGCGCCAAAACCGGCACATGGACAGCGGGCACATACTACGGCAACACGGGACTGACCAGCAGCGTTTTGGGAAGCACTCTCACTTTCACGGTCACCGGCACGGTAGTCTACATCACGGCCATTCAGACGGCAACCGGGGGCTCATTTTCCACCACTGTTGACGGGGTCGGCAAGGGAACGACAGCACTCAACGGCTGGACGCAGAATAATCACACCGGAACATCTTACGGCCCGGTTCTGACGCGTATCACGGGATTGTCGTATACCTCTCACACTGTCGTGGTGACGACTCTCAACACAAGTCCCACCGATATCGAGTGGGCGGCCGGCATCCCCGGTTCTTATGCGTCTCAACTGACTTTCCCGGTTCTCCTGCTGGGTAACACGCTTTCCCTGAATTCCGCTGGGATGTCCGCGTGTATCACCGCGGGCGGAAACTGCAGCGCGGCGGGAGTATTGGCCTACAACAACGCCATTCAGACCGTTGCAACGACCCTGAACGGTGGGGACGGTTTGCCGGTCTTTTACGTCAATGCCAACAGCGTGTACAATCTGGCGACGGATGTCTACACCGATAACATCCATCCGAACGATCTGGGCCATCAGCACATCGCAAACGCCTTCATCAATTTCCCGGTTCTCGAATCCGCAACGGGTCTGCCGGGACCTCAGGGTCCTACCGGCGCGACGGGAACGAACGGAACAAACGGAACGAACGGCAGCAATGGATCGACCGGATCTACAGGAGCAACCGGGCCAACGGGGTCGACCGGATCGACAGGGCCTACGGGGCCAACCAACATTTCGCCCGGCCAGATCCAGTTTCTCACTCAGGCGGCCACGGGAACGCTGGGAGCGGAGACCATCGGGGGAATCTTCTACAACGGACTGAGCACGGGGCTGACCTTCAACCATGTGTGGTGTCAGACGGACACCGGAACCATCAATCTCCAGATTCAGAGACAAAGCGATTCGGCCAGCATGCTGACGTCGGCCCTGACCTGTAGTTCCACGGGAGCGACAACCACATCATTTTCAACCGCGACTCTGGCAAGCGGGGATGCGATCAATTACGTGGCGAGTTCACCCTCGAGCAGCCCGGTACGGGTTTCGGTCGCCATCAATTACTGATATGCGCAGACTGGTCATAATCTCGCTTCTCTGGTCACTGAGCTGCGTAGCTGCGACTCAGGCCATGGTGGCCGGCGCCAAGACAGCTCCCACATGCGGGATGTGGACTTCGCCGGACGGGGGCACATGGACCGATCACAGTTCGTTGCTTTCCGGTTGCTCGACTGGATCGTCATCCACCACACAGGCAGCCGCTGGTTACGGAGGCGGTGAGTGGGTTTTCGGCTCGGGAACGGGTCAGATCTACAGCGGTACCGATCCGACTTCCGCAATGACCCTGAGAACCTCTCCGTTCGCCTCGACTACAAACGTCGCTTACATCGTCTACGACGGCAGTGAATTTCTGGCGTGCGGCTGGGATTCGAACACGTCCAATGTCCACTTTGCACTTTCCGCCAATGGAACCTCATGGAGTTCTCTGACCATCTCCGGGACGACTTTCGGATACCCGGAATGCACGACGGGTAATGGTACGCTGTTCGTGCGTTCTCAGGCCGGCACATTTTTCTATTCCACGAATCACGGCAGTTCGTGGACCAGCGTGAACGACCCGGAGCACAGCGGCAGCGTCTATTACATCCCTCCCATGTGGAACGCGGCGACCTCGAAGTACTTCACCATCGCCGGAACGGCCGGTCGCAAGATGTACACCTCGACCGATTACACAAACGCATCGAACTGGTCGGCCGGCACAAATCCTCCGCTGAACACTTCCAACACCGCCGACTGGATGGCCACGGACGGGACGTACTACGTCGTCCTCGGAATCTTCCATGCCGGGGGCGACAACAAACTCTTCGCCTATTCGACCGATGCCAGCAACTGGACCGACACGTCTCCCGACAGCGGAGCGGCCACGGAGATCGATTACGGGATTTATGCGGGAAGCCTTGCCTTATGGCTGATCGGTTCGGTGTTGCAGAACTGGGTAGCCGAAAGCTCCGACAGATCCACCTGGAACAACATCGGCCCGGATCTCAGTAGTCTCACGGCAATGGGCTACTCCGGCCTTGCCGGCGTTCCCGCGGCCACAGCAACCATCCATCGCAGGATTTCGGTCGCGGTCATGAGGTGAAAAATGATTTTCGGCGCGCGAACGATCAGAATTCGAGGCTTTGAAAAACAGCGAGAGGAGCGCTAAGGTAAAGGAATGCCCAGCGTCTTAGCCCAGGCTATAGCACGACAGGAAGGCTTCAGCGTTTCGGGGAGCATCGCACAGCGGGACAACAATCCGGGAAACCTGATGTCCCCTCCGGGAGGAACGTGGGCGGGACAGGTCGGAGTGGACTCCAGCGGATTCGCGATCTTCGACAACGCGACGGACGGCTGGAACGCGCTGGACACGGATATCTCCTCGAACGCTGGGCTGACGCTTTCGCAGTTCATTTCGAAGTACGCGCCGTCTTCGGAGAATGACACCCAGACTGCGAGTTGCCAGAAAAACAGCCAGATTCTTGTCGCTGATTCCGCCGGCGAACCATCCTGTGTAACGCCTCCAAAGGCCGATAACGGTAAAGATAACGGTAAGAGGTAGACGACGATGCACCTGTTTCCATCGCGCGAACGCTCAGAGGCTGAGACCGTGAACTACGGCTCAGAAGAGCGCCAACCTAAAAAGTGGCTGATAGTTTTTCTTCTTGTGCTGGCCTTCGTACTCGTGGGAGCGGGGGTAAACGCCTTCCAGGACTTCTATCAGGTGGTGAACCCCTCGAATCCAGGCTCCGGATTGTCGCGCATGTTCTTCTCGTCCATCAGCCAGGTCATGAACTGCCTGAACTCGGACGGAACCTCCTGCGGCAACGGAGCCCCATCGACCAGCGCAATCAAGCTCTACGTAGCGACCACCGGAAACGATTCTCACGTCTGTTCAATCGGCTCTCCCTGCCTGACCGTGGCCCATACCCTGAGCCTTGTTCCTTACAATCCGAATCGACCGTACATCATCAACGTGGCAGACGGGACCTATGCGGAAGGTCTGCAGTTCACGGGCTACAAGTCGATGTTTGGAAGTACTCTGATCACGATTCTGGGCGACACGACTACCCCGGCAAATGTGGTCTTTTCGGGCAATGTGAACTGTCAGCCGAGCGACGGCGGAACCTACACCACTGGCGTCTGCGTCATCGGCGCCTATGTGTCGCTTCAGGGAATGACGGTCAGTCCGACCGCTACCCGAGGACTACTGGCGATCGATGACGGCCATGTGCAGCTCAATCAGTTCGTGGCGTCGGGAACAACTACCTATGGGATTGAGGTATCGCTGGGCTCCACATTGAGCATGTCCGGAAACGTGACGGTTTCCGGCTTCAGCTCACAAGGCTTCAAGCAGAATCTCGGTTCGACCGTCGCTCAGTTCGGCGGGACTCTCAGTATCAATGCGGGGAGCGTGGGAAGTACGGTCGGGTTAATCGTTCAGGGCGGCTCCCACTTCGGCCTTCACGACGCCGGCACGACGCTCTCGATTACCAATATCGGAGCCAGCGGGGCGGGGATTTACCTAAGCGCCAATTCGACCATCGACAACCAGAGCGGAAGCGGGAACACGGTCAGCCTGACGAACACGGCTACTCCGGCGGGCAGTATTGGTATCTTCGCCGAATCGATGGCCAGCTATCAGAACATCTCCGGGGGCAGCCTTACCTTGAATCACTGGACTACATGTCTTGAGGCCGACGGGAATGCCCTGATCGCCGCACAGAACACGACGTTTTCAAATTGTGGGACGAATACAAGCGCCAGTCAACAGGCGCAGATCATCACTTTCTGACCATGGATCTGAACTACAATCCGGCGCGCGAACGATCCAAAGCTCAGGCTTTCCGAATGAGCAGAGAGGAGCGCTAACGCAAAATGCCGAGCGTCTTAGCCCAGGCTATAGCACGACAGGAAGGCTTCAGCGTTTCGGGGAGCATCGCACAGCGGGACAACAATCCGGGAAACCTGATGTCCCCTCCGGGAGGAACGTGGGCGGGACAGGTCGGAGTGGACTCCAACGGATTCGCGGTGTTCGACAACGCGACGGACGGCTGGAACGCGCTGGACACGGATATCTCCTCAAATGCCGGGCTAACTCTTTCGCAGTTCATTTCGAAATACGCGCCGTCTTCGGAGAACGATACGCAGACGTACATCGCCAACGTCTCATCGTGGACCGGGGCGAGCCCGGATACCACCGTGGCGGATATTCTGGCGGGCAACTACTCGGATACCGTATCCGGCGATGCAACGATTTCAGTTCCCGATACGACCTTTGCGGGCATCGATCTGACCAGTCTTTCGAGCAGCGTATCGGACTGGTGGAGTGGATTGGCGGATTCGATGAACGTGGACCCGACTACACTGGGTATTGGAGCTGCCGTTCTCGGTCTCGGTCTGGTGTGGCTGGCAATGAGGGATTCATGATGCGTTACCGTTCTTCTGGCCTGAGTTCGAACAATTCGGCTTCTGAGCGTTCGCGCTACGAAACGGGGAACAATCGATGAACACCGAAGAACCACCCGAATGGCACACGCTTAATGTCAACCTCGATCAGGCGATCGATGTCAGAATCGCGCCGGTCGGGCGCCTCGAGCTGGCCATCAACACCCCGCAGGGCCGTGGATATCAGGTGACCAGTTTTCATCCGGGAATCGTTGTTGCGCTGAGAGACTGGCTGGTGGAACATGCGGGCGAATACGAGCAGTACGCGAAGGAGTGAATAAAAATGGCACAACAGGAATCCGATCTCGGCATGATCGTGCTGATCGGGCTGGGCGCCTACGTCGCCTATGAGATGGGCCTGTTTAACGCCTTTCTCGGCACACCAGGCACTACTACTTCCAGCACGACGCCTTCGACGACATCAACGACGCCTTCGACGACAACCACATCCACGCCATCCACACCGAGCACTCCGAGCACTCCGTCAGGCCCAACCCCAGGTCAGTACGGAACCTGTTCCGGGACTACATGCAGTTGCACAACGTCAGCCTGGAATGCCATGGCCGGAGCTCTCCTTAAAGCCATTCAGGGAGATCCCGCTTATGCGAACGGTCAGGCGACCGGCGACGTATGGAACTATTACGCGACAAACGTGCTGGGTGGCCAGGCGGCGACGGCCGCCGGAGGCATCCAGATGGATGTGTGTACCTACATGAGTTATGTCGCCGCGGCCGGCCTGCCGGTCAATCTCACTACTCCGGCTTCATCCGGAACTCCTCCGGTAACGAAAACACGGGGCACGGCACAGCGTTTTTCCGTAGGGGCCATTCACGACCTGCCCATCCGTCCTCGTTATCCCATCGGACTGATTCACGGCAGGATGATATGAACGCTCTTACGTTGGCGCTTTTCCCGGCTTTGGTTTATGGGAGGTGCCTGTGAGCGTGCGCGCGCCGGATGACCTGGACATTATTATCGGTTTATGCTCAATTACTGAAATTCGTGGTCGTAGACGGTTCGAGGCGTTCCTTCAAGCAAGAGCAGTTACCACAGAAAGGAACCCGTTCTCTATGCAATTAATTGGTCTTCATGCTCGTCCTGTCGGTAGCGCGAACGGTGAGAACCGATTTTCAGCGAAAGCCGAGGAGAGCGGCAACGCAGGAGGCTGACAGGATGACACCCCAGGAAAAGGAGTACCTCGGCTACGGCATCGCCGGTCTCGGGCTTATCGGCCTGTACGCTCTCTCTAAGCGTTCAGGATCGTCTGGTCTCGGACAGGCGTACAACGCGCAGATCGTCCTGGAAGGAACCAGCCAGCAGGTAACGAACGTCCAGCCCCAGGCGAACATCGAACTGCAGGTCTCGGGAGTGACCTCCGCGGATTACGTGGAAACAAACCTGGATATCACGGGAAACCTCAGCTCGAGCTGGACTCCGTCCTATACGACTCCGGCCCTGATTGGAGAATCGGCCGTCCAGCCCAACCTGCCGCCGATCATCTGGCAGAAAGTGGGAGTGGCACCTTCCAGCCCCGGTCAGTACACCGTCCTTGTCGCAATCAATGGAACCATCGTGCTCAGCCTGCCCCTGACGGTATCCTCAAGCGGCTCCGCCGCCGTCGTGGGAGGCTATGGATCGTTTGGATTCCCGATTATCACCCCGGCTCAGACCGCGGCGAGCGCCGCGATCGCCGCCGGGCAGCTCGCGCAACCGAGTCCCAGCGCTCCCAGTGTTCCCAGCGCGCCAGCTCCGAGTACTTCGACTCCGACTTCGAGTGCATCGACTGTTGTGACTACTCCGTCAACCAATGGCACGGCCCTGTCGACTACTTCGACTGCTTCACTCAGCGACCTCAGTAGTCTTCTGACGGGTACCGTGTACGGTATTCCGATCTGGCTTCTTCTGGGAGGCGGGGCGCTCGCCGTTTATCTGATGAGCAGCAGGAAGTAGCTCAGGCGTTACCGCTCTTCCCGGATGGACCGGAAGGTCCGGGCATTTCAACCGTTCGCGCTACGGGGGTCTCCGACGCAAGGCGCTCCTGAGTATCCCAGTAGCCCGTCAGTTCGTTGATGGCGTCCAGCGCATCGTCCGCCGCCGTTCGTGCGCAGGAACTGGGGTTCTGGTCGCAATAAAACTCGCTGGCTGCCTCATGCAGACAGCAATTTCCGTTCGGTGGGGTCCATCATGAGATCTTCGCCCTTTGTTCGTTTACGGTTTACCAGGCAAACCGAGCTGTTTCCGAGCTTTTAATTTGTTAGGCGGCGTTGCGCGCGCCGAAGTTGCTGCCATCTTTTGACAGGCCCGCTGTTCTCCCAGATTCTCCGCCAGTGTAAAGGCTGAGATCAGCACATCCCGGAAAGTCGCCCTTTGTCGGCCGATAATGTCGGCTGGGTATGCCTCCATCACGTGATCGGCAAGGTCTTCCACGCTTACCGTGTCCGGCGTTGCGTCGTAGTACGGCAGCTTTCTCATGGGTGACCGCTCTTCTCGTCTGTGGATGACGGCGCGGGCTGTTCAGCGTTCGCGCTCCTGATCGTCTCTGACTCGTAAACATCTACGGTGTAAGCATCTACGGTGCGTCTGGCAATTAAGTTCATCGCTTCAGCGGGATATCCCACGTCGGTGATGCGATCACGGACGATCTCTCGTGCCTGCTCAGCAGTGACCAGCCACGCCTCATCAAGGTAGGTGGTGTAACCGTGGCGACCGTGGCCCTCGTCGCGCCACCATATCGCAGCGTTTCCACATACGGTACGAGTGTCCATGATGTAGTACATTCCCTTTTCGACCGGTTCGGACGATCCCGGCTGTGGCGTGTTGTCGTGGCCGGACTGTTCGGCGTTCGCGCCTTCGGCTGGGTCTGTTTTTATCTCGCAAAGCGGTCCGAGCGCGTCGGATTGCTTGGTGACCAGCATGGTGACGCCGGTTACATGCACTCCGCCATTCATTCTCGGCACTTGAAACGGAACGCCCAAAACGCCGGCAAGCTGTTCGATAATTGGGGCCCACTCAAAGAGTGCGCCCTTCTCGACCCTCACACTGTATTTCAGCCCATAGGCGGAGGCCACGCCATAGATGTCGTTTATGGCCATCACCTCTAGCTGTTGCAGTGTTCGGTCGATGTGTATCAGGCACAGATTGCCACTAGGTGGATCGAATTGAATCTTCATCGCGCGAACGCTCCCTTCTCCCGATTGTCCGCACTGCCGAGAGGAGCGCCAACGCATGGAATCAAAGCTGCGAATTCCCCTCGTTCCGCCATTTTTCGCATCCTGCATTTCCAGCAGTCGTCCACTCCGGTAGTCCTCGTGTCGATTCGCAGGACTTCCTCGGTGCGCAGTCCGAAACGTCCACAGAGTGTCCTGCCGTTTCTGAAGTAATGACGCCAATGACTGGCTTGAGTCCATCCCCAGCCTTCATTTTGGGTACCGCTCTTCTCGGCTGTTGGGACGGGGCCGAGATGTTCACCGTTCGCGCTACGAAGACAATCAGAATGCATATTTCTTCCTCCAGCAAGGGATGCAGTAGTCGGACCTTTTAAGACCACGCGGCCGATGTAGCCACAGGACTGTACGCCACGCGAGATTTGCGCCGATGAGCATATCGCCAATAGAGAAGGAGGCGTATATGTCGCATGCCCACCTGAGGTGCGATGAGGGAGTCAGGGGCACCCAAATACCGTAGGCCGACTCCAGGCCAAGGACAGGCATATGTCCGCCATTGCTCGCCACAGCGGCTGCGTTAAGAAAAACGCCCAGCAGCATCAACATCTCCCTGCGCCGATGCCTGCACATAAAAGACAGTATCGCCAATCCAATCAGTGCGCACCTTGCCCAGGCGGGCAGAAACGCCACCACGATAAATATGGCGGGCAGAAACGCCACCACGATAAATATACCCAGACCGCCCATGACGCTGCTGACTGCCTGCGCGGTTTTTGGCGGTTCCGCTTGTGGCACGGAAGATAACGTCGATCCGCATTCAATGCAATGGCGTTCCGGGTCTGGTTGCGGTTCCCGTGCGGGCGGCGCAGGAATCGGGGCGACCGGCGCAGAAATCGGAAAACCAACGGCTGGGATGTAATTCGCACGACCGCTTATACCATCGTCTGGCCTTAGGGCGAACGCGGATATGCCGACCAACGGAAACAGCCGAGAAGAGCCATAACGCATAAACTTCATGTTAGTTACCGCTCCTCTCGGGTGATTCGGACGCGTCGGGTTTGGGAGCGTTCGCGCTACGGGGCCTGTACCGTTCCATCCTACCGGCTGGCGGGCTGTCGTGGTGGTCATGAACAGATTATCGGACTGCGATCTGAAGGATGCAATAGACACCTTGTACTAAAGCAAATCAGCTTGATGCCCGGCGCGCGCACGCTCATAATCTCCATCCTGCCACATCTGCCCTGAAAAGCGCCGACGAAAAAGTACCATCAGTACCTTCGAGGGACTTGCCTTCCCGTGGAACCCCGTGTATCTTTGTTTGTGGAACCGGGTTCGAGAACTGCTGAACCGGATTGAAGCTCGGGGGAGGTTCCATTCGGAACGGCTCTTTCGGCCCGGTTTACCTGGTAAACCAGACGAGTATGAAGGCCACTTTTGCGGGAGCCACGGCGTTGCCTCCGGTCGAATCTGATCCAATCGCCGGAACATTCTCATCGCTCATCGCACGGGCGAAGATCGCAGGAGTGGCCTTCAGGCCCGTAGCGCGAACGCTCAAATGGGCACAAAAGCACTCAGGCCGAGGAGAGCGGTAACGAATGAACCTGCTTTTGATGTACTCCCACGAAGACGCCCGAAACACGGCGCTGCTGTTGCAGACCATCGCCGCCACCCATGGGATCGCCGCTTACCTACCTTCTTCTTCCGACAGCGATGCAGTCCCATCCTTTTTCGATGCAACGCTGGGCATCATGCAGAACGGGTCACCATCCAAGGAGTTTGTGTGGAATTTCCATTATCCCCGTCCGACCGCCGTGATTTGCTTCGGCAAACGGCTGGACCCGATCCTGCCCCTGCGGTCAGACTTTGGCGGTCATGATGTTCTGTATCTCGACAGCGGGCGGCCATACGATGTGTCGCCCGGTCTGTGGAAATGCTGGAAATCCGTGCAGGACAAACGCGTCACGTCTCTCTCGCCCGAAGACCAGATCAGGGCAATCGCACTCTCTCATGTGGCCATTGGTATCATGCTTCTCAACGCTTCCACTGTTCTTCTGCCTGTGGAGGAAATCACGTGTTAGGAAAGTCTTTATGCGTTACCGCTTTCCTCGGCTGTTTCTGTTCTGGACGCTGAGAGCGTGCGCGCTACGAAAGGAAAACAACGGATGAGCATCTCAATCAGCAGGACAGTCGTGGACATCGTATCTCCATGGATAACCTGTGACGCATGTAGTCGCCAGATTCTGCCATTTGAAGAACTGGCCAGTCTATCGCTTGAGAGGATAAAGCCGCCGGAACGGTTCTGGTCGTCGGCGGGATCAACTGGCACGTACAAAGCTCAGGGAATTCCTTTTGACGAACAGGGAGCACAAAACATGGCAGAGTCGCGCGGCTGGAAGATTATGAAAGTCTACGGCAAGGACTTCGTGGTCTGCCCGGATTGTCAGCAGAAAGAAGTCAATCAGAGCGTAGCGCGAACGGAGCCATCCCCGGCGTGACCGGTACTTTCGAGAAGAGCGGTCACCTCAAATTGGTACTTTCCTTCCAATTGTTTGTGTGGTAGCATTCAGAGCGAACAGTCTGAACGTGACTTTGCGATTCATCTTTTCTGCTGTTTCCGGCCCTTGCTTACTTCAGGTCGGAATACGTGGGGACGCCTCACTACCCCCGAGCACGTCCCCCGATTTTCTGAAAGGAGTCTTCTGAATGCCCGACACTCTCGAAGGCCAGCCCAACACGGTGCTGGCTTTGTTCCCTCAACCCGCTTCTCCCTATCCCTGGGACCCCACTCTGCCCTCGCACCTGTGGAGCGATCCCGCCGCCGCCCAACTGGTGGCCAGCGGACAGGGTGCGACTCTGATGACCTACTTCTGCTGGCCCGGCTACATCGCCGGGGGCGTCAGCAAGGTCACCAGCCTCACGGATACGTTCCAGGTGGCCGCCTCGGTTGCCGCGGCGCCCAACTGGCCGGCCTCGATCGACATCAAAGGCACACAGAATTTCGGCATCGACTCGAAAGGCAACGAGTCGCAGATCCCGATGTCCATCCTTCCAACTCCCTTGCGCCAGTTGAACGCCAACGAGTACATTGCGGCCGGACCGATGACCATCCCCGAAGTCTACGAGACCGACACCGTTCTTCCGTCCCCGACCCTCGGCACCACCGAGCAGCTCAACTATCTGACGCCCCAGAACCAGACGTTCATCCTGTCTGCGCTTCAGGCATTGCTGAGCAAGACCGGAGCAACGCTTTCCGGTCTTCTACTGGTCCTGTTTCTTGCTGGTGCCATGGTACACACCGCCTGCGCGAACAGCGCTTCAACCACGCCAGTCCCTCCTCAAAGCCCCGTCATCACCGCCGCTAATTACGTCCAGCTCGCCGCCGCCGCCAACGATGCGGCGGCCCACGAGCTGGTGGCGCTCTGCGTTGCGCAGCCGGGCTCCACATCTCCGATTCTCGATAACGGAACCTGCCAGACGACCAAAACCGTTCTGGCGGACATCGCAACCGCTCTCGAACAGGTCAAGGGAGAGCTCGCCAGCACCGACCCATGGTCCTGTTCGAGCACTGGTGCGCCAACTCCGTGCACGGCGGCCCAGACCATGAAAGTCAAAATTGCCAATCTGCTGGCC
>Ga0326728_10008389_pt1 | contig 25720 bp, 18 predicted proteins | sample MB3enrmetagenome_FD_207602 | JGI IMG/M metagenome (GOLD analysis project Ga0326728, IMG submission 207602) | Lab enriched peat soil microbial communities from McLean, Ithaca, NY, United States - MB31MN | ecosystem: Environmental > Terrestrial > Soil > Wetlands > Peat | place: USA: New York... | reverse complement strand
GTCCTGTTGGGATCCAGCAACGTCCAATAAAAGGTCAACACTCCCGCCGTGTCGGAGTTGGTGGGCGTGTTTCCCGTGTAGGTCACAGCCACATGATACCACTGGTTGGTCGCAAGGGCGTCAGGGCCGCTGGTGGGGAGAGTGAACGTCTGATTAACTGAACTTCCACCGCTGGCATTGATGAAGTTGAAGTCCATCACAGGTGCGGCGGCGTTTTGGAGCCGGAATTGCCATGAGCGCGTGCCAACAGAGTTGTCGCCGCAGAAAATCTCCCATTCGCCCGATCCGGCCGAGGAGCTGAAGATATTGCCTTGAGGATTGACCAAGGCCTCGAAGGTAAAAGCGCCGCTGCTGACGTTGCAGAAGTTGGTTGGCAGCATGTCCTCGGGGCCGGCGGCCATGGCATGGGAAGCCCCCAGAGCCGCATTACCGTCATCGGGCAGTATTTGGAGAGCTTCGGTTATGCCCGACGCCACGACAGTTGACGCCAGGCCAATATTAGTGAAGGGCGGTCCGCTGGTCGGATAACCAAAATTGGTCAAAGTAATCGAGGTGTTGGTGTTGGCGACAGCGTCAGCCTCGGTGTAGCTGCTCAACGGGTTGTTGAAATGCCACAGATGCAGCGTGTATCCATCCGGCGTGTAGGGAACATTGAGTCCCGCCCGAGCCAGGGGCGCGACCCAAAACGCGGCGGCAAGAACAGAGGTGGCAACCCAACGGTTTGAAACAATGCACGACAAGTTTTTCATAGGCTTATATTCTGGTTCACATGCTGGTCTAATAGAGACCGACGCCGATGCCACTGATGAGAGCGCAACGGGCCGACTTTGCGAAATACTAGCAAGTGGCGGCGCTCGGGGCCATTACCCGAAAGGGTAAAAATGCCGCTTGCGTGTTGCCTGGCGCAGCCTTCCCAGGCATACTCCGAATTCCAGCTAAAAATGTTCGCGTGTTCACATTCTGGCAGGGGGTTTTCACTCTGGCTGGCGGCATCTGTTTTGACCCTCCAGCCGGAACGTGCTCCGGGGGCTGACTTGGCGGCTCAGTCTATCTTGACCAACGCCGCCCAAGTCCGCGCCTTGAGTCCCCAAGAGGCCTCACGCCGCCTGCCGGTACGCCTGCGCGGGGTGTTCATGGGCCAGACCAGCGCGGCCGAAATGGGCTTCGTCATCGCCGACCCGACCGAGGGAATTTACCTGCAAGGGCCACCCTCGTTGGCCGGTGAGTTTGAGCGGGGAGATGTCCTGGAGGTGGAAGGAGCAACGGATCCGGGCGGTTTTGCGCCCTTTGTTCGGGCGGACACCGTGCGCAAAGTGGGGCGCGCGGCCATTCCGCCACCGCGGCGGGTCGAGCTGGGCGATTTGACCGACGGGGGGCTGGATGCGCAATGGGTCGAGGTTTCCGGGGTGGTCCGCAGTTGCGAACCGATGTCCGAAAATGAGCGCCCCACTCCGCCGCCCGGAACAGTCGTGGCTAGCAACACCGCCGCCTTTTGGAACGAACGGAATACCAAGATGACGCTCGCCTCCGGCAGCGATCGGCTGGCCGTCCAGGTCAATGAGCCACTGGTTCCGCGGGACTACGTTGACGCTGTGGTGCGATTGCGGGGAATATGTTTCAGCCAGCATAACACCAGCCGCCAGTTTCTGAATCCGCTGCTGCTGGTGCCGCGCGGTGTTGAATTGACGGTCGAAAAGCCGCCGCCCGGGAATCCATTCGCCATGCCTGTTCGACCCGTCTCCAGCTTGCTGGAGTTTGACCGCCGGGGCAACTTCGGCCATCGGGTCCATGTGCGGGGCGTCGTCATTCATCATCGGCCGGGCGAATTCCTTTGGCTGCGCGACGGAGGACGGGGCTTGCGGGTGCAAAGCGCCCAAAGCCAGGCGTTGCACGCCGGGGATGAGGTGGAGGTGGCGGGCTTTCCGGGCCGGGGACCCTACACGCCCGTGCTGGAAGACGCGGTTTATCGCAAGGTGGGCGCGCTGAGGATGCCGGCGCCGGCGGTGCTGGCCGACACGATGGGGGCGCTCAAACATGACGCCGACTTGGTGGAGTTGGAGGCGACTCTCGTGGGAGAGCGGCCGACGCAGGAGGGCTTGGCGCTCATGCTGGATTGGAAGGGGCGGCGGGTGGAGGCTTCGCTGGGGACAGATGGGGACAGCAGCCCATCGGCCAATTGGCTGCCGGGCAGCCGAGTCCGGGTGGCGGGGATTTGCTGCGTGCTGATGGCCAAGAGCGGCCCCGTGAGCGGGATTTGGGAACCCCAGACGTTTCAGATTCTGATGCGGGGGCCGGAGGATTTGACGGTGATGACCGGGCCTTCGTGGTGGACTCGTCAGCACGTGATGCCGCTGCTGGGAATGGTGGCGGCGGTGTCGTTGCTGGCGGTGGCCGTGGTGATGTGGGTGGCGCGGCAGCGGTTGCGGGAGCAAGACAATCGCCGCGCGATGGCCGAGGCGGAATTCGCCGCCATATTATCCGAGCGCAACCGCCTGGCGCGGGAGATTCACGACACGCTGGCCCAGGGTCTGGTCGCCACATCGGTCCAACTTCGTCTGGCCAAAAAGCAATGCTCCGATCCAACCACCGCCGTGGCGCAGTGCATTGACGCGGCCCAGCAGTTGGTCCGCGGGAGTCTGGAGGAGGCCCGGAATTCGATTTGGAACATGCGCGCGCACGTCCTGGAAAACAACGATCTGGCGGGCGCCTTGGAAGGCATCTTGAAACAACTGTCCGACGGAAGCGGCGTGCAAACCACCTTTGAAGTCACCGGCAAGGCGCGTCGCCTGGCCCCGGTGGTGGAGAACAATCTATTGCGGCTGGGCCAGGAGGCCATCACCAACGCCACCAAGCACTCCAGGGCCAAGCGCATTGCTGTGATCCTGGACTTTACCGAAAGGCAATTCTGCCTGGCGGTGCGCGACGATGGCCAGGGTTTCAACGCCGCGGCGCCGCCGCCGGGGGACGGGGGCTTTGGATTGGTGGGCATGCGCGAGCGAGCGGCGCAATTGAAAGGGGAATTGAGCATTCACAGCGCGCCCGGCCAGGGCACCGAAGTGTCTTTGAGAGTTCCGCTTTCTTCCGAATAAAACCGCCCAGGCGGCGAGGCCATTGAAATGAAGAAGAAAAACCCGATTCGACTCATGCTGGTGGACGATCACCCCGCCTTCCGCAAGGGCCTGGCCGCGCTGGTCGAGAGCGAGCCGGACTTGGAAGTGGTCGCGCAATGCGGCGATGGGCGGCAGTCGTTGGAGTTGTTTCGCCAAGCCAGGCCGGACGTGGTGTTGATGGATTTGCGCCTGCCGGGCATGGGCGGGGTGGAGGCCATCCTGGCCATTCGCAAGGAGTTCCCGGATGCCCGCTTGATCGTGCTGACCACCTTCGACACTGATGAGGACATTTTTCGCGCGATTCAATCGGGCGCCAAATCCTTTCTGCTCAAAGACACGCCGGAGGATGAATTGGCGGCGACCATTCGCGCCGCCCACGCCGGCGAACAGAGGCTGCCGCCCAAAGTCGCCGGCCGCCTGGCCGCCCGGCAGCAGCGGGCGGAACTTTCGCAACGGGAAATGGAAGTGCTCCAACTGCTGGTCAAAGGCCGCAGCAACAAGGAAATCGCCTCGGCGCTCTTCGTCACGGAGGACACGGTCAAGGCGCATTTGAAGACGCTCTTCGTCAAACTCCACGTGCAAGACCGCACACAGGCGGCCGTGAGCGCCGTGCGGGACGGCATCGTCCATTTAGGGTAGGGCGCACTTGGCGCGCCGGCTCATGCCGGTTTGTACGCGGCGATGGAATCTATGCGGTAGCGGCGCTTGGAACCGTCCACGGGCACTTCGACTTCCTCCAGGGGCTTGCGGTTCAGGAGCGATTGGGCCACCGGCGTCAAATAGCTGATGATGCCCTTCTCCGGGTTGGAGTCCCAGGCGCCCAGGATGATGAAGCGTTCGGGATGCTGGTGATCCAAGTCGGTCACCTGAACCTCGGTGCCGACGCTCACGACGTCGGTGCGGGGATTGGCGAAGTCGGAGCCGCGGGCGCGGACCAACTGGGACTCCAATTCGCCCTTGCGGCGCATGAGGATTTTCTGCATTTCCTTGGCGGCTTTGTATTCGTGGTTTTCGCGCAGATCGCCGTAGCTGCGCGCCAGGGCAATCTCCTTGGAGTTGGCGGGAATGGACTTCTGCACCAGCTCGGCGTATTCGTTTTTCCGCCGTTCCAGGCTTTCCCAGGAAACCAGAATGGAAGAGTCCTGCCGGCTCTGGTCGCCGGAAATCATCGTTTGCACGGCCGGATAGGTCTTGACGATGCGCGCCAGAAGCGAGCGTTTGTCCATGTCGTCGAAGCAGGGGGACAATTGCAGGGCGCGGGTGAGGTCCTTGATGACCTCCAGGTCGGCCGAGCCGATCAGTTCGACCAGCAGGGTGGGATCGTCCAAGATATAATCGCGCAGTTTGTTGGAGCGTTTTTCATTGAACTGGTCCCGCTCCATGGCGGTGAGCATGGCTCGAAAGACTTCCGGGCCGAGGATGTCGGCAAAGGAATCCGAGCGTTCGCGCGCCAGCCAGAGGAGCAAATCGCTGGCGGCCTGGTGCTGGCTGATGAGCCGGGCCAGAAGGTCCTTGAGCGCGTCCAGTTTGCCCCCGGAGATCAAGGCCAGCGCGACTTCCCCCGCCAGCTTGGCCGAGACATGATTCAGGGCGCCCAAGAGGGCGTCGGTCCAGCGTTCGGGAACGCTTTCCTTGAAGGACTGCAAGGCGCGCCGATGTTTGGAGGCGGCGATTTGCTCCAAGACCGGGCCGACCCGCGCGGTTTCCTGCTGCCAGATGGTGTGGGCGGCCAGTTCCCCTTCGCCGGCAGCGGCCCCGGTGGCCTGGCGGATTTCATCGCGGACGAAGATCCCCTCCAGGGCGATGGCCGGCTGGGTGCGCTGATGGGTCAGAATCTCCGCGTTGAGGGCCGTGATGACCTCTTTGGCCATGGCGGCGCGGTCGGTCAAATCGCTCAGGCTGCGCAGCAGTTCGTGGGCGACAGTGGCGCGGGCTTTGAGGCCCTTGGCGGCGCGGAACTCGCCCATGAGCCGGCTCTGGAGGGAGACTTCCTTGGCCTGGTAAATGACCGGGTCGGTCTTCTTGATGGGGACCTGGAAATGGCCGTCTTTTTTCAACTCGCGCTTGGCCCCTTCCCACCACTTTTTCCAATCGTCCTTGATCACATCGGGCACCAGGACCTGCTGGATTTGGTCCAGCGTGGCGCGGTTGCCGAAGCTCTGGAGGACCAGCTTGATCAAATCCAGATGGTGCAGGGCGGCCATCTGGCGCAAGGTCTCCAGGTCGGAAACTTTGCGCGCGTAAATGTGCTCGCTGGAAATGGGCTTGAGCGATTCGGCGGCGAAGGTCAGGTCCATCGCGTGGCCGGGCTTGGCCTGGAAATCAATCACACACCGGGCGAAAACCGGGTCCATGGACACAATTTTGCCGAAGCCCCAACTGCGATGAAAACAATAGCCGCTCTGGGTCAGGGCGGTCAGGGCTTCCACCTGTTGGCGCGCCAGCTTGCCCGCCGCGGCCAGTTTTTCGAAGTCTTCTTTGCTCGCTAAAGTCTCGCGTCCCATATACGTACAGCCATTATTACCGGGTGATTGGTGAAAAACCAAGAGAAATTGCCGTCCGGGTCTTGCGCCGCCGCCGCCCGGAGGGCGCGTACGTGGAGAAACTGCTCGACCAGGAACTCTCGCGCCAGACGCTTTCCCCGCCGGACAGGGCGCTGTGCCAGGAATTGGTTTTTGGGATTGTCCGCTGGCAAAGCACGCTGGACTGGCTGGTCGCCCGCAAAACGGAGGGCCGGGTCCAGAACGCCGGCCTGCGCGTGTTGCTCCACCTGGGGTTATACCAGCTTTTCTGGCTGCAACGCATCCCCGACCATGCCGCCGTGCATGAAACGGTCCAGTTGGCCAAGAGCCTGGGTTTTGGCCCGCGCGCGGGCTTTCTCAACGCCATTTTGCGCGGCTACATCCGCGAACGCGAGCCGACGCGCCAGGCGCTGGAGGACTTGAAGAAAAACGACCCCGCGTTGGGCTATTCCCATCCTTCCTGGCTGGTGAAACGCTGGCAGGCCCGATGGGGCAAGGCCAACACGGCGCTGCTGCTGGATTGGAACAACCGGCCCCCGCCTGTTTATGCGCGCCTCAATGAGTTGAAGACCGACGCGCCCCGCCTCTGCGCCCGCTGGCAGCAGGAGGGAATCGAATTCCAGGAACGGCAATGGGACTGGACCGGCCCGCAATTGGTTTTTGAGTTGCGCCGCCATCCGCCGCTGGCCGCCTGCGGCAGTTTCCAGGACGGCTGGTTTTACGCGCAGGACCCCGGCACGCTGCTGGCCGTGCGGCAGTTGGACCCGCAACCCGGCCAGAACATCCTTGATCTTTGCGCCGCGCCGGGCGGCAAGACCACATACATCGCCCAGCGCTTATGCAACCGGGGGCGGATCGCGGCGCGGGACAACCAGCCGGAGCGGCTGCGACTGGCGGAGGAGAACTGCCGCCGTCTAGGCGCCACCTGCGTCGAATTCTCCGCCGCTCCCGCCGCGCCCGGCGAGTTTGACAAGATTCTTGTTGACGCGCCCTGTTCCAACACCGGCGTCATGCGGCGGCGCATTGATCTGCGCTGGCGCGTGCAACCATCGGAGATCAAACGCCTGTCCCAGGCGCAAGCCGCCCTGCTGGCGCAAGCCGCGCCCGGCCTTAAACCCGGCGGCCTGCTGGTCTATAGCACGTGCAGTCTTGAGCCGGAGGAAAACCAGGCGGTGGTGGGGCAATTTCTGGAAACACATCCCGCCTTCAAATTGGAGAACGAGCGCCAATTGCTGCCGTTCATCGAAGGAGTGGATGGCGCTTATGTGGCGACTCTGCGCCTGTCGCGGACCCTGACCGTCGCCTAATGACCGCAAACACGAGGGAGAACCGCACAATATGAGAACCTTCAAGATCTGTGCCAACATGGAAAACCGGGTAAACCGCGAAATACCCGAAACACGCGAAAAATCCAGCCCTTCAGCGTATTTCGAGTATTTCGCGGTTCAAAAAAACCCTTAGGCGAGGATTTGGGCTCTGTCTTACGCCTTGACTGCCCGCTGGGGTAGTGTCCCCCCGTAACTGACCGTAACTGACCGTAACTCGGGTCCTGATACGGCCCTTGAAGGACCCCTGGATGGCCGATTGGACGCCTTCTGCGTGAAAAGCGCAACCTGCAACTACCTGCAACTACCTGCAACTACCGGCAACTTCCGTCGTCAAAAACCGTCACTTTTCCGTATCCATGCAGTTGAAAACCGGGAGCGCGACCGTCCCGGTCGCGTCCAGTCGGCGCCCCGCCGACTGGCGTCGGACCCAAGACGATTCACCTTGTCGTGAACCATCTCAGGGCTGCTAATGCCTTCGGCAGGACGCCGAAGGCGGCGGGCGCGGAGGCCCGCGCTCCCCAATCCATCTGCATGTCCAAAGCAAGCCGGATGGGGTGTGTCGCCACCAAGATTTTCAGCGGTATTGGTCGGTATTTGGCGATACTAGCGTCAATGTGCCGCGACTCCACCGCCGGCAGCCCCGAACGGACCCGCAAGGCATGGGGTTTCAACACACCCGCTGCCGCCAGGCTTCCGCCTTCGCCAAGGCGCTTTGGCGGACGCGTTGGCGGACAAGGAGGCGCAACGACGCAAAGAGGACCTGGCTTGGGCCTTCTTCCTTCATCCTTCCGCCTTCTTGCTTGTCCCCTCCCCTTTCCCCTGCAAAATGTCAAAGAACAGGCGCGCGAGCGCCGCACAGATTCCATATTACCACATTATTATGGGAATGCAAATAAAAGTTTCTTGATCTAGGCAAGGGGCTTTTCAATTTCTTCATAGTTTTTGGACGCCTTTCGGTGGGTCTGGCTTGGCATTCGTTCCAGAATCAACTACCAAAGTCCCACACTTTGGACACGCGCCCCCGTCTCTCATCAACCGCCGCACATGCCGGCCAATGCTCAAACTTTGTCCACACGATGGGCACTTGATCCCAAGTTTGCGGTCGGCAAAGTCCAGAAGGACCCCTGCGATGATCATCGGCGCCAAGAACACTGGGAGCATCGCAAGAAACACATTCTCTCTATGCCATGATGATGAATTGGCAATGCGGTCCGCAAGGAAGAGTCCTCCGAGGACCCCTGGGATAACCACTGAAAAAAAGAGAACGCCATACCGCCAGGACAGCCTCTTCATCGCTGCGCTGTATTCGCGGATCGTCATTTAAAGGTACCAATCAACACCGCCAGAACACCGGCGATAAAAAAGGCCACTGCCGTGAAAGACAACCGCTCAGACCAAATCAGAAATCCTGGCTTGCTACCAATCCTGTCGGCAATCCGACGTGCCGCCCGGTAATCTCGCCAAATGGCACCGTTAAGAATGATACTCGCCGAAGGCTCTCCGTGCGACTCAATGTAACGCCGAGTGCGAAGCGCCCACGCCAGCACCGATGCGACCATAAAAACTCCGAAGCCAATCGAAAAGCTGACAAGGAGTATCTGCATAAACGCTCAGATGCGGCTTGGCTCATTTGTTGGTCCAAGTCCTCCGGCCAAATCCGAAAGTCGCAAGTTGTTCATAATCAACAAAGGCTTGCTTCAATATACAGCCGCCAGTTCGTATAGTAAAACATAAAAACCCAGTCCCTCCGGGGAGCATCCGTCGATCCGTCTGCGTTTCCAAACTGGCACCAACACCACCCGGCCAGTTTGGCCGATTCGGGGCGAAAATCGGGCATCGTCCATAATCGATCAGCGGGCAAAGGGTCAGTCCTATAATTATGACACTTTTCGGCCAATGAGTCATCAATAAAATAAGAACTGTCACAATTATAGGACTTCACTCCAACATCGCCAGCAAGAAGATGGCAACCAACGCGAGCAGCAGTATGCGGGTTTTACGCGGCATCGCTGACGGCCAGCATGGCAGAACCACCGGTGCCGTCAACAACCTCCACGGACAGCGCCGCGCCGGAGCCGTGGCCGAGCGGCGCGATGGCCAGGACTGCGGCGGCAACTCAAGGGAGTTGCCTGCGCCGATGAGCGCGAGCGCGCCGCCGCCGAACGCAAGGCCAGCCTTCAACGAAACGGCTGCCGCCCAATTGTGGACGCGGTCGATGGCGGCCCGAAATTCGGCCTGCCCAAACGCATTGAAGGCTTGATTCCGCGTGCTGGCAGCGACATGCTCCGTGGCAGATGAAACCGAAACCCTTTGAGGTTGTCGCGGGGTTATCCAACATGCTTATTCTTATGAGGGACAACCCGAAGACTTTTATTATCCTTCTTCTGGTGGCTTTGTGCTGGGTAGCGTTGTCCACTACTTGGCACTGGTTTCGGTCGAGATTTCTCTTGAAGCAGTGGGCGAAAGCAAACGGATTCGAGTTGGTGCAGATGAGCATACCTTGGTTTAAGTTTAGTCCATTTATTTTTGCCTCAAAACGTCAGGGGGTTTATCAGATAAGAGTCCGTGACCATAGAGGCCGAGAGCGTAGCGGATGGGCAAAGTGCGGCAGCTTTTGGCTTGGCTTTCTCGTCGACAAAGTCAAGGTGGAATGGGATTGACCAACACACAAGCTATGTGGCCTAACACCATGCGCCGGAGCCGACCGCCGTTGGCGCTGGCCGCTCCGCCGTCGCGCTTTGCGTCACCGGTCGGCGGTGGCTCAGTTTTCCACGTTAGGCGGCTTTTGATGAACACTGAGCAAACACGGTCAATCGTCTGCGGCCCAATCCCGCCCGTTGAACCGCCCATGACGGCGGTCAGGGCGGCCATTGCGGCGGACGTGAAGAAAGTGGGCCATTGGGGTCACATCTAAACATTCTACATTTTGTATGGGCAGAATGTAGAATGTTTAGATGTGACCCCGAGTTTCTTTACCGAGTTTCCGAGTTTACCGAGTTTATCAGACTCAAAAATAAAGAGCGCGATTAAGCCGGTTTCGACACGGTTTCATTCTGCCGTCGCCAGTGCTCCAGGGCACGCGTTACCTCACCAGGCAGCGAAGGCCAATCGTGAAGTGTCGCCGGATCGAAATCCGCGCCGTTGGGCCAAACCAGCGTGTGAACCTCGCCATCCAGCATGACCTGTTCAAACAGGCGCAAGTCGCGCAGTGGCCCATAAAGCTCACCCTGGAGAATCGGGCTGAAATCAATTTCCCTGAACAGGCCGTCGTCAAAGCCGACACTCAACGTATAAGGCCCGACGATGGCAAACGACTTCACTTTGCAAAGAGCGTGTTTCATAACGTTTTTACTGCAGCGGCGCGATGGGCTGTGGCCGGCGTCCTTGCTGCAGCAACCGCCAGTTTTCCATCAATTCTTCCCGATGCATTTCGGCCCACGCTTCCACGAGACGCTGCGGTCGGAGAGGAAGCGACCCCGAAATCAATTCTACGGGATCCAAGCCGTAAACTGCCACCGCCTCTTGATAGTAAGCGTGGAGATGGGGCAAATGATGTGGAGCGAATGGCTCCGCATACATGCGAATAATAATCCCAAAAAACCGAGAAAGTTCCGGCATTCACGGCTAAATCTAAGATGAACCGGCACCGCCTGCAAGTGCGGACTTTGCAGTGCGGATTTTGCATGAAGACCACATGCGCTGGATTATCAGGCGCGGCCTTCATCGGATTATCGGGTGGCGGCGGCGCAAGATTGTCCGGCGCTGCCAGCACATTGACTTGCACATACTGCCTGACGTGTGGTCTCTCGGGCGCAAGACCGTCGGCACAGCCGCACGCTTCGCCCGCCCTCGTTCACAGACCCGCGCTCCGCCCCAATGCGATGGCCGTCAATTGGGCGCAACCTCAGAGGGCGATCTCGCGCAAAGACGCACACGACGCGGAGAAAAGAAAAAAGAGTTGTTCTCTGCGCTCTTGGCGTTCGCTCAACCATGTCGCCGCATCCATGAAACTTGGATGCGTCCGTGCCTGCGGTCATGCGCAAGAGCCGGTTGACAATATGCCCGTTCTGACATAGTACCCAAGCGAGCAGACAATGAAAAAGTTGAAAAATGGATGGGTGGAAGGCTCGGTCAAAGACTTTCTTGATCTTTCTGACGCCGACCTCGAATATATCGAGTTGCGCCACACTTTGAGCCGGTTGCTGAAAAACAAGCGCCAGAAGTTGCGCCTGACCCAAGTGGAGGTGGCCGCGCGCCTCCAGACCAGCCAGTCGCGCGTAGCGAAAATGGAGAAGGCCGACGCCACGGTTTCATCGGATTTGTTGCTCCAGTCTCTTTTCCGGCTTGGCTTGAAGCGCAAGGAGTTGGCTGGCGCCATCTGAGATAATCGTAAACTAAAGCGTCCGGCGGAAGAGGAGGGTCGCCACGGCCATCGAGATGATGGCGAAGAGGGCCAGATACGCCAGGTCGCCGCCGATGGCCATGAGGCCGGAGTTCTTCAAAACCAATTGCTTGAACCCATGCACGGCATAGGTGAAGGGGTCCACCGTCGTGATGGCTCTCATCCACGCCGGGAAGGCCTGAATGGGATAAACGGCGCCGCTGGGAAAAAACAGGACGGTGTTCAACACGCCGAAGATGGCGCGCGGCACCAGCGGATCGCTCACCCGCACCATGAGCAGGAACATCAGGCTGATGAGCGCCAGCGCCGTGACCACCACCAACACCAGCATCCGCGCCATCCGCGCCAGGTTCAACGGGTCCGGTATGCCGGCAATGAGCGAGCCGAAGATCACCAGCACCAGGCCCGACAGGATGGCCTTGACCGCCCCGGCCATGTTGAAGCCCACGATCAGCTCCAGCTTGCGGATGGGGGTGACCAGGTAGCCTTCGTGCAGGCCGCGCGCCTTGTCGTCTATATAAATTATCCCCCCGCCGATCATGGCCGAGACGAAGATCGCCAGCACAATGGTCCCCGGCAGCAGGTACTGGATGTAGGGCACATAAGGATAGACCTCGACCACCGAGAGCGTGGCGCCGGCGCTCATGCGGGGCGGATTCGGCGCCCGGTTGTAGGGGGCCAGCATCTGGTTGAGCGACCCCTCCAGCGCGGAGGCGGCGAATTGGTCGGTGTTGTCCTCCACCAGGGCGATTTGCGGGTTGGCCCCGGCCAGCACCTTGCGCGAGAATTCCGGCGGAATGGTCAACAGGCCGCTGATTCTGCCCTCGCGCAAGTCGCGCATGGCGGCGGCTTGGTCATCGTAATAAACGGTTTCAAAGGTCCTGGCATTGGCCCCGACGGCCCGCGCCATCTCGCGCAACTTGATGGCCGGCATCCGCCGGTCCTGGTCCAGCACGCCCAGTTGGAGATGCTTGACCTTGCCGCCGAAGGCGTATCCCAGCACGATCAATTGAACCAGCGGCATGACCATCGAAACGATGACCAGCGTGGGGCTGCGCCGGAAGCGGCGCAAGTCGCGCTCAATGATGGCCAGGATGCGGTGCATCAGTTTTTCTTTTCGTACATGAACGCGCTGCTGTAGGCCACGGCCGATTGCAGCGCGTCGCGCATTTGGTGCCCGGTGTAATGCACGAAGACGTCGTCGAGCGTCGTGCTCTGGACCGAGAGGGAGGTCAGCGTGACGGCCGCCGCCCGCGCCGCTTCGATCAGCGCCACCGTGGTGCGCGGGCCGTTGTTGGAGGAGATGCGAAAGACGCTGTCCTCGGCTTTGACCTCCGCCACGTCCGGCAGGGCCTGGAGCACCGCCGCCCAACCCGGCGGCGCGTTGGCGAAGCCCGCCTCAAGGATGTTCTGGCCCGGAACGGCCGCCTTGAGCTTCAAGGGCGAATCCAGCGCCGCCAGCTTGCCGTGGTCAATGATGGCGACGCGGTCGCACAATTTGTCCGCCTCGTCCATGTAATGGGTGGTCACCAGGATGGTCAGTTCGCGCTCGCGCTTCAATTTGGCCAGCATCTCCCAGACGGCGACGCGGGAGACGGGGTCCAGGCCCGTGGTGGGTTCATCGAGGATGAAGAGGTTTGGCTCATGGACCAGGCCGCGGGCGATTTCCAGCCGCCGGCGCATGCCGCCGGAAAACATCTTCACCGGCTTGTCGGCCCATTGCTCCAGGTCAACGGCGCGCAGCAGCTCGGCGATGGTCCGCCGCCGTTTCTCACCGGTGATGCCATAGAGCTTGGCGAAAATGCTCAGGTTCTCCTCCGCGCTCAAGTCCAGGTCCGAGGTCATCGCCTGCGGGATGACGCCGATGCTCTGGCGCACGGCGTTGGGGTTGCGAACGACATCGAATCCATTGATGCGCGCCGTCCCCTCGCTGGGCGGGACCAGCGTGGTCATCATGCGGATGAGGGTGGATTTGCCCGCGCCGTTGGGGCCGAGCAATCCGAAAATCTCGCCGTTTTCCACCGTGAAATTCAAGTGGTCCACGGCGACGAAATCGCCGAAGCGCTTGGTCAGGTTTTCCACTTCGACGGCGAACATGCTCAGGGGCGGCGCGGGGCCAGGGTGACGTAGGCCGTCATCCCCACGGCCAAGGCACGGTCGTCATTGTCGCAGCGGAGGCGGATTTCAAACGTCTTGATGTCCCGCTTGCTCCGGCTGACGTCCCGTTGCGTGGCGTACTCGGCGTCAACGCCGCGGAAGAAAACCGTTCCCTGCCGCAGCGTGCCGGAGGGCAGCCGCACGGGCAGCCGGTCGCCCAGCCGGATGCTGTCAATATAAGTTTCCTCCACGTCCGCCCGCACCCACAGCCGGTCCGGGTCAATGAGCGTGAGGATGCCCTGGCCGGGATTGACCACCTCGCCCTGCAAGGCGGCCCGCGTGTCAACGATGCCGTCGGCGGGGGCGCGGATTTGGGTGTAATCCAGTTGCACCTGGGCCTTCTCGGCCTGGGCGCCGGCGGCGGCGCGCTGGTGGAGGCTGGCGGCCAGGGCGGCGCGCCGGGCGGCGATCTGACCGGCGGTGGATTTCGCCAGGGCCACCGCCGCCTCCGCCGCGACGGCTTGCTGGCGCAAGGATTGCACGCGCGCCCGGCCGGCGTCAAAGGCCGTTCGGGCCTGGTCGAATTCCTTGACGGAATCCACGCCTTGTTTGTAAAGGCTTTCCTCGCGGTGGAAGGTCAGCGCGGTATTTTCCAGGTCCGCCTCGGCCTGGGAGACCTGGTCTCTGGCGGCGGCGAGATTGGCCTGGCTTTGCAAGATGAGATTGCTGCTTTGGGACTCCTGGTACTGGAGGTCCGCCTCGGCTTGGGCAACCTGGGCCGAGGACTGTTGGGCGCTGTTGGTGTAAAACCCAAGGGAGGCCCGCCATTCCTGCGGCTGGATGACCGCCAGCAATTGTCCGTTGGTCACCGTGTCGCCCTCCCGCGCCAAGAGCTTCTCCAACCGCCCCTGAATCTCCGAGCTGACGATGATTTCATCCGTGGTGACGATCCCCGTCAACACGATTTCCCCCCGGCGCGAGGCGAGGGCGAAATAAACGCCCGCCGCCGCGGCCAGCAGCAACAAGGTGAGTAAAAGTCTGCGCTTCATCCGCCCGCAGCTTGGCCAGTTCGCCCCCGCGAGGCAAGCCCTTCCGGCGTCGCCCATTCCAATCTGGATCTTGAAAAGGAAAGAGCGCCAGGATTTTTCCCGGCGCTCTGCGAAAACCAAAATACACTTCGGCTAAGAAACTTGCCTGCCTGCTAGTTCTTCCGCTTAAGTCCCATCAAGCCCGTTACGCACATTCCGAGGAGACCGAGGGTCATCCCGCCGTCAGGAACGGCTGAGGAAGGAGTAAGGGTCGCACCAATGGCAAAATAGCCTCCATCCGCGTTGATGGCGGCCAAGGCGGCTGCATCCAGGGTGACGGTGATGGTGCCGGAGGGGCCTGGATAAGTAACTCCGCCGCCATAAGAAAGGCTGCCATACTCTATGCCCGAGCCGAGGTCATTATAGATTGCCGCACTGGTCCCATCAGTGTCAACCAGCGTCGCCGCGGGCGTCGTGACATCCCAGAACGACAGATTGAAGGGCGGCGAACCCTCATCCCCATTATCGTTGAGAACCAAGGTGGCGGCTGTTGCCTGCGCGCCAGCCAAATAACTCAGGTCGAACACGTAAAAGCTGTTCAACCAATCGGCGCCACCATTAGGGGTGCCGGTAAAATGATTGTCATTCGCTTCAGTATTTTCGTATGTGGCGCTCCACCAACCTTGATTCAATCCATGGTTGGGATCAATTATGCTCTCGCCGGTATTCAGGGAGACGACGCCACCGCCGGTGGTCACGTTAAGGTAATTCAAATCGTCCCCGGTGTAACCCATCACAAAAGGTTGAGCGCTCACTCGAGCGGCCAAACCCAACCCCAGGCCCACAACAGCCAAAACAACACAAGCATTTCTGGTTTTCATATCTTCTATGGTTTAATTTTTGTACTCGACGTTCAATTTGCTCAATTACTGCGCGTTAAACTGCCCGTTTATCAGCAGAATGCGTGCCTGGCACGCATCTCATGACCCGCCCTGTTGCTGGTTACGTTGTAATTTATTCATTATCAACTAGTTGCATATTAGGGTTTTCCTTGTTCGCATCGTGATTTCCAAACCTGCTTTGGCCTAAACTGTAAAGCAATCCGACTGGTTCAAACCCAAAAATGGCGCGTTCTTATTTATTTCATATTGATTATCAACAGGTTATGCAATTTTGTCGAAAAACTGCCGGGTTTCATTACAACTTTCTCCACTTGCAAGAGGAGTAATCACTGTTCAAGACCCCCCAAATCCGCACCCGCCACTGCGCGGCACTCCGCAATTTGCAATCCCGAATCATCCCGGATGACCCCGAAGAGGTTGCCCTTGGTAGCACCCCGGTCTCGGATGGCTGTCAGATCGTTTGCGCCAGGAAGCCGCCGTCCACCCGCAGGTCGGCGCCGGTGACGAAGCCGCTGGCGCGCGCGCTGGCCAGGAAAACGGCCGCGCCGATCAGCTCCTCCGGCCGCCCAAAGCGGCCCATGGGCGTGTGGTTCAGGATGCTCCGGGCGCGCGGGGTGGGCGCGCCCTGCTCGTCGAAGAGCAGGCGGCGATTTTGCTCGGCGGGGAAAAAGCCGGGAGTAATAGTATTGACGCGGACGTTGCGCGGCGCCCATTCGCGGGCCAGGAAGCGGCTCAGGTTCAACACGGCGGCCTTGGCCGCGGAATAAGCGGCCACGCGGGAGAGGGGCACGTGGGCGGCGACGCTGGCGATGTTGATGATGCTCCCGCCCCCGCGGGCCGCCATGCCGGGGCCGAATTCCTGGCAGGGCAGCAGGACGCCGCCTAGGAGGTTCATGTCAAAATTGGCCCGCCAATCCTCCGGTGCGATCTGCTCGAATTTGAATTGGTCCGTCACCGTGACTTTGGGGTCGTTGCCCCCGGCGGCGTTGACCAGGACGGTGGGAGCGCCCAAGGCGGCCTGGATTTGCCCCGCAGCCCGGTGGAGGCTCTCCCGGCTCAGGGCGTCGGCGGCGAAAAACCGCGCCTGGCCGCCGGCCTGGCCAATGCGCCCGGCGCAGGCCTGGCCGCGGGCGGCGTTGCGGCCCAGCAGGGCGACTTTCGCGCCGGCCTGGGCCAGGCCCTCGGCAATCTTGCCGCCCAGCACGCCGGTGGCGCCGATGACAACGGCCACATCTTCAGACAAGTCAAAAATCTCGCCGGGCATGGTGCTCCTTCATTCCGGCGCCACGTCGTCGCCCACGTTGGCTTCCCCGGCGATCAGGTCCGCGACCGTGTCCACGTCGCGCCGCGGGCCGGAGATTTTCACCTCGCCAACCTTCATGCCGCGATGGTTGACGCACCAATGCTCTCCGGGTTGGGGGAGACGGCCCGGCGGGAAACTCAGGACGACAAACCGGGCTTCGCGGTTGACCATTTCCACGCGCCCGACCGGCTTGAGGTCGGGCTTGATGACGGCGGGCGGAGAATTCTTTTTGACAGGCGGTGGCGCGCCGCCGGGGCGCGGCTTGGAATGGGCGCACCCGGCCAGCAACAGAAGCCCGCAAACCAATCCAGTGACAATTCGCATGGCAAGAGTAAAGTCCCGGCCGCGTCAATCGTCAACTCCGGGGTTCATTGCGGTGAGGTGAAGTAGAAACGCCAGTTGTAATTGGAGGCGTTGGTGTCCGCAAATTGCGCCAACCCGTTGCTGTCCGCCAGGACGCTGCCCAGGTCCAGCCAGTTCATCAGGTCCGTGCTGGCCTGGAAATCGAAGCTCTCCCCGTTGGTTCCTTGCGCCTGCAGCAACACCGTCCCGTCCGACCGCCGTTGCAGCGTGACGGGCGAGTACTTGATGGTCACAATCTCCGTCCCGCCCGCCGCCGTCGTTTCATATCCGGTGACATAAACGTTGCCGTTGTTATCCACCGCGATGGCGTTGCCCGCGTCATCGCCGTTGCCTGGCCCGTGGTACCGTTGCAGCCAGACTTGATTCCCGTTTTGATCATATTTGATCGTCACAATGTCGTTGCCGGACTTCGTTCCGGGGGAGTAGCCGGTCACGTAGCAATTGTCAGCCTGATCAGTAATGATGGACGTTGCAACACTGATACCGACTACACTCTTTGGATAAAGGTTTGTCCATACATATGCACCATTCGTGTTCAGTTTATATGTTCCATACGATGTATTTGGATAGTCGTAAGCATCATCCCCCGTAACAATGACATTCGCAGACGTGTCCACCACCAATCCATGGGGTTGACTATAAAGATCTCCGGTGGGGTCGAATGCCGTCCATAATATGCTTCCACCGGCACTGCACATAAATGTTACATAATGTTCAATGTATGGGTCATAATCAGCCGCCAGATATAGATTATTCGCCCCATCAAGCGCTGCACCTTCAATCCGCACGGAAGCAGCGGGCCCCTGCTCATTGCTGGCTACCCACAGTTGATTCCCATTGGAATCGTACTTGACGATGGCCAACTGCACGTAATATCCTCCTCTGAAATAAACCCACGTATCAGCCCCGGCTATATAAATATTCGTGCCGCCATCGACGAGAACTACTTGAGAAAGCGTCGGTCCTACGTCAACATACCTTGTAAACCATTCATTGCTTCCGGCAGTATTTAGTTTTACCGTGTTGAAGTTGGTCCCAAATCCGGTCACATAGACGTTGGCGCCGGGGTCTACGGCCAGCGCCGTTCCGCTGTATGGCGCTGTCCAAAGTTGGTTTCCATTAAAATCGTACTTCACCGTCATTGCGCTGCCCGTAGTAATGACATTGTTGCTGTTATCGAGGACAAGGCCGGTCGGTGTGGCGGATGGATAGTTTGTTGAGTCATAACGCGTCGCCCAAAGCTGGTTGCCGTTGGGGGCATATTTGATGGTGACGTAACCAAGGTTGGAAGCCGAATTTTGAGAGAACCCGGTGATGTAAACGTTAGCAGCGGAGTCCAGAGTCATTTTCACGGCTTGGTTGGTGCCATTGGTGATGCCGTTGTTGTAGCGGGCGACCCAAGCCTGTTGAATCTGGCCGTAGGTTGATGAGGCGACAGGATAAAGAAGGATGAAGAGGATTAGTTTGAGGACCCTCAGCAGCGCGTCCCTACCGCCCGGGGCGACCTGGCGGTCGTCCGTGGAAACCAAGCCGCAACGTATATTCGAGGAGACGGCTGTACCTCTGTTTATATTGATTGTCTTCATGGTGTGTATTCAGTTGGATGTATGGACGGCGAAAAGAGCATCAGCATGAAAACCACACCGCCCCGCCAGGAAACGCGGCGCCGGAGGCCGATGCCGTCCGAGCGTGAGAAAGAGCGCGGCCAGGAGATGATATTTATTGAGAGGATATTCGTTTTCATAGACGCCTTTATTGAAACGACATGCCGCCACGAAGAAGGACGGGGCAAACACGAAGATTACCTGTGGGAGGAATCCCGCCGCCACTGAATCGAATTTCAAACCGGCTCTCCATACCAGGAGACTTGCGCGAGTTCAAATTCCAACGCTAACCGAACCACGCACCTCCACGACTTGTCAGGTTCGTTGAAGATGCGCAGGCAAGTTCCCAAATTCGACCAAAAGTGTCAAGGACTTATTGCACATCCATATCTACGCCCAAGTATTTTTTTAGGACCACGAGATACGGGTACAGGTTTTTCGCCTGTTTTGGTTCTTTCGTGGTTTACTCCGATTTTTATATTGCAACGGTTTTTGAGGTTCCGATTTTCTTGCGGTCTCTATTCGAGTCAATCGTCAAGGGGCGGCGGGGGGCGGCCGCCGCGCTTCCATGGGTGGGAGCGCAGCCGGGCCAGGACATTGCGCTGGCGCATGTCCCAATCTTCCCAGGCGAAGCGCCAGTGCGGGCCGGAGAGTTTTTTCCGCGCTGCCGGCAGCGACGCGCGCAGTTTTTGGTCTTCCGCCGCCGCCTCCTCCCATTGGTTGAACTTGAGATGGGTTTCGATCAGGTTCAGGTAATTTTCCGGGTAGTCGGGATTCAGGTCCACCGCTTGTTGCAGGTGCTGCGCGGCTTTGAGGCGGCTGCCGACGCTCAAGGGGGAACCGGGCGCGTCGCGATAGAGCAATCCCAGATTGCGGTCCGGGCCGGCGAAATCGAAATGCGGGTCCAGCGCGCGCGCGGCGGCCCACTCGCGCTCCATTTCCTTGACAAGCGACAAGGCTCCCAATGTTTTGGTTTGAGCCAGTTGTCCGAGGTTCATGGCCAGGTAGTAATGAGCCGCCGCCAGGTCCGGCGCCTGCCGCAACAATCGGCGGCAAACCTCGATGCCCTCGCGGGCCGCGGCGGCGCGGCCGGCACCGGTGGAGGCCAGGTCGGCCCTATCGAAGCACGCGCAGGCAAAGTGCCAGGCTGTGGCGTTGTCGGGGGCGTTGGTTGCGTAGCGGGCCTTGGCGGCGTCATAGGCCTCCTGGGCGGCCGTCAGAGCGTTGGTGACTTCGCGCTCCGGCGGATCGGGCGCCGCCGCCGCTGCGCCAACCAAGGCCAGGCAAAGAGCGGCAGGCAGCAGCCAACGGCCCCGGTGATAATGCCAATGCACGCTGGAAAGCATGGCGACGCCTTGTTCGGTGAAAACGTAAGGACGGTAACGGCATCCGCCGCGAGTGGAACTTGAGGGTTCAAATTGAAACATCAAGTTCAGGGAAGCACGACACCAACTGCGTCTGTCATGATTCGCGGGTTCCATGCCGCCGGTCACGGCGAGTGTGAGAAGTTTTCCGCCATGGCCACGGCCTTGAGCATGGCTTTGGCTTTGTTGACAGTCTCTTGGAATTCCCCATCGGGCGTCGAGTCGTTGACCCAGCCGCCGCCGGCCTGCACGTAGGCCTGGCCGTCCTTGAGCAGCGCGGTCCGGATGGTGATGCAGCAGTCCAGGTTGCCGTTGAAGGAGAAATAACCCATGCAGCCGCCATAGGGACCGCGCGCCGTTTGCTCCAACTCGGCGATGATCTGCATGGCGCGTATCTTGGGAGCACCGCTCAACGTGCCGGCCGGAAAAGTCGCCCGCATCAAGTCATAAGGCGTCCGGCCCTCCGCCAGGCGCCCCTCGACTTGGGAAACGATGTGCATGACGTGGCTGTAACGCTCGACGATCATCAAATCCTTCACTCGCACGCTGCCATACTCGCATACCCGCCCCAGGTCGTTGCGCGCCAGGTCCACCAGCATGACGTGTTCGGCCCGTTCCTTGGGGTCGGCCAGCAATTCCTCCTCCAGCGCCTTGTCCTCCTCCGGCGTGCGCCCGCGCCCGCGCGTGCCGGCGATGGGCCGGATTTCCACCCGCCGGTCCTCGCAACGGACGTGGATTTCCGGCGACGCGCCCACCAACGAAAAGCCGTCCAACTCCATCAAAAACATGTAGGGCGAGGGATTGATCGAACGGGCGGCGCGGTAAACGTCCACCGCCGAGGCCTTGATGGGCGTTGAAAACCGCTGCGATCCCACCACCTGGATGATGTCCCCCGCCGTGATGTATTTCCGGGCGCGCTCCACGTTCTCCATAAAGGCCTCCCGCGTCATATTGGAAGCGAACGGGATTTCCGGCGTCTCGCGCGGCACGTCCACCGTCGCGTGTTCCAACGGCTGTTCCAGCAGGGAGACGATGCGCTCGATCTCACCCACCGCCTCCTCGTAAGCCTCCGCCGGCGGCCGGCCCTCCAGCACGGCGTTGACCAGGATGGTGATGGTTTGGGCCACCCGATCAAACACCAGCAACTCGTCGGCGATCAAAAAGCACATCACCGGCGTGTTCAAGTCGTCCCTGGGCGGCCGGGGCACGACCGGCTCGATGTCATGAATAAATTCGTAGCCGATGAACCCCAGCGCCCCGCCGCTGAACCGCGGCAACCCAGGAATGGCCACCGGCCGGTAACGCCCCATGATTTGCTCGACCACCGCCAAGCCGTCCCTGGCTCCCCCCTGGCCGATGGCGAAAGTCTCCACGACTTTCCCGTTCTCGATCAACTCCACACGCGGGCCGGTTTGCCGGATGACGGCGCGCGGATTGCACCCGACAAAGGAGTAGCGGCCAATGTGCTCGCCGCCCTCGACCGATTCGCACAGAAAGGACTCGCCCTGGCCGCGAATTTTCCGATAGGCCGAGAGCGGCGTTTCCAAATCGGCCAGGATGCGCCGGCTGACCGGAATCAGGTTGCCCTGGCCGGCCAGCTTCAAGAATTCATCTTGTCCTGGATAATGCACGGTTCCTTCTTAACCTTTCGGCGCCGCGAGCGCCACAAGGAAAGTGACGTGTAAAAGAGAACAATCCCCGCGTAAGCCAGCACGCCGCAGCCGATGGAAAACGCGACGCTCTCCTCCGGGCCCCACCAAACCAGCGCCGCGCCGGGCAGCGCCGTCAACGCCGTCTCCCCCAGCAGGCAGCCCAGATAAAGCGGCAGGGGCGTTTGCGACAGGCGCTCCAAAACCCAGTCGCGATAGGCCGTCTCGCCCATCGTGTGCATCAGCCAGGCGGAATGAAAATTGCGCGCCGCCACCAGCAGCCCCGCCGTGATGACGATGACGGCCGTCAACGGCCAGAACGCGAAGGTGAGACAAAGGGCGATGTTGACCACCGCGCCCCATTTCCAGCCCATTTTGCGCGCCAGCGGATTGCCTTCCAACACCAGGTTGGGCGTCGCCACCCAGGTGCTCAAGAAATCCATCCCGCGGGCGAAGAGCAGCAGCGCCAGCAGGCCAAAGTAGCCGCGGCTGGCAAAAGGAAGAATGTCCCCCATCATTTCTTGCCGTATATTTCCTCCGGCGTTTGCAGCCGCTCTTCCGTCACCCGCTCCGCCGCGCCGCCCTCCGCCAGCGAGCGGAAAAAGCACGAGCGATACCCCTCGTGGCAGGCCGCCCCGGCCTGTTCGACCTGGATCAACAGCGTGTCGCCGTCGCAATCGAAGGCGATGTCGCGCACCGTCTGCACGTGGCCGCTGGTCTCGCCCTTCATCCAGAATTTCTGGCGCGAGCGGCTCCAGAAGTGGGTTTTTCCCGTCGCCACGGTGGCCTCCAGCGAGGCGCGATTCATCCAGGCCATCATCAGGACCCGGCCATCGCGCCGGTCCTGAATGATCGCCGGGATCAGGCCGTCGGAATTGAATTTCAACTTGTCATAGACGCTCATAAGTGCCGTTGTTGCGCCCCTAACCTACCAGATTCCTCGCGTGTGGAAAGCAGGAACCGCCGTCCTTGCAATCCGTAAAGCGGCAGGCCATGCGATGTCATTGCCCTGCCTGTTCAACGGTGGTTTTCAGGCGTTGCCCTCCACCAGTTTGATTTCAGCCTTGGTCAGGCCATAAAGCTCATAGACCAGCGCGTCTATTTGCTGGTCTGTGGCGGCGACCGCGTTCTGCAACGTCTGCCGCTCCGATTCGCTCCGCGCCTGCCGCAGTTTGGGCATCAATCCCAGCATCTTGTCCACCAATCCTGCCAAACGGTCGTGCCGCGCTTTATCGGCGACAGGAATTGGCAATTGCTGGAGATAGGTGCCTTTGATTTTCGGGAAGGTCTGTTTGAAATCAGAAAACTTGTTCTGCCAATAAAAGCCGATGGCTTTGCTGTTTAGGACTCCGAGTAGAAATCGTTCATCAATGCCTTCAACCGTAGCTTTAATCATGAACACGGTGTTCAGGCAACACAGCCCCTTGGAATCAAATGCCGCAATCGGCTTCACGCCAATCTGCCTCACGACGACCTTGTTCTTTGCAAACTGGATCTCCTCGTCCCAGCAACCGCCTTGTTGTGCAACGCGGTCAAAGAGGCAATAGAGGTTGGCAAATTCGGTAACGTATCGGTCAATATTCTTGCCGGTTAGGCATGGTTTGTAGCTGGCCTTCAAACTTCTTGGCTTGTCGCTTTTCACGACGTCGCCGGAGAATTTAGTTCGGTCGCGTAACTGCATTCCGAAGTTCACTCGCGCCAAATCTCCCAATGGCTTCGAGTGGCGCAAGAGTGTGGCTTCAAGTTTGGCGAACCCGGCAAACTTGGGCGGACGAAAAATCACTCCAGGCGTCTCCTTGAAAACCGATTGCGTGACCGAAAGCCGCTCCTTAATCACCAACTGATTCTTGCCCGCTCCCGCTTCAACGAAGTCGATTTCATTCTCGTCACGACTTCTGGCATCGCCCGATTTCTCAAACGTAAAGATGGCATTGTCCACACTCGCTTGGTCAAAGACCCCATCAGCCACGGTGACGAGTTGCCGGATTCGGACGGTGTCCAGAATCAGCTTCCTCAAGTGGGTTGTGAAATTGTTTGTGGTGAACGGTGCCGGTGTAATGAAGCCCAATTGGCCATTGCTGCGAATAAGGCGAAGCGATTGCTCAATGAACAAGTGGTAGATGTCCACTTTGTATTGGGCGCCGGTGAATTTCTGATGGTAGTAATCGAGGTCTTCTTTCGAGACGTTCTGCGGTTGTAGCAGGCTATACGGCGGATTGCCCACGACCGCATCGAAGCCGCCCGCTTTCATTATCGGCGCGAATTGCACCGGCCAGTCGAAGGCGCGCACACGCACAAGATCCTCGGGCATCATCGAGAAATCGGAGGCGATGAGCGAGTTGCCGCATTTGATGTTGTTCTCCAGCGGCGGCAGGAGCGGGTCGTCGTCCTCGGGCAGAAGTTCGCGCTGGCGCTGGAGGGTGTTGCGGTTCTCGTTCTCCAGCATCTTGAGGTAAAGCGAGAGCTGCGTCACTTCCACCGCGGCGGGATCAAGGTCCACGCCAAAGACATTGCTGGTGAGAATCTGGCGTTTGAGGGACATCGTCAGGTGGACGGCGCCGGTTTTTTCATCCACCCAGCACCATTTCTCCTTGCGGGCGCCGGGTTTGGACATGAACCATTGCTCCCAGTGTTCGCACACAACCTCGAAAACGCGCAGGAGAAAACTGCCCGAACCGCAGGCGGGATCCAGGAAGTGAAGTTTTAATGTTGCTTCCGGTTTGGCGTCATGCAGAAGTTTCTCAACGGTCTGCCCCACGATGTACTCGACGATGTAACGCGGCGTGTAATAAACCCCGCCGGCTTTGCGGACTTCCGGCTTCTCCTCGATGGTCACGCCGCGGCCTTGCGGGCGGACGATTTTGCCGAGAAATCGCTCGTAAATCGTGCCCAGGATTTCGACGGGGATGTAGCTGAAAAGGTAAGACGATTCGTCGTCGCTCAAATCCGCGACGAACCCGGCCAGCCAGTCATCGCTGACAATGAGTTCTTCACTAAAATGCGGTTTGAAAAGATTGCCGTTGAAGAACGGAACGTGCGAAGGCGGACGGCGGTCCAGCGCGCGGAAGTACCGGACAATGCTGCGCCAGAGAGACCCCTTGGGCGCGCGAATGCCGCTGTAACCGAAGCCGGCGGGCGGCTCTTCGTGGAATTCAAAAGGTTTTTGATGCGCGCGCGCGCCTTCTTCATTGTCAAAGTTCCGCCGCCAAGTCTGCGCGATGGAATCCAACCGCGTGCCTGTGTCAATGTCGCGGGCTTCGCAGATGCGCAGAAAAAGAATGCGGTCCAGGATGTGCTGGACAGCTTCGTTGAGCTTGGTGCCTTCCAACAAGTCCTCCCGGTCGTTGTGGCGGATCAGGTCCGAGGCGAGATCGCGGCGGGCTTCATCCAGAAAGTTGAGAAAATCCACATCGAGCGAGCGGGAACGGTCGGGTTTGATGAGCCATTGCTGGCGTGCCTTGCCTTTGCCCGGTGGCGTTCTGGGCAGGGATTCCAACACCCGTTCGATGCTGCCAGCGGCCACGTTGTCGCGGGCGAGCAAGTCCCAGATTTCCCGCGCGCGGCCCGGCAGTTCCCGGAAATGCCAGGTTTTCCAGAGACCGGCCAGCGGCTCATCCGTGTGGGGCTTGCCGCCGACAATGTAGATTTTGGTTTCTTCAAACTTGCTCAGGATGGCCAGTGGCAGACTCTTATTCCAGGCATAGCGTTTGGCTTTGAAGGCGTAGACCGAGTGAAGCTCCTCGGCTGGTTTCTTGGCCTCGCATACAAACCGGTCATGGCCATCGGTGCGGAACAGATAATCGGCGCGATTTTTCCGCCCGCCGATTTCCGTGCGGCTCTCGATCTCGACTTCGCGCTTGGTTTGAACCAGTCCGGCGCGATTCTCCAAATCCCAGCCCAGTGCGCGGAAGAACGGATTGAGAAAATCGTCGCGCAGTTGCGCTTCCACGTAGCCGGGACTTTTGAACTCGGCCAGACCGCGTTCGAAGATGCCGGTCAGACGAATCAGTTCCTTCTCGAATGATTCAAAACTCGCGCCCATCGCCAT
>Ga0326728_10008387_pt1 | contig 25724 bp, 12 predicted proteins | sample MB3enrmetagenome_FD_207602 | JGI IMG/M metagenome (GOLD analysis project Ga0326728, IMG submission 207602) | Lab enriched peat soil microbial communities from McLean, Ithaca, NY, United States - MB31MN | ecosystem: Environmental > Terrestrial > Soil > Wetlands > Peat | place: USA: New York... | reverse complement strand
TGCAGTCCCAAAATCATCGTCCTGGCATCAGCGATTTGCAGTGGTCTCATGCCTCCATGAAACCACAAACTTTTAGAATGCGCAATTACTTATGACGCTACGTTTAGTTCGGACAGCCAACGGCTTGCTTGAGCGCCTTGAGGGGTGCGGTAAGACCCCTCTTGGTCCAAAGTATTTGTCCGTCCTTGCTAACTAAATCCAGAACGACCCCCATTAATCCCTCATTCGACCAAGTAAGACTGGCATCCTCATCCCCCGACGTATCGACGACGCGTAAGCAGGTGTGCTTTTGAATTGCAATGATCGCTCGCGGACGCGCGTAGTCATCGTCCACCCAGTCGGTCTCTAAATAGACCTTTCGGATCTTAAGCAAGTCAGGCCTACCGCCTTTGATTTCGTTGCCTTTCGTGGAACCACCTTGGACAGACCCCATGCTTGCAGGATTAGCCGGAGTTTGCACTGCTGGCCCGGCGGGTGGGGTTTGTTTTTCGCTTCCCGCGGCAAGCATGGCGTCCAGAACCTTGGGAGGGACACCCTGGCTTTTGAGTGAGATCAACGCTTGGGGGGAGGTGTCGAAAGCCGTCGAACTGGTTTGAATGGATAAGATGATGGTACTCTCCTCCAAATTGGCCTTGACCATGCTAATCACATCATCATTTGTTAGAGGCTTCCTTAAATGATTTTGTGCCTGGCTGGTTTGCTCAGTCTCCTCCCTGGCGCCTTGAATGTGCTCCCCATCCTGGACGCTGGCCTTCAAGCTGTCCAATTCCCGGCCCAGCCCAACCCACCTCGGGCACAGGGACAGGAACAAAAGCACAGATACCGTTAACCTCATGGGGCTTGTTCCCTCCTTGCATGGACAACGCCTGGTGTTATTCAGATTATCTCCTTCGGCTGGTCCTTCTGAGCCCGCTTTCGATCTCTGGCTACTTACGTTTCGCAATGTCTTCTAAGATCTGCCGCAAACGGGCCAGGGAAACGGATGCTTGCCCGTAGCGCAGGGTGTTATAGAGTTTCGTGAACTCCAGCACTCCGGGACCCCACGGGGTACCGAGGAAGGAAAAGGCAAACTCGCGAGGCGTCTGGCAAGGGGTTTTTCGAAACCCTTTCTTCTGCAAAGTCTGGAGCAGGCGCTGATAGGTGAGTGTGGCCTCGCGCGGGTCGAGCGCCGAGTCGCGCCGGGCAAATCTCCAGGCCAAGCGAAAGCGTAGTTCCGCCAGCGTCCCGCTTTTGTCGGTCAGAATCAAGCCGGCCAGGATGGCGAGCATGATCACAAGGACCAGCAGCTTGTGAGACATCAGCCAGCCCTCAATGCGGAAGGCGAGGCGGATTCCCTGGCGCTTGAATCGTTCGGACCGGCGGCGAAAGATCTGCTGGAAGTCGCGTGAATCCTGCTCGATTTCGCGCGCCAACTGCACCTGGTGGCTGAAGTCGTAGTTGATGATCCATTCATTCCAGAAGAGCGCCGCGGTGTCAACGTAGTCGTCCCATTCACCGGGCAGAACGGGATGGGGGTCGGCCGGGGTGGGATCGAAGGGAATCCACCCGTAGCCGGTGAAGTAGACCTCGACCCAGCTATGCGCGTCGCGGGCGCGCACCACAAAGTCCTTGCCGATGCGGTTATAAGAACCCGTTTGAAATCCATTCACCAGCCGCGACGGGACATTCAGCGTGCGCAACATCACGGCCATGGCGGCGGCGAAATACTCGCAGTACCCTGACTTGGATCGGAAGAGGAAGCTCCCCACCGGGTCTTCCGGCTCGATGGCGGGCGGGTCCAGAGTGTACTGGAAATTGTTGCGTAGGTAGGCCTGGAGGGCGGCGGCGCGGTCATAGTTATTCGCGGCGGATGCGGTCAGGGTGCGAGCCAGCTCGCTGACGCGCGGGTCCATCGTGTGCGGCAGACGGAGATAGATCAGGCGAATCTCGTCCGGATACTGGGTGGGGGCGCTGCGCAGTTCCCGCGCGGGAGGGACGCCGGCATCAGAAACCACATCGTACGCGAACGGGACACTGAGATTCAGCGGATTGTGCAGCGAGCCGGTTTGATCCAAGCTGAGCAAGCGCACGCCGGAAAGTTCCCGCGGCTCGGCGGCAGCGAAAAGCACGTCCGTGGAAAGCGCCGCGCGCAGAACGCGGTAGCGCAGCGGATGGTATGGGCGGTGTTCCCAGCCCTGGGGTGGGGGGATGACGAATCGTTGATACGATTCTGCCGGGATGGAAATCCGCTCTGTGTTGTCGTTAAACCATTTTTTGCCATTGAAGCTGTTTAGGGTGACGCCCCGCCACTTGACGCCTAAATACGCCCGGGGATTTCCCTCCGGCATCACGCGCATCACGACCATGGGTGAACGCAGGATCTTGCGGATGTCTCCCAGATTAACGGTCTCAGAAAACCCCGTAATGTTCTGCGCTTGCATCGAGAGGCTGGTCAAATATCCCGTACGATAGCGGGGAATGACGAAAAACAAGACCGCGGCCAGGAGGAAGATTCCCACCGCCAAGCTCACCGCCGCTGTCATCAGCGCTTTTTCCAGAGCCCGGCGGTTCTGCTCGGGTATGCGGAAGGGTCCCTCCGGAGCCCGCCGCGCCGCTTCCACCCCGCGCTTGATTTCGTAGCTGATGAACGTGGAGATGGCGAAGAGCACGTAAAGCGTGAAGAAAACCAGAAACGTGGTGCCGACGGTCAGGACCGCGCTGGCCAGCATCATCAGGAACGAGAGCGTGGCCAGGTAGCCGTAGTCGCGATAAGTACGCGCCGAGAAGATTTTCATGACCGCGGTGAAAAGCACCAAATGGACGGTGGCTTCCAACATGCGGTCAAGCGGGCTGGGGCCGGTAGAGAAGATCAGGAAATCCAGGGGGTAAAAGAAAAGATAGAAGATGCAAATGCGCGTGACGGTTTTGGTGCCGAGGGAATAATCGGTGCCGCGGACGTAGCTCCACAGTTTGATGCTGAGCGCGCCACACACCACGACAATGGAAATGACCTCCAGCTTGCCCGTGGTGGCGACGGTGATGAACCCTGTGGCGAGCATCAGGAGCAGCGAAATCTCAAAGTAACGCTGCACGCTGATGTTTGACTGCCGCTTCAGGAGGTCCGTGGCAACGACTTGTGCATTTTTGCCCATGGGCTTGGGTGACCCGATTCAGAATTCTATTGTATTGCAGAAAAGCTCTGCCTCAAAATCGGCTTGTCGCTGCATCGCATCATCGGGCCGTCTGGAGATTGGTTCATCGAGTCATCGGGCCACTGGGTCATTGAGAAGCATTGGGCGTAACGTAACCATATTGGTAACTCAGAATTCTGCATTTTTGCCTAACTCCCTTACTTTTCATCAACATCCTCACAAAATGACAATAATTAATTTGTTTTCATTAACATCGTTTCAAGCCCGAAAACAGACATTTTTTCTATATTTGTTTTCAATAACATACGCTTTCTGCTCCTCTCACTTTTTAATCCCCGAGGTCCGAAGTCAGTACTGTCCGGTAAAAGTTCGTTGATTCGTTGTAACTCCATGAATGTGCGAAAGCAAAGTGCTCAAATGAAATTTTTCGATTTCAATTTTTTGCCTCTTTATGGCGACCCATAGGACTGCTTGCCACTTAGTTTGGGAGGCCGTCTATGAACCTCGGTCAAACGGTTTTCGATGATCCGATGACCCGATGGCTCGATCCTAAAGGCAGTGGCGAGTGAAAAGTGACGAGCGAACAGTGCTAAGAGCTGTGGCGGGTGCGTTGTGCTAAGCGAGCAGTGCTAATTGCAGCAAGGAGTTCTAGGAGGAGTGATTTGTGACGAGCAGGCACTTCAATGGCTCGATGACCCGACGGCCAGATCGACCGATTCCCCAGCCCCCGCGTGACACACTCCGCCGCTTCGCTTATCGACAGTCCTAGATGAGAAGGTGAATCAATTTGGTGACTTCGAAAATTGCAGACCGCAAGTCTCAAATCACCCCATCATCCAATCAGGCGATGAGCGAATGCTCCGATCAGCAAGAATTGACATAACTTTTGGACGCAGGTAGAAATATATGTCGCTTTTGCCGGGGGGCTGGGAGGCTGGTCCTGGCAAAGTTGGGTTTGATTTTCGCGTTCCGCAGGTATGACGGTACTCGCCACTTTAGATCGCCCGTTTTAGCGGGGGTGCTTCAGGTTTCGTTCACATTCACGTGAACCGATCACACCTCTTCCTGATCGCGCCGACGGTGGGGCGGCAGGTGTTGCCGAGAGAACCCGGGCCGAAGGGCCGCAATGCGGCGGAGCCGCGAAAGAAAAAAAAGGCAAAAGGTAAAAGTGAAAAGCCGGACGTTGACATCCCTGCCCAAAAGACAAGAAATTACGTCATGGCATTGCGCTTCCCGATTTCGACCAGGCGTGAGGCAGCGTTTGGTGAAATTTTATCATCTTTCCCTTGAGGCTTTCCGCCGATGGCCATGAGCCGGCGTCGCTCCAGCGGGTGGCTCACCCTGATATACCCAAAGTCCTGAAGGATGTGTTACGGTAGTGGGAAGGCACAAATAATGAGGAAGCTCGCGCTGGCACTCTCGATCCTGGTGTTGATCTGCGGTTGCGGCGGCAACCCGGCATCCACACTCATTGTCGTGACGGTTAATCCTACCACTCCAGCCAGCATCGACCAAGGCCAGACCTTGCAGTTCACCGCGAGTTTGGCTGACAACAGTACAAGTTCAAACCACGGCGTCACGTGGAGCGCCACGGGGCCGGGGTGCTCGGGCGCGTTATGCGGAACATTTACCAACGTTACCCCCACCTCGGTGACTTACGTCGCTCCGGCGGCGATTTCAGCCAGCTTGAGCATTACGGTGACGGCAACCTCGGTGGACCAACCGGCCCAAACCGGTTCGTCGACATTCTTTGTCATGCCGCCGCCAAGCATCGTGACCACCAGTCTGCCCATTGCCACGCCGACGTATATCTATAACACGCCTCTTGTGGCCACCGGCGGAGTCCAGCCCCTGAAGTGGAGCCTGGCCAGCGGAGCGTTGCCGGCAGGGTTGAGCTTGAACAGCGCGGGAACAATTTATGGAACACCCACCACCGGGGGTACTTCCACATTCACCCTCAAAGTGACGGATTCATCGGGGGCGCCGGCTGGCAGCCTCTCGACGCAAGAAGCGTTTAGCCTTACCGTCGCGGGTATTCTCACGGTTCCCGCCGCCACATTCCTGAATGGCACGGTGGGCATCCCTTACAGTGCCACCCTACCCTCGACGGGGGGATTGTTTCCTTTGAACTGGAAAGTCTACCTCGGCAGTCTGCCTTTAGGGCTGGCGTTGCAGGCAAGCACCGGGCTGATTTCCGGTACACCGACCACGCAAGGCACTTACTCGTTTTCGGTGGAGGTGTTCGATTCCAGTCCCATAACGCAGTATTATATAAGCCCGACCTTTTCCATCACCATAAATCCCTCGGGACCGCTGACTATACACACGACTTCCCTGCTGGACGGCATTGTGGATAGGGCCTACGCGGGACAACTGGTGGCCACCGGTGGCGCGCCGCCGCTCAATTGGACTGTCACCCAAGGGGCGCTGCCGTCGGGGTTGGCGCTCAGCTCAGCGACGGGGGCGATCTCGGGCATTCCCACGGCCCAGCCCGGTACCTATTCCTTCACCGTGGCCGTCACGGACACCAGCTCGCCGGAGCAAATCTCCAGTCAAGAACTCAGTATCACCATCAATCCCGCGCCGACGGCTTGCTCGAGTTCGGGCAGTAATTCTCTTCTCTCCGGACAATACGCCTTCAGCTTGCGGGGGTATAATGGCGTGGGTTTCCTTGCCGTGGTGGGCTCCTTCACGGCCGACGGTAACGGTAATATTACCGGCGAGGCGGACACCAACGGCGTCCTGGGCGCCCAAACCGGTAACCTGATTATCAGCGCCAGTTCCTACTCGGTGGGCGCCGACAACCGTGGTTGCGCCACCCTCGCGACTCCGTTCGGGACGTTTTTCACCCGCTTCGCCCTGGGATCCGTATCCGCAGGGGTCGCGACCCAAGGCCGCCTCATCGAATTTGACAACCCCGGCGCCAGCGCCTATGTTGCCGCTGGAAAGATACTTCAGCAAAGCGCTTCCCCCTTCATCATTCCCCTCACCGGAGGTTACACTTTCCGGACGACGGGCTGGGATCCGTCCACTTCCGGCCGCATCGCCTGCGTGGGACTGGTGACGGGCAGCAGCTTTAAATTTGGTTTTCTGGAACAGGACTGCAACGATAACGGGACAGTCTCCAACACGACCAATACCCTGACCCCCACCAACACGACGGTCAACACTTATACTACGGCTGACACCAATGGGCGTGGCACCGGAATTCTTTTGGTGGCGGGAAACCTCGTCGACCTCACCTTCTATTGGGCATCCGCCACGCAGCTCTTCATCATCAACTCCGACCCCGGCCTTTTCTACAGTGGGGATTGGCAGCAGGAAAGCGCGCCGCTCGCCAGTTCGGGCTTCAACCAAGCTTCCTTCAACAGTGCGGTCGCGTCCTATTCGAGCGGGTTTGAACCATCCGCGGCAAGCGGTGACGTGTCGTTTGCGACCGAGACGGCCAATGGAAGCGGTTCTGTTACAACTCAGCTTTATCGGAACATAGCGGGCGCTTGGCAAATCCCCAATCCTGACATTTTCACTTGCACCTACTCAGTCGTGTCGATTGGCCGGGTAGCGCTGACCGGTGACGCTTGCGGTGCCAGTTCCCCCGTTTCCTATCTTTATTCCCCCAATACCGCCTTCGTGCTGGGTGCAGACCCAACGGTTGAGCTGGGATCCTTTGAACCCCAGACGACGGGCCTTACCAACGCTTCCTTGGCGGGGACCTACTTCATGGGCACATCGGAAGTGGTCAGCCAGGACGCGCCGACTGAGGTGGGCATTGAGACCCTGACGAGTGGCGGAATTATATCGACCACCACGGACGCCGCTTCAATTCTTAGCCAAAATGTCGATGTTACCGGCTCGGACACTTTGTCGCTGAATCCTAATGGGACTTTTAGCACTGGCTCTTCGGGCGGAACCACGATGGGCATTGCCATTTCTGGCAGCAAGTTTGTCGTCGTCAGCAATCCGGCCTTAACCTTTCCGACCCTACAGGTCGGACAGCGATAAGATTCAACCTCCGACAGGGTCGGCCCACTTGTAGACTACGTGTCTAGGTATTATCACCCTAAGCGCAGCAAGAGATCTCGCTCTTCCGCCGGTCATCGGGGCCATTGGTTGACGGAGTGATCGGATAACCCTGTGGTCGGATGATCGAAGTTTTCGGACGCCGCCCTGCCCTTGCATTGCACCTGCGGCAAAGGTCCTGAATCCGCATCAACTCACCTCTCCGCGCCACTAATCCTTTGACAAAATCGATCGGCCGCTGAAGCATCGGCGAGCTCTATCGCCGCAGGCGGTCGGCACGCGCCAAATTTCCTCATCCCGAGTCCGGCATCCGCCGATAACCAATCATGAAGGAATTCTAATGGGGGCAATGCGAGTCAAGCCTCCTACAGGTTCTCGAAGGTCACGAAAAGGCAGATGGAACTAATGGTTCAGCAGAAGCGCAAGCAATCGGGAGGGAGCGGGAGAGCTGTTTCCCGGCCCTGCCACATTGAGTTTCTTACCACGATTGTTTGAGAAATCCACGCTATAGGAGGTATCGCCCCAATGAACAAACTTTTGCTCGTCATATGCGGTTTGGTGGTTATGTGCGCTTGCGGCGGTGGGGGTGGAGGCGTTGGGGGCGGGACTCCCACGCCATCCGCTCTGTCCGTTTCCATTGCTCCTTCAACCCAGACCATCGATGCGGGACAAGCCGTCCAATTCACCGCGACCGTAGAAAATGACTCGAGCGGCAAGGGAGTGACTTGGAGGGCTTCCAGTGCGGACAATACATGTACGGTCTGTGGGACTTTCACCAACACAACGCCGAGCACGGCAACATTCAATGCCCCATCCATGGTTTCGGCCAACCTCAGCATTACGATTACGGCGACCTCCGTCGCCCATACCAGCCTGTCAAGTTCAGGGGTGGTCATAGTTTATCCGCCCTTAACCATTACGACCACCGCGCTTCCCAATGCCACACCGGATGCGAACTACAGCGCGACTCTCCAAGCCTCGGGCGGAGTGGGAACGGTCACCTGGAGCTTGGCCAGCGGCGCTTTGCCCACCGGCTTGTCGTTGAAAAGCTCTGGAGTCATCAGCGGAATTCCAACCGTTCCCGGGACTTGGACCTTCACGGTGCAAGTGACCGATTCGTCAGCCACGCCGGGCGGCTCAGCTTCGGCGCAAGCACAGCTCAGCCTGACCGTCGTCACGCTGTTGAGCATCTCCACCACATCATTGCCGGCTAGCTCAGAGGGGATCCCCTACCTTGCAGAAATTGATGCCAGCGGCGGTACCCCCCCATACACCTGGAGCTTAGCAGCAAGTTCGCTTCCTCCAGGGCTGACGATGCAGGTGAGCTCAGGGTTGATTTCCGGGACCCCGACGTCGCAGGGGGACTTCACCTTTACAGTCGACGCAACAGATTCGAGCCCGACGCGGCAGACCCAAACCCAGTCCCTGACGATCGTTATTAGTGCTCCCCGGCCGCTGGCCATCACCACATCCTCGCTGCTCGACGGCACGCTCGGCACGCCTTACACCGCTCAGTTAGTGGCCATGGGAGGCACTCCACCCTACACTTGGAGTACTGCCGCCGGAGCATTGCCCACGAATGTGTCACTCAACTCATCCGCGGGCGCGATCTCGGGGACTCCGACATCCACGGGCACCGCAAATTTCACCGTCCTGGTGACGGATTCTAGTTCCACGCCCGAGACCCAAACGCAAGAGCTCAGCATTGTGGTGAACAACCCCGCGGAAACATGCACCTGTTCGGGCAACAACGCGGTCCTCAGCGGGTCCTATGCCTTCAGTCTGAGCGGCTTCAATGATGTCGGCTTCCTGACCGTTGTGGGCTCTTTCACCGCCGATGGAACCGGTAAAATCACCGCCGGAGAAGCTGACACCAATGGCATTCTCGGCGCGCAACAGGGCAACATCATTTCCTCGGAGAGCTCCTACTCGGTGGGATCGGACAATCGCGGTTGCGCCACCCTGGCGACCCCGTTCGGAACCTTTGTCACGCACTTCGCTCTTGGATCGTTGTCATCAAACATTGCCACCGGCGGCCGGATGATAGAGTGGGACAACCCCAGCGCCAGCGCCTATATCGCCGCGGGCCAGCTCTTCCGGCAAACCCCCAGCGCATTTGCCGGTGGGCTGAGCGGCAGTTACGTTTACCGCACCGTCGGTTGGGATGCCTCTCCCGGGGGCGGGCGTGATGTTTGTGTGGGCGTGCTCAGCGCGAGCGGCTATACGTTCAGCGGTCTGGAGCAGGACTGCAACGATGCCTGGACCATCTCCAGCACGGCAGTCCCCGCCGATGCCGGGACTTACACCCCTCTCGACGCGAATGGCCGCGGTACGGGAATCATCGCCTTGGGAGAAAGCAACTCCCGAATCACGTACTATGCGGTCTCTAGCTCTCAACTGCTGATGCTGAATTCCGACTCCAGCCCCTTCGCCAGCGGGGAATGGGACCAGCAGAGCGTACCAGCGGGAGGTTCAGGTTTTACTCAGGCTTCGCTGAATGGCAAGCTGGTTTTCTACCTCAATGGGCTGAGCTCGGCTGGTGCCGCAACGGCCGTCTCCATGGAAACCGCAAGCGCCGATGGGATCGGTTCCATGGCCGTCACCTTTTATGAGGATCAGGCGGGCACGATGCAGATTCCCAACACTTACACCTGCACCTACAGCGTCGACCCGAGCGGCCGTGTGATGCTGAGCGGCAACGCCCAGAGTTGCGGGACCAATCCTCCCGTGTTTTATTTGACGGGCTTGAATACGGGCGTCATCATGGATGCCGCCTGGGGCGTGGACACGGGATCTTTCGATCCGCAGTCGGCAGGACCCTTCAACAACGCTTCGCTGTCGGGAAGCTTTTTCGGGGGGATGGCGGAGGTCTCGATCCAAAGCGCCCAGGCAGAGGTGGACCTCGTAGCACCCAGCGGCAGCGGGAGCATGACCGGCACCACGGACAGCAGTTCGACGAACGCGCAAGACGCGGGTTCGTCCTTCCTGGCCGCTACCTACAACGTCAATTCCGACGGAACCTTCAGCCTCAGTTCATCAGGCTGCTCGGTGGCCGGTATTATCATTTCCGCTACGAAATTCGTGATGTTCAGCCCCTCAACCGCCGGCACGTCTTACCCAACACTGTTGGTTATGCAGAAATGACATGTTAGGAAATCCTGTAGCCCGGACGGGATGCCCGCGCTACGTCCGAGAAAGCCTTACGTCTTGGCGGCATTCCAACCGGAGCGCTGACGCAGGCCGGTGATGTGGGCTGCATGGTGTTTCCCGTGCCAGGCATACATCGCCAGGTATTTCTCCAGCGTCACGCGTCCCAGCTCCGGATGCTTCAGGGCGCGGGAAAAATCCTCCGGCTTCAGCGAGCGAAGCAGCATCACCCAACGTTGATGCAGGGTGTCGAGCAAGGTTAAGGAAAGCTCAGCGGGCGCCGTGCGCGCATCGCTCAACTTCGCCCAGAGCTCCTGGTCGTAGGGCTTGATGGTGGGCTCGTCTTCGGTGAGGGCCAGGCGAAAGCGCACATAGGAATTCAGATGGCTGTCGGCGAGGTGGTGCACCACTTGGCGGACGGTCCAGCCCTCGGGCCGGTAAGGCGTGTCAAGCTGCGCTTCCGTTAGCCCCGCGACCGCCGCCCGCAGTCGCGCCGGCGTCTCTTCGATGTCGGCGAGCCACTGTTGCCGCTCCCCCTCGCTGGCCAGCAAACCTTCGCCGCGGCGATCCCACGTGAATTTCCCTATCGGATATTGCAGGTCCATATTTTCCCTCCTGTTCAATGTGAATCTGAGGTAGGTCGTAGGTGGTAGATGGCATGTGGGGACGCTTTGATCTGGCGGGGTGTTACAAATCCCCCATCTGCCACCTACAACCCACGACCTACCATTCGTTATTCCTTGCGTGCAATCAGGAGCTGCCCGCCGCCGCGGCCCTTGAAAAGTCCCAAAGCTTCCTCGGGCACTCCCGCCTCGACCGCGAGAGGTTCATAGTCCGGCCACTCCAGGTGGGCCTCCGCAAATCCTGCCTTTCGTGCAAGCTCTTCCAGTTGGTGGTCTTCGTAAAAGTGCAGGCGCGATGCCATCGGCTCAGGCGCAGCGGGTGTCCCGCGCAGTTCCTTTGAGCCGGTATACAGTACCATGCGTCCCTTCGGCGCCAGAACTCGTCGAATCTCGGAGAGCACTTTCAGAGGATTCGAGATGAAACCAAAAACCCCGGTCATCACGGCGCACGTGAAAATCCCATCAGGGTAAGGCAGTGAACCGGCGTCACTCTCGCGAATCTCCAGCCGGTTCTGTTCAATCGCCTCCTGGTTAACCTCGCGAGCCAGACTTACCATGTCGGAGCTGTGATCGATGGCCGCCGCTTTGCAGCCACTTTTTAGAGCGTCCTGCAAGAATGCCCCGCCTCCACAACCGACCTCGAGCAAGTAGTCGTCAGATCTCAGCCCTAGCACTGCCAGTATGGCCTTGAAGTTTGGGCGATGGTAAATGGGATCCCGATAGTTGGCGCGTGACTGTGGCCCCGACGGACGCCGTGCCCTGCGATCGGTGATCCAATCACCCAAGCGATTGGGCGCCATCGCGCTGAGAAGAGGGGCGGCAACCTCGCTGGCGAACCAGCCGGCCAGCTCATTCTCTTCGCTTCCCAACACATTGCCCCACCCAAGGTCCCCCATTGTTACCCGCGTGCTATTCCCATCAGGTTCGAACCAGAACTCCATCGACGTTACTTCCGCGGGATCCCAATCAGCCGCACGCCACTCGAGTATGATCTTTTCGGGCGGTTTCCAGTGGACTATCCGCCCCACTTCAACATTACCTTCCATCACGCGACCGTGGACTCCGGCCTGAAACTGCATCCCGAGTCGCGACAGCGCGGCAGACAATTCCTCAACAATCGCCTCGAAGGCCGAGGATGGATTAAACCTCAGATCGACGCTGATGCGAATGCCCATATTTCCACCTTTCGCTGGCGAGAAGTAAATGGCCCTTCAACCGGATTCTTAGCTCATCATATGCCGCCCATTGCGGAAAACGCAATCTGCTCTTGCTTTCTCTTGTGAATGTGGACTGCCGGGGTCCAATCTCCATGCCCGGGGAAGGTAGGACCGGCGTAATGGAGGTGATAGAAACCCGGAAGTTGCGCCGGCCCTTGATGCCGTGTACGATTAAGCAGAAGTTATCTGCGCGCGCGATCTTGAGTCGCTGGCACAATGATGCAGCCCGGACAAATCGCTTGGGGAGATCGGCGCGCAAGGGGATAATGCAGTCCTTACTCAGCTACTTCAAGCCGCCGTTCCGGTGCAGCCCGCTTCTGATATTCATCCTATCTCTCGTTGTCATTCCCCTGGCGCCTGTCCACGCGGAACAGTGGCAAAAGCTCAACCCGCACGGGTATGTCAACGACTTTGCCGGCGTGCTCAACCCCAAGGCGGTGGAGAAACTTACCGAGGTGAGTACGGAGGTCGATCAAAAAGCCAAGGCCCAGATTGCGCTGGTCACGGTCAAGACTCTGGAGGGGGACACGGTGGAAGACTTCGCCAATCACCTTTTCCAGAAGTGGGGCGTGGGGTACAAGGGGACGGACCGTGGCGTGATGGTCCTGCTGGCCACGGATGATCACAAATACTGGACCGAAGTCGGCTATGGCCTCGAACCCATCCTTCCGGACGGCAAGGTGGGCGGGTTCGGGCGCAGCATGATTCCATTCTTGCGTCAGGGCGACTACAACGGCGCCGTCGTGCAAATGGTGAGCCAGATCGCAGGGGTGATTGCGCAGGACCGCCACGTTACCCTGAATAGTCTGGCTGGCTTCCATGTGGCAGCTCCTCCCGCCGGTGATCGCAGGGGGCAGACAACTCAACTGACAAGCGGGCAGTTCATTTTTATTCTCATTATCTTCATCATCGTGGTATCCACTTTGTTCAAGTTTCTCGGCCCATGGTTCTTCATCTCTCTCTTGACCGGAGGCGGAGGCCGCCAAGACAGCGGCTGGGGCGGAGGTGGTTTTGGCGGAGGTGGGGGCGGAGGCGGCGGAGGCTTCGGGGGCTTTGGTGGAGGTTCCTCGGGTGGGGGCGGAGCCGGCGGAAGCTGGTAACACGTCACCGCACAGAGAGGCAATCCGGGAGCAAGAATCATGATAAATGAGCGCGACCTGACGGACCTGGTCACTAAATTGAAGGATGCTGCGGGAAACAACCTGCTGTCCGTAATACTCTACGGTTCCGCGGCAACGGAAGAGTTCCACGAGGGGCATTCCGACTTGAATGTCCTCTGCGTCATGCAGAGCCTGAGCAGCGGCGATTTGAGCAAGTTGCACCCGGCTACGGCCTGGTGGGCCAAGAAGGGACATCCCGCGCCGCTCTTCTTCACCCTGGACGAGCTTCGCCACTCCGCCGATATCTTCGCTATCGAGCTATTGGACATCCAAGCAGCTCACCGAGTTCTTCACGGCGAAGATGTAATGGCCTCGCTCCACGTCCCGATGGATCTTCACCGCCTGCACGTGGAAAGGGAGTTGCGCAACAACACGTTGCGCTTGCGGCAGCACTATTTAAGGTATCCTGCCGACTCCCGGAAGACTCTGGCGTTGATGACCTCATCCATCTCAACCTTCGCCGCGCTGTTCCGGCACGCCTTGATCGCTCTGGGCGAAGATCCACCGCCCACCAAGCGAGGCGCCATGGACCGCCTGGGGTCAGCGTTGGGGTTTGATCCCTCTCCCTTTCACACCATCTTCGAGATACGTGAAGGCCACAAGCGTGGACGTGATGTGGATGTCCAGGCTACATTCGATGCATACTTGGACAGGGTTTCCAAGGTCGCGGATGAGATGGATCGCCGGCTGGCTGCTCCACCGGCAAATTAGAGGAGGCAGGTCATGAAAATACTGTTGGCGGTGGTGGGATTCCTGGCGCTGATGGCCCTGACTATTGGGGGATCCTACGTCAGCAGCCGAAACGAAATGGTCCGCAAGAATGAAGCCATCAAACAAGCATGGGCGCAAGTCGATGTGGTGCTGCAACGGCGCGCCGATCTGATTCCGAACCTCGTGGAAACGGTGAAAGGTTACGCGAAGCAGGAACAAACCGTGTTCGGAGACATCGCCAATGCCCGCGCCGGTCTGCTCAATGCACGGACTCCAGCCGATAAGATCGCCGCGAATGGGCAATTGGATGGCGCCCTGGGCAGGCTGCTGGCTATCGTCGAGAACTATCCCAATCTCAAATCCGATCAGAACTTCATGGCCTTACAGGACGAGCTGGCTGGAACCGAAAACCGCATCGCGGTCGAACGCCGCAGGTATAACCAAGCCATTCAGGATTACAATACCTACATCGGCCTTTTCCCCAATAACATCTTCGCGAGGTGGGCTGGATTCCAACGGAATAATGACTACTTTGCTGCTTCGGAGGCTGCGCGCCAAGTTCCCAAGGTGGATTTCGGCGCGCCTAAGCAGTGAGTTAGGCCTGGCAGAGAGAGTGGCACCCAAGTGGTGGGGGGTAAAGAGGCACGCAGCCGTTCGCCTTGAAGTGAGACAGTGCGAGTGTTAGTATACGGTCGATACTGTGAAACCGTGCGGGTGTCCTTCGTTTCTTTAGCAAGGACCATGTAAGCTGGCTATGCTGACAAAGCTAGGGAAATACACAATCAAGGCTGAACTCGGGCATGGAGCGATGGGAGTAGTCTACCTGGCGGAAGACCCACGCATTCACCGCCTAGTGGCCTTAAAGACCATGTCGTCCAACGTGGCCGGGGATCCGGACTTGCTCAGACGCTTTTACCGGGAGGCGGAGTCAGCGGGCAAGCTTCAGCACCCCAACATCGTCATCATTTACGAGATCGATGAGGCTGAGGGCATTCCCTTCATTGCTATGGAATTCCTGGAGGGGGTCCCTCTCGAGCGTATCATCCTGGAACGCAAAGAGCTCTCGGCCTTTGTCAAACTCGACCTTATCCTCCAGACTTGCCGCGCCTTGCATTACGCGCACAAACACGGGATCGTCCATCGGGACATTAAGCCCGCCAACATCATGGTGCGCGACGACATGATGGTGAAGATCGTGGATTTTGGGATCGCCCGTATTGGCGAGGCCTCCATGACAAAGACGGGGCTGGTCTTAGGGACCCCCATGTACATGTCGCCGGAACAGATCCGCGGCAAGCAGGTGGATGCCCGGGCCGACATCTTTTCCGTGGGCGTCATCCTTTACGAATTACTGACATATACCGCTCCTTTTGCCGGGGATAGTGTACCCGCAGTCATATATAGAGTTATGAACGAGACACCTCCCCCCGTCAGCAAGTTGGTGCAAAATTGCCCGCCTGCCTTGGACGCCATTGTGGCGCGGGCCATCGCCAAAGAACGCGGGGATCGTTACCAGACCGCGGAGGACCTGGCGTTCGACCTCGAGCGACAGTCGGATTTCCTCAAGCACCACATGCTGGAAGTGTACGTGGATGAAGGCCAGCGGTTAATGGGGGAGGGCAAACTTACCTTCGCCCGGGAGTCCCTCCAAAAGGCATTACAAATTGACAGCCATCACGACATGGCGAGGAGCATGCTCTCGCGGGTCCAGGAGGAGCTTGAAACACGCCAGCGCCAGGAGAAAATCGATCAGGGTATGAGCCGGGCGCAACAGTCCTTGGATGCCGGATCGTACGATGAGGCGCTCGATCTGCTCGAGGAGGTTCTGCGCCTGGATCCTGGCCACGCGCAGGCGCTTGAAGACCGGAAGTTTGCGCTCGCCCAGCGGGAGCGGCAGCAGCTACTGGCAAAGCACCTGGAACAGGCCGAAGAGTTGGCCACCGCGGGTGATCTTGCCGGCACCAAAACCGAGTCGGAAAAGCTCCTCGCCCTCGATCCCGAGAATAAACGCGCCTCGCAGTTGCTCGATTGGGCGAAGAAGGGACTGGCCGAGCAGGAGCGCCTGGCGCAAGTTCAACAGTATATCGAGTCGGCGCAAGCTTGCTTATCCGGGAAAGCCTACGCGGGCGCTCTGGGCCTGCTGGAGAAGGCACACGCGCTGGATCCGATCAATATCGAGATAGCGTCGCTGCTGCGCTCGGCCCGTGAAGGCCTGGAGAGAGAGCAGCGTAGGGAGCTCCTGAACCAGCGGTTGGGGGAAATCCAGGATGCGATCAGCGCGGAGGACTTTGATCGTGCGCTGCAACTGGCCGATGAATGCCTGCAAGAATTCCCGAACAATCCCCAGGTGGTGAAATTGCGCGCCCAGGCGGCTCGGCAGGGGGAGCTTCAACGCCAACGCCGTTACATTGAGCAGCAGCTTCAGGCGGCAACGGAATTATTTCAGAACAACGACTTCCCCGCCGCCATCGCGATTCTGGAAAAGACCCTGGAGACGGTCCCCGGCGAGGCACGGCTGGTGGCGTACCTGAAGACGGTGCGGGACGCGCAAGAGGCCGCGGTGCGGGAAAGCCTGCGCCGCGAGGCTACCCTCCAGGCCAACGAGTTGATTCGCGACGGGGATTTTGCGGGCGCGATCCGGGTTCTTCAATCCGCTCTTCAGCGCGCCGGGCACTCGCCCGAATTGGATGATCTGCTGGAATACGCGCGCGAGCAACAGGCCGAGTGGCGGCGACGAGATTGGCAGATCCGCCAGGTGCTCGCTCGCGCCCTGTCCTACTCGAGGGAAGAGAACTTTGAGGAGGCGGTCCGCCTCCTGGAGCAGAGTCAGAAAGAAACTCCCTCCAAAGAAATCGCGGAAGCACTCGCCACCGCTCAGGCCCAACTGCGCGAGTACGAGCAGCGGCGCGAGGAGATTATTCAGCAGGCCCTCCAGTGGCTTCAGCAAGGTGATCCGGCCAAGGCCGCCAGCTTGATGGACGCCGCGCCCAAATCTTTCTCCAAAAATGCCAGGTTTTCCCAGACCTATGCTCAATGTCAAGAGGCACTCGAAAGGCTCAATACCATCAACCGAACCACCGAGGAGGTGGAGAGAAATCTCGTGGAGGAAAACTGGGGTGAAGCCGAGCAATTGTTGCGCACAGCTCTCGCCACCTACCCGGGCGACCCCACGCTACTCTCGGCCAGGCGGAAGCTCCAGAAAGCTCGGGCCGCCGCGCGCCGCAGCCACCTGGTCAAGCAATTGGAGGAAGCCCAGGCCGCCTTCGGCCGGACGCAGTACCGCGAGGTGACGGAACTGCTTTCCTCCCCTGCCTGGCAGGCGAGCGAATTCCCCGATCTGGCCCAGCAAGCTACGACGCTCGCGGAAGAAGCGCGCCAGCGTCAGCAGGAGTTCGAGCAGCGGCGCGAGGAGACCCTTCAGCAGGCGCTCCAGTGGCTTCAGCAAGGCGATCCGGCCAAGGCCGTCAGCTTGCTGGACGCCGCGCCCAGAGCTTACTTCGAGGATGCCCGGTTTTCCCAGACCTATGCTCAATGTCAAGAGGCTCTCGACAAGCTTGCGGCCATTCAGCAAACAATCGAGCAGGTGGAGAAAAATCTCGCGGAGGAAAACTGGGGCGAGGCCGAGGAGTTGTTACGCGCAGCTCTCGACACTTACCCGGGCGACCCCACGCTACTCTCGGCCAAGCAGAAGCTCCAGCAAGCGCAGGCCGACGCCCGCCGCAGCCGCATGGTCAAGCAATTGGAAGAAGCCCAGGCCGCCTTCGGCCGGGCGCAGTACCGCGAGGTCGGAGAACTGCTTTCCTCCCCGGATTGGCAAGCGGGAGATTTTCCCGATCTGGCCCAGCAAGCTACGACGCTCGCGGAAGAAGCGCGCCAGCGTCAGCAGGAGTTCGAGCAGCGGCGCCAGGAGACCCTTCAGCAGGCGCTCCAGTGGCTTCAGCAAGGTGATCCGGCCAAGGCCGTCCGCTTGCTGGACGCCGCGCCCAGAGCCTACTTCGAGGATGCCCCGTTTTCCCAGACCTATGCTCAATGTCAAGAGGCCCTCGACAAGCTTACGGCGATTCAGCAAACAACCGAGCAGGTGGAGAAAAATCTCGCGGAGGAAAACTGGGGCGAGGCGGAGAAGTTGTTACGCGCAGCTCTCGACACCTACCCTGGCGATCCCACGCTCCTCTCGGCCAAGCAGAAGCTCCAGCAAGCGCAGGCCGAGGCGCGCCGGAGCCGCCTGGTGAGGCAATTAGAGGAGGCCCAGGTCGCCCTCGGCCGGACGCAGTACCGCGAGGCGAGGGAACTGCTTTCCTCGGCGGACTGGCAGGCGGGCGATTTTCCGGATCTGGCCAAGCAAGCAGCGGCGCTCATTGAAGAAGCGCGCCAGAAGGAGGAGGAAGCTGCGCGCCGCAGCCGCTTGCTCAAGCAATTGGAGGAGGCCCGGCTTGCCTTCAGTCGAATGCAGTACCGCGCGGTGGCGGAACTGCTTTCCTCCCGGAAATGGCAGGCGGGCGATTTCCCGGATCTGGCCAAGGAAGCGGCGGCCCTTGTCGAGGAAGCGCGCCAGAAGGAGCAGGAGGTTGGCCGCCGCAATCGTTTGGTCAAGCAATTGGAGGAGGCCCGGCTCGCCTTCAGTCGCAAGCAGTACCGCAAGGTGGAGGAACTGCTTTCCTCCCCGAACTGGCAGGCGGGGGGATTTCCAGATCTGGCCATGCAAGCGGCGGCGCTCGCGGAACAAGCGCGCCAGAAGGAGCAGGAGGGCGCGCGCCGCAGCCTCTTGATCAAGCAATTGGAGGAGGCCCGGCTCGCCTTGGGTCGCAAGCGATACAGCGAGGTGAGGGAACTGCTTTCCTCCCCGGACTGGCAGGCGGGCGATTTTCCGGATCTGGCCAAGCAAGCAGCGGCGCTCATTGAAGAAGCGCGCCAGAAGGAGGAGGAGGCCGGGCGGCGTAGCCGCATGGCAAAGCAATTGGAGGAGGCCCGGCTCGCCATGGGTCGCAAGCAATACCCCGAGGTGAGGGAACTGCTTTCCTCTCCCGACTGGCAGGCTGGCGATTTTCCGGACCTGGCCAAGCAAGCAGCGGCGCTCATTGAAGAAGCGCGCAAGCGTGAGGAGGAGATCGCGGGGCGGCAAACTATCATTCAGGCCGAGCCGCCTATCCCCCCGCCTCCCGCTGCCGGTGGAGAATTCACGTCCTTGGCGGAGTCGCAGAAGCGGTTGCAGGAAGCGCTTCAGGCAAGCCCGCCGCCCCGCGAAAAGGGAGCGCCCCGGCCTGTGGCCCCGGGGATGGCCGTGGCTCCTCCGCCTCCTCCCCCCGCCGCAGCGGGCCCCGCGCCGCCTCATCTGCCGCCCGTTTCCCCGGCTCCCAAGCCCGTCACCGGCAAACCTGCGGTCGTTGTTCCCGTCGCCCCGGCCCCGGTGGCGAGAGGTCCTAAAGTTCTTCCCGAGCCGACGAAGCGGACGCCGGTGGCGCTATGGGTGGGCATTGGTGTCGTCGTCTTGGCGCTTGCGGTTGTCGGCATTTGGCGGCTGGTTCACCGCGCCCCGGTCGTTCCTGGAACCGACGGATACGCCCAGGTGACGGCGGTTCCCTGGGCCGAGATCACCAGCGTGAAGACGAAGGATGGTCAGGTTCTACACGTAAAAGGACAAACTCCCCTGGAGTTGAAGCTGCCGCCGGGAGATTATATTATTCAATTGAAGAATGATCAGGCCTCCGGTGAAATAGAAGTCAGCGTCAAATCCGGTGAAGTCGTTCCCGTGGTATATAAGTTCAACCAGGTGAATGTTGATGCGTGGGTGGATGAACTGGTCTCGAAATAGTAGCTGGCATCTCCTTCCGTGCCTTTGCCTGCTGGCCGCGGTGGTGCTGGGAGTGGCGGGTTCCTCCCCGGCACAAGAGAGCTTCGATCAGCGTCTGAGCCAGGCCACGGACCTGTTCAATAACGCCAAGATGGAAGACGCCTGCACGGCCTTCCAGCAACTCGACAAAGAAAAACCCGGCGACAAGCAGGTACAAGCTTATCTGAAGATGTCGTGCAAAGAAGTCAATCGTCTGCAAAAAACCGAAGAGGACCTGTTCAACCAGGGCGTCCAGCTTTTCAACCAGGGTCAGCTCGACGACGCCCGACAAAAGTTCGAACAAGTCGGCAAGTTTCAAGGGTTAAAGGAGCCCCGTTACCGGAGTAAGGCCCTCGATTATATAAAGAAGATCGACGCGCGCCAAGGCGAAGAGCACACGTTCCAGGAGGCCGTCGCGCTCTTTAACGCGGGCAAATACAAGGATGCTCAAACCCGCTTCAATCCCATAGCGCAAGGCGGCGGGACCCACGCCAATGACGCGCGCAACTACCTGACGAAAATTGACGCGGCCATCTCGGCACAGAAGGATACCGAGACTTTCGCAGAAGGGGTCCGCTCTTACAACGCTCATGACTATGAGAGCGCGAAGTCCGATTTCGAAAAGGTCTTCCAAGCCGGGGGACCGAAGGCCGCAGAAGCGCAGGTGTATCTTAAGAAGATCGAACAAGCACAAATAAAACCTCCCCAGCCGCCTCCGACCAATCCCAATGAGCCGCCCCCCCCGCCCACCTCCGCCAGCGAGCAGAGTCTGCGCGCGGGGCTGAAGGCTTATTTCGCCGGCGACCTTGATGCGGCCGAACGCGATCTCTCCGACTACCTCAAGCAGAACGGTCCGAAGCAATCTCTAGCCTACTTCTTCCGCGGGGCCACCCACAGCACCCGTTACTTTCTCTCCGGCGAGAATAATTCGCACGAGATGGAACTCGCCATCGACGATTTCCAGTCGGCCAAGACTCGCGATCGAGACTTCCAGCCCCCCAGCAAGTATATCCCTCCCAAGATCCTGGCGCTTTATTCGGTAGCGGAGAGCCCACCCTCCCGGTAGCCAGCCGCGCCAGTTTCTCCATGAGTTTGACCGTTGACAAAACTATGCTGGACTAACTAGAATATTTCCCAATTAAAGTCTAGGCATTATTGATTATTTTTCGCAGCACTGAAGGGGAGGACCAAATGGCGATTCTTGTGCAGACCTTTATTCATGGATTGATGCGTCGGCTGTCGATCGTGATGGCTGTCCTCATGATTCTCTTGATCAGCCCCCTCACCTGGGCTGCAACCCAGAACGCCGTGGTGACGGGTTACGTGTACGACCAGAACGGCGCTGCGGTTCCCGGCGCTATCGTGCGGCTGATCAACGCGAGCACCGGCTTCACTCAGGCGCGAACTGCGGACGACAACGGCAGCTACACCTTCCCCAGCGTTCCTCCGGCGGCCGGCTACCTCCTCTCCGTGGAAATGCGGGGGTTTGCCCCTGAATTTCACGCCGACATCGAGATAAACGTGGGGGACTACCGAGACGTTGAGCCGCCATTTGTTTTGCGGCCTCTGGTCGCGGCGCCCGCGGTCGCGCCGAGTGCCCCCGCGCCCGCGCCCACGGCGCCCACGCCCACCGCCCCGGCTGCGCCCACTCCTACGCCCTCCGCACCCGCTCCCTCCGCACCCGCGCCACCACCTGTCACCCCCCCGCCTCCCGTGACAACTAAGGTGCTCGTGGCTCCACCGCCCGGCGCCCACGTGACCCAAGGGCCCACCCTACCGCTCGACATATCGAATACCATGATGGGCGGCGTTATCGACAGCCGATTGGTTCGCACCTTACCGCTGGCCAACCGCGACTTCTTTGAACTGGCGCTGCTGGTGCCCGGCACTTATCCCGTCGAGCAGGGCTCACCCCTGGAAGGGGCCTCGTTGATTGCCAATGGCATCCGCGCCAACATGAACAATTTCTTGCTCGACGGCGTGGACAACAACGATTACACAATCAACCAGGCGCTGCCTTTCCAGATCGTGGAAGCGATGCAGGAATTCCGCGTCCAGACCGCCGCTTCTACGGCGGAATACGGCCGCAATGGCGGGGCCCAAGTCAATACCATCAGCCGCACGGGGTTGAATAACCTCCACGGGTCCCTTTTCGAGTTCAATCGCAACTCCGCCCTCAGCAACAACGACGCACTCTCTGCTTACAGCGGCGGCACCTTCGACGGTTACGCTCAATGGTCACGAGTCAGCAAAATAGCCTTCGGACCGCAGGCGTATAACCCCAACACGGGTTTGGGGACCGAATTCCCCACGCCGGTGTTGAGTGACCCGACACTGAGCAGCATCTTCAACGGCGGGACCAGCCCGCACTTCAATCAAAACCAGTTCGGCGGCAACCTGGGCGGCCCCATAGTAAAGAACAAAGCATTTTTCTTCTTCAACTGGGAGAGCCTCCGTGCCGACGATCCGCGCCCCGTCTTTGAGCGCGTGCCCGATTCCACTTGCCGTAGTTTCACCGCATGCAATGCTGACGTAGCTTCCATAGAGAAAGTCCTCCCCACCAATACCGGCTTTTCCTCCACTGCAAGCACCAAACAGGTCGATGCATTGCTTGGACTTTATCCCGCGCCTAACGTCCCTGCCAGCACGGTGACTGACTCCTTCGGCCTGCCGGTGAGCCAACCGCAATTTGGAGATCTTTATGACATTTTTGGCGATCCCTCGGCCGCGTTTTACACCGGCCAGTCGCAGAATTTCACCAACTCTGATAACGCCTTAACCCGTATTGACATCCATGCGGGAGACCGGGTGAGTATGAGCTTTAAGCACAACATCCAGCGGATCAATCAAGTACAGGGCGGGTCGATAGCTCAAACCTCGAATTACCCCGGCAACGGCATTACTGTAAACGGTCGAAATCAGAATTTCAGCTATAACTTCGTGGATGCCTTTACGGATCGGAATGTCAATGAGTTCCGCGTTGGCTGGAACCGCTTTCGCCTGACCACCCTGCCCCTAGACCATAGCGTTAATGCGTCCTCGATGTTCGCGAACGTGCCCAGCGGCCTGGGCCTTCCTTCCGTTCTCATGGGTGGCTATGATTTTTCATCCGGGCCGTATGCAAATCTCGGGGCGGGCTTCGCCGCTCCCAGCGACCGCGCCGACAGTGTCACCTCCGTTGCTGACAACCTGAGCTTGACCCGCGGTCGTCACATCATCAAATTTGGAGGGGAATTCCGCCACGATCGCTTGAATGTGGACAACGAAGGCGCCGCCCGTGGGTTGGTGGCATTCGATAGCCCATTTTACGCGGAATTGGAGGGCGTCCCTGCGTATGCCTCGATTGCCCGCGTCAGCCCGAACTTCGCTAGCGGTTTCGATCGCAGCTTTCACGCCAACTCCCTCGGCGCATTCGTTCAGGACGATTGGCGAGCGCAGTCGAACCTCACCGTCACCCTCGGCGTCCGGTATGAGGTCAATCAAGCTCCCCTGGAAGCGCGCAACCGCTTGGTGAACGACTACCCTTATAGCTGCCAGAGCTCCTTAACCGGCGAGGGCAGTCCGGTCTGCCTGGCGGTGTCGAATGACGTCTCCCGGACCTTTTATGACAGTAATGGAACCACCATGGGGACCGCGGGAACCACCCAGGGGACCGCGACCTTTATTCCTCCCGCCGCCGGCTTCAATACAGATTGGAAGAATTTTGCGCCCCGCGTGGGCTTGGCCTGGCACCCGCTGAACCACTCGAACACGGTTTTCCGTGCCGGTTACGCTCTCATGTATGACCAGATGTCCCTTCAGCCCTCCGTCAACATGCTGCTCAATCCCCCTACTGTCCAGCAGACTGCGACGTTCGAACCGGCTCTGAGCGATACTTTTCCGGCCGGCTTCCCGTTGACCAACAACTGCGCTGCCGGCCAAAACATCTATGCCGGCTGCTGGACCAATGGCGCGGGCTTCTTCAATCTAGCCGGCCAGAATTACAATGGCCTGTATCAAGGTGTGGAATTGGGTACGGGGTGGTATGCGCAGCCTTACTCCATCACCGCTCGTGACCCCAATACACGCACGCCCTATGTGCATCAGATTTACGCGGGAATCGAGCAACGGCTGGGCAATAAGGCGATGTTCGAGGTGGCGTATGTGGGCACGATGGGCCACAAGTTGCTCCGGGACCGGCTCTTGCTCGAGTGTACGGGGGACGTGCTCCAGTCCAATCCCCTGGGCTGCAGCCCGCGCCAGTTTGCAAATCCTGTCCTTGCGCCGTTGGGTTTAGGCTTCGCAGGGCTCGGCACGGAATCGGACTCGGTAATCAACCAGGAGACCAGTGGCGCCTCCGACTACCATTCTCTCCAGGCGCGTTTGGATACGCGCGCTTTCCACGGCCTGACTCTGCACGTCCACTACATGTGGGCGCACTCCATTGACAACGCCTCGGCCACCAACCCGCCCGTGTTCCTTTACTCTCCGGCCACGGCGAATTTCATGTCGTATTTTGATAACATCGATCCCTACCTGCTGACCTCCGTGAACAACGCCAACCCCACCCTCAGCCTCCGTCCCGGGTTCCCCAGCATTACCACCGAACCCGACCTGCCGAGTGATTCGGAAAACTCCGCCGATCTGTCGGGTCAGCGCGCCAACTCAGACTTTGATATTCGCCAGCGTGCGGTGATCTACTACATTTACGATCTGCCCAAAGTGAGCGCCCTGCGCGGCCTGGGGAACGGCTGGCAAGTGGCGGGCATTACCGACCTCCAGACTGGTCAGCCTTTTAGCGTGTATGGCGACTTTTTTGGCGTGCCCCTCCGGCCTAGTTTGCAGAGCACCCCAGTGATCGACAACACTAACCCCAATGGGGCGATTGACAACGCGATGATTGCGGGCTGCAATGTTGTATTCACTTGCTCAGGCGCTTCCGGTGTCAAGAGCGCTTTTAACACCAACAACACCTTTACGTTCCAATCCGGTTCTTTGGGCCGCAATAGCTTTTTTGGCCCTCGGCTCTTCAATTTCGACTTCTCCGTCCTGAAGAATGTTTACATAGGGAAGGGTGAGGACAAATACTTCCAGTTCCGTGCCGAGTTCTTCAATCTATTCAACCGGACGAACTACCGGCAGCCGTTCAGCCAGGAAGGGCAGTTCGAATCGAACCCTGACGGTCTGTTTGAGTACTCGAGCGGACCGAACGCAGGGAAGACAATACCAAACTTCGTGGTCCCCAATCCTTTCTTTGGCCAGATCCTGCAAACCTTCGACCCGCGGACCATCCAATTCGGGCTGAAGTTTATTTTCTAGTGCGTGCTGGAACGTAAGAATAACCCACGCCTCGGGGTCAATACGGGCGGTTCACCTTTAAGGTTGGTGACCCGCCCTAGCGAGGTTGAGCCTCCCCTGGGGCTCTTTTCTCCCCCACAGGCACCCAGTTTATAATGCAAGGCACCCGCAACCACTAGCGGTGCTGCCGTCGTTGCCGCCACCATTGAGTCAAGGTTGGGCATCAAGGGAAAAGCCCATGAACAGGAAGGCACTGTCCGTGGCCCGCTCACGGGATGAAGGGTTGATCGTACCGGAGGAATTGGATCCCGAAAACACGGGTGCCTACTTGAACGGATTCACGACCCGGAGCGCACCTAGCGTGGGAAGGCCCGGGACGTCCTCCGAATAAAGGGTCTCCACTCCTGCCTCAGCACACGCTGCCAAAATCAAGGCGTCCCAGAAGGACACACCGTGAGTTACATGCAGCCTCTGGCCGCGCTCTATACATCCGCGCATAAATAAAGGGACATGATTAACAAAAAGGCAGGAGACGGGGTCGGATCAGCTCAGGGTAGGATTGCATATCCTCGAAGACGCGGGTCAAAGTGGCAACCAGTTCGTCTTGG
>Ga0326728_10008380_pt1 | contig 25740 bp, 20 predicted proteins | sample MB3enrmetagenome_FD_207602 | JGI IMG/M metagenome (GOLD analysis project Ga0326728, IMG submission 207602) | Lab enriched peat soil microbial communities from McLean, Ithaca, NY, United States - MB31MN | ecosystem: Environmental > Terrestrial > Soil > Wetlands > Peat | place: USA: New York... | reverse complement strand
TTTGGCGGCCCAAAAGCAGGCCGACCCGGACCATTTCCCGGAACTTTCCCTGGCGGTCTTGAAATCGATGGGTCCGGGCGAATATGTCGTCGAGCATCCTGGTCTGGAACACGAAGGCCATTTTGGCCTGGCGGTGGGTGATTACACGCACTCGACCGCCCCGAACCGCCGTTATGCCGATCTGCTCATGCAGCGGCTGTTGAAGGCGAGCCTGAGCCAAAGTCCGTGCCCGTATTCCGAAGCCGAATTGACCGCGCTTGCGGCGCATTGCACCGAGCGCGAATCCGCCGCGCGCCATGTGGAGCGGTTCATGAAGAAAGTGGCCGCGGCCCTTTTGCTTGGCCCGCAAATTGGGAATGTCTTCGATGCCATCGTCACCGGCAAGACGCCGGAAGGCACTTATGCCCGGTTGCTGACCGCTCCCGCCGAGGGCCGCATTATTCGCGGTGAGAAAGACCTGGATGTCGGCCAAAGAATCCGCGTGCGCCTGGCCGGCGTCGATCCCAACAAAGGCTTTATTGACTTGGAAGCATGATTGCGCCAATGTGCTGTCAAATGTCTTGCCAAGGACGGCGGGACAGAACATGTTTGACATATGGAATCCCATGAATTGTTGCGTGACGTGTTCCAGAAAATGAGCCCCAAGCAGGCGGCGGCGGAATTGGGCCTTTCCCTTTCCATGATTTACAAATGGGCCGAACCGCCGGAGCAACGCAGCGGCGCGGCCAATCCCTTGGATCGCGTCGCGGTCCTGATGCAGTGCAGCAACAATCCGCAAATTGCGCAATGGATTTGTCAAAAGGCCGGCGGCTTTTTTGTCAAGAACCCCAGGCCCAACAGCATGCATCCGCTCCACCTGGTGCCGGCCATGCACACGGTGGTGCAGGACTTTGCCGACTTGCTTTCCGTCATGGCGGCGGTGTCGCACGACGGCCAAATCACACCCGCCGAAGCCAAATCCATCCGCGCGCGCTGGGAGGAACTCAAGTCCGTCACGGAGGAATTTGTCCGCTGCTGCGAAGAGGGGAATTTTCGCGACATCAAAAAGCACGCGGAAGCAAGGAAATAGCCGGAAATGAGATCGCTCCACCGGTTGGGGCCGTCTCCCCGCATTTGAAAGAAGTATGCCAATGGATCCAAACACTCCCGGCGCGAATCCGCCCGATCCGCTTCCGGCATCCATCAGGGCGAGAGTAGCCGCGGAAAGCGACCAGCCCCATCCCGGCCTTCCGCCCAGCAAGCCGCTGCAGATTTTTTTACTGGTGGCCCTGGTGATTTCGGGCGCGGCTTACGTGGTCAATGAGTGGACGGAATTCACGACCGAAGACACCCTGGCCAAACGTCCATCCAAACTCAGGCGTCTGGTGGCCGATCAAAGTCAGTTTCTGACCAATACCGACCTCGGCCGCCAAGCGGAAGCCAGGAAGAAATACGACGAAGCGATTCTCCATTATCGGCAGGCGTTGCTCGGACGAGATAACGCGGAAGGCCACCTGAATCTGGGCAACGTGCTGCTCAAGCAAGGCAACCCGGACATGGCCTTCTCGCAATTCAAGGAAGCCATCCGTATGAATCCCGGCCTGGAGGCGGTTTACGTTGCGTGGGGACAAGCCTTGAAACTGCAGGGAAAGACGGACGAAGCCGTGGAGTTGTATCAGGACGCATTGCGTCACAATCCAAACTTTGCGCAAGTCCATTACAATTTCGCCATGGCGCTGGAACAGCAACAGCAAGCCGCGCAAGCCGCCCAACGCGCAGCGGAATTGGCCCGGCAACCCCAAGCAGCCGCGAAAGCCGCCGCCGAGGCGCAACTCTTTGGATCGGACGCGGCGAAGCATTACGCCACGGCAGAGCAGTTGGGGATGAACACACCGGATTTCTGGTGCAGTTACGGCACGCTGCTCAACAAGCAGGGCAAACTCCCTCAAGCTGAGGCCTGCCTGAAAACGGCGGTCGCGCAACAGCCGGGCCTGGGCGCGGCGCAATTCCAATTGGCTGTCGCGGAGGACCGCCAGGGCAAATACGCCGACGCCATCGGGCATTACGAAGCGACCCTCGCCTCAATCCCGGACGATGTGGCGACGCTCAACAATCTGGCCCTCCTTTACGCCACCGCCACCAACCAGGAAGTGCGCAGCTCGAAAATGGCGGTAATGCTGGCCACCCGCGCCTGCGACGCCACGACCAGCCAGAACGCCCGCTATATGGATACGCTGGCCCGCGCTTACGCGGCCGACGGCGATTTTTCCCAAGCCATCGCCTGGGAGGACAAAGCCGTTCGCCGCGCCACGCAATTGGCAGACCACGATCTACTGCGCGAGTTGCAGCCGCGTCTCAGCCTGTTCGTGCAGCACAAGACGGAATGAAGCTTTTCTCAGAAATGATTCGGCTCTCTCTTTAAGAATTGCCCGCGCGCCTGATCCCCGACAAATTTTCCACTGCGCACGGCGACTTTGCCGCGCACGGTCACCACTTCCGGGCGGCCCTCGATTTCCATTCCTTCAAAGGCGTTGTAATCCAGATTCATCTGCTGCGTGCGCGAGGAGATCTTGCCCTTGTATTTCGGATCGTAGATGACCAGGTCGGCGTCGGAACCGGGCTGGATCGCGCCTTTGCGCGGGAACAGCCCGAATATTTTCGCGGCATGGGTGCTGGCGGTGTTGACGAACTGGTACAGGTCAATCCGGCCGCGTTTGACTCCATGCGTAAAGTATAAATTGACGCGGTCCTCCAGCGACGGGATGCCGTTGGGGATTTTAGTGAAGTCCCCCCGCCCCATCTGCTTTTGCGTGGCGAAATCAAACGGGGCATGATCCGTGGCCAGCGTGGCCACGAAGCCTTTTTTCAACCCGTTCCACAGCACCGCCTGATTGTGCTTCTCGCGCAACGGCGGCGACATGACAAACTTCGCGCCCTCAAAATCCGCCCGTTCGGCGTCCGTTTTGTCGCACAGCAAATACTGAATGAGCGTTTCGACCCACACCTGGACGCCGCGCGCGGAGCCGCGCATCGCCTCGGCCAATGATTCCTCGCAACTCAGGTGAACGATATAGACGTGCGCGCCGAGCATTTCGGAAAAAGTCATCAAGTGATGCACGCCCTCGGCCTCGACCAGCGGCGGCCGGCTCCAATAATGGTATTCAGGCCCGGTTTTGCCTTCGGCCAGAAGCTGCTTCTGCAATTCGAGGATCAAATCCGCGTTCTCGCAATGCGCGGTGGTGATGACCCCCAGTTGTTTGGCCAGGCGCAGGGTTTTGAGAAGTTCGTCGTCCGTCACACCCAGCGCGCCTTTGTAAGCCAGAAAAATCTTGAAGCTGCTCACGCCGCGCTTGACGATCTCCTTGAAATCCCGCTCCGCCTCGTCGTCGTAGCGCGTGACGCCCATGTGAAAAGTGAAGTCGCAGGCGCTCTTGCCTTGCGCTTTGCCGAGCCAAAGCTCGAAGGCTTCCAATGGTTTGTCGGCGCGTCCGGGGCAAATCATTTCGATGAACGTCGTCGTGCCGCCGACCAGCGCCGCGCGGCTGGCCGTTTCATGCGTGTCCTTGGCGAACGTCCCCATGAACGGCAGATGAACATGGACATGCGGGTCGATGAATCCGGGGAAGACATATTTGCCGGCTGCCTCGATGACTTCCGTGCCGGGCGCGGCGGAAATATTCTTGTCGATGCGCGAAATGGTTTCGTTCTCGCAAAAAATATCCGAGACGTAGCGCTGGCTGCCCGTGACGATTTCTCCGTTTTTGATCAGTAAAGACATATCCAGGCAGCATAAGCGTTTCGCGGCAGGACGCAATTCTCTTTTGCCAACCGCTGGGACGCAGGGTGCATCTCAGTTTTTGGACAATGGTTATGACTGACGGAGGCCAAACCTCAATCTGCGGGGGAAAATGTCGAAATCGTAATGACCAATCAATGTCCAAAGGACCAATGACGAAAAGCCGCGCCAGCCAGCCATTGGTCATTGCGGGTTTCTGTAAAATGGATAGATAGGTCCGGAAAAGGGGAAACACCGGTAACAAATATTGATAGTCAACGACTTAGCCGGTAACACGAAAAGCTACAAACCAGTAACATGTTACCACCTTTTGCCATTTACAGCACCTTATGGCTAAATTTAACCACCCTTGCCGGTTTCGAGACAGTGAACGGGTCAGTCCCGCACGATCGCATGTTTTTGTTTCCGAAGATCCGCCGTTGCCGAAGCGGCTACCGGTGCCAAATGTCGCCTTCGCCGTAGCTGAACCAGCGCGTCATGGTCACTTTTTGCTGGGTGAAGAATTGCACGCCTTCCTTGCCTTGCATGTGCAAATCGCCGAAGAAGGATTCACACCAGCCGTTGAACGGAAACCAGGCCATGGACGCCGGCACACCAATGTTGACGCCCACCATCCCGGCTTTGATGCTATGTTTGAATTCGCGCGCCGCCTTGCCGGAACGCGTGAATATCGAGGCGCCGTTTCCGTAAGGCGAACGGTTGGCCAACTCGATGGCGGCATCCAAATCGGCGAAACGCATGACGTTGAGCACGGGACCAAAAATCTCCTCACGCGCCACGGTCATCCCGCTTTGCACGTCGTCCAGAACGGTGGCGCCCATGAAGAAGCCATCCGGCGCATCGGCCACCCGCGCACCGCGGCCATCGACGGAAATTTTCGCGCCCTCTTTAGCGCCGGTTTCGATCAATTGGAGGATGCGGTCACGGTGTTGCCGGGTGATGACAGGGCCCATGTCGGGCTGGGCTTCGCGGTCGGTGGGGCCGACTTTGATGGCGCGGGCGGCTTCCAGGATCGAGGGCAAGACTGTTTTGCCGGCGTCGCCGATCAGCACCGCCGTCGAACCGGCCATGCAGCGTTCGCCGGCGCAGCCGTAAGCGGCCTCGATCAGGCCGCGCGTCGAGTTTTCCACGTCGGCATCCGGCATGATGAAAATGTAATTCTTCGCGCCGCCGTTGGATTGGACGCGCTTGCCGTGTTTTGTGCCCAGCTCGAAGATGTGGCGGGCGACGGGCGTGGAACCGACGAACGAAACGGCCTTGACCTTTGGATGAGTCAACAAGGCATCGACGCATTCGCGTCCGCCATGAACCAGATTCAACACGCCATTGGGCAGGCCGGCCTGGCGCAAAAGTTCAACAATGCGAATGGCCGTCAACGGGACTTTTTCACTGGGCTTCAGGACAAACGTGTTTCCGCAAGCCAGCGCCACCGGATACATCCACAGAGGCACCATGGCGGGGAAATTAAAAGGCGTGATGCCGGCGCACACCCCGAGCGGCTGCCGCACGGTGTCGCAGTCGATGCCCCGGGCGAGATTCTCCAAACTTTCCCCCATGAGCAGCGAAGGAACGCCGCAGGCGAACTCGATCATCTCGATGCCGCGCTTAACGTCTCCGCGCGATTCGGCTAGGGTCTTGCCGTGTTCGCGGGTATTGAGGCGGATAAGTTCCTCAAAATGCTCCTCCAAAAGCGCCTTGAACTTAAAGAGAACGCGGACCCGTTCCACCGCCGGAGTTTCCCACCAGCCCGGAAACGCGGCGGCGGCGGCTTCGACCGCCGCGCCCACTTCAGAAGCGCCGCCGGCGGGACATTGGGCGATGACCTCGCCGGTGGATGGATTATGGACCGGGGTGCCGGGCAATGGGGACTGAATCCATTCGCCGTTGATGAAGAAGGGACAGGGGGCAAGCTTTGTGTGCATCAGCCCTTTGAAAGCGCGTCGGATTGTTGGACAAAGGAATCTCCGCTCCATTCGCTGTCGGCGCTGACCACTCTTTTCTGCGCGGCGGCTTTCTGGGCGGCTTTGCGGTCGGCTTGTCGGAGGACGAGGTCCGCGTGAGTGGTGAAATAGGGAAGGCTCGCGCCCTTGAAATCCGCCAGGGTATCGAATTTGTGCCTGGCCATGAAGGCCAGCAAATCCTCGCACATGGGCTTGACGCATTCGTAGCCGAATTTCATGACACCGGTGCAAACCTGGACCGTGTCCGCGCCCACCAAAAGGAATTGGGCGGCGTCGCCTCCGGTTTCAATGCCGCCGATGCCGGAGAGGGAACGGCCGGGAAATTCCTGGCGGATGAGGAGGGCGATTTCCATGACCATGCGCAGGGCGATCGGGCGGATGGCCTTGGAGGAATAACCGCCCGGCGTGCTGTAGCCTTCGACCGAGGGTTCCGGGCGAAGTGTATCCAGATTGATGCCCATGACGCAACGAATCGTGTTAATGGCGCTGACACCCTGGCAACCGGCGCGCAAGGCCACGCGGCTCGGGTCCTCAATGCGGGTGATGTTCGGAGTCATCTTGGCCCAAACCGGTTTTTTGGCCGCGCTCATGACCCAACCGCACACCTCCTGCAATATGTCGCAATCCTGCCCCATGGCCGACCCCATTTTCCTTTCCGGCAATCCATGCGGACACGAAAAATTCAGTTCAAATCCATCCACCCCGGCGTCCTGGCATCGTTCCACGATTTCGATCCAGGCTTCCTTGCGATATTCCTCCATGATGGAGGCAATCAAGACGCCATCGGGAAACAGATCCTTGCACTTCTTGAATTCTTCGATCCAGATTTTAAATGGGCGGTCGCTGATCAACTCGATGTTTTCCCAACCAATGACTTCCTTGCCGTCATCGGCCATCAATTTGGCATAGCGGGGCGAGACATTGATGACCTTGGAAGCATCGAGGCTGATCGTCTTGGCAATGACGGCGCCCCACCCTTCTTTGAAGGCCCTGCCGATGACATTGAGGTTGGTCCCCGGCGGACCGGAGGCAATGATGAATGGATTCTTCAATTTGAGCCCGTCAACTGTCGTGGCAAGTGTTGGCATAAATTTGACTTCCAATTCCGAAAGACTCCGGCATTCTAGGGCCACAGGCGGCGTCAAGCCAGAATAAAAAAGTGCTGCCGCGGGAGGTTGACGCGCTCCGGCAGCGGGATACTCAACACTGGAATATGCCAAGAATTGTTCGCGGAGGATTGATTCAAGCCAGCAGCACCCACGAAGGCACCGCGCCGCTGGACGTCATCAAAAAAGCCATGGTCGAGAAGCACATTGGCTTCCTCGAACAAGCCGCAAAAAAGGGCTGCCAGGTCGTTTGCCTGCAGGAGATTTTTTACGGGCCATATTTCTGCGCCGAGCAAAAGGCGCATTGGTATGCCACGACCGAACCGATCCCCAACGGCCCCACCGTACAATTGATGTGTGAAACGGCCCGGCGGCTGGGCATGGTGCTGGTCGTTCCGATTTACGAGGTCGAAGGCACCGGCATCTATTACAACACCGCCGCGGTGATCGACGCCGACGGCAAATACCTGGGCAAATATCGCAAGAGCCACATTCCGCACTGTGCCCCGGGGTTTTGGGAGAAATTCTATTTCCGGCCCGGCAACCTGGGGTATCCGGTTTTCCAGACGGCCGCCGGCAAGATCGGCGTTTACATCTGTTACGACCGTCATTATCCCGAAGGCGCCCGGTGCCTGGGTTTGAACGGGGCTGAAATTGTCTTCAACCCCTCGGCCACGGTCGCGGGGTTGAGCGAATATCTTTGGCGCCTCGAACAGCCCGCCCACGCCGTGGCCAACCAGTATTTCATCGGCGCCATCAACCGTGTCGGCGTGGAAAAGCCGTGGGCCATCGGCGAATTTTACGGTCAATCCTATTTCTGCGATCCCCGCGGTCAGATGCTCGCCGTCGGCAGCCGCGACAAGGATGAACTGGTCGTGGCCGACCTGGATTTGGACAAAATCCAGGAAGTGCGCAACGTGTGGCAATTCTATCGGGACCGCCGCCCGGAAACCTACCGGGAGATTATGAACCCCTGAAACTTATGGACCCATTCCTGCAAGCCGCCATCGATGAAGCAAAAAAGGGACTTGCCGCGGGCGGAATTCCCATCGGCTCGGTGTTGGTGTGCGACGGAAAGATCATTGGCCGCGGCCACAACCAGCGCGTGCAAAAGGGCAGCGTCATTCACCACGGAGAAATGAACTGCCTTGAAAACGCGGGCCGGCAGCGGGCGTCGGTTTACAAACGCTGCACCCTCTACACGACACTATCGCCCTGCCCCATGTGCAGCGGCGCGATTTTGCTGTATGCGATACCGCGCGTGGTGGTCGGCGAGAACATGACCTTCATGGGAGCGGAAGAACATCTGCGGGCCAACGGCGTCAAGGTGGAAGTGCAGCAAAACGAAGAATGCGTGCGGCTAATGCGTGATTTCATCGCCAAAAACCCGCAATTGTGGAACGAAGACATCGGGGTGTGACTTCAAAATAATTGAACCTTTTGGCGCGCTCCCGCCATTAACAGGCAAATGCAACCTTGGAGAAATATTATGAACACCACAAAATTCATCGGCTTTGCCTTGCTGTTTTTATCCCTGCCTGGCGCGCGCGGCGAACCTTTCCGCACGGACATCAATCCGGCGCTGCAGTATTATCGGGCCTTTTTAAAGGCGGAGCCGCTATCCGAGGCAGACATGGACTATCTGTCTTCGAAAAAAGGGAAGGAACAAAAGCTCCCGGAACGGTTCGGCCAGATCGTCGCCAACTATGACAATCAATTCATCATGGTGCGCCGGGCGGCGCACGCCACTGTGCCCTGCGATTGGGGCATTGATTATAGCGACGGCCCAAACATTCTGCTTCCGCATCTGGGCCGCGCCAAGGCCGTGGCCCAGGTGGCGCAACTGCGTGCGGTGTGGGAATTACAACATGGCCGGCAAGACGACGCACGCGACGATTTGCTGGCGGCGTTCGTGCTGGGCAGGAATGCCGGCAGTGACCCTATTTTAATCAGTGCGCTGGTCCAGTGTGCCATAGAAGCCCTTGACTATGGCACTGTGGCGCAATACTTCGGCGAATTTTCACCGGAGACCTTGAAGCAGTTGGTGGCTGGATTCGAGGCGGCTCCCGCTCGCCACACGATGGCAGCCTGCATTCCGTTGGAAAAAACCGCAATTAATGATTGGGTGTTAAACAAAATTCTGGAATTGCAGAGAGCTTATCCAAGCGATGACGCCAAAGTGATGGCAGGTGTCCGTGAGATGGGCGACACCAATTTATGGTCACGGATCGACGCAGCATCAGGGGGAACCAGCGAAGGCATCGTCAAGCTCGTCCGCGAGATGGAGCCACTCTATCCGCGCGTCGCAGAGCTTATGGCGCTGCCGCAACCGGAGTACGAAATCCAGGCGAAACAATTCTTCGCGGACTGTCACAAATCTCCAAACCCTTTCCTCACTGAGTCCGCCATTGGTTGGGAGAAGTCTCGCCCGAGAGAATTCAGGGTTCAGGCGCAGTTGGCAATGGTTCATGCCGCTGTGGAATACAGACTGCATGGCGAATCCGGATTGAAGAGCGTGATGGACCCCTTCGGCAATGGTCCTTTCGACTTTCAACGATTTGTGTTCAAAGGCGTGCATCGAGGCTTTGAACTCAAGTCCGCCTATGCCGGAGCCGACGCTCCTTTCGTGATGATCTTTGTTGAGAAGCAGGGACCGGCCTTCCAAATCACGGGGCCGGATGCGGGAAAGGCGATAGCCCAATGACCGGGTCAATTGTCGGATGGAGTTGACCGGGTCTTTCGGTTAGGATTGAGATGTGGCCAGCCTGAATCCAACGTTCGTGGAAATGGAAACTCCAGACGCGCGGAGTCTCCTGGACCAAGCCCGGGCAGGCGACGCCGAGGCGTTTGGCGAGATTTGCCGCGTGCATGAAACCCGGCTGTTGCGGCAAGCCGTTGCGCTGTGCGGCAACGTCACACTGGCCGAAGACCTGGCGCAGGACACGCTGGTGGAAGCGTGGAAGTGTTTGCATCGCTACAACGGGCGCTGCCAGTTTTTCACCTGGCTTTGCGCGATTCTGCTGAATCGTTACCGCAATGCCCTCCGAAAAAATCGTCTCCGGCCGGCTTCCATGCCCGGCGGGCGGGATCAGGATGAATTTGAGAAACATGCCGGCAATCTGGCCGACCACGCCGCCCTGCCGGACCAGGCCGCCGAACGGCGCGAGCAGGCGGTGCTCGTGCGGCAATGCGTCCGGGCATTGCCGGCCAAACAGCAGCAGGTCATCCATCTGCGTTTTTACGTGGATGATTCGTTGGAGGGCATTGCCGCCGCGCTGGGGTGCCCGGTGGGGACGGTCAAATCCCGTTTGTTTCATGCCTTGGACAAGCTTCGGAAAATGAATGCCTTCAGCGCCGTGCTGTCAGATTTCAAAATGAAAGGCGGTATGTTATGAAACCTTGTGCCCAAAACCGGGAACTCATTGTCTGGCTGGCATTGAACGCGCTACATGCGCGGCAGGCACGGCATCTGCGGGCGCATCTGGAAACCTGCGAAGGCTGCCGCCGCTATCTGGCGGAAATTGCAAACGTGACTGAAAGGCTGGCGGAGGGGGAGGCAAACCCTGACATTCAGGCGTCCGAAATCTTCCACCAAAAGGTGGCCGGCAAATTGCGGGCGGCAAAACCGGATTCCCTCGGGGAAATCCTGGCGGCGTATTTTCGGGGAACCGTGTTGAACTGGCGCGTGGCTTTGCCGGCCATCGCGGCATTGGCGGTGGTTGGCGCAACTGTCATCACCTGGCGGCAACCACCGGTTGTTTCTTCGTCCCCAAAAGCCGCCATACCAACCGCGCTGGCATCGGGCGCGGACAATGATCTGGCGCCGACCATTGCCAACTATCAAAGGGTCGCCAATCAGTCCCTGGACAAATTGGATGCATTACTGACCCGACAAGGCAACCGGGCATTGCCATCCATGCCAATCTATACCGCCTCGACGCTTGCGCTTGCGAGACAGTCGTTTTGAAATTGGCCGTCGCACCGGGGAAGACTACGATTTCGAGGACGCCAGACGGGCTGATTCGATCATTTCCCAAAACTTCGGATTCTCCTGCAGCGCTTCGTCTTCCCCGGTCGGCAGCCTCGAACGAAAGAGAAAATCCTTGAGCGTGTTGCGGCTGAAGATGCGATGGACGACAACGCCCAACTCATGCCGCTCGAAATAGACGCGGTAATCGCCCAGGCGAAAGCGATGCAGGGTTTTGCCCGCGCGCTCCAATTTGCCGAAATGGAGCAAATCGCTTTTGAGGACCTCCCGGGGCAGGCCGCGAAATTCGCCGAGGATGTGAAGCTGCAGTTCGCGCGGCATCCTGGCCAGTTCCGCCGCGCTAATCGGATTGAAGATGATTTGGAATTGCATGGAGGGAAGCTTGAGGTTCAATGCGCCGTTGGTTGAGAGTTAATCGGCGGGGAGTCAATGGCACTCAGCCATTCTGCAAGCAGAAACATCTCAATCCCGCTAAAACCAATGGGCGCATTGCGAACAACGGACAGTTCGTTGGGCGCGACGAGCGTTATCTGGGTGACGGTGTTCCCCGCCAACGGCGTTAATTCGGCCATCCACTTATCTTCAATCAGTCTTGAGTAGGACATTTTCTCCGGATGCAGACGCGGCCGGTTCAATAGCACGCGGCCAAACAGCCGCCATTGTTCCAATCGAGGACCGGTCAATTCCCAATCATAATAAACCAGGTTGGTGCGCCCGTTGATCTGTTTGAACAACTCGTCCGGCGCGGGCTTGTTCGCGCCCAAACGTGGAAACATGGACAACAGCAAAAATTCCCCGGCTTTGTCTTGCACAGCCTCCAAGGAGGGCGCCATCACCCGCAAGTTCGATAAAACAAGTTTGCGCTGATTGGCCAGCCAGAGCAGTTCGGTGCCGTTGAATTGTTTCAACTCGGGATTAAACGCAGCCGGCGCTTCAATTGACAGTTTTTCCAAAGCGTTTGTGGCGTTTGCCACCGGCCAGGCCATAAAAGTCAGAAGAGGCCATTCGTTGTTTGCCCAAGTGTAGAATTGATTGGTGAACGGATGGTCATCAAGCCGGGAGAAAGCCGGACTCAGATTCAGGAATGCCGCGACGTCTTGCCCGGCGGTAAAACTGAGGAGCGGGCTTGACACATGCTCCGCCGGTATTTGCCACGAGCCGGGTTTCCACGGTATGGCACCCGGATAAATGACCCGGGCGGTCAGGCGCAGGTTGTCTTTTCGGCTGGAGAAATTGATCTTGATGCGCGCCGGTTTCAAGAGCTGCGACCAATCCGGCAGCCAGGCGGCCAGGCGCGCCCAGTCCACGTCCGCTTCCAACCAGTTGTCTTGCAACGGCGGGACGGGCCTCCCCTGCCGGCTCACCTGCTGAAGATATTCAACCTGCAACGGCAAAAACTCATCGCCACGGCCTGCGACCAGCCAACCCCGGGCCGGCACAATCCAAAATGAACCCGCCGCGCCCCTGTTCCAACGCCATCCATCAAATTCTTCCGCCGTAAACTTTTCGCCGGGCCCGCCGAACGCCTTGCCGAGATTATCCCGCCACAATTGCGCCCGCTTTGCGTCCAACCGAAGGGCCAGGACAAAATTGAGGGGATTGGCCGCCGAACCGCCGAAACTGCCCAAGGATTCCGTGTGCAGAACGTCGCTCAACAAAGGTTCAAGCGAAGAGGCTGCGGACTCATTCGTTCCGAACTGGAAGCTGCCGGCCAACAATCCGGAAACTCTTTGCAAGGCCAGGTCCTCAACTGCCTCCGCCGAATGCAGGGCGAGAGCCTTCTGGAGAGTCGAAAGGTTCGTATTGCCGGTCAACTGCGCGCTGCCGGCGCAATGGTACCGGGCTGCCACATTGGCAGCGTCATTTGTGGCGCCGGGCGCCATAAATGATGGCAGGCTCACAACGGCCAGGGCCAGGCCCAAACAGTCCCGAAAACCAACGGTCAATCGCATAAAGCCAGGCACTAATGCCAGAATTCCAATGACTTTTCAACTGTGATCTGAAACAATTTTGGGAATTTACGTTTGACAATTGGATGACAGAATCGACAAGGAAGGGCCTGACCTCATTATGAATGGTGAGAAAGCGCCGGAGAACGATGCCAGGGTGGAATTTCCGCCGTCGGGGCAGGGCCGCGATTGGTTGTTTGCATTGTTGCTGGTGGCCGTCACCCTCGCTGCCTATGGGCCGGCCTGGCAGGCGGGGTTCATCTGGGACGACGATGTGTATCTGACGAAAAACCCATTGCTGACCGCGCCGGATGGGCTGCGGCGGATCTGGTTTTCACTCGATTCGCCCTCGCAGTATTTTCCGCTGACTTACACCACGTTTTACATGGAGCGCGCCCTCTGGGGATTGAATCCGGCGGGCTACCATTTGGTCAACCTCCTGCTCCACGCCGCCAATGCGCTGCTGGTGTGGCGGGTGCTGGCGCGGCTCCGCGTGCCAGGCGCATGGCTGGCAGCGGCGATTTTCGCGCTGCATCCGGTGCAGGTGGAATCGGTCGCGTGGATTACCGAGCGCAAGAACGTGCTGATGGGCTTTTTCTTTCTACTCACGTTGTGGGGATGGCTCCGGTTCCTTGATGAAAAAACCGGGCACCCATGGTGGTATTACATTTTGGCGCTGGTTTTTTACGCTCTGGCGCTCACAGCCAAGACAACGGCCTGCACGCTGCCGGCGGCGTTGCTGCTCATTTTGTGGCTGAAAAAAATGCCGATCAACTGGCGGCGGCTGGCGCAGGTCGTGCCGTTTGTGGCGATGGGCATCGGCATGGGGCTGGTGACGGTGTGGTGGGAGCACTACCAGCAACACACGCAGGGCAAGCTGTTCGAGATGGGGCTGCTGGAGCGTGTGCTGGTGGCGAGTCGCGCGGTGTGGTTTTATGCGGGCAAGCTTCTCTGGCCGGCGAATCTGGCTTTCAGTTATCCGCGCTGGACGATCTCGGCCTCTGATGCGGGCGCTTATGGCTGGGTGGCGGCGACGGTGGTGCTGGGCGCGGTGATTTGGCGGGTGCGGCGCTGGACGGGGCGGAGCGTGGAGGTGGCGACGGCATTTTTTGCGGTAACATTGAGTCCGGTGCTGGGATTCATCATGCTTTACACGTTTGCGTTTTCTTTCGTGGCGGATCATTACCAATACTTGGCATGCATTGGACCGGTGGCGCTGGCGGCCGCGGGACTGGAGAAGGGACTGGGCCGCGTGACTTGGGGGAAACCTTTTCTTCAGCCGGCGTTGTGCGCCGCGTTGCTGGTGGCTCTTGGCACGTTGACGTGGCGGCAATGCGGGATGTATGCCGACGCGGAAATGCTCCGGCAGGCGACCCTCGCGCGAAATCCGGACTCCTGGATGGCGCGCATCAACCTGGGTAAACTGCTTTCCGACAATGGCGACTTGGACAACGCCATCGTGCAATTCCAAAAGGCGCTGGCCATCAAGCCGGACTCGGCCAAGGCGCATAACAACCTGGGCATTGTTTTACTGCAAAAGGGCGAGGTGGACGAAGCCATCACCCATTTGCAAAAAGCGGCGGCCATCGAGCCCCGCATTGGCGGGGCGCAGCTCAATTTGGGGATCGCTTTTGCCAGAAAGCAGCAACCGGCGGAAGCCATCGTTCATTTCCAAAAGGCGCTGGAGACCAATCCTGATGACGCCGAAGTCCGCAACAACCTGGGCCTGGCTTTTGCCCAATACGGAGAAGTCAAGCAAGCCATCGCGCAATTCCGGAGAATCCTGGAAATCAACCCCGACTACGTGGAGGCATGCAGCAATCTGGCGTGGTTGCTGGCAATGGCGCCCGACTCATCGCTGCGGAATGGCGCAAAAGCCCTCGCCCTGGCCCAACACGCAACCGAACTGGCCGGCCGCGACAATGCGACGATTCTGCACGCGCTGGCGGCGGCTTATGCGGAGACAGGGAATTATTCAGAGGCGATCAGCACCGCCCGACGCGCATTGGAATTGGCGGTCACGCAAAAGAACGACCCGCTGGCAGGGAGGCTGCAAACGGAAATCAAACTCTACGAGGCGGGAACTCCGGCGCGCGAAACCTTTTCCCGGTGAAAACATGATGCGCCACGAACCACCGCTCAAAGATGCCTGCCGCGCCGCCCACTGGGATGGACGCTGGCGCGCGCCGGTGCTTTGCCTCGTGCTGGCCGCGATTACGTTTGCCGTTTTCGGGCAAACGCTGCATCACGAGTTCGTTTTCTACGACGACAATGCTTATGTGTATAAAAATCCAGTGGTCGCACGGGGTCTGACAATTCAGGGGATTGTCTGGGCGTTCACCAGCTTTTACTCCGAAAACTGGCACCCGCTGACCTGGCTTTCCCACATGCTGGATTGCCAGTTATACGGATTGCGTCCCGGCGGACATCATCTCACCAGTGTCCTGCTCCACACCGCGACGGTGATCGCGCTCTTCCTGCTGCTGCGGCAAATGACCGGCGCCTTATGGCGCAGCGCGTTTGTCGCGGCTGTCTTTGCCATCCATCCGCTGCGGGTGGAATCGGTGGCTTGGGTGGCCGAGCGCAAGGACGTGCTCAGCGGACTGTTCTTTATGCTGACCATCGGCGCGTATGTCCGTTATGCGCGTCATCCGTGGTCGTGGGCGCGTTACGGGCTGGTGGTGCTTTTGTTTGCGATGGGGTTGATGTGCAAGCCGATGCTGGTGACGCTGCCCGTGGTGCTGCTGCTGTTGGACTACTGGCCGCTCAACAGATGGCAGGCGGAGGATCCGGGCTTGCGGTTGGCCGGCTGGCTGGTTCCAAGGCGCGTGGTTTTTGAAAAGCTGCCCTTGCTGGCGCTCTCCGCCGCCTCCTGCGTGGCCACGCTTTTGGCGCAAGTTGCCGCCATTCGATCGAACGAGTCATTTCCGCCGCTGCTGCGCATTGCCAATGGGTTGGCAACCTGCGTGATTTATCTTGGCCAGATGGTTTACCCGGCGGGACTGTCGCCATTCTATCCCTATCCGCACGATGGTCTGCCGGCGTGGGAAGTGGCGCTGGCCGTGATGCTGTTGGCCGGCCTTTCGGTGGTCGCATGGGTAAAGCGGCGGACGCAGCCGTGGTTGCTGATCGGCTGGGCTTGGTATTTGGTGATGCTGCTGCCGGTGGTTGGCGTCATCCAGGCGGGAGGGCAGTCCCATGCCGATCGCTACACCTACCTGCCGCAGATCGGGATTTACGTGGCGGTGGCATGGCTGGCGGCGGAGTGGGGTGCGCGGTGGCGGGCGGGCTGGGGGGTCTTTGGGGGCCTGATGGCCTGCGTTCTCGCAGTGCTCATGGTCTGCGCGTGGAGGCAGACCGCTTATTGGAAAAACAGCGAAACCCTGTGGATCCACGCGCTTGCATGCACTACAGGCAACGCCATGGCCCACAACAGCCTCGGCCTCGTTTATCTGGAAAGGGGGGACCTGGATAAAGCGATCCTTTGTTTCCAAAAGGCGCTGCAAATTCATTCTGACTACGTTGATGCCCACAACAACCTCGGCCTCGCGTTTATGCGAAAGGGACAATTGGATAAAGCAATCTCCTGTTACCAGGATGCCTTGGAACTCCAGCCCTACAACCCTCTTATCCACTACAACCTTGGCTGCGCTCTTATTCGAAAGGGAAGAGCGGACGAAGCGATCTACCAACTTCAAACATCCCTCGGCCTGAACCCCGATGACGCGCAAGTTCACGACGCCTTGGGCGCCGCTCTTCTCCTGGTGGGAAAAGTGGACGAAGCGATCTACCAATATCAAGCGGCGCTGGAAATCAATCCCAACGACGCCGACGCCAAATCCAACCTTGGGAACGCCCTTCGCCAGAAGGAAGAAGCGGATAAAAACATCACCCATTCCCAAAAGACGCCGGAAATCAAACCATAAAGGGCAGTGGCAGGGTCATCTTTTTGAAGCAGGATATGGCAGCGCGTACGGGAATCGCACCCGTCTTTCAGCCTTGAGAGGGCCGTGTCCTAACTGATAGACGAACGCGCCATCGGTCCGGGACAAAGTATCGAATAAAATCACAAATGTCCAAGCACTAATGACCAATTAATGACGAAATTTTGAGATTTGGCTGGTGTTTTTCCCGTTTGCGGCTATGTTGACATAGTGAATTTGAAACTGACATCGGCCTGTGCAATAGCCGGCGTGATGGCCCTGGCAACCCCGTTGCGGGCGCTCACGGGTGTTGCCGCAACTGCCAATCCATCAGGCACTTCGGACGGGGCCGGTGATAATTCCAATCCCTACGCGATTATCATCGATAGAAACGTGTTTCGGTTGAATCCGCCACCCCCGCCTCCTTCTGCCGAAAAGAAGGCCGTGGAACTGCCAAAGGTTTATCTCAATGGCATTATCAGGGTCGGGGATGATGTTCGAGTCTTGTTCTCCATACCGCCGAAAGACGCCAAGGGCCAGACCACTTATTTTAAATTGGCGCCCGGCGAAAAAGACGGTGTTTTGGAATTGGTCAAAGTTCATCCTGACCAGCAGGAGGTGGATGTGCTTGTTTCCGACACGCCGATGACCCTGTCGGTGCTCAGCAATAGTCTGGCGGCGGCGGGGGGCAAAGCTGGCGGCGCCTCGTCCGGACCCGCGGCAGTCCTGCGTGGCGGGCCGCGAGCGCCTGAGACCGCGGCAGCGGCCCCCGGCGGATCATCCCCCATTATCGCGGGAGGAGTCCGGGATTCCTCGCCCTACGGAGGCGTGACGGTTGCCGGCGGCGGCGGCGTAACCACCATCGGCGGCGGCAATTCCACCTCCCTGGGAGGAGGTTCCGGAGGAGTATCGATTGGCGGCGGTGGCGGCAGCCCCACATCTTTCGGAGGAGGAATATCTTCAGGAGGAGTGTCGGTTTCCGGCGGGACGGGGGCGCAAATAGCAAGTGCTCTATTCTCAGGGGCGGGGACGCCAAGCCAGGTCCAATTTGGGAATCCTGTCCCGGCACAATTGGGCACTCCCGAAGAGTCGGCAGCGGCGTTGCTTGCCGTAACTGCCCAGTTAAATGCCCAAGGCATTAAGACTCCGCCCCTGCCACCGCCTCTGGCGGAATTGATGGGCGAAAATACAGGAGGGTCGCCATCTCAAACTGCACCCCGGTGATCACACCCGGCTGAATCCGGTTCCTAATCTTAATCGTAATCTTAATCCGGATTGCACGAAGAAGACCAGGATTCAGATTGAGATTAGGAACGGTTGCCCAAAATCATGAATCCAGCATTACCTGATAAAAAACTGAACGAAGCTCGCGAGCTTTTAAATTTTTCCAAGTGTTCCCAAGCCCTGCTGGCTTATGAAAAGCTGATCCGGCAATACGCGAACAAGGCCCAGATTTGGCTGGAATACGGGGCCGCCGCGGCAGGCGCGGGCCGGTTGGATCTGGCTGACCGGGTCTGGAACAAGGCGTCGGAGCTGGAGCCGCGCAACGGCGAGATCATGCTGAAAATTGGCCATCAATACCGGGGTCTGCGCCAGCCGGAAAAGGCCCGGGCCTGGTTTCAGAAGGCGGCCGCGGCTGACCCGGGAGCCATCAACCCGCACATGGCCATGGCGGTTCTGGCGGAGCAGAACCATGATTTTCCAGAAGCTCGCGAAGCGGTTGCATCGTGCCTGGCCATCGATCCCCTGGATGATCAAGCCCGTTACTTTGCCGCGCTCCTGGACCGCCGCGAGAATAAACTCGAGGACGCCGAACGCCGGTTGCGTGATTTGATCGCATCCGAACCCCAGCATCAGTACGTCCAGTACGCCAGCAAGTACGAGCTGGCCGATGTGCTCGACCGGACGGGCCGCTTTGACGAAGCGATGCAGATGCTGCTTGAGGCCAAAAACCTCGTGCGGCGCATCGGAGACGTCGAACAGATGTTAAGGGAATACGACGAGGAAGCGGGCCATTACCGCCGTTTGAGCCAGGGATACCCCAAAGACATCCTTCGCACCTGGACCAGGAATTTTCCTGAAAGCGCCCGCGAACCCATGCCGAGGCAGGCGTTCCTGGGAGGGCATCCGCGCAGCGGCACGACGCTTTTGGAGCAGATTCTAGGCGCCCATCCGGGCGTGGCGGCGTTGGACGAGCCACAGGCCTTTAGAATGATTGTCTGCCCGTTATGGAACGCCTCGGCGCAAATTTCCGCCCCGCGTTACAATGTCATCCGCCGCCGCTATCTGGACGCGCTCCAGAGGGAATGGGGCGGCAGCTTGGAAGGAAAGCTGCTTTTGGACAAAAACCCGTCGCACACGTGCAGATTTTGCATCTGGTTGCCGCTTTTCCCCGAACTGCGCGCGCTCATCGCGCTGCGCGATCCGCGCGACGTGGTGATCAGTTGCTTTTTTCAGAACATTCCGCTCAATTTTGCCAACGCGAATTTCCTCACGCTGGAGCGGACCGCCCGGCATTATGCCGATTTAATGGACGTCTGGCTGGCCGCGCGCCGATGGGAAGGGTTTGCCTGGATGGAGACCCGGTATGAAGACATCGTGGCCGATCTGGAGAAGGAGGGGCGGCGAGTGACGGAGTTTCTTGGTCTGGCATGGGACCCGGCCCAGGCACGGTTCCACGAGAAAAGCAGCAAGAAACGGATGTATTCGCCCACGTATCATGACGCCACCCAGCCGGTCTATGCCCGGTCCGTTGCCCGCTGGCGCGCCTACGAGAAGCATCTTGCCCCCATTTTGCCGGTATTGGAGCCGTACTGCCGCACCTTGGGGTACTCTTGATAATACCCTCTTTTAAACCACAAAGAATTCATTTAACCACAAAGAGCACAAAGAGCACAGAGAGAAAAAGGCCAGAAATGCCCGCGTCTGCCGGACTGGCTGGCCTTGATATCGTTCACTGCTTTCTTTGTGTTCTTTGTGCTCTTTGTGGTTAATCCATTCCGAGTTCTTTGTGGTTAATTCAGTCCGGCCCGGCAAACTTGCGCATTTCAAACTTGTAGGAACCAAAGTTGATGAGGAGGCCGTGCTTGAGTCGCGCCGATTTCAAGTAACCGAGGATTTGCGCCTCATGTTCCGGGGCCAGCCTCTTTGCCGTCTTCAGCTCGACAATCAACTCACCCTCCACCAGCAGGTCGGCCAGATAATCACCGATCAGCGTTCCATCTTCGTCATAGACCTTGATCGGATGCTGTTGCTTCACCTCCAACCCGGCCTTCCTCAAGCGATGGGCCAACGCGTTTTCATACACCTTTTCCAAATGCCCGTGTCCGTGATAAACATGGATCTCATAGGAGGTTTGGCGGACTTGGTCGGCCAATGCTTTGATGTCTTTCATAAGCGTCTTTCTTTGTGTTCTCTGTGCTCGCTTTGCCCCGAAAGCTTTCGGGGTTGATGGTTAATTCATTCTTTTCCCCGGCATTGAGACAAAAAAAGAGCCGCCCGAAAGGGCGGCTCTGTGAACTTAAAGAACTCTGTGCGTGGCTTATTTGCGACGGCGGAACAGCAAGGCTGATGCACCCATCACACCGAGGGCAATCGTGCTCGGCTCAGGAACAACAACCGGGGCACTCAAGTCGAAGGATTCCAACCCGCTTCCAGCCAGGGTTGGCGGGAGACTTGTTGAAGTGTTAAGTGTGATGGCAGATGAGACACCATCAGCTCCTTCAGGCGAGCCATTAGCCGCCGCATAACTGGTTGCGCCACCGCCACTATACCATGCAGCCAATTCCACATAAACTGTGGCGCCATACGCGCCGGCAGATGGAGTTATCATGGCATCACCTGGAGCGGAAAACGACGGAGAAGCAACCCACCAGCCTCCGTTGCCAGCGCCCCCTGAATCAACAATGTGCGCCGTCGCCAACGGTGATCCAGTGCTAAGAGCGTTTCCAACAGCAGTCGGGGATGAGCCTACATAGATCCCCACCGTGTAGTTATCGCCGTTGTACTCTGCAGCCGTGCCGGTTCCTGATCCTGTGTTAACCCCTCCAAGAGCCACGCCGGCAAACGTTGTGCCGCCGCTGGGAGTTCCATATGAGCCTTGCCCTACAACCACCGGTGCACTGGGGGTGGAAGGATTGTAGCCATATATATATATCTCCCAACCGGTGACGGATGAATTCCACTGAATCGTTCCCTGGGCATGCACCGATATTGCCGCGCCCGCCAAAAGACTGACTATTGTTAATGTTTTTTTCATATGTGTTGTTAGTGTTAGAGTTCTTATTGTTTATTGATTTGAGTTAGGTAGTTTGCATTATGGATTCACAGAAAAATTTTCCACCCAAACATAACTGCTGTTTGCCGAGTTTATGTAATAAAAGCCCTGGCTCGCAGAATAGGTCAAGGGATCGCCGGGTTCCCAATTGTTGTGATACCCTGCTCCATGGCCTTTGCCCGTCGTGACGGACGTCGTCTCATATATGCCGCCAACACTGCCGGGGACACCGACCGCGAATTTGTTGGTTGGGTCGTACATGTAAAGAGTATCACCAACGGTGTAGCCGGTCAATGCTGTAACAGGGTTTGTGATGAGATCGCCATACACCGGCACTATTGAAGAGATCAAGTTAACGCCAGGGACGATGGTGTTCGTCAGCGAGCCCTGCGGAACCTGGCCGACAAAAGTCAGGCTCATGTTGCTTGACGTGGGATTGTCCCACCAGCAAGACATGCCCGGGTTTAACGCCAGGACACCATCTTCCAACCAGCCATTGGTATTTGAGGTTTGACCCTTCTTTGTATTGGTGCCTACGGTCGCGGCAGTGTCATAGGAATAACTGGGATTTTTACCGCCCGTAATAACCGTCACAACACAACCGGTCAGGTTTCCTGAGGCATTGTTCGCTATTGTGTTGAGGGTGTTGTCCGGCGAGCAGATCAACGGGCAGGCGACAAAGCTGAAACAACCAGCCGGAAGGCTCACGTTGATGTAACCGACGGAGTTCAGTGAATATACATTGGTTTGCGCCATTACCGACGCGGTGCCGAGCATGGCCAGCACGGCGGATAGGGCCAGTGTTTTTGTTCTCATATTTTTATCTTTTTTTATCTGTTGTTTACGTGTGTGTCCGTGTGTGGATGAATATCGCAGATTACAAAGAGCCTGTCAATGGTTTTTTTTCACTTTTTTTCGACTGTGCTTTCGTGAACATCTGGGGAAATCATCGCCTTTTTCACGGTAAATGTAAAGAGTTTTTTTCAACTTTTTTGCATTTTTTTTTAAAATCGCCAGATTATGCATAATATACTGCATGACAACAACTTGCAGCGTAGAAGGCGTCCAAAAGAGGGCCAAAATGATGGGTTGGGCGGCGTTTTTTTGAACATTTTTAGTGGAAAAGCGCGGAAAATTGCGGTTTGCCGGCAAAGCTCAAGAAATCATCGTCCGGCGGCCCCCTGGACCACTTTTTCTTCCCCGCGCCATCAGTGGGGCCACTTCATGGCAGTTTGGGGGAGATCGGCAGGCTGGAGAATGTTCTCCCGAACCAGAATCCGTGACAGGTAATGGAGTTGATCGGAATCCGGCTCCAATTGCAGCCCGCGCAGCAAAATCGCCCTGGCCCGCCCCGGATTGGCCATGCGCAAACAGGCTTTAACGGCCAAATCGGCGTAGTAGGCCGGCGACCAGTCTGCGCCCCGCTGATGGTACTCGGTTATTGAATCCAAAGCCCCTTCGATGTTCTCGACGGCAGCCAGTTGGTTTGCCGGGGCGGCTCGCAAGGTGTATTCCGACAACACCAGTTGTCGCACAAGCATGTTGGTTTCGGCGCTGGGAGGAGAAGGAATGGGGATGTTTCTGTTGGTGCCTTGCATAATGCAGGGCAACGGGCGCCCTTCGACCATGATGGGCATGAGATCTGCCCGGCCGATATAATGCGCGTAACGATTCTTCAAGAAGTCCAGCAAGCTTCCATTGACAGAACCGCCGTTGGTGAAGATGGCTTTCAAGGCGGGCGGCTCCAATGTTGCCAATTCGCGGGTGGCGTCCATGGGGGCAAGGTCCATCTGCCAGGTTCGCTCATCGAAACTCATAATGCGGGAAACTCCCGGATCACGAAGATGGATGTAGAAGGCCCGCGGCGCGGTGTATTCGAGGATTGGAGTGTCATCCCCTTGAAACGGGCCGGGATTCGCGATGGCAAAGGCCGTGTTTTGGGACGCCATTCGCCGCGCCAGGAGCGCTTCGGGAGTCAAGATCCCAAGGAATGCCAGGTCTTTGCGGGGCCCCTCCAATTCGAACGCTTTCTTATAGACCCCGGCGTTGGCTCGCCAGGGTTGATCGGAGCCGAGCATAATGATGTCCCCTGCTCCCACGTCCCAAATTTCCAAATTGGGAAATACGGATTCGAAGGTGCGAAGGATCACATCGACGTTGGCATCGTCCATCTCATAAGTCTGAAACCACTGGGCGATGATGCCACCCGGTTTGAGCCGGCTGGCGGCCAAACGGTAAAACTCGCGGGTAAACACGCTGGCCACGCCGGCCATCCAGGGGTTGGAAGGCTCGGCCATGATCACATCATATTTCTGCGGACTCAGTTTCAGCACCGTGCGGGCATCCTCGTGATAAATGCGGGTGCGGTTGTTGGTGAGCACGCCGTGGTTCCAAGGCTCGAATAATTTTGCCGCCCGCAGCACAGGCCCGCAATTCTCCGCCACCGTTAAATGCTCGATGGGAAAGCCCAGAGTTGTCCCGGCGCTGATGCCGCTGCCCATGCCGAAACAAAGAACGTCCTTGCTCTCCGGTTTTGCCGCCAGGGGCAGGTCGGCGAGCAACAGTTGCGTGGATTCATCGAACTTCGCGGTGGCCTCCACCTTGCCATCAATGCGCAGACTGATCTCCTGGTTGCCTTTCAGTTCGCGTTCGACTGAAACCGTCGCGTCCGCCGCATCCTCATAAAAATCCAGATGCGTCACGTTCCGGCGATTCAGAAAGCGGGCCATGGGAACGTTGGGAAGGGCCTCGCGAAAAACCCCGGCGCTGAACACGTAGCGCCAGCCTTCATCGCCATTCAAAGAGATGATGATTAAACAGATGCCGGCTGCGGCTCCAGCCGCAATGAGCAGGGGCCGGCGGATGGACAACGCGACAACCATTGCCGCAACAATCAAGACCGATGCCAGGGCGGTGAACGCGCCGCGAAGACCGATCTGTGGCATCAGCACGAAACCCGTCAATAACGATCCCCCCACCGCGCCCAGCGTGTTCCACGTCAGGAGCCGGCCCACGCGATCGCCCAGCAGATCGGTTGTCTGGGAGGCGGCGCGAATGCAGAGAGGCAACACCGAGCCAAGCGCCGCGGCCGGCAGGCCCAGGACAAAAATCGAAACGACGGCGACCAGGGTTCGATAAAAACGGTAACCCATCAAGTTGCGATTTAAACCGCTTTGGGCAGTGAGATAAACGGCGACGAGGTTCTCGATGTTGAAGACCACCAGCCCGATCAACAGCGCCGCGACGAGCAGGAGGAGGGCCGCCGTGGTTTCGGCGTGCAGCGCTTTGCGACTGGGCGAGGCAATGACCGCGCTTCCGAAACTGATGCCCAAAATAAAGGCCATGAGCACGATGGCAAAAACCTGCAACGAAGCGCCAAAGATGAGGCACAAACAACGGGAGGCCAACACTTCCAATCCCATCGAAACCGCGCCGGTCACGGCCACCATGATGCACGCCCGGCGGAAAAGCATGGCATCGCCCTGGGACTGGCCGGACGTTGGCTGGGGTGGCACTGCAGATTGGCTGGTTTCCAGCACATGGGCCGATTGCATCTTTCCGATTGCGATGGCGGTCAGACCAATGATCACGTTGACCAAGGCGCTAAAATCCATGGTCTTTCGCAGGCCCAGCCATTCGACGAGCCAAAACCCCGTCAGGCCGGCGCCGCAGACGGCTCCAAAGCTGTTAACGGAATAAAAGCGCGCCGAGCGGCGGCCGGCGTCCGGCATGCTCTTTTGCAGCCAGGCGGCCAGGATGGGCAGGGTGCCGCCCATCAAAATAGTCGGACCGAGCAGGAGCGCCACGCTCAAAATCCCTTTCAGCACCAGCAACAAGCCGAACTGATCCAACAGGCGCGATCCGACCGAGGCAAATATGCCGTCCGCGACCCGGTAAAGGAACGAAAAAAGAAACGCGTAGAGTCCGATGGCGATTTCGATGCAGCCGTAAATCGCCAGGGGGTGCCGGGCGCGGTCGGCACGGCGGCTGAAAAGCTTGTTGCCCAAAGCCAGGCCGCCCATGAAGACGGCCAGCACGACGGTTTGGGCCTGGATTGTGCTGCCCAGAAGAAGGGCCAAATACTTCGACCAGATTACCTCGTAAACCAGCGCCGTCGCACCGGAACAAAAGAACAGTATTAAAATCACCATATAAAAATGAGTCGCTTATTAAGACTGAGAAAGCGGAAGCTGTCGAGGTTTTATTTCCTCCAACGTTTAATGTGTTTGTTCAGGGATATGGAATGGGCTGCCCGCCTGACTTTTGCCGGAGGGCGGCGTCGAGGTTCTTGCGGGCCATCGCCAATCCGGGCTTGATTTGCAGGGCCTTGTGGTATTGGGCGATCGCTTCGTCCAGATTGTCTTTTTGCAGAAACGCGTTGCCCAGATTATAGTGCGGTTCCGCGTAGTCGGGCTTGATTTGCAGCGCTTTTTGCAAACAGGCAATGGCATCATCCACTCTTCCCTTTTGCAGAAGAGCGTGGCCCAGGTTGTTGCAGGCTTCCGCGAAGTCGGGCTTGATTTGCAGCGCTTTTTGGAAATGGGTGATCGCCTCGTCCACTCTGCCCTTTCGCAGAAGAGCAGTGCCGAGATTGTAGTGCGCATCCGCGAAGTCGGGCTTGATTTGCAGCGCTTTTTGGAAATGGGTGATCGCCTCGTCCACTCTGCCCTGTTGGAGAACATTGCCGCCGAGGTTGTTGTGGGCGAAGTGGTTATCAGGGGTGCAGGCGGCCGCATGGGTCCACAAGGTTTCATCGCTTTTC
>Ga0326728_10008379_pt1 | contig 25744 bp, 27 predicted proteins | sample MB3enrmetagenome_FD_207602 | JGI IMG/M metagenome (GOLD analysis project Ga0326728, IMG submission 207602) | Lab enriched peat soil microbial communities from McLean, Ithaca, NY, United States - MB31MN | ecosystem: Environmental > Terrestrial > Soil > Wetlands > Peat | place: USA: New York... | reverse complement strand
GTCCATCCCAGGCTGTGATTGTCATTAAAATGCGACGGGCTTCCACGCCTGCCGGCCCGTCGCCGCTTTCTCTGTTTAGTTAGTTGTCAGTTTCTGGCGGGCAGTTGTTTCGACGGAAAGCGCAATTAGCAATTGGCCCAAAAGCGGTTTACAGTTTGCAGTTCACATTTTGTAGCCAACCGTAGGCCATGTTGGCTGCAAACTGTGAACTGTAAACTGCAAACCTGTTATGCGAAGCGAACTTTCCGGCCAACGATCCCGCATAGCGGGACCGACGGCACTCCTACGGCACATGCCCGTTGCCGCCGGCTTTGTCGCGGCGCCGTGCGGCTTTTTGCAGCTTGGGCAGAATGGCTTCAAAGAAATCGATCAAGCCCGCCAGCCGTTCCGTCTCCGAGCGGATGCCGAGGATGGCCTGCTTGAAATCCAGGTCGATCGGCAGCGAGCCGGCCAACTGGTAGGAGAGCAAACTTGAGTCGGTATCGATTTCCGTATCGCTGCCGACGGCATCGAGGATCTGTTCGTAAAGTTCCAATACCTGCCGGCGCTCTTCGGGATTGGGGACGGCGTCCTCGTCGTCCACGAACAACACCTCGGCCTGAATGAAATTCCGGTCATGATTAACCTCGAGAATTTCAAAGCGCCGCCGGCCGATGGCGACGATGTCCATGCGGCCATCCTCGTAACGCTTGGTGAGTTCCAGGATTTCGGCGGTGCAGCCGATTTCGGCGATGCCTTCGTCGGGCTTGGCGCGCACCACCCCGAAGGCTTTCTTTTCGGCCAGACACTGTTCGATCATCTCCTTGTAGCGCGGTTCAAAAATGTGCAAGGGGAGGGTCACGCCTGGCAACAGAACGGAATCGAGCGGGAATATGGGTAGCAGTTGGGGCACGGAACGATTGTAATGATCGCGAGGCGATTTGTAGAGATCAGATTTCGAAAACAGTTTCCAGTTTCAAGTTTCAGGTTTCCAGACGGCCCAGCGCTTTTTTGAAACTCGAAACTCGAAACTTGAAACTGTTTTAAGAGGGTAAACTGGAAGCGTGAACGAACAACTGAGTGGAAAAGTCGCAGTCATTACGGGCGCCTCGATGGGTATTGGCGAGGCGCTGGCGAAGCTGTTTGCCGCCGCCGGCGCCGGTGTCGTCATGGCGTCGCGCGATGCCGGCCGGGTGGAAGCCGCGCGCAGCCGGGTGGGGAATTCCGAACGCACCCTGGCGCTGGCGTGCGATGTGCGATATCGCGAGGAGGTCGAGCGCTTGCTCGGCCTGACCCTGCACAACTTCGGCCGCGTGGATCTGTGGATCAATAATGCCGGGCACGGCCTGCACGACACCGTGGCGGAGATGGATTTGGCCGCCTGCCGCGAAATGTTCGACACCAATCTGTTTGGCGCCATCCACGGCATGCAGGTGGCGATTCCGGTGATGTTGCGGCAGGGCGGCGGGACGGTGGTCAATATTTCCAGCGTGGCCGGCCACATTCCCCTGCCGCTGGGAGCGGCATATTCCGCGACGAAATTTGCCTTGAACGCCATCGGCAAAGCGGCGCGGCTCGAGCTCAAGGGCACCGGAGTTCACGTAATGACGGTGTGTCCCGGATATATTTCGACCGGCTTCAAGGACCATGCAGTCCGCGGCCGGTCACCCCTGCGCCTGGGCTCGCCGGTACGGGGGATCAGCGCGGAACGCGTGGCCCAGGCCGTGTCGCGCGGCTATGCCAAAGGCAAGCGTGAAGTCGTCGTCCCCTGGCGCGACCGTATCTTTATTACCCTCTATCAGCTCTGGCCGGCGATGGTGGAACATTTTATGGCGAAAATGATTAAGCCGGAGGAACCGAGTAATAAGTAACAAGTAACAAGTAACAAGTCCGGGCCAGTGAGGGCCGCGGCCGATTAAAGGTTCACAGTTTACAGTTCACAGTTGTCAGCCAAACGCTGGCTGCAAACTGTGAACTGTAAACTGTGAACCTCTCAATTGCGGTTTTATCGCGATATCTCGTCCAAGAGCGATTCCATTTCCGAGCGGGCGTGGGCGTTGCCGGCGCGTTGGGCGGCGATGATGCCGCGGCGCAGATATTCGCCGGCTTCGTCGCGGCGGTCGGCGGCGGCGAGCATCTGTCCGGCCATCTGATAAGCGGCGACATAATCGGGATGCTTGCCCAGCAGGGTATTGAATTCAGTGAGTGCGGCCTCCGCCTGGCCGGCGCGCGAGTACTCCAGCGCCAGTCCATAGCGGGCGAAGGCATCATCGGGATTCTGTTCGAGAATCTGTTTGAGGGCGGCGACACGATCCATCACGAGGACATGATACAGGTTTTATGCCGGCCGCCGGTCTTCGGCCGTCGGCCGGAAACACTGGTGTCCCTGCTTCTTCTGAACGCAAAAGTTCAGAAGGTGCCAACCTTGAAACCTTGTGCCATCTTGTCGCGTGTCCGGTGGATGCTCTATTCTTGAGCGTCTGAGATGACCTTATGAATCAGGAAGAAACAACCCTTGTCCCGCGCCTGGTGCGCGAATCGCAATCGGAAGCTACGCAGCTCGTGCTGCCGAATGACACCAACACGCTGGGCGCACTGCTGGGTGGCCGGCTCATGCATTGGATCGATCTGGCCGGCGCCTTGGCCGCGCACCGGCATGCCCGCGCCTTCGTGGTTACGGCATCCATTGATCATCTCGATTTTCTGGTGCCCGTGCAGGTGGGCGATGTCGTGATTCTCTGCTCATCCGTGAATCGCGCCTTTCATACCTCGATGGAGACAGGGGTGAAGGTGTGGGTGGAGAATTACATGTCCGGCAGCCGCCGCCACGTCAGCTCCGCGTATCTGACGTTTGTGGCGATTGACCGCTATGGTCGCCGCGTGCCGGTGCCACCCGTGACTCCGGAGACTCCGGAAGAGAAGCGGCGGTTCGAGGATGCCGGACGACGCCGCGAACAGCGTCAGGCCGAAGCGGCAAGAAAACGGACCGCGGGGAAATGAACCATTGCACAATTGGGCAATCGGGGAATTGAGTAATTGAGGACGTGAGCGATAAAGACTATTTCAAATTTGCAATTTGTAATTGAACCCCAGGGGCGGGAAAAAGCGTCGCGCCGCAACAAATACTTCAACGGTCGGCTTTCAATTTGAAATTACCAATTTGAAATTGCCAATTTAAAATTACTCAGTTACCCGATCAAGTTGGAGGGGGGTCATGGAAAGTGCGCTCTTGATTCACCGTTTGCATTTTGCGTTTACGGTGACTTTCCACTATTTGTTTCCGCAGCTGACCATGGGACTGGCGCCGCTGATCGTGGCGCTCAAGACCCTGGCTCTGACCCGGAAGGACGAGACCTGCAACCAGGCGGCCCGCTTCTGGGCCAAAATTTTCGGCATCAATTTTGTCCTGGGAGTGGTGACCGGGATCCCGATGGAATTCCAGTTTGGCACCAACTGGTCGCATTTTTCGCAATATGCCGGAGGCGTCATCGGGCAGACGCTGGCCATGGAAGGCATGTTCGCCTTCTTTCTGGAATCGGCGTTTCTGGGGCTGTTTTTGTATGGCGAAAAGCGGTTGAGCCAGTGGGGCCACTGGGGGGTATCCGTGCTGGTGTTCCTGGGTTCGTGGCTTTCCGGGTATTTCATTGTCGCCACCGATGCCTGGATGCAGCATCCGGTGGGATATGCGCAGGGCGCACAGGGGTTGCAGTTGCAAAGCTTCTGGGCGCTGCTTCTGAACCCGTGGGCGCTATGGCAATACGCGCATAACATGAGCGCGGCGGTTATTACCGGGGCGTTTGTAATGACGGCGGTGGGGGCATTTTATCTGCTCAGCCGGCAGCACGCCGAATACGGCCGCATCTTCGTGAAGACCGGAGTGATTGCCGGGCTCATCTGTTCCTGCCTGCAGTTGTTTCCCACGGGAGACGCGCAGGGCCGCCTGCTGGCCCGCCATCAGCCGGTGACGCTGGCCGCCATGGAAGCGCTCTATACCACACAGCACGGCGCGCCGTTGCAGATGATCGGTCAGCCGGATGTGGAGCACCGCACCATCGATAATCCCATCAGCGTGCCCCGGATGCTCAGCTTCCTGACCTATCAGCACTGGAACGCCGAGGTCAAAGGCCTGGACGCCTTCCCGCCGCAGGACTGGCCGCAAAACATCCCTCTGCTGTACTACAGCTACCACATCATGGTGGGGCTGGGAACCGTCTTCCTCGCGGTCCTGGGGATCTCCGCGTTTCTGTTGTGGCGCGGCGCGCTGTTTCGCACGAGGGCCATGCTGTGGGTATTGCTGTTGATGTTCCCCTTTCCTTACATCGCGAACACCGCCGGCTGGATGACGGCCGAGATCGGGCGGCAGCCGTGGCTGGTTTACGGATTGTTGCGAACCAGCGAAGGTTATTCGCGGAATGTGTCCGCCGGGAATGGCATGTTCACGTTACTCGGATTCCTGGGCATGTACACACTGCTGGCGATTCTGTTCCTGTTCCTCATCCGCCGCGAAATCGAGCACGGACCGGAGCCGGGAAAATTACAAATTTAAAATTTGAAATTTGAAATTGTCCTCGTATGTTCAACTCATTCATGCGCCATCGCTAAGAGGGAGGTTCCATGGCAACCGTATGGTTTTTGATCGTGGCTCTGATGGTGGTTGCCTATGTCGTCCTGGACGGGTTCGACCTGGGCGCCGGGGTCTGTCATTTCTGTGTGGCGCACAGTGACGAAGAACGCCGCCAGGTACTACGGGCGATCGGGCCGGTATGGGACGGCAATGAGGTTTGGCTGCTGGCCGCCGGGGGTACGCTCTACTTTGCCTTCCCGCTGCTCTACGCTTCCAGCTTCAGCGGTTTCTATCTGCCGCTGATGATGGTGCTGTGGATGTTGATGGGGCGCGGACTGGCCGTGGAACTGCGCAGCCATCTGGAAGCTCCGGTCTGGCGGGCGTTTTTCGACGGCATTTTCATGTTGGCCAGTGCGCTGCTCACCATCTTTTACGGCGCCGCTTTGGCTAACGTGATTCGTGGCGTTCCGCTGGATTCGTCGGGTTATTTTTTTGAACCGCTATGGACCAATTGGCGAGTGGGGGCGCATACGGGCATTCTCGACTGGTACACGGTGATTGCCGGAGTGGTGGCGTTTGCCGCCCTGGCGCAGCATGGCGCCCTGTATCTGATCACCAAGACACAGCGGGAACTCAACCAGCGCGCGCGCCACTTCGCCCGGACGATCTGGCCGCTGGTGCTGGTGCTGACGCTGGTGAGCCTGGTGGCCACGATTTATGTGCAGCCGGCGGTGCTCGGGAATTTTCGCGCCCATCCGGTCTGGTACTTCATTCCGGTGCTTGTTTTTGGCAGTTTGGTATTACTGTTTTATTTTCTTCGGTGCACCGAACAGGATGTCATTCACGCGGCAAGACATGAAAAGGCCGCTTTTGTATGTTCCTGCGTTTACCTGGCGGGAATGCTGGGCGGCGCGGCGGTGGGAGCCTATCCCAACGTCCTGCCGGCGCGCGATCCGCGGTATTCGCTCACCATCTATAACACCGCCACCGGCGCCCACGGTCTGCGTGTGGGCCTGGTGTGGTGGAGCCTGGGCATGGCTCTGGCCATCGGCTATTTCGTGTTTATCTATCGCATGTTTCGCGGGAAGGTGAGCGACGAGGGCGAGGGGCAGTACGGAGACTGACAAGTTTCAAGGTTTCAAAGTCGGCTCTGCACAAGAATCTGGGAGGGGCCTTACCTTTGAGGGGTTTTGAGTGGAGGGTCGCTTTGTCCCGAAGAGGTTCGCACGAGTTCCAGGGAAGGCCACAAAATTGGAAGACGCGGCATGCGAGCGCCGCCGCTACGCGGCTCATTGTGATTGGCGGCGTTTGGGGCTAACGGCAAGAACTGAATTGCTCCTTAACCGGAGAGCCGCATGGACTAAATGCTGCCTAAGATTTCCGTCCAGAGCCCGAAGTTTCTAAAACGACCGAGGGCCGACGGCTGCTTCTAAAACTTCTTCTTGACCCACTGCTCGATTCGATCCAGCGCTTGGTGAATATTCTCGATGGAATTGGCGACGCTGAAGCGCAGATAGCCTTCTCCCAGCCGTCCGAAGGCGGTGCCGGAGAGCGCCGCCACTCCCGCCTCTTCCAGCAGCGCATCCGCCAACTTGCGCGACCCCCATCTGGTGCCGGTGATGTTGGGGAACATGTAGAACGCGCCCTTGGGTAACCGGCAGGAAAAGCCCGGAATGCAATTGATACGCTTGTGGAAGGCGTCGCGGCGGCGCTGGAACTCGGCCCGCATCCGCTCGACCGGCGCCTGGCCGCCCTTGATGGCCTCAATGCCGGCCATCTGGGAGAAGGTCGCCGTACAGGAATTGCAGTTGGTGGCCAAACGGGATATCTGGGCTGCCAGGTCGGCACGCATGACGCCGTACCCCATTCGCCAGCCCGTCATGGCCCAAGTCTTGGAGAAGCCGTCGAGAATGATCGTCCGGTCCTTGAAGCCCGGAACGGCGGCAATCGAACAGAGCTCGCCATCGAAGATCAACCGGCTGTAAATCTCGTCGGAGAGGACCATCACGTCGCGCTCCCCAATGGCCGCGGCAATGTCTTCCAGGTCGCGGCGACTGAGTACCGCTCCGGTGGGATTCTGCGGCGAGTTCAGAATGATCAGCCGGGTACGATCGGTGATGAGGCCAGCGAGTTCGTTGACGTCGAAGCGGAAATCCATGTCCTCGCGCAAGGGTAGAGGAACGGCCTTGCCGCCGGCGTAGTTGATCATGGACTCGTATATCGGAAAGCCAGGATTGGGATAAATAACTTCATCCTGATCATCAATAAGTGCTAGTAAACTATAGAAAATAATAGGCTTGCCGCCAGGTACAATTATAACTTCCTCGCTGGATACGGGGACGCCACGGGTGGCGGCAACATAGCCGGCGATGGTTTGCCGCAGTTCCGGCAGGCCGGCCGAAGGACCGTAGTGCGTGTAGCCGTGGTGGAGCGCGTCCACGGCGGCTTCCACAATGTTGGGCGGGGTATCGAAATCGGGTTCGCCGATTTCCAAATGGACGATATCTTTGCCCTGGCGTTCCAAGGCCCGCGCCTTGACCAGCACGTCAAAGGCGGTTTCGGTTCCCAAACGAGACATGCGCCTGGCCAAGCGCAGCTCACTATTCAGCTTCGATGGCATAGCCAAACCGGCCATAGTGTACCACCTGCTGGCGTGAATGCCGCCTTACCGGTTGGCGCGTTCTTCGCGGGGATCGGAGCGCAGCACGCGATCCACCGAATAGGGCGCGCGCGAAGGCTCGTGATAATGGCGTACCTGCATTTCTCCCAGCAGTCCCAGTCCGAGCAGTTGTACCCCCCCCAGAATGAGCACGACGGAGAAGATGATCAGCGGGCCATGGGCGGTCATTACGTCCGCATTCCGGAACACCTTAAGCACGGCGAGCCAGAAAGCGATCAAGCCACCGGTCATGATGCCCAGCATGCCCGCCGTGCCGAAGAAGTGCAGCGGACGCGACAGGTAGCGCAGCAGAAAGCGTATGGTGATCAGGTCGAAAAAGACGCGGAAGGTGCGCGAAATTCCGTAATGCGAAGTGCCGGCGACGCGGGCGCCACAGGTGATGGGGATTTCGCAAATGCTGGCGCCCTGCTGCGATGCCAGGGCGGGAATAAAGCGATGGAGTTGGCCGTACAGCGGCACTTCCCGCAGAATTTCGTGGCGATAAGCCTTAAAGGTGGTTCCGAAATCGTGAATGTCAACGCCGCTGAGCCTGGCCATCAGCCAGTTGGCGACGCGCGATGGGATGCGGCGCAGAAACAGGCTTTCCGGGCGGGCCTGCCGCCAGCCGCTGACCACGTCATAGCCTTCGTTCAATTTGGCGACAAAATTGGGAATATCGGCCGGGTCATGTTGCAGGTCGCCGTCCATGGCGATGACGAATTTACCCCGCACATGATCAAAACCGGCGGCCAGGGCCGCGGTCTGCCCGAAGTTGCCACGCAGTTTGACCACCGCCACGCGGCTATCAACCGAGGCAATATCCTGCAATAAGGGGAAGGTCCGGTCGGAGCTGCCGTCATCGACGAAGACGATTTCAAACGACTCGCCGATCGTCTCCATGACCGCCTTCAGGCGGTCATAAAGTTCGGTGACGTTCTCCTCTTCATTATGAAAAGGTACGACAATGGAGTACTTGAACACGATGAACCATTATACCGCCGGCTCGCGGGAATCCCTTCCCTTGCATCATTGATTGGCAGCCTGGAGCAGTTCTAGTGCCGGTTTCCGCACTATTCGGATGAATGAGTACAATGAAACCCGGCAAGGAGGGGTGCTGTGCCAGTCCAGAAATTTCGCGTTTTTGTCACCTGCGATATCGGCCAGGAAGCCCTGGAGGTGCTGCGCCGACGCGGTTATGAGGTGGAGGTGTATCCCCATCCGGAACCTCCGCCCAAAGCGTTGCTGCTGGAAAAGCTCCACCGCGGCATCGACGGTCTGATCACCACCCTGCGCGATCCGATCGACGAGGAAGTGTTCCAGGCGGGCGAAGGGCATCTGAAGGTGGTGTCGCAATTGGCCGTAGGGGTGGACAATATCGACCGCGCCGCCGCCAACCGTCATCACGTTCCGTTTACCCACACTCCCGACGTGCTGACCGAGGCCACTGCCGAATTTGCCTTCTTCATGATGGGCGCGCTGGCCCGCCGGTTGTGGTCGACGGAGCGTCTGGTGCGCGAGAACCAGTGGGGATACTGGCATCCGTACCGGCCCTTTCTGGGGGATGAAGTGACGGGCAAGACGATCGCCATCATCGGTACCGGGCGCATCGGCATGGCCATGATCCGCAAATGTGCCGGGTTCGACATGAACATCCGGTGTTTTGATCCGGTATTCCGCAATCAGAAATTCGTGGAGCAGGTGCAGCAGATCATGGATCTGCAGCATGCGTGCGGTTCCACGCGCACGCGGGCAACGATCCAGTATGTGGAACTGGAGGCGGCTTTGCGCGAGGCGGATTTTGTGAGCCTGCACGTTCCTCTGCTGCGCGAACCGGAGAGCCGGACGCCCACCTGGCATCTGATCAACGAAGGCACGCTGCGCCTGATGAAGCCCACGGCCTATCTGGTAAATAATTCGCGCGGGCCGGTGGTGGACGAGGCGGCCCTGGCGCGCGCGCTCAAGGAGAATTGGATTGCCGGCGCCGCGCTCGATGTCTTCGAGCGTGAACCGCTGCCTGCCGATTCGCCGTTGCGCGATCCGGCCATCGAAGAGCGTTGCCGGTTATTCCCGCATTTTGCCAGCGCGGGCCGCATTACCCGCCTCTCGCCCGATCCTGAGAAGGGCATGGCCGGCCGCGTCGTGCAGGGGCTGATCAATGTGCTGGAGAACCCGGGGAAGATCAAGGAACTACCGTGGGTCGTAAACAAAGAAGTAATAAGTAACAAGTAATAAGCGCCAGGCAAAACCCGGGCCGCCATCGTTCCTGCACAGGGCCGGTATCCAGCGCGCTCCGGGTTGGCTGGTCGCTTATTACTTGCTACTTATTACTGCTGCATTTACCAGCGATTCAAACACTTTCATGCCGTCCACCGAGCCCAGGGCGGGTTCGCTGGCGCGTTCCGGGTGGGGCATCATACCGAGAACGTTGTAGCCGGCATTGGTGATGCCGGCAATATTCTCCAGCGAGCCGTTCGGATTGGCGTCGTCGGTGACTTTGCCCTGCGGGGTCACGTAGCGGAACGCGATCTGGCGGTTGCGTTTCAGTTCTTCCAGGGTGGCGGCGTCGCAGAAGTAGTTGCCCTCCATGTGGCCGATGGGAATCTGCAGGACCTCGCCTTCGCGGCAGGCGCTGGTGAAGGGCGTGGCGGCATTTTCCACCCGCGCCCAAACCGGCTTGCAGACATATTTCAACCCGCGGTTGCGGATCAGCGCGCCCGGCAGCAAGCCGGACTCGGTCAGGATCTGGAAACCATTGCAAATGCCAATGACCAGTCCGCCGCCGGCGGCAAATTTCTTTACCGATTCCATCACCGGGGAGAACTTGGCAATGGCGCCGGTGCGCAGGTAATCGCCGTAGGCAAAGCCGCCCGGAACCACGATAACGTCGCAGTTTTCCAGGTCGTGCGATTCATGCCAGAGCATGGTGGCGGGTTGATGGGCAATCTCTTTGGCTGTCCAGTAAGCGTCATGGTCGCAATTGGAACCGGGGAAAATAATCACGCCGAATTTCATGCTTCGAGTCTAAACCAACTTAAAACCGGTTAGCCACGGATTTACGTGGATTTTCAAGCTACGATTCCAGATGATATAATTTCAGCTTGCCGTCACGTCGGTAGGTGTCGTTCCTCACGTCCGCCGAGGCGAACTCTCATGAAGTAAAGGGGTTGCATCATGTCTGGCCATTCCAAATGGGCCACCATTAAGCACAAGAAGGGCGCGCTGGATGCCAAGCGCGGCAAGATCTTTACCCGTCTCATTAAGGAAATCACCATCGCGGCGAAAAGCGGTGGGGATGCCGACAAGAACCCGCGGCTGCGTACGGCGGTGGCGGCCGCCAAGGCCGAGAACATGCCGGCGGACAACATCAAACGCGCCATTCAGCGCGGCACCGGCGAATTGCCCGGTGTGAGCTATGAGGAGTTCATGCTGGAAGGGTACGGCCCCGGCGGAGTGGCGGTGTTAATCGATATTTCCAGCGACAACCGCAACCGCACGGTCAGCGAAATCCGCCATGCGCTGGGCAAGAATGGCGGCAATATGGCCGAGGCCGGCTCGGTGTCCTGGATGTTCCACAAGAAGGGTTCCATCGTCATCCCCAAGGCCGACGCCAAGGAAGATGAGTTGATGAATATCGTCCTGGAAGCCGGGGGCGAAGATCTGCGCGACGATGGCGAGAACTGGGAAATCATCACCGAACCGTCGGCGTACGAAGCCTTCCTCGCGGCGCTGGCGAAGGCCAATATCAAGCCCGCCATGTCGGAAGTGGCCATGATCCCGCAGAATTACATCAAGCTGGAAGGCCCCGCGGTCAGCACCATGATCCGCTTGATGGACGCCCTGGAAGACAATGAGGACGTGGAGCACGTTTACGCCAATTTCGATATCGACGAAAAGGATATGGCGGAAGCCGCCCAGTAGTTGCGAGTTGCGAGTTGCGAGAGGCACGGCTTTTACGAGCTGTGCCTTTTTCTTGTGCAAAATCGCAATTGGCAGCCAAACCATTAGGTTCACAGTTTACAGTTCACAGTTTGCAGCCAGACCGGGGCCTGCTCTGGCCGTGAACTGCAAGCCATGAGCTGTCAGCCTTTGGGCCAACGACCAATTGCCAACTGCGGTTTTTCTCGCAACTCGCAACTCGCAACCGCCTTTCGGTACACTGTTGCTGTCCCTGGATACACAATTTCTGCCTGTGGAGAAAGTAATGAGAGCATGGCGTTTTGGCTGCCTGCTGGTGGGTCTGTTCGGGTGCGTGCTGATGGGCGTGGCGCAAGAGCTTCCCATGAAGAAGGGAGCGACGGAAGTTGGCGTATGGGGCGGAGGCGGCACGGGACTCGGCCATGAAACGTCGTTCCAGTTTGCCAATGCGGGCATGCGCATGGGCCGGGTGCTGACGGCGCAGCATGGCGCCGGGTTCCTGCGGGGCAACTTCGAATACGTGGTTGATTTTTCCCCGCTGTATCTGATCTTTCAGGATCGCACGCCGGTATCCCGTCAGACGGTATACGGAGGCGCGATCAGCCCCTTCATCGTCAAGTGGAATTTCACCAGCGGGAAGCGGCTGGTCCCCTTCGTGGCTGCCGAAGGAACGGCAATTCTGACCACCAAGGACGTGCCCGCGGGCGATACGTCGATCATCAACTTCGGTTCCGGCATCGCCTCGGGTTTGCAGATCGTGCGCGGAGATCATCATGCGGTCACCTTCAGCGGACACTTGCTGCACATTTCCAACGCCAGCATTGGCAATCACAATCCCAGCATCAATATCGGCCTCCAGTTCCGGATGGGATACCAGTGGTGGAGGTAGTCGCGAGTCACGAGTTGCGAGTGGCAAGCTTAGGCCGACCCAACCAGTTGAAGGCGGCGAGTGGCAAGAACGGTACGTGATAAATGCTTGAATTGAATTCTCCGCGCCGCCCGACTATGCTTTTTCGGTTATGTCCGTGCTGATCGAATGTGTGCCGAACTTCTCCGAGGGCCGCGACCAGGCGAAAGTGGATGCCATTGTCGAGGCGATGACGGTCCCTGGCGTGTATCTGCTCGACCGGGAAATGGATGCCGACCACAATCGCTGTGTCGTCACGCTGGTGGGCGATCGCGCGCCGCTGATGGAAGGCGTAATCCGGGGCGTGGGCAAAGCCGCAGAGCTGATTGACCTCACCAAACATAGCGGCGCACATCCGCGGTTGGGGGCCACCGATGTGGTGCCGTTTATCCCCATCGAAGGTGCTACGCTGGACGATTGCGTGCAAATGGCGCGGCAGGTGGGCGATGAAATCTGGCGGCGATACCGGATTCCCGTCTATCTCTACGAAGCCGCCGCAGCCACCCCCGAGCGCCAGAATCTGGAGAATATCCGCCGCGGCCAGTTCGAGGGACTGCGCGACGAAATCGCGGTGAATCCGGCCCGTAAGCCCGACTGTGGCGGGGCCTCGATCCATCCAACCGCCGGCGCCACCGTGGTGGGGGCGCGCAAGTTTCTTATCGCCTACAACATCTACCTGAATACCCCCGACGTTGAGATTGCCAAGAAGGTCGCCAAAGCCGTGCGCTTTTCCAGTGGCGGCCTGCGCTATGTGAAGGCCATGGGCGTTCTCGTGCGTGGTCTGGCGCAGGTTTCCATGAACCTTACCGACTTCGAACAAACGCCGGTGGCGCGAGTCTTTGAGGCCGTACGCAAGGAAGCGGCGCGTTACGGCGCGGCGCCGGTTTCCAGCGAGATCGTGGGACTCATTCCCAAGAAGGCCCTGGAAAATGCCGCCGAATGGTTTCTGCAGATCGAGAACTTCGATGCGGCGCTGATTCTGGAGAACCGCCTGGCCGCGGTCATGAGCGGCAAACCGGCCGCCGGCAGCGTACGCGCTGGGGTGGAGCCTTTTCTGGAGCGGTTGGCGGCGCCTACGGGAACGCCGGGCGGCGGCAGCGCTTCCGCCGCCGCCGCCGCCATGGCGGCGGGCTTGTGCTCGATGGTGGCCGGCATGTCGCGCGGGAAGAGAAATTATCTTGCGTATGAGCGCGAACTGGGCGAGGCCCTGACCCGCCTGGCGGCCCTGCGCGAGCAGTTGCAAGCCGCGATTGATGCCGATGCCGCGGCGTATGACGCGGTGGTGAAGGCCTGCAAACGGGCAAAGACTGTGCCCAACGGCGAGGCCGCAATTGCGGAAGCGCTGAAAGGCGCCACCCGGATTCCCCTGGAGGTGGTGGAACGTGCGCGCGAAGTCCGGGAATGGGCCATGCGGTTGGGTCCGATCACGAATCCGAAAATGGCTTCAGATCTGACGGTGGCGACGGCGCTGGCGAACGCGGCCATGCAGGGCGCGGCAGCGAATGTGGAAATCAATTTGGAATCGCTGGCCGAAGGCGATTTCAAGCGGGAAGCCGGCCTGCGCCTGACAGGGCTGCGGAAGTGAGGCCAATTTGAAATTTAAAATTTGAGATTGCGGCACCGAATTGCGCAGTGGCATCTGGTTGGGGTGGGCCGATTGCCAATTTCGCCGGCCGTTTCCAGCCTGCGGCCAACGGCCAACGACCTTGGTGTACTTACCTTTTTCGATCTGGCACGTCTTTCCCCTGGGCTCCAGGTTCGTTAAAATGTAATTACCAGCTCACGAGAGCCAAATCAACGTCTTCGGATGTAAGAAAGTCAGCCAACGAGGTTTCATGAAACGCTTTGCTTTGATCGTAACCGTTCTGTTCCTGATCAGTAACGCGGCGCTGGCCGCTCCCTTGGCGACGGCCGCCCGCAGTGTGATTCCCAAGCTAACACAGCAGATCATCAACGTGGACTATCGCACCATGAAAGGCTCGACCACCGCGATGGCCCTGAAAGATCGCGTGATGCCGCCCAACCTCAAGGAGTTCGAGGATGCGTTGCGGGGCGTGGGGATCAATCCCGATAAAGACGTGGATACCCTTGCCTTCGTGACTTTCCGCAGCGAGAAGAGCGGGTTGCGCATGATTGGCATAGCGCAGGGACAGTTTTCGGCCAAGAAAATCATTCAGCGCTTTGCCGCCAACAAGATCAAGCCGGTCAAATACCATACGTCGAATCTGTATCCCAGCGGAACCGGCCTGCAGATGACGTTTCTGGACGACTTCACCATGCTGTTTGGCGACGATGGCGCCATTCGGGACTCGTTGGATGCCAGGAATGGCGATGCTGAGAGCGTGGCCAGCAACGCCGATCTCACCGATCTGATCAATGGGGCCAGCGATGGGGCAATCTGGAGTGTTCTGGACCAGGAAGGCACCCAGAACATGATGCATTCGGCGCTGGGCGATGCCTCCCAGGTCGCCGATTTTGACGCGATCAAACAGCGCATTTTGGGGTCACGCTACGCGATGGATTTCAGCAGCGGAGTCAAGTTCGATCTTGATGTGGTCACTGCCGATTCGATTACGGCCGGGACGCTTTCCGCCCTGGTGAAAGCCGGCATGGCCTATCGCCGGATGACTGCCACCGGCAACGATAAACTGGCGGTGGATAATCTTTCGGCGGATTCGGACGGGAACCGCCTGCGCGTACACTTCAAGGCGAACGATAATCAGTTCCAGACGTTGTTATCGTCGGACTTCTTTGCCGCCGTTTCCAAGTAAGCGTTTCCGTTTCACGTTTCCCGGTGCGCTCGCAACCGGGGAACGTGAAACGGCGGCCAAGCAAGCAGCGAATGCCTGTGCCGCGGCATGGTGAGCGATCCTGGGGCTGCAATGGCCCGCGGGAGACAGGGAAAAAACAGCAGATTTAGCGATGGTAAGCCAGCGGCTTGCTGGCGGCGACCCGTCCACCTTGCGTCAGCCCGGAACAAAGGTCGTCGAGTTCCTGCCGGGCCGCCGATTCCGCCATTTGCAGCGTCATGGCATGTCCCCAGGACACCATCTCGTCAGGTTTATGCGCGAAGCAAATCATCCAGTGGTAACGAACCACGCCTTTGCGGCAGTGTTCCGCCTGGAATGACAAGACATACCGGCCAACTTGATTCATGCAAGGCTCTTCTTCCGCGAATGCTTGCTTTTTGTGGTTGGACGCCGGTCGAAACCCTCTCGCCGCAACCACATGTTGTTATTGTATGCCTTTTTCCGGCTGCCGTGTGGAAACGGGATTTTCGGCGGGTTTAAGCGCGGCAGCCGGGAGTGTGTTAGTCTGGACGTGGTTTGAATGTTGTTTCAAAGCCCGCCTGCGGCATCCGAGATTTTTATTCTGCTGCCTCGCTCGTCCGAGAAACACTGACAATCAAATAGTCCAAACACGAGGCAGAGTATGAAGAATATTTACGTGGGTAATCTTGATTTCCAAAGCACCGAAGACGAATTGCGAGCCGCTTTCGAGGTATATGGAAAAGTCGATAAAGTGGCGATCGTGACCGACCGGGATACCGGGCAGCGTCGTGGGTTCGCTTTTGTGGAAATGGCCAACGATGGTGAAGGCGACAAGGCCATCGCCGATCTTAACGGGGCGACTCTCGGTGGACGCGCGCTCATGGTGAATGAAGCGCGCCCGAAGCGCGAGCGTGCTCCCTCCGGTGGCGGCCGTGGCGGCCGTGGCGGCCGGTACTAACTACCCGAAAATGACCTGAGTGCGTGATAGCCGCTATCACGCACTTTTCTCCTCCTAAAGGATTTCCGTGATCAACGACCAGGCAGTGTCCTACGGCATGGCTAAACGCCTGCGCCGGAGCGGAGAGCGCGCATCCCACAATGTTGTCATGGCGACGATTGCGTGTGAGCAATGCGGCGCGCAATTTGCCATTACCCATCAGCCGGCGTCTCAGGATGCCAGTTTGGCCCAGCGGCAGATTGTTTGGCTTAAGGACCGTCTCGTCTGGGACCACATTCAGGAACATAAGCATTCCGGATCCACCATGCTGCCCGGCCCGCCGGAAATGAAGGCGAGCCCTCAGATCCAGTCTTAGCAGCTCCGGCGCTCTAGCGGCCGCTATAGGATTCCCAGGAGCAAATCCCCTGCGGGTTGGAATCGACGGCACTGGCGGGATCGCTGAGGCTGTTGTGGATGGGCGGCAGACGCAAGAAGAACCTGCGCCGCCTGCTGCTGGTGCTGATCGGGATGGTATTGCTGATCTCGCTGGTGGGTTGCGGCGGTCAGGCAACGCCCACGGCGGCCCCAACCACCACGCAAACCTCGACGGCCGTATCGGTGATTGTCGATTAATAACGTTATAAGCTTCGAAAAGACCCGCCCTGCTTCGTTCTCGGAGCAGGGCGGGTCTGTGTATTCAATAAAAAAGCCCGCCGAAGCGGGCTTAAGGGTACAGGGAAAATCCGAAAAGTTCCGGTGTACGAGCTATTCGCGGAGGCTGGCCATCCATACATAGAAAGCCGCCAGAACCACGAGGAGCACGAAGGCGGCGACGGCCAATTGCTGGGCGAGCTTCTGCAGTTGTTTGCGCCGCGAGTGGGGGCCGTGGCGATGGCGCGTGCCCGGGCGAGGGTTCACCGGTTGCGCGGGTTGAGGCGGCATGGCTTCGCCTTCCATATCAGACTCCATCGACTCCAGGCACTGCCACCCCCGCCGTTTGTACAAGCTCAATGTTCAAGCCGGAGCGCGAAGGCCGCTCGCGTTCGCTGAGTATCCAGGCATATATCCCCACCAGAATCACCAGAAGAATGAATGCGGCCACGCCCAGGACGCGGGCCCGTTGTTGAGCACGCGTTCGCCGCTGGGAATGCCGGTGTCCGCTGCCGTGATGATGGTGGCGGTGAGAGCCGTGGTGGTGGTGTTGCTGCGGGCGATAGGGTTCCGGGTGGATGATTGGGTTGTCCATGTTGTGTCCCAGGGAAAATATTTGTGGTTCACGGAAGCTGTTGAATGATATTGCCGACGGCGGTGGCGATGCGATCGGCGAGATAACGAATCCCGGCGTCCGTCGGGTGGGTTCGTTTGGGGTCGATAAATTTGTCCGCATTTCCCGTGCCGGCAGGGGAGGCAACGTTGCCCGTCCCGGTGATCCAGGATCCGGCAGGATCGGTCGCGATGGGCACGAAGTAAGCAAGCGGGTCTTTGAATTGCGTGACTGCGGCATGGATGGCGTTCTCTACGGCAATGCGCGCCGGCGCCGGGCCGGTGGAACCCGGCCACGCTCCCAGTACGATGATCGGGGCAGTAGGCAGACATGCCCGAACCGCCCGGAAATAAGCGAGCGCTGCCGCCTGAATCTGGTCGGGCGTTGAACTTACTCCGTCATTGATCCCGCCAAAAACGATGACAACGTCCGGACTGTTCTGGCATACATCCTGAATGCGCTGGCCGAAATTGGGAAAGGCGTTTCCGGGCGCCTGCGCGATATATCCTGTCCCGCCGAGGGCAGAGTTCCACACTTCACTCCAGCCAAGCCTTTTGGCCACCAGGGAGGGCCAGTCATCGCCCGGTAGATCGGGAAATCCGTCTCCGCCGCCGGTAATACTGTCACCGATGGCGATGACGCGCACATGGTTGGCGGCATCCGGCGCCCACACCTTGCTTTCCGGATCGACGCGGACGCCCCAAAATGTGGTGTTGAATTCATTTTCCAAAGTGATCTGTCTGGTCTTGCGCCCGCCTGCCGCCGGGAAATCCAGCACATAGTAACTGGGATTGGCCCCTACGGAGGCCCGCAGGCCGGAGAGCGTAAGGTATCTCCCGTCGATGATGATGCGAGAAGGCAGGCTGGTGTATTGCCCAATCGCAATTTTTGGAGCGTCCGTAAGGAAAGTGATGGACGCCTCATTGTTGCTTTGGGTCGCCGAGCATTGTCCCCGGGAAGGGACCGAAGTAGCGGCGGCAAAACAATACAGGTTCGGATACTTGAGATATGGCGCCCCACCGGAAAACGCGAAAGACGCCGCGTTCGCCGGAATCGTATAAGCGTTGGTAAGCCCGGGCGGAGTGGATAACGCATTACTGATCGCCGGCGCGGCGGCGGACGGATTGGGGATCGCCGGGCCATAGTAATACCAGGTCACCGAGCCATCGGAGATCGGGCCGGCGCCGGTGTCACTGGGACCGCCGCCCGCGGTGGCCGAGGTTCCCGGAAGATGGCAGATATATAGAGACTTGCCAGCCGATACGATCGTGCCTTGCTGGTAAGCGGTGGCTGGCGCCCACGCCGCCGGGAGCGTAAGGGGCGGATTGATAAGCGGATTACTCTTGGCGGCGTCGCGCTGGAGCCGGCGCAGCTTCTGGCCGAGGGTCTCCTGCGCCACGCCGCCATGCGCCTTGGCTGGAGCCGATTGTGCCGGTGCGGCCCCAATCGCCATGGTGATTGCCGCAAGCAAACAGAACGCGCGGCCATGCATTTTCGAAAAAAACTTCATCATGCCTCCAGGATATGAATGAAACAGCTTCTGATGTAGTGTCGGCCTCTAACCGACGGCCGACGATCTCCTCGCCGATTGCGGTGTCCCGTGCAATGCAAAGTTGAAAATATCCAGGAACTGCTCCGCGATGGTTTCGATACAAAAAGTGCGCTCGGCGTAAGCGCGGGCGTTGGCTGCGTACGTGGAGCGAGCCGCCCCGTCTTGATAGAGCTTGACCGCCGCGGCGACCAGCGCCTCCGGTGTCTCCGGGGCCACCACCTCTCCCGCCGCTGCTTTCCGAATGGTCTGAGCGGCAAGATTGCAGTCGGGTGCGGCCATCAGCAGCGGACGGCCCGCGCACAAGTACGCCAGAGTCTTGGAGGGCACCGCGAATTCGCCGCAGTCGGCATTCAGCAGGCTAACAAGTACGTCGGCGGAGCCGAGGACCTCCGAGAGGCGCGCGTAGGGCTGAAACGGCAGCAGACGCAGCGATTCGGGCCCGACGTCGGCGTGGGTGCGCAACCAGTCGGCCCCGGCGCCTTGCGCAACCACCACCGTTACCACCTCCGGGTTCGGCGCGAAGCGTCTTGCCAGCTCCAGCAGCAGTTCGGGCTTGTGTTTCATGCCGAGCGTGCCGGAATACAGAAAGCAGAACTTGCCGTCCAGGCCGTGCTCGTGCGCCCATGGATTGTCGCGCGCCACCGGCAGCACTTCCCGGGGCGACGCCCAATTTTCGATGACAAACGTCCTGGCGGCGGGAATCTTCCACTGCTGGAGCTTTTCGCGGAAGGCGGGAGCGATGCACACAATAGCGTCACTCTCCTGAAGCAGCCTGCGTTCCCGTTGCGCATAAAACCTGGCGACCATACCGGAGAAAGGCAGTTTCTTCATGCGCAAAGCGAATCCGATCCCGGTGCTCAGGAGATCCTGCAGCCAGAACACGAACTTTCCATGGCTTGCGGATGTTGCCTGCAGCAGGATTTTCTGTCCGTCCAGCGGCATGTTGGCGGAAAGTACAACGTCCGGCTGGAAGACGCGCACGCAATCGCTTACCGCCTTGCCGTAGGCGGCATCGGCAAACCGGCGGGACACAATCGAATGCTTCTTGAACTCCCGTCCTATGTCCAGGGCGGCGATGGAAAAACCGCCGGGATCGTCCTCCTGCCGTTCCGCGGGCCCCCGGGGCGTATTGTTTGCGGAAAAATACGTATGCAGGACGGTATGTCCCGAACGGGCCAGTTCCCGGCTTAACTGAAAGGGAAAGGGATGGCCGGCAAAATCGTTGATGAGAATTCTCAAGGCTTCTCTAGTAGGCGTTCTTATTCATCAGGCCGAGAAAGGCGGTCATAAGAATGATCTTCAAGTCGAAGGTGAAACTCCAGTTGCTCAGATAGTACAGATCGTGTTCGACGCGTTTCTCGATGGAGCTGTCGCCGCGATAGCCGTTGACCTGCGCCCAGCCGGTAATTCCGACCTTCAAGCGATGACGATAGTTGTACTGGGCGTAATCCTGCTGGAACTTGCGCACGTAAAAAGGCCGCTCCGGGCGCGGTCCCACCACGCTCATGTGTCCCAGCAGGACGTTAAAGAACTGAGGCAGTTCGTCCAGGCTGGTCCGCCGCAGGAGCTTGCCGAAGGCGGTGCAGCGGGGGTCGTCGCCGGTAGTCCAGCGCACGTCGCTTTCCGCGGAAGTCGTGACCTTCATGGTGCGGAATTTGTACATGGGGAACAGCTCGCCGTTCAGGCCGACGCGTTCCTGCACAAAAAAGACCGGGCCCCTGGAAGTGAGGCGGATCCCGGCGGCGATCAACGCCATCAGCGGAGCGGCAAAGACAATCGTCAGCAGGGAGAAAACCACATCGAAGCCCCGCTTGAACAGCAGATACTGCAGAGACTCGGGTGTGCTGGAGCCCAGATCCACCAACTGCAGTCCGCCGAACTGGAAGAGCTTGTCGCGCACCACCACCTTGGGGCCGAAGTCCAGGACGGCGCGGATGGGAAGATAGTGGCGCTCGGCGATCTTAATGATTTTTGGCAGCAGGGAGAGATAGGCCGGAGGCAAGGCTACCACGAGGTCGTCGACGCCGGACAGCAGCGCGCCACGGTCGATCTCGCTGAAATCATGAATGGCGCTGTTTCTGACGGCGACGGTTTGTCCGGGCAAACGTACGTAGCCGCAAATGGAACCCCAGGCCAGGGGCCCGTGCAGCAGCCGGGAAGCCGCGCGGCGGGCAAAGGCATCGGCGCCAATAATCAGGATTCGCCGTTTCGGCGCATATTGGCCCGCCCGGAAGATTAATCGCTTGCACACAAATCGGCTGACCAGGGTCAGCAGCAGCAGCATGCCGGCGCTCAGGGCAAGGAAGGCGCGGGAAATCGCGAGAATACGGCACAGGTACATCAGCACCAGGGTGATGGCATAGGTGCCCACCACCGACAACACCGCTCCCCGAACTCCGCTATCCGCCGCAAACAGCTCCGATATGTTTGTCAGGCGATAATGCTCGGTCAGAATCGACCACAGCAGTGTGGTGAATACCAGCAGTTCTACATACCGATGGAGCCCCATCATCTGACTGTTGTGCTGGGCGGTTCGGAAGACAAAAAACCACAAGAACCCGGAGATCAGGAACGAAGGCAGCGGCAGCGCATACTCGAGCAGCCGGAAATAAAAATTGTATATGTTAAGGTTCTTCAGCATAGGCATACTCCACAACGGAATTCTGTTGTGGCCCTTGGCTATTTTCTTGGGCGAACTGCTTTCGCCGGGTTTCCCGCGTAAACCGTCATGGGGGCGAGGTCGTGCAGAACCAGGCTACGCACCCCGGCGACGGCGCCGCGGCCGATCCGCACGCCCGGAGCGACAAATACTCCGGCTGCGATCCAGGCTTCGGATTCAATAGTGACCGTCTTTTGCCAGATATCGAACGTGGGGCTGGCAAAGTCGTGACTGCCGGTACAGATATAGGAGTCTTGTGAAACTACGACGTCATCGCCAATATCGATGTTCCCCAGGCTGTACAGCGTGACATTGTCGCCGATCCACGACCAGTCGCCAATGGTCACCTTCCAGGGATAAGTGATCTCCGCCGTAGGCCGGATGCGGACGCCCTGGCCCACCTTGCAACCGAAGCGGCGCAGTAGAAACCGCCGCCAGCCATAGCACACGCGCGGCGACATGCGAAACAGCGTTGCTTGCACCGACGACCACAACTGCACATACCAGGCCGGCCGGCCACGGAAGTTCGGAGGCAGCCGGAATGCCTTGAGATCCTGCACCCGAGGACCATGGTCAGACGCCTGGTGCACGCCGGGAAGGGAGGACGGTTCGATCATGAGGGCACCGCCATGAGCATGGAGACTGCCTCGGGCAGGGAACGGGCGACGGCATCAATGTACTCCCTGTCCAAAAGCTCAGAAGAGTCTGTGATCATAACCGTGCGCGTGCCGGCGCGCCGCCCGGCCTGCATGTCGCTCAGCGAATTGCCGATCATGACGCTGGCGGCCGGCTCGACCGCGGGAAATTCCGCAAATGCCTGCCGGAAGAGGCCAATCTCCGGTTTGCGGCAGACCCGGCAATCGCGATCGTGAGGGCAGTAGTATATGGCGTCCAGATGCGCGCCCGCCGCAGCCAGTAATTTTTGCAGGTGAATGTGAATATGGGCCAACTCTTCGTGGGTATAGAGTCCCAGGCTTATGCCGCGCTGATTCGTAACGACTATGACCTTGATTCCCGCTTCGTTGAGTTGACGAATCGCTTCCGGTGCGCCGGCCAATAACTCCAACTCGGAACATCTGGTCACATAGCCGTCATTCGGCGGCGCCTGGTTGATGACGCCATCGCGATCGAGAAACACGCAGTGAATATGGTCGAACGGAATCATTTGCCTTTTCACCACAGAGGACACAGAGGAAAGCAAATCAATTCATCAGCCGCTGATCTCATTGGGAGCTTTCAAGATGCTTTCCTCTTTGTTTTCCTCTGTGTCCTCTGTGGTTAACTTCCGGAAAGCATTTTAGCAATCAAGCTGGTCGTACTGAACCCCTTGACGGTGGGGACAATCTTTACGCGGCCGTTCCAGGCGCGCGCCTCCAGGTGGCCGACCACTTGGGTCTCGGTGTAGTCGCCGCCTTTCACGATCACGTCCGGGCGCAGCTCGCGGATGCATTCCAGCGGCGTATCTTCCTCGAAGATGGTGACCGCATCCACGGCGGCCATGGCGGCGAGAATCCGCGCGCGCTCGGCCTGGCCAATCAGGGGCCGGCTTTGTCCCTTGAGGCGCCGTACGGAATCGTCGCTGTTGATGGCCACCACCAGACGGGCGCCTTCGCGGCGGGCTTCTTCGAGCAGGGCAATGTGGCCGACGTGCAGCAGATCGAAACAGCCGTTGGTAAATACGATGCTGTCGCCATTGCTTTTCCAGGCCGCCACCCGGGCCGACAACTGCCGCCGATCGAGGATCTTTTGTTCGGCGTGTACCGCCAGACCGGCCGATAGCTCCGCCAGCAATTCATGGCGTTGGACCGGCACAGTGCCGACTTTTCCGACCACCACGCCGGCGGCGAGATTGGCAAGTTCCGCCGCGGTCTCGATGGAAAGTTTCGACGCCAGGGCAGCTCCCAGCGTGGCGATCACCGTATCGCCCGCGCCGGAAACGTCGAAGACCTGGCGGGCACGGGCGGGCACGGCCACCACGGAGTCCGGGCGGACCACGGCAATACCGCGCTCGCTCATGGTGACCGTCATGTACTCCAGACCGAGCGTGGCGATACGAGCCTGCGTCTCCCGGAAGAGCGCCTGGACGTCGTCCGGCGGCTTGCCGAACGCAAGGGATAATTCGCGAAGGTTGGGGCAGATGGTGAGGGCGCCGGCATAGCGCTCGAAGTCACGCCCTTTGGGGTCCACCAGAACCGGAAGTTTGCGGGCCCGGCCGGCATCTATGAGCTGGCGGCAGACCGGCGCCGTCAGCACGCCCTTGGCGTAATCCGAGAGCACGATGGCATCCACCGTTTCGGCAAGCTTTGCCAGCTCCGAAGCCAGTTGCTGGCAGGCCGGCGGCGCGGGACGGCCGGCAGGTTCCACGTCGAGCCGCAGCATCTGCTGATGTCCGGCGATAATACGGGTCTTGCTGGTGGTAGGCAATCCCGGGGTTTCAAGCAAGCGGGTTTCAATGCCGGCCCGCTGCAATAACTCCTCGAGACGGGTCCGGCTGTCATCGGCGCCGGCAAAACCGGCCAGTACCGTGTGTACGCCCAGTCCCGCAAGGTTCATCGCGACGTTGGCGGCGCCTCCAGGCGACTCTGTGTGGTGCATGCCGCGAACCACGGGGACGGGGGCTTCCGGCGAGATCCGCTCCACGTCTCCCCATACATACTTGTCCAGCATCACATCCCCGACGACGAGGATGCGCAGACGGGACCAGCCCTCCTGGACTAGTTCAAGGGCCCGCTGTAAATCCTGAATCAAAGGAGACTCCTTAACTCGCTCATGTGCCTGTATGGACTTTATAATTCTTCGGTAGAAATCAATTCCATGAAGCTTGCAGCTCTCTGTGGGCCGGGAGGCCTTGCCCCCGGTTGAAGCGTTGCGGCGATCGCATCGAAGACCTCGTCAACCGTGATTGAAAGTATGCACTTCTTTGCCTTCTCAAGACAACTCGTAAGCCCGCAACCGAAGCACTCTGTCTTATGGTAGAGAACGCGGTGATTGCTTCCGTGAGGGAACCATTGGCCCGGTCGATTCCGCGCTGAAAAGACGGCAACGCAGGGCGTCATACCTAATGCCGCCAGATGCATAGGACCGCTGTCATGTCCCACAAAGAGAGCTGCCCGCGATAAAACTTCAGCGGAGACACGGGGCGTGAGTTCTCCGCACAAATTGAGCCGCGGCCCTCGCCAGGCTGCCGACAACGTCTCGCTACGTCTGTGCTCGGCCGTGGCGCCCACCATAACCAGACCGTATCCGGGCAGCAATCCGGATATCCGGCGGAATAGAGCGGTCCAATTCGCTTCGCCCCAATCGTTGGTTTCGACTTTGGTCCCGATGCTACAGGCGATGTAGGCGGTTTTTTCGAATGTCGCGATTGCCTGATTCGCCCCGGCAATTTCAGCTTCGGTTAGCCGTAGATCCCAGGTCGCCGGGTTGTTCGTATCGATGTCCCCCAGTGGCTTGAGGCAACGCAGCAAGCGTCGCCACTCGGGCTCCCATCTCCCCGTCTCAGGATCGAAGATGGGCTCAGCCAACTCGCCCAGCGGGAGCCCAAGGATGTTCCCGGCGCCGCACAGTCGAAAGTAGGCGGCATCGCGAAGCACGGCGATGGCGCCCCGGCTCGGACAAAGATAAACCAGAACGTCAGGACTCCAGGCGCGCAGTTCGCGCAGGAGACGATACAGCACGCGCGGGTCACGAGTGGCCACCGGGTAAGAAAAATAACGGTGGATCAGTCCGGACCCATTAACAATCTCGGCTGCGGCGGGAACTTTCGCATCGACCGGAATGTTGGACAACAGTGCGCGCTCGGTTTCGGGAAATGCACGCGCAATCAGGTGCAGCGAAGGCAACGCCACCACAGTGTCGCCGAGACTGCCCAGCCGGTAGATTAAGACCCGGGAAACCTTCTTCATTGCATTATGCTGGCGGCCGGGCTGGCTAAGTTCTGGCCGGACTTCCCGATCCGCGTTCTGTGCCTGCAAGGCGAGACCGGCTCAGCTTGCCTTGGCTGTGCGCCAGAATTTCGCCATATAAAGCCGCATATTGGGCGGCAATGGCGCCGGCGCCGAACCGCTTCACATTTTCAAAACCCTGGGCCACAAGATGACTGCGGTACTCCGGGCTTTCAATCACCTTCAAAATTCCCTGCCGTATGGAGGAGCAATCGAAGGGGTCTACCAGACAGGCCGCCGAGCCGGCGATTTCCGGCATGGCGCAGACATTGCTGGTGACCACCGGCCGTCCGGTGGCGTTGGCTTCAATGATCGGCATTCCAAAGCCTTCATAGGTGGACACGAAAACGACCATGTCGCAGTCGCGATATCGCTGCAGGACTTCCTGGTCCGAGAGGTTCGATTGCTCGGTGTAGGACACGCCGTTAAGTTCCAGAACCTGGCGCTGGCGTTCCGACACGCGGCCAATAATGTCCAGCCGGCAGGGGATCCCGCGCAGCGCTTCGGCCACCCGGCAGAGGTTCTTGTTGTGCTCTCCCGTCCCGATTTGCAACAATACCGGCCGCTCCGGGTTGAAGGGCCTGGGGCAGGGC
>Ga0326728_10008377_pt1 | contig 25748 bp, 23 predicted proteins | sample MB3enrmetagenome_FD_207602 | JGI IMG/M metagenome (GOLD analysis project Ga0326728, IMG submission 207602) | Lab enriched peat soil microbial communities from McLean, Ithaca, NY, United States - MB31MN | ecosystem: Environmental > Terrestrial > Soil > Wetlands > Peat | place: USA: New York... | reverse complement strand
AACTGTTGGAGGTTTTTCAACAGGTGCGCGTTATCGGAGTACATGATGGTTTTGATGCCGAGTTCTTCGGCTCCGACAATGTATTCCGTCTTGTTATCGACGAAAATGGCTTCGTCGGGCTTGGCGGACGCCTTCGTCAGGGCCAGATGATAGAAGGCCGGATCGGGTTTCTTCAGGTGGTCCCGGCAGGACAGGACGGTGTAGTCGAAATTGGCGTAGATTTTGGTCTTCTTGTCAATGAGCCATCGGCCTTCGGTGAGATTGGTGACGACCCCGACCGAGTAATGTTTTCTCAGCGTGGCGATGATCTCCAGCAACGGTTCGTTGTTGGTTCGCGCCTTCAAGCCTTCTTCCAGCCAGATTTTGTTGAAGGTGGGGAGCGGACGACCGACGGCTTTTTCCATGTCCTTCTGGAAGTGTTTCCAGGTCGTCTGGCCCAACGTCAGGTCGGGCGCATGCTTGTCGCGATAATTCGTGACAAATTCCGGAGGGATTCGCATTCGGGAAGCGAACTTTGCGTAGAGCGCGTCGAAGTCCGTATGGACCACGACACCGCCCATATCGAACATGATGGTCTTAATCATGGTGGATACCAAATGGAGACGGCACCGAAAAATCGGGATGAAGCGGCTTATGGAAGATCGGCGTGAACGGCAAGTGTGTTGTCATCGGCGGACGGGAGTGTATCAGTGGCAAACGTGGGCGGCAAGACTCGGCGGCGAGTTTGGGCTTTCCTCGGGGTTGCAGCAGGCGTTTAATGGGATTCGCGCGCTAATTCCAGTGGACACAAATGAGCGGGAAGCGGAAGAAGAGTCTAATATTGAGTGGTGCTGGCTTGCTACTCGGGCTCTGCGCATTGTGGTTTCTCAGTGTGGACCGCATTGAATACGTTGAGGTGTGCCCTGACTGTGGATCTGGCCGCTACGCCGATGAGGTGCGTGTCTTTTCCTTTCCTGTCAGTCGTATCGTTCAGGAGCACCACACGCTTTTGGAAATGGTGGCTGCCGACTTAGGAGTGCCATGCAAACATACACGATTGGCAAGAGAGCGCCTATGGAAACAGCAAGGCTTGTGTATTTATGTTGGTGAAGTAAAGAACGGAATGTTTTTTATAGGGGCCGACAACTCCTGGTACGATGAAAAGATGTCAGCAAGAGTACGGCAAATGGCAAGGGATAATCCGGGACTTCCCGAAGAGTTTCGCAAGAGGGCTTTACTTGATCATGACCGCGAATACATCAAGGACTTTTGGAAGAGGATTGACATGATCCGACAAAAGAACGCGTCAACTTCCTAGCCACACGTTTCGCCATAGTTGTTGTTCGGGTTGTCTATAAGCGCAGTTGGGTGCCCTACAGCGACGGAAAACCCGGCCGAATCGGAAGACGGCAGGCGCTTCACAGCCCCGAAAAGGATTCGGGGTAAAAAGCGCCTCTACAACGACGGGCCGTGCTTACCTACTTCTTATTCAGCCAGGCGAGGATGTCGGGTTTTTGATTGGGCCAGGCGAGGTCGAGGGCGGTCTCGATGCGGCGGCGTTCTTTCGGGGAACGTTGCCAGGTGAGTCGGAGCTGACGGAACCAGCGGGTGGTCCAGAGGGTGGTGTCGAACTCGGCGCGGGGGGGGCGCCGGGCCGGGCCGGGCGCGCGGAGGAGTTCCTCCAGCGTGACGCCGAACACGTTGGCGATGCGGATGAGCACGTCGGCGGACGGTTCGTGGTTCTGGCTGAGCCAGCGGCTGATATTGGCCTGGCTGACGGAGAGGGCGGCGGCGGCCTGCAGTTGGTTCCAGCCGCGTTTGGCCATCAGGGTGCGGAGATTATCGGCGAAGTCGCTCATGGGTCACCTGAATCCTTGTAATATACGATTTGACATGCGATACAATCTCGCATATCATTATCCTCTGTATGAAGGCAAGTTGTAATGGCGCGCGGCGCGAAATGCAAGATTTGAGCGCGAGGGAAAGAGGAGGCCGTAACGAGCAGCCACGACGGAGCCCCGGCCTCAGAGTCGGGGTAAACGTGGCCCTCCAAACGATGCGGCAAACCGCCAGGCGGCGACTTGGGGAAGAGGTTCTGCCTCCGGATGGCTCGCGGGGGGTGGGAGGTGTGGGAAATGTTAAATCGGCAAAACAAAGCCAACTTTTTGAATTGCCAGCGCTTTCGTATCTCGTTGAGCCACAGGTGCTTTTGCGAAGAACTGCGCCGTTTTGTCTCATGGCTTTGTTTGTCCAAAATTGGCTTCGTTTGGGGGGTATGGGTGCTATAGAGTGCGCCGATTGAATGAAAAATGACGTGGTTATAACGCCCGAGATCATCGCGCGGCACGGGATCACGGCCGACGAGTTCGAGCGAATCAAGAAGATTCTCGGACGCGCGCCGAATATTACCGAGTTGGGCATCTTTTCGGTGATGTGGAGCGAGCATTGCAGCTACAAGAACTCGCGGCCCGAACTGAAGAAATTCCCGCGGGAGGCGCCGTTCATTCTGGTGAAGGCGGGGGAGGAGAACGCGGGGATTGTGGACATTGGCGACGGCTGGGCGATCGCGTTCAAGATCGAGTCGCACAATCACCCGAGCGCGGTCGAGCCGTTCCAGGGCGCGGCGACAGGCGTGGGCGGGATCATCCGCGACATCTTCACGATGGGCGCGCGACCGATTCTCAATATGAACTCGTTGCGGTTCGGGCCGATTGGACCTAATTCAAGAACCCCTCACCCTAACCCTTTGCCGCAAACGACAGCGGCGTCTCGCGGACTCGGCTCCCCCGAGGGGGAGAGGGGAATGCCTTCGGTCGCGCCCCCCATGGGAGAAGGTCAAGGTGAAGTGGAAACCGCGACTTATGCACAGAACCGTCAGTTATTTGCCGGGGTGGTGGCGGGGATTGCGCATTACGGCAATTGCATCGGGATCCCGACGGTCGGCGGGGAGGTATACTTCGACGAGTGCTACAACGGCAACCCGCTGGTCAACGCGCTCTCGCTGGGGATTTTGCGTCACGACCAGATCAAGCGGGGCAAGGCGGCGGGCGTGGGGAACCCGGTTATCTACGTCGGCAGCGCCACGGGTCGGGACGGGCTCGCCGGAGCGGCGTTTGCGTCGCGGGAACTGACCGAGGAATCGCAACGGGACCGGCCGGCGGTGCAGGTGGGCGACCCGTTCATGGAGAAGCTGTTGTTGGAAGCGTGCCTGGAGGTGATGCGGACGGACGGGCTGGTGGTCGGCATCCAGGACATGGGCGCGGCGGGGTTGACGTGTTCGACATGCGAGACGGCGAGCCGGGGCGGCACGGGCAACGAGATCGACCTCGATCTTGTCCCGAAACGCGAGACGGGGATGACGCCGTACGAGATCATGCTGAGCGAATCGCAGGAGCGCATGTTGTTGATCGCGCAGCGGGGACGCGAGAAGGAGGTCGAGGCGATTTTCAACAAATGGGACCTGCACGGCGTGACGATTGGCCGCGTGACGGGTGACGGCGTGATGCGGGTGAAGGTCGGCCACGACGTGGCGGCGGAGATACCGGCCAAACAACTGGCCGTGGACGCGCCGGTGTACTATCGCGAGGCGAAACAACCGGAATGGGAAACTCTCCACGCGAAATTTGACATGCGGAGCGTTGTTGAACCGGATGATTTGGAGGACGTGTTGGTCAAGTTGCTCGCATCGCCGAGCATCGCGTCGAAGAACTGGGTGTATCGGCAATACGACACCATGGTGCAACACGGGACGATCGTCGCGCCCGGTAGCGACGCGGCGGTGGTGCGAATCAACTTGAGCCGGCCGGACCTGGGGGCGTCGGGCAAGAATGGGGAGAAACACATCGCGTTCACGACCGATTGCAACGCGACGTATTGTTACCTCGATCCGCTGGAAGGCGGGAAGATCGCGGTCGCGGAAGCGGTGCGGAACCTGGTGTGCAGTGGCGCGCGCCCATTGGCCGTGACGGACAATTTGAATTTTGGCAACCCGTTGAAACTGGAAGTGTTCTGGCAATTTCGCAGGTGCATCGAGGGGATCTGCGAGGCGTGCAATGTGTTCCACACGCCGGTGACGGGAGGGAACGTGAGTTTTTACAATGAATCCCCCGCGGGCGCGATCGACCCGACGCCGACGATCGGGATGCTGGGATTGATTGACGATCCGAAACACATCACCACGCAATGGTTCAAGGGCGCGGGCGATGCGGTGTTGTTGATCGGGGAGATTGGCGACGAACTCGGCGGGAGCGAGTATTTGAAACGGATTCACGGGCTCAAGACGGGGCGAGCGCCGCGGATGGACCTGGCGTTCGCAAAACGGCTGTCGGATTTCACGCTGGAGATCATTCGCGGGGGCTGGGTGAAGAGCGCCCACGATTGCAGCGAAGGCGGCCTGGCCGTGGCGCTCGCCGAGTGTTGCCTGACGAACGGCGACGCGATGGTGGGCGCGAACATCGATCTGGGGGCGATCGGGAAAAGGTTGGATGCGGCGCTGTTTGGGGAAACGCAATCACGAGTGATTGTGAGTTGCGCACCCGAAAACGTCGAACGAATCGCGCAGGCCGCGTTTCCTGTGACCGTTTTGGGCGCGACGGGGGGCAATGCGTTGACAATCCATACGCGCCGCGGCGAGTTGTCGTGGGACGTGGCCGAGCTGCGGGACGTTTGGTGGAATGCCATCGGGCGTCTGATGGAAACCTGAGTGGCCACCGTGCCTTTCCGAAGCTCTTCCCCGTCGGCAATCCATGATCCGGGCCGCATCCGTAGTATTCCTGGAATGAGAGGATCAAGAATACCGTCCGGGTCGCGAAAGCGGCGTTTCGAGCGTGCGCGTCACGAGCGACCGAGGCCCATCGGTTGGCGCACCGTGCCGGTCGTATTCACTGCCGAGCCGACGTGGACGATACCGGTCACCGTCGAGAGCGGGCGGCACAAACGCCCTGATGAACATTTTGTATGCATCTCAATGAGTCATTCGTTTCCTGCGACGTCTGGGGAACTTTTTCACTAGCAAGGCTCTGGCGCGATTGCTACAGTCCGCCCATGCCCGATGGTCAGGATCGCGTGAATACGTCATCGACAGGGGGGGCGGACGACCGCGCGTTGTTGCGCGCCGTGTCCGCCGGCGACAAGGAGGCGCTCCGGCAATTGTACGCGCGCCATAGCGCCGTGCTGTTTGCTTTGGCGTTGAGGGTTCTCTCCGACCGCGCCGAGGCGGAGGACGTGCTGCAAGAAGCCTTCGTCCAGATTTGGAGAACGGCGGGCTCGTTCGACGAAGGGCGGGGCAAACCGCTGGGGTGGTTGATCATGCTGACCCGCAGTCGGGCCATCGACCGGCTCCGGTCGCGCAAGACGCGCGCCCGTGTTACCGAATCCGTGGCGAAGGACACTTCGCAAACCGCGGAAGCGACGACGCCGGCTGATGAGGCGCTGGCGTCCGAAGCGCAACGGACGGTTCGCCATGCACTGAAATCGTTGCCGTCCGAGCAGCGCGTGCCCATTGAGATGGCGTATTTCGGTGGATTGACCCAATTTGAAATTGCCCAACAACTCAGCCAGCCGCTGGGCACGGTGAAGACGCGGATGCGGAACGGCATGATGCGGCTACGCGAGCAACTGGGAGGCGCGGCCGGCAAAGGGGAGCACAGCTCATGACGCACGAGGCATTTCGCGAGATGCTCCCGCTCTATGTCGTCGGCGCGCTCGACGGCGACGAGTTGCACAATTTTGAGCGGTACCTCGCCGAGAACCGCGAACGATGCCTCGCGGAGTTGGCCCAGTATCAGGCGGTCGCCGATCAGATTGCCCTGGCGGCGCCATCGGCAAAACCGTCGCCGGACTCGTACGATCGAATTGCGGCCGCGATTGACGAGGGCCGGCGGCCCCAGCCGGCCGCCGCAGCCGCGCCGGTGGTTGTTCCCGCCCAGCGCGCGAAACAACCTGGCGTAAATCTTGGCGCACTCATCGTCCGGCTCGTCCCGTGGGCCGCGGCGGCGGCGCTTGCCGTTGTGTTGATGAACATGAACGTTCAACTTGAAACCGTGACGCACCAGCTTCAGGCAACGACGGACGCCTACAATAATCTGCTCGCCAAAGACAAGCAGCAACAAGGCGGTCTGGCCGATCTCAGCCGCCGCCTCGAAGTCCAGAGCAAGGAGTTTGGCGGGAAGATCGACCAGCTTCACACGAAGAACATCGAGCAGCAGCATGACCTGGATGCGTTGCGCGCCGCCAACAAACAACTGGCGGATGAAAAGGATGGCTTGCTGCGGGCGGCGGATCGGATGCGCGAGCAACTCGAGCAGGAGAACCTGCAAACTGCGGCGCTCCAGAAAAAGATGGACGAGCAAACTTCGTCGCTCGATCTTTTCATGGATCCCTCCACTCGCGTGGCGCCGCTCGTCGACCCCAAAGGCGAGAGCAAGGCCGTCGCCAAGGTGTATTGGAATGGGGGCAGGAAAACGGGGTTTATGGTCGTTTCGAATTGTTCTCCCGTCCAACAGAGCCAGGGGAAATGTTTGGAACTCTGGGCGATCTGCGGGAGCGAACCACCCGTCGCGGCAGGCATCGGCTGGACTGACGATTCGGGCCACGGCGCATTCCAAGTCAAGCTGGCGAAGGACACGGCTTGCATTGACAAATTTGCGGTGACCGTTGAGCGCGCGGGCGGCGCACCATCCCCCGAGGGCTCGGTTGTTCTTATCGGGCAATAGTCGAACTGCCAGATGAGCGGTACGCGTTTCCTTACTTATCACGGCCTCCATTGTCGCCCAGAATTGCCGACGCAAGCGTCTAAGCGCAAGCTTCTTACACAAACGGTGGCCGATCATATCGTAAAGAGACTGAGCCTATTCCCCTTCTTCGATCACTCTTGGCTCCTTGGCACAAACCCTGCACTATTTCGAGGGGTGGTGCATCAAGCACCGGGAAATCGCGCAGTAAGAGTGAGAGGAAAAGCATATGGGAATTTTTGGCGCCGCTGTTGCGTTGTTCGGGAAGGATGGCTCGCGGGCAACTGCGCAAGAGCCGCGGGCGAGACACCCCGCAGACACCGCCGAACCGAAAGCCACCATTCTGATCATTGATGACGACCCGAGTTTCCTGGACACCATGCGCTCGGTGCTTACGGGCGAGGGGTACAATGTGCTCGCCTCCAGCAATGGTCCGAAGGGGCTCGACATGGTGCGTTACGCGGGGGCTGACATCGGCGCCGTGCTGCTCGATTTCAACATGCCGCGTTTCAATGGCGCGGAGACGCTCCAATTCCTGCGCAAACTGAGTCCGAACGCAAAAGTGCTGGCGGTCTCCGGCGTGAGTTCCAACGAATTGCCCTCCGATTTCCGCGAAGGTGTCCAGCGGTTCATTCCCAAGCCGTTTAGCAACGCCGACCTGTTGAAGACGTTGAAAGAAATTCTGGACAGCAATCCGGCCGCGGATGCTTCTGCGACCGCCTCGGCCTAGACGGCCGGTCCGGTCCGCAAGAGCTGTCATTCCGTCAACCAAGATAATCCTCCCCACCGGGGCGTTGCGCCTTGCTATTTGCCGTCCGTTGGTCTAATGGATTCCGTCGGAGGCGGTACGTTCGACGATCCGAGCATCGTCGACGCGAGTTGACCGAGCAATGAACCCGGAACACAGCACGCGGCCACGGCATTATTGTGGCTTGTTTGGGATTTACGGGCACCCGAATGCCGCGGAGTTGACATATTACGGACTCTACGCGTTGCAGCATCGCGGCCAGGAAAGCGCGGGCATCTCGGCCTCGGATGGCGTCGACCTCCGCACCTTCAAGGGCATGGGCCTCGTCGGCCAGGTCTTCGACAAAAACATCCTGCGCTCGTTGCCCGGCCAACTGGCCATCGGACACGTCCGCTATTCGACCACCGGCAGTTCCAACCTCGAGAACGCCCAGCCGCTCGTCGTGGATTGTGCCTGCGGCCAGATCGCCATCGGCCACAACGGCAACCTCACCAATGCCGCGCGTCTCCGCGCCGAGCTCGAGGAGCAAGGCTCCATCTTCCAGACGACCGTCGACAGCGAAATCATCCTGCACCTGCTCGCCCGCCCCACCGGCGAAGACCGCGCCCACTCGCTCGAAGCCGTCATGCGCAGGATTCAGGGCGCGTACTCCCTCGTCATCATGGGCGAGGACGAACTCATCGGCGTACGCGATCCTTTCGGCTTTCGTCCCCTCGTGCTCGGCCGGTTGCCGACTCCGAACGATGACGGCAGCGAAGGTGGCGCGGCCTGGGTGCTCGCCAGCGAAACCTGCGCGCTCGACCTGATTCACGCCGAGTACGTTCGCGACATCCTGCCCGGCGAAATCATCGTCATCAACAAGAACGGCCTGCGCTCCGTCAATCCCTGGGCCGACACCCAGCAGCCGCACGCCTTCTGCATTTTCGAGTTCGTGTATTTCGCGCGCCCCGACAGCGACATCTACAACAAAAACGTCGCGCAGGTCCGCATCAACCTTGGCCGCCAGCTCGCCCGCGAGCATCCCGTCCAGGCCGATCTCGTGATTCCCGTGCCCGACAGCGGCAATTGGGCCGCGATGGGGTACGCCGAGGAAAGCGGGGTCGCCTTCGGCAACGCCTTCGTCCGCAATCATTACGTCGGTCGCACGTTCCTCCAGCCCAGCCAACTCATCCGCGATTTCGGCGTCCGCGTGAAACTCAATCTCATCGAGGAAATGGTCGCCGGCAAACGCGTCGTCGTGGTGGACGACTCGATCGTCCGCGGCACGACCGCCCGCGCGCGTGTGTGCACCCTGCGCGAGGCGGGCGCGAAAGAGGTCCACATGCGCGTCAGTTGCCCGCCGCATAAATGGCCCTGCGCCTACGGTATCGATTTCCCGACCCGCAAAGAATTGATGGCCGCCAACAACTCGTTGGAACAGATCCGCGATTTCCTCGGCGCCGATTCCCTCGGCTACCTCACGCTCGACGGGATGATCGCCGCCACCGGCCTCCGCGCGAACGAATTCTGCACCGCCTGTTACACGGGCAATTATCCGTCCCCCGTCGAATCCGAGATGGACAAGTTCGTCATGGAACAACGCCGCACCCGCCTCCACCGCCCCGTCTCCGACCTCGTCCACGACGACACCCAGCGCCGATTGCTGTGAGGTTCTGTCGGATCTGGCGCCTCGTCGCGGTGCAGCGTCGCCTGTCCCAAGCGATACGCCGCGTCAGTGGTTTGTGGCGTCGGTCGAACCGCCCCGACATCCTTTGTCGGGGTTGGAATCCCATCAGATTGTAAACCCGTGGACAGGAACTGCTACCAAGGAGGTGGGGGGTGAAGAGCCCCCAGATAAGCAACAACTCCTGTCCCCGCACTATTGGAGAGTGAGACTATGCGGTACCGTCATCCGCCGGCAATGGGGTGTTTACCCCATGTGCGCCGTATCGATAGCCATTGTAGCCACGGCACTCTGTCGCCGTGCGCCTCTTCTGCCCTTCACCACCCCTCCCCCGCGCTTGACTTCCGCACCGTACCGTCTATGCTGCGCCCAGACGAACAGGAGAACGCGCCTATGATACCTGCATTGTTCGGTTTGCTCTTCGCCGGTTTCTGGTTGGCCTTGGTGGTCCTCGTCGTCGCGGGAATGTGGAAAGCGTTCGTCAAAGCGGGACAACCCGGCTGGGCCGTCCTGATTCCCATCTACAACATGTACGTCCTCCTCAAGGCGGCGGGCAAACCCGGCTGGTGGCTGCTCCTCATGCTCATACCCATCGTCGGCGTCGTCTTCGCCATTATCGCCGTCGTGGCCTTCGCCGGACGCTTCGGTAAAGGCGGCGGATTTGCCGTCGGCCTGATCTTCCTCCCGTTCATCTTCTATCCCATCCTCGGCTTCGGCGACGCCCAATACTCGCCCCCCATCCCCGTCGCCCCCGCCACCGCCTGACCGCTTGCTTTATTGTAGGGCAACCGGCCCGGTTGCCGCCGCTCCGTCGTGGCCGCTTCCCGCCCTCTCCTCAAACCACCGTGCTACTTCTAGTCTGTAGATAAACAGTCATCGTTCGGGCATAAGCGTTCCCATGACAAACGTGATCGTTGAGGTTCATGGTGGAGTCGTGCAGAGCGTCGCGGCGAACAGGCGTGATGTTCGGGTCGTTGTTATCGACTGGGACGACATCGAATGCACGCCCGGCGACAAATACGCGCCGATGTTGCAGCCCACGGGCAACGTCAAATCACTGACTCCTGAGACCCGCCGATTTTACAGGCAAGCCGTCGGTTGATGACTTCGCGGCGAAGACTAACGCACCGCCCCACCGCCTCTTCCCGAATTGTAGGGCAACCGGCCCGGTTGCCCCTTCCGTCGGCATTCGGAGGGCCGCGCTTCCGCGCGGCCCCTCCGCCCCGTCCGCCGACCGCGGCATCATCAATCTGAAATGGATCTTGATCCTTTTGCCAGAATAGGGATCGATCCACCCAGATGGCAGACAAGCGGCGCTGGAGTCGTGTGGGTGCAAAAGCCGCGTACAACGTGCGGCAGGATCAGAGATCCGATCCAAAACCAAAATCCCCAATCGCCCGCAAACTTGCTCGCCTGACACCGCCGAAGGACACGGCCGGTCGGAAATTAATCGTTGCCCTTCCCTCGGACAGAGCCGCGTTTTTTTGGGTGTGCTTTCGGTCGCATGGCCTTACCATGCCGCGCGTCCCTTATGAAACAGCACGAGGCAGTTAGCGAAGTGATGCGCGCCAACGGCGGCTATGCCACGCTCGGCAAACTCTACCAAGAGGCACTGAAGATTCCGGGGGTCGAATGGAAGACGAAAACACCCTTCAAGTCGATCAACCGCATCGTCCAAGACGCACGATTTTTCTTTAGAATTCGCCCGGGCTTGTGGGCGCTACTTGAAGCGAAGGATAAGCTACCAGCAGACCTCAAGTCGAAGCCGAAACCTGAAAGTGACCACACTTACTATCAAGGCTTACTTGTGGAACTCGGCAACCTCAGGAAACAGCAGACATTCGTGCCGAAGCAAGACCGGGGGAAATCATTTCTTGGGAAACCCCTCGGTGATATGGTTACGGTGGATGAAATTTACCCGTTCACATACGAAGACGTAGTTCGGCGTGCTGCTACGGTAGATGTCATCTGGTTCAACGAGCGCAGGATGCCAACGGAGTTCATCGAAGTTGAGAACACCACAGACATGCATGGCGCATTCTTGAAATTTGTGACCTTGGACGCCTTCTACTCCACGTTCAGGGTTGTATCACCGGCAGCACGCAAGCGAGAATTCACGTCAAAGCTCTCCCACCCATCCTTCTCCACGGTCGCCGGCAGAACCAGATTCACAAGCTACGACTTGGTTTCGCAAATGCACTCGAAGGAAAGCGAGATCGCGGCACTTCAACAGGCGTGGGCAGCTTCCTGACGAAGCCTTCTTAGATCATCTTGATGACCGGCGAGCCCGCGGGCATCTACGAACATAAAAGGCCGTACGATCGTGCACCTGAAGAAAGGCTGCGCTTGTGTCCCGCCTAAAACCAAAGCGACGCAGCCACGCGACAAATCGCTTTCGGTTGGGGTCCTCACTGAAGCCGACAGGGCCGCCATTCAATTCAAATCGGTATTCGTCGGCCAGATGACACAACGCAGCCAGCGCCTTGGTGGCTATTCCCTTTCCTCGCAGAGCTTCCGGCACCTCGATCTCATCGATATGCACACCGTTTTCGACCTCGCCATCCGTGTTCGGGCAAAGTCGGAGAATTGCCCCTTGTTTCGTTTCTATATCGAAAGCGCCTGACACAGCATTAAACTTCACGCTGCCGAGGCGTGCGAAGACAAATTCTGGCTTTTGAAGTTCTTTTGTCATTTCAGCGATCCGATCCATAATCAGGTCGCTCTTGGCAAGCCCTTTTTTGGCCCTAGGAATCAGCCAACCGTGCCGTTTTCTGGCGTGGTCGAAAGATTGAAGCGCGACAAACTCCGGTGAGCCAGTTGTCGTGGGCGACACGCCCCGACAGAGCGGGGCGGCTACACCGCTCATCGACCCCCCCGCCCTTGCATTTTCCCGTCAATTCCGACACATTGCATCGCGTGACTTCACGGAAGACAATCGAGGACGCCTATGCCAGCGCGGGCGTGAACATCCATCTCGCCGACACACTCAAGGCCGGCCTGAAACAGAAAGTCCGCAAGACGCGACGGCCGGAAGTCCTCGGCACAATCGGCGGGTTCGGCGGGTTGTTCGCCCTCGACACGAAAAAGTACAAGCAGCCGGTACTGGTCAGCAGCATGGACGGTGTGGGCACGAAACTGAAAATCGCCGTGGCCCTCAATAAGCACGACACGGTCGGCCAGGACCTCGTGAACCATTGCGTGAACGACATCGCCGTGCTCGGCGCGGAACCCTTGTTCTTCCTCGATTACATCGGCATGGGCAAACTCGAGCCCCGCGTCTTCGAGCAACTCATCAAAGGTCTCGCCAAAGCCTGCGCGGAAGCGGGTTGCGCCCTCATCGGCGGCGAGACCGCCCAGTTGCCCGGCCTCTACGCCGCCGGCGATTACGATCTGGTCAGCACCATCGTCGGCGTGGTCGAACGCGACCAGATCATCGACGGCTCGCGCATCCGTCCCGGCGACGCCATCATCGGTCTGGCGAGCACGGGCCTGCACACCAACGGTTATTCTCTGGCCCGCCAGATCCTGTTCGCCCAGATGCGCGTGCGGCTGGATGACCACGATGGCACGCTCGGGTGCACCGTCGGGGAGGAACTTCTCAAGGTGCACCGCAACTACTGGCCGGTCATTAAAGAGATTCGAGATTGCCTGCACGGCGCGGCCCACATCACCGGCGGCGGGTTTTACGACAATATCCCGCGCGTGTTGCCACGAAATTGCATTGCCTTCATCCGCAGCGGTTCCTGGGATGTCCTGCCGATCTTCAACCTGTTGCAGGAAGGCGGCGGCGTGACCGACGAGGAAATGCATCGCGTGTTCAACATGGGCATCGGCATGGTGCTGATCGTCGATCCCAAATCCGTTCCCGCCATCCAGAAAACCGCTTCCCGCGCCGGTGTGAAATCCTTCGTCATCGGCGACATCCGCAAGGGTAAACCCGCCGTCATCATCGAATAGGCGGGCGCTGCCCGATCCTGCATTGCGGCCTTGAACCCACCCCCAGCCCCCTCCAGAGAAGGGGAGACCCGATTGCTGATTCCCCTCTTGGGAGGGGTCAGGGGTGGGTCCGGTTCGAGGTTCATGGAGGGGTTGCCGCTGGTTTCCATGTTCCCAGTCACTTGCCGTTTCCCATCTCATCGCTGTCGTAGTAAGCTGCCTCACAACTGTGAAGCGCCGCGCCAAATCTCTGCTGTGGCTTCTGCTGGTCGGCGTGTGCCTGTTTCTCGTCTGCAAATTCGTCGTCGCGCCCTATGTCGTCATCGGCGACAGCATGTCGCCCACATTGAAATCGTGGGATTTCTGCCTGATGCGACGGGTGCGACACTACGAACCGCGTCGGGGCGATATCGTGGTATTCCGAACAGCGGATGATCCGCCGCTCTATTTTGTCAAACGCGTGATTGCCCTACCCGGCGAAACCATCTCAATCGACCACGGCGTCCTCATGATCAATAACAAGCCGCGCCCCGAGCCGTACACCAAACCTAATCCCGACTGGCAAATGGAATCGACTCCCGTCCCCGCAGGAAAAGTGTTCGTCTGTGGTGACAACCGCGACCTCGACCGCGAAGACTACGTTCAAGGGCTCGTGGCCACGCGGCTCGTGCAAGCGCACATGATCGGTCATTGGAGGTGGAAACGATGAAATGGATTCTGCGAGCCGCCGTCGCCGCATTTGTCGCCTTCGCGCTCTGGCGGGCGTACGAATGGATCTTCGTGACCGACGAAATGCGCGTCCAACGCCAGATCTCCATCATGACCAGCGCCGTCGAGAAGGGCGACCTGGTGCGGTTGTCCAATGCGCTGGCCAGCGATTACACCGACGATTGGGGCCTGGACAAGTCCACGTTGCTTGGGGCGGTGCATTCTTACCGGACACAGTATGACCCGATTTTCATCCATATCAGCGACCTGACCGTGACCGTCGACCCCGACCACCAGAAGGCGCAAGCCGTGTTCATTGCCAAGATTATCGCCAAAGCCCGGGGCAGCGTGTCCGACAGCGAGGCCCGGGAAGACCGATTTCGCCTCTATTTCCGCAAAAATGACTCCGCTTGGGAGCTGATTCGGGCCGAATCCCCTCAGTTGAAATTCGATTGAAGCTCGGGCGTCCATCCGCTACCCTTGGTAGGCTATGGCCAAGATTCAACGGGCCCTGATTAGCGTTTCGGACAAGACGGGGCTGGTCGATTTCGCAAAAGAATTGCACGCACTGGGGATCGAGATTGTCTCCACGGGCGGCACCGCGCGTTCCCTAAGGGATGCCGGCATTCCTGTTGTCGAAATCAGCCAGTTCACCGGCTTCCCCGAGATGCTTGATGGACGCGTCAAGACGCTGCACCCGAAAGTGCACGGCGGATTGCTGTATCTCCGCGGAAACCCGGACCACGAGGCGCAGACCGCGAAGCACGGCATCCAACCCATCGATCTGGTCGTTGTGAACCTGTATCCGTTTGAGAAGACCATCGCCAAGCCGGACGTTTCCCTCCACGACGCCATCGAGAATATCGATATCGGCGGCCCGAGCATGTTGCGCAGCGCCGCGAAAAACCACGCCAGCGTCACCGTGGTCGTTGACCCGGCCGATTACGGCGCGGTCCTCCACGACATTCAGGAACATGGCGGCAACACCTGCGAAATGTTCCGTTGGAAACTCGCGGTGAAGGTGTTCGAAACCACCTCGCGGTATGACGGCGCCATCGCGCAGCATCTCCACGCCGAACGCATGAAGGCCAAGGGCGAGGCCGCGGCGCCGCTGCCAGAAACGTTGGCCATCTCACTGAAGAAAGCGCAGGACCTGCGTTATGGCGAAAATCCGCATCAGCAGGCAGCGTTGTACGGCGATTTCTTCGAGCACTTTCAACAGCTCCACGGCAAGGAGCTTTCTTACAACAACATTCTCGACCTGACCGCCGCCGCCGAGTTGGTGGCCGAATTCGAGGAACCCACCGTGGCGATCATCAAGCACACGAACCCCTGCGGTGTGGGAAGCGCCGCGACACTGCTCGATGCCTGGCATTTGGCATACGAAACCGACAAACAAGCCCCATTCGGTGGAATCATCGCCGTCAACCGCCCGTTGGGCGCGGCGCTCGCTCAGGCGGTTGCGGAGATTTTCAGCGAAGTCATCGTTGCTCCGGGATTTGAAGCGGGGGCGCTCGCCATTTTGCAAAAGAAGAAGAATCTGCGGCTCATCAAGACGTTACAACCTGCGACCCGCGGGCTGACGTTGCGTTCGGTCACCGGCGGATTGTTGGCGCAGGAGTGCGATACACGGCTGGTGTCGGCGGCGGAGATGAAAACCGTTACCAAACGACATCCGACGCAGGAGGAGCGTCACGCGATCCTGTTTGCCTGGCGCGTGGTCAAGCACGTGAAATCCAACGCCATCGTGTTTGCGCGGGCCGACGGCCGAAGCAGTCGAACGCTCGGCATCGGAGCGGGTCAAATGAGCCGCGTGGATTCGTCAAAAATAGCCGTCTGGAAGGCCAACGAGGCCGGGCTTGACCTCCGGGAGAGCGCCGTGGCCAGCGATGCCTTTTTCCCATTTGCCGATGGCGTCATCGCGGCAGCCGACGCCGGCGCGACGGCGGTGATTCAGCCGGGCGGCAGCGTGCGCGACGCCGAAGTGATTGCCGCGGCCGATGAACGCGACGTGGCGATGGTGTTCACGGGCATTCGACATTTCCGGCATTAGAGCAACAGGAGAAACGATATGAACGACGCGCCGACGCGAGCAAGAATTTTGGTTGTCGATGACGAATCGGCGATTCGGGAATACGAGACGGCCCTGTTGAGCGAACTGGGTCACGAAGTGTTGGTGGCGGCCGACGGGGCCGAAGCATTGGAGCTGGCGCGCACGAAGCAACCCCATCTTGTCCTGCTGGACATCATGATGCCGGAGCTTTCCGGCATCGAGGTGTGCCGCCAGTTGCGCGCGGACCCGCGCACGCGCGACATCCGCGTGATCGTGGTGTCAGCGGTGGACGCCAAGCGGGCGTTGGAGGAAAGCATCATCGCCGGCGCGGATGATTTTCTCGCGAAGCCGATCCATGCGCTGGAGCTGATGGTGCGGGTGCGTTCGATTTTGCGGGTGCGCAACATACCGGACGAAGAAGAACGACTCGAAGCGTACGTGAAAAACCTGCAAGCGATGCGCTGCCTGGAGCAGGTAGAGAACTAGGATGCCACGGTGACAAACCCGTTCCATCACCAAAAACGTCTTGGGATGAATTGCGCGGGCGGTGACAAATGACGCGTTCGGCGACGATTAGCCTGTGGCAAGACGTCAGCAGCGTGACCGACAATGCAACAGAACGAACCATGTGGCATCGGATGCTCCACCGGTGTGGGGACGGTTTGTTTTTGTATGCGCGGCAGTTGTGCCGCAACGACGCCGATGCCGCCGACGTCGTGCAGGAAGCGTTCCTCCGTGTTTGGCGCAAACACGCCAACAATGGCGTTACCGAACCGGATTTGCCGGCCCTTTGCTATGCCGCCGTGCGTTATACGGTGCTCGACCGCCAGCGACAGGCGGCCCGTCGACATCGGCGCGAGGTCATCGCTGGGGAATCCTGGTACGACCAACCGCCGTTGTTTGAATCGTCCCTGGAGCAGGCTGAGGAACGTGCCCGGTTGGAGTCGGCCATCCACCGGTTGCCCGTCGAGCAACGGGAAGTCCTCACGTTGAAGATCTGGGGTGAATTGACGTTTCAGCAAATCGCCGCCGTGACAGACGAGTCGCCAAATACGATCGCCTCCCGCTATCGGTTGGCACTCGCCGCGCTACGACAACTCCTTGCGAAAGAAGGTACACCGTGAAAACACAATTCGATGCGTTGGAGAATCAACTTAACTCTTTCCGTCCATCGCCGCTGCCGACTTCGACCCGGCGACGCATTCAGCACGAGATGGAGCGGCCGGTAACGGGATCCAGGTCGGTGTCTTGGTTGTTCGGTCACCACGCCGGTCTGCAGATCGCCATGGCTGGGGCCTTGTCCCTCGCTCTGGTGATAGGATGGAACTGGTTTCCCCGGTCGTCACCGGCGCCGTCTCGCGGAGACACGGTGGCGCTGGCTGGTAGTACCACGCTCTTGCCTTCCTGGGCTTCGTGGGGCACCAAGCTCGCGGCGGCTTGCCCAATGATGGGGGAGAACACCGTGGCCGTGCTGCGCTCGCCATCCATACTGACGAACATTCAAATCCGACGCTAACACTTCACTTGAGACACTGACGAGCAACCATTATGGGCAAGAAAAACCGTAAGCCGACAAATCCAATACCCCCCAGGCCCGCTCCGGTCGTGGTTGCGCCGCAACCAGCCGCCCCGACGGAACTGCCCCAAAGCCTGCGCCATTTCTTCACGCCGGAAGATTGGATCGCGGCCGCGATCACGTTCCTGATCGCGGGATTCGCGTTCCTTCACTTCATGTCCCCCGAGGTCACACTCGAGGACTCGGGTGAGCTGGTGACGGGTGCGTTTAATTTCGGCGTGCCGCATCCGCCGGGGTATCCCCTGTGGGCGTTTCTCGGGTGGGTGTGGCGGCATTTTGTGCCGTTCGGGAACCCCGCCTATCGGATTTGCCTGATGTCGGTGCTGACGGGCGCGTTGGTGGTCGGTGTGTTGACGTTACTGATGACGCGCTCGATCGAGATGCTGCTTCGCTCCGTGACCTGGGCGCGGGAAATCGAAGACTCGATGAAGCACTGGATGGCGATCACGATCGGGGCGACCGTGGCCTTGCTGTTTGGGTTCAACCGCGGGGTGTGGCTCTGGGCGTGCGTGCCCGAAATGCGCGTGCTGAATGTGTTCATGTTTATCATCACGGCGTGCACGTTCTTTGCGTGGATGATGCGGCCCCAGCGGCATGGGTTTCTCTACGCGACGATTTTGTTGTATTCGCTGGGCATCTCGAATCATCAGACGATTCTGGTGATGGCGGGGCCGTTCATGGTCGGGGCGCTGGCGGTCGGCGTATTGTCGGTGTGGGAGCGGCGGCCCGTGCAAATGGCCGTGGTGATGCCGGCGTTGTCGACATTTTGGGAATTGTGTGTGGCGGGGCTGTTCAGCGCCGGTGCCGGGTTCCTGTTGTGGGCCTGGTTGGAAACGAATCCGGGACACTCCTTGCTCGACCATGCGTACACGTGGCGGACGATCGGCTTGGTGGCCGCGGGTGTGGCGATGCTTTTCTTTTTTGGGCAACGCGGCTGGCTCAATTCGCGGCGGGCGTTGATTTGCACGGCGATGTTTCTGGCGGGCGCGGCGTTTTACTTCTATATGCCGGTGGCATCATCGACCAACCCCCCGATGAATTGGGGCTACGCCTATACGAAACAGGGGTTCCTGCACCACATCACACGCGGCCAGTACGAAAAACTCAACCTGTCCTGGCCGTGGACCGTGGACTTCTGGGTCCAAACGCGCCTGTTTGCGCGCGCGTTGTTGCAGCAGTTCAGCCCGCCGCTGGGGTCCGACAATGACTACCTGCTCGGCTGGCCAATTGTGGTGTTCGCGTTTGCCACCTTGTACATCCTCATCCGATGCTGGAAGGATTTAAACCAGCGCGCCCGCGCCTGGCTGATCTTTGTTTGGGCCGCGTTCCTGACGACCTCCTTTGGGTTGCTCACGATCATCAACCCCGGCCTCGACAAACAGAACCAGGAAATCAACATCAAGTTCTTCGCGCCGGCCCACGGGTTCTTCGCGATGATGATCGGGTACGGTATGGCGCTGACCGTGGCGTGGGTGCTGTCTCGGTGGCGGCAATTTCCGCGCATCGTCATGCGGGCACTGTGCGTCGCGCTCTTGGCCCTGCCGTTGATCCCGCTGTACCGCAACTTGAAGATTTGCAACCAGGCCGACAAGGATTTTGGGTACCAGTTCGGCTACCGCATGTTTGTGCCCGGTGGCGGTTATCCGGACATGGACCGGGACGCGGTGCTCTATGGTGGCACCGACCCGGGCCGGTTCGTGCCCACCTACATGATCTTCTGCGAAAGCCGGGTCAGTCCCAAAGATCGGTACAGCGACCCGCACTTCGACCCGCAGGGCGGCCCGAACTTCGACCGGCGCGACGTGTATATCATCACGCAAAATGCGTTGGCCGACAGTACGTACATGTCGTATATCCGCGATCACTACGACTACTCCCGGCCCGATCCCAATAACCCGCAGACACTGGAACGCCGGTTGCCCTGGCAGCGCGCCCTGTTCCGTTGGGGCTGGCATCATCTGCACCGCGACTCGATGTATCCCAAGGAGCCGATTTGGATTCCCAGCGAGCTGGACACGCAACGCGCGTTTCAGGAGTACATCAACGACGTCCAGGCTCGTCAGGCGAGAGGGGAACACCTCAGCGCCGACGAAAATGTCACCGTTGAGGGCGGTGCCGTCCAGGTCCGCGGCGTACAGGGGGTGATGAACATTAATGGCATCCTCACCAAATGGATTTTCGACCACGCCAAGGACAAGCACGCGTTCTACGTGGAGGAAAGCTACGTCATCCCGTGGATGTACCCCTACCTCACGCCGTTCGGCATCATCATGAAGATCAATCGCGACGAGGTGCCCGGGCCGGACAAAAACCCGCAACTCTGGGCCGACATCGTGAAGCGCGACACGGCGTATTGGGACAAACTGGTTCAAGATTTCAAGGCGCGCCCCCAGTTCCACGGCGACCCCGATGCGCAAAAGACGTTTTCCAAACTGCGGTCCGCGATCGGCGGCATCTACGCCAATCGCCACATGGCGACCGAAGCCATTTACGCGTTCAAGCAATCCCTCGACCTCTGCCCCGAAAGTCCCGAGGGTAATTTCCGTCTCGCGCAACTCTACATGGAACTGGGCCGTCCCGACGACGCACTGGCCACCCTGGAGTCCTTACAAAAGCTCGATCCGCTCAATTCAAAAATCACCTCGGCCGTCGAGCAGATCCGGGGCCTCAAACAGTCGCGAATGGAGGTTCCCCAACTGGAAGCCGCCTATTCGAACAACCCGCACGATTTCAATCTGATGGTGCAATTGGGCCAGGCGTACCAGAAGGCCGGCCAGGGCGACCGACTTGGGTCCCTGCTGCAACGTTATCTGACACAGGATGGCATCAGCCCGGACCAGATGCTGCAGGCCGCGCAGGCCTACATGAATCTCGGTCAACCCGATGCCGCCATCGCCGCGCTGCAACTCATGACGCAGCGATTCCCGCAGGATCCGCGCTCCTTCTATTCGATCGCCATGGTCCGTTCGATGCAACGCAACACGGGCGAAGCGCTGGCCATGCTGGAGCGGGCGATTCAGTTGATGCCGGATCTACGAGGGAAGGCCGCCACCGACCCGGCGTTCACGCCGTTGCACGGGAACCCGCAATTCCAGCAGATCACCACTTCCACTTCGCAGTGAGCCGTCATGGCCCGGGAGTCTCATGCCGCCAAACAGGCTCGCGTCAGGAAGATCATCGCCGCTCTGAAGCGGACCCACCCGGACGCGAAGCTCGCGCTGGATTTCACCAATCCACTCGAACTCCTCGTCGCGCTGATTCTCGCGGCCCAGGCGCGCGATGATCTGGTCAATCTCGTGACGCCGGACCTGTTCCGAAAATATCGCACCGCCGCCGACTACGCCGGCGAAACCGAGGCCGCGCTGCAACAGCAGGTCAGCCGCATCAATTTCTTCCGTCAAAAGACGCGCTCGATCCAAAAGGCTTGCGCGATGCTGGTGAAAGACTTTGGCGGCAACGTGCCCGACAACATCGACGACCTGCTGAAGCTGCCCGGCGTCGGCCGCAAGACCGCCAATGCCATCCTCGCCAATGCGTTTGGCCAGCCGGCCATCATGGTCGATACGCACACCTGGCGCCTGTCGCAGCGGCTGGGGCTCACAGTCGGGGACGATCCCGACAAGATCGAGGCCGACCTCGTGCAAATCGTCCCGCGCAAGGACTGGACGAAGTTCTGTCACCTGCTGCAGTTCCACGGGCGGCGCGTGTGCACGGCAAGAAACCCAAAATGTCCGAACTGTTCGATCAACAGGCTCTGCCCGTGGCCGGAGAAGACGAAGGCCTCATAAAACGGATTTGTGGATGCCGCCAAAAAGTTCCGCAGCGACAAAGATGAAACCCAGGACCATTGAGGTCGTGAACAACATCCTCGCCATCGCGTGGGATGACGGACACGAGAGCTATTTCGAACTCGAAACCCTGCGCCGCGCCTGCCCGTGCGCGATATGCAAGGGCGAAACCAATGTGATGGTCGAGTACAAGCCGCCGCCCCAAATCCTCACGCCGTCCAGCTTCGAACTGCGCGCCTGGCAATACGTCGGCGGCTACGCCATCCAGCCCCAATGGGCCGACGGCCATGCCTCGGGGATTTATTCGTTCCAGTATCTGCGGGGATTGGAAACCGGGTCGTAAGCGGTTGACAAATCCCACAACCTCGGCCGCTCACTTCATCGCGGTATACACACGATGCACGTCATCGTGTTCGTCGATGGCGGTGAGAAACGCCTCGATCTCCGCGCGCTGCGCGGCGGGCACATCAACGCCGTTCTTGGCTACGTAACTCATCTCGGCCGTGGTCACTGTCCACCCGGCCTTTTTGAGCGCCTGGCTCACGCCGTTCACATCGGCCCGGTCACAATAGAACCGCGCCCCCGCGTGGCCCGCCGGCACATCGTCGCTCACCAGCGGCTCGACGTTCTGCGCGCCCGCCTCGATCGCCACCGCCTCCAGGTCCTGCCCCGCGGTCGGATGATGCGCCTCCACCAACCCGACGTGCTCGAACATCCACGCCACGCTGCCGGGCGCCCCGAATTGCCCCGCCTTGAATAGCGCGCGAATCTCCGGCGCCGTGCGGTTCCGATTGTCCGTCAGGCATTCGACAATGATCGCCACCTTCCCGGGCGCAAACCCTTCATACGTGACGAGCTCATAGTTGACGGCCTCGCCCGTTTGCCCGGCGCCCTTCTTGACCGCGCGCTCGATCGTGTCGCGCGGGACCGAGTGCTTCCGCGCCGTTTCCAACGCCACATGCAACCGCGCATTCAGGTCGGGATCGTGACCACCCAACTTGACCGCCACAGCGATTTCTTTCGCAAGCTTCCCGAACAACTGGCCGCGCTTCAACGCGCTGATCTCGCGGCCTTTTTGTTTCCATTGGGCTCCCATGACATCGCAGTCTTAGCGCTTCCCCAACCCGCACACAAGCGGGAATCCGTCCCCCGCCGATTTCTCTGGAATCGGCCCCGCGCCGCCACTATACAAGCGCTCATGAAACGGATTCTCGCCGTCCTCGCCGGCTTCATCGGGCCTGTCCTCCTCGGCGTTCCCGCCAGCGCGCAAACCAACGACGACGACGCGGTTCCGCCGGGCGTCTATCACCTCAAGATCCTGCCGTTCGACGAACTCAGCGAAAAATCCGTCTCCCGCCAGGGCGACGCCGCCCTGAACCTCAAGATCGTCCACTGGCAGCACAGCGAGTCCGACCATTTCATCTTCCACACCGAAACCGGCTTCTCCGTCCCCCAACTCTCCGCCTGGGCCGAATGGTCCTACGCCCTGATCAAGCAGGACATCGGCGTCACCGCGGATTCCTACGAGCGCAAATGCCACATCTACGTCTTCCTCAATCAGCAGGCCTGGCGCGACTTCGTCGGCACCGGCAAAATGGAGGAATGGACCGGCGGCTGGTGCACGGGCCGCGAACTCTTCTTCGCCTCCCGCCCGCATTTCAAATTCCAAGGCCCGACCCTCCCGCACGAGATGACCCATCTCGTCCTCCACCGTTTCATCGCCGGCGATATCCCCCTCTGGCTCAATGAAGGCTTCGCCGAATTCGAAGGCGTCCGCCTCTACCGCAATTACCTCAAAGCCCGCGGCTACGCCCTCGGCAACATCACCGACCACCTCGCCCGCGACGAGTACATCCCCCTCAGCGAACTCACCAGCGCCGTCGATTACCCGCGCACCCGCGATCAGGTCGTCGATTTCTACAACGAATCCCGCCTGCTCGTCACCTTCCTCTACTACCAACACGGCGGCATGAACCCGCTCTTGAAGTTCATCAAACTCTCCGGCGACGGCTCGCGCTTCGACTCCGCCTGGCAGGACGTCTACAGCAGCAAATACTCCGGCCTCGACGCCTTCGAAACCAAGTTCATCGCCTACGTCACCAAAGCCAAAGAGTGACTTTGTCGCGACGGCCTCCGGAATTGTAGGGCGCGATGTCCCGAAAGCCTTTGGGATATCTCGCCGCGTTGTTGTAAGCCAAAACCATCATCTTTTTAGGCTGTTTCTCCCCCCGGCGAGCCTCACACCCCCAAACAAACCCATTTTTATGAGGAACAAACCCAACCGTTTGTCGCGATTTCGATTTTCACAACCCATTGTCGTGTCGGCGCTTTCATCGGCAATTTCGCGATGGACTCGTTGGGTTTGTTTTGCACTTTTTACTTTTTTGCCTAGCCCCCTCCCCCGGGATCCCCAACTTGGGTTCGTTTTTGGCTTTGTCCGGAACAAATTTCCACGCCGGCTTGAACGAAACCGAGGCGCAAGGGTCGCGCCGAGATGGCGTCGTGCCGGTTCGCCGCCCGCAGGGCGTAGCGAAGGGCCTGAGCGAAGCCAATTGGGTTCGTTTGGTAATTCCCTCCTATTGATCAGATGTTCTCGGGAAAGCGACCACGTCGTATCCCCGGTCGCAATCCCTCCCCCCGGCGCCTCTTCCCACTTGTAGGGCAGCCGACCCGGCTGCCGTCCTCGTCCGCGCCGCCCGGTCCGCTGTAGCGGCGGTCTACGACCGTCGGTCGTACCCGTGTCCCCTGTGATAAACAACAAACAACCACCCCGACAATACACAATCGCATGTAGTTTGTCTAGGCCTTTTTTAATGGTGGATGGCCGAGATCCCCATCCCACACCCCCATGTCAAAAACCGAGGCGCGAGGCTTGTAGCTATTTCCTGTTGCCACGCAAGAACCGTATATACGCTTTCTTGCCCCGCAGTGATGGGGCCGATGGCGGCAAGTTTTTCGCCATCTCTTCGACTTCGTGAAGGTATTCTTCGGTTGGCTCGATCCCTCGATTGAGCCGTATGTTATCTCACTTCCCTTTGCACCACGCCCGGATGTCGTCCGCAGCTTGATGCGCGAGCGCGGGGATCCCCTGAACCGCCTCGCGCAATTGCGGGAAATAATGGACGGCCAGCCAGAGGAGGGCGGCGACAATCGCCAGCCAGACCACCGCATCCAGGAGAAACACGAAGGACCACGCCCATCCCGGCCGGCCATAACCCCAATAGCACGCGCGTCGCGCCGCTTTCAGCGGCGCCACGAGAATGCCGTAGGCGATGAACAGCAGCAGCGCCGCGACCCACACCGGCACGTTCGCCGGCAGCGCCAGCCCAAACACGGTGCCGGTCGCCAGCAGCGCAATCAAGGCGCAGATCCACAGGATCTTCACCACACCGTGCAGTAACGAGAGCAACGGCAGCGCGATGCCCAGCCCGGGAGGAACGGGGGCCCGCTCGGCCCAATAGCCATGCCAATTCTGCCGCCACTGGTCCGCGTTCGCGCGCATTTCCCGGTCAAACGACATCCGCCACCCGCGCATTTCCCGCTTGAACCGCCGCTTCCATTCGCGGCGCGCCTTGCGGTCCGGGAAGCCCTTCATCGCCTCGTAATACCCTTCTTTCGCGCGCCGGATGAATTCCTGCGCCGTCGATGGGGCGCCGAACGCCGCCGCCTTTTCTTCCGCGGACCGCGCCTCGGGGATCACAATCGCCATCACCAGATAGACGAGCAAGCCCGTGCACCACAGCATCGTCAACAGTACGAAGCCCAGCCGCACTAAGGTCGGATCGACGTTCACATACGCCGCGATCCCGTTGCAGACACCGGACAACATCGCGCCCTCGTGGATCCGGTAGAGCCGCCGTGGCGGCCCGCCGCGCCACGCCGCCCGTTCTTCTCCCGCCGTCTCCGGTCCGCTCGCGCCGCTCGGGGCGCCGGCGCCCTTCGCGTCCGGGTCCGCCGCTTTGCCCGAGTCCGCCTCAATCGGCCCCATCTCCGCCAGGACAGCGGCCACCTCCTTCGTCACGACCACCGTCTTGTAACTGCCCAGCAGCGCGCGGAATTTCTCCGCGATCGCGTGCTCGATGTCCGAGAGGATTTCATCCCGGTCCGGGTTGCCCTGCAGCCGTGCGGTCGCGGTCTCCAAATAGGCCCGCAGGGCATCATAGCCGCCTTCTTCGAGCTGATACGCGGTACCGCCCAGATTGATCGTGATAACCTTGTTCATGGTGGGGATTATCTCCGTGTTATTTTTGTCCCAGTTTCTTCACCGTCCCGTTGATCTTGCCCCAATACTCGAGCGTCTCGCGCAACTGCTCCCGCCCTTTCTCGGTCAGCTCGTAATATTTGCGGGGCGGCCCGGCCCCGGATTCCTTCCATTCGTAATCCAGGAGCCCTTCGCGGCGCATCTTGCTCAGCAACGGATACAACGTGCCCTCCTGGGTCGCGAATTCGGTCGCGCTCAGCTGTTTCAATATGTCCGCCACGTAAACCTTTTCCGCCGCGATGATCTGCAGCAACAGGAACTCGAGCAGGCCCTTCCGGATCGCGGAAAATTTTTCGTTCACGCTC
>Ga0326728_10008376_pt1 | contig 25749 bp, 20 predicted proteins | sample MB3enrmetagenome_FD_207602 | JGI IMG/M metagenome (GOLD analysis project Ga0326728, IMG submission 207602) | Lab enriched peat soil microbial communities from McLean, Ithaca, NY, United States - MB31MN | ecosystem: Environmental > Terrestrial > Soil > Wetlands > Peat | place: USA: New York... | reverse complement strand
ATTGGGCGAAGAGATGAAATCGAGCGGTCTGCCGTTGCAGGCAGGGACTGCCGGAGAAGCAGGCGGGACCCAAGCTCACACGACCCAACACCTAAGTATCGCGGAATCTGCGGGATTTTGCAATGCGAGAGGGGCTGGCTGCGAAGTATGTCCGAACAATGCCATGCCGCCCCGTGCTGGCGGCGGCATGTCGATGGGCACATGATGCTCCTGTTGGCCCCAAGTGCGGAGTACGATAGTCCCGCACATGCGGCGGTACTGTGATTTCTGTCACACCTGTTGGCATTATTTTTCGTCGCGCAGCAGGGCGTCGGCGGCCCACAGGACCGGCGCCTGGCCGTGCAGATTTCCCGTCTCGCGCCTGCGATCCAGGTAGTACTGCATGTTGTCGAACTTGCCGGTTCCGGTGCAGACCTGAGTGACGTCGTGGTTCTGGTCGATGTAGCCGACCACGGCGATCCATCCGCGGCGCGCGGCGGGAGCGTAGGTGTCGGCATCCAGCCAGCCGTGCTTGACGCCGGTGATCATGGCGAAGCTGAACATGGCGGTGCTGGAGGATTCGGGCCATGCCTCTGGATGGTCGATCAGCTCGCGCCACATGCCGTCCGCGCCCTGATATTTCAGCAGCGCGGCCATCATAAGCCTGTAGCCGGCAAGGATGCGCGGGCGGTCGGGATGGTCGGCGGGCAGGGTGCGCAGCATCTCGGCCATGCCGGCGGCGAACCAGCCGTCGCCGCGTCCCCAGAAGTACTTCACGTCGGGCGCGTGGAAGAAGAGGCCGTTGGGCTGCTGCAGACGATCGAGGTAGGCGACCATCTCGTGGGCGTCGCGGTCGAGGTACTTGCGGTCGCCTGTGGCGCGGTAGGCCTGAAGCTGCAACATGGTGAGCATGTACATGTCGTCCACCCAGAAGCGCGTCTCGGGCGAGAGGCCCTGCAGGTTGTCGAGCGGCACGACCGCTTCGGGGTAGGTGACGTCGGGCGTCGGCGGCGCCCACTGGCGGTCGGCCCAGGAGAGGCCGAGCTGCAGGTACTTCGGATCGTAGGTCGGCAGTCCCTTGGTCTGGATGGCGATCTCCAGCGGCATCACGCCGAAGATGGAGTCGTCCACGTGGTGGCGCTGCGGCGTGCGGCCCGTGCCACCGGGCAGCATTGGGTCGAAGAGGGCGATCAGGCGGTCGCGCAACGAGTCGTCATGGGTGAGGGCAGCGAAGGTCATCGCTCCATAAAATGTGCAGACATACGGGTAGCCGGAGAACCGCGCGCCTTGCGTGCCGGTGACGAAGTGCTCGGCCAGCGCCTTGCCGACCTCGGCGGGCGAGACGCCGCGCGGCCAGGTGGTGAGGTCGCCGGGCGCAACCGGAGCGGGTTGAACATACGGGCCTTCTGGGACGCGGCGCGGCGGCTGGGCTGCGTCTGCGCCGGGTGCGGCTGGCGCGGCGGCGGGCGGAGGCGGGGTTTGGGCGAGCGAGGTGGCGGCGAGCAGAAGGGATGCGCAGACAAACGTGATGGGCCGGAGGTTCATGGGTTCACCTTTGAGAGATGGTTGAGGCAGTGTCGGTCAACCAGTCTACTCGGCGGGTGGGAGATTGGACAACTGGCGGGGATGGTACGCAATAAGAGAAGGTCGATCGTTCACTGGTCGATCCCATTGGTCTGCTATCCTGTGCTGAAAAACGTGGGCCGGGAACGCTACGGTAGCGACAACTCAAGGGCGGACGCGCGTTAATGCTGTAGGGCAATCTCAACATGCCGGTGGATTGTGTGCGGATGCGCATCGCTGCACTTGGTCAGCGCTGCGTCCTCGCACTCGCGAGCGCTGGTCACCACGGGATTGTCCATGCTTGCCGAGAGTATTTTGCCGTCCACGGTGCTCACGATTATTGTGACGTCAAAGGTCTCCTTGCCAACTTCCGCCTGGTACTTCCCGTCATTTGTCTTCGTCACTTCGACCCAGTTGTTCGCCGTGTCCGCCACGGGGGGCCGCATCCATTCCGCTGGTAAGTGCAGATTGGGACTTGATGGCGGCACATGGCGAACCACAACCACAGCCGTACCCTTCACCGGATCGATCGACTGAAGATTCAGGTCGAAGTCGATGCAGTCCATTCCGACGAGCACCTGCGTGCCATCCGCCCATGAGCCGTTCTGTGGACTTGGCATGTGGAAGTGATCTCCAGGGTGCTGCATAATACCGAGCTTATTCAGGAGCCACAGGTCCACGTAGAAGGTCATCAGGTCCGTAATTGGCCCCACCATCTTCGGGTCCACTTTGCTCAGATCGGGCATGGAAGGCGTCCAGTTGGGATCGAGCGAGAGGGGCTGGCGAAACTGGGCCATCGCCGGCGCCAGCGCGATGGGCTGCCCGTTGGATGTCATGCCGGTCCAGCGAAAATCCTCGATGTAACTCCCGCTAGCTGTCTTGTTCGCAGTGCCGGAGGCGTCAGCGGTGTAGCGCCAGTCGTCATTGGTGGCTGTCATGTGGTAAGTGAGTGTCTCTCCCTCGCGATAGTGGCGTGTGAGCGGACCACCGCTCGGTGCGGGCGCTGCCGCGGGAGGAGCTTGCGCGGGAGCGGCGGCGGCGCCGGAGGGAGTTTGCGCGGACGCTGCGGCGGCGAGCAGAACGAGCGTGAGCGGCCGGAGGTTCATGGGTTCACCTTTGAGAGATGGTGAGGCTGTGTCGGTGAACCAGTCTACCCGGCGATTGGGAGATTGGACAACTGCGGGGGGTGGGGGATGAGACCGGTAGCTATCTCACTGCGCGAGATGGCCAGTTACCACCACCTGAGGTTAGTTTGTTGGCAATCCGATGAACTCTGGCCGACGTTTCAGGGCTGATACGGCAAGCTGCAATGTGGCCTCAAGCGGATTGGCATGCGAGCGCTACGGAGTGCCGACGCAGCGATGCTACAATTGTCCAGGAAACACTCTGTCGCCGTGCGCTTCTCGTGCATGTGCGGCGGATTTTCAATAGCCGGACAAGTTATTGAAAACAATGCGGAGAGGTGGCGGAGCCTGGTTGAACGCACCTGACTCGAAATCAGACATAGTCGCAAGGCTATCGGGGGTTCGAATCCCTCCCTCTCCGCCATTTACTAGTTTCAAGACATCCAAAGACATCCTACAAAACTCATTAATCCCCAGTAAATACTGGGGATTTCTTCTTTTTACGTCCGGTACGGTTTTCTGGAAGCCAGCCTTGCGCGTGGGTACAATTGTGGGTATATTGTCTCTGAAGTGTGGGTACATTCTCAAAACGGGGTGAGAGCGCCATGGCGTTGAGCGACATTACGATCAGAAAGGCCAAGACAAGAGAGAGGCCGTACAAGGTCAGCGACGGGGGTGGCTTCTATCTTTGGGTGACTCCCGCTGGCGGAAAGCTGTGGCGTTGGACCTACAGGCACGAAGGCAAGCAAAAGCTCATGACCTTCGGCAAGTATCCAGACGTGCCGCTGGCGCAGGCACGCGAGCGCCACAGCGAGGCGCGCAAGCTACTGGCTGCTGGTGTAGACCCCATGGCCCAGCGGAAGGCTGACAAGACAGCGCAGCAGGTCTCCAGCGAAAGCTCGTTCGCGAATGTGGCGGCTCGCTGGCTCGAACACTGGCAGGACGACAAAAGCCTGCGCCATGTGGACTCGACCCGACGGCGGCTGGCGTCGAACATCATGCCCAGTCTGGGCGCGTTGCAAATCGATGCGATCGCGGCCCCGGATATTGTCGCCATGGTCCGCGCGATTGAAGCGCGTGGAGCGCGGGACATTGCCAAGCGCGCACTGGAGACCACCGGGCAAATCTTTCGCTACGCCATCGCACATGGATACGCGCAGCGGAATCCTGCGACAGAGATTCGGCCCCGCGACATCTTGAAGGCTTCGCAGAAGGTGAACTACGCACGGATCGACGCGAAGGAATTGCCCAACCTGCTCCGGCGGATCGAGGTTTATCAGGGAATGCACGTCACGCGACTGGCGCTGAAGCTGATGACGCTGATTTTTGTGCGCACGGGGGAGCTGATCGGGGCGAGGTGGTCGGAGTTCGACCTGAAAGCGGCTCGGTGGAACATACCCGCTGAGCGCATGAAGATGCGGACGCCACACATCGTACCCTTGGCGAGGCAGACGATTGAGGTGTTGGAGACTCTCCACGATCTGACCGGCAACAGCGAATGGCTCTTCCCCGGTGACCGCAACCCTGCAAAGTCGATGAGCAACAATACCATCCTGAAGGCGTTGGAGCGGATGGGCTACAAAGGCCGCATGACCGGGCATGGCTTCCGTGGTTTAGCTTCGACGATTCTGCATGAGCAGGGTTATAACCACGACCATATCGAACTGCAACTCGCGCACTCGCCGCGCAACGCCGTGAGCGCCGCCTACAACCACGCCCTCTACCTGGAGCCGCGCGCCAAGATGATGCAGCAGTGGGCCGACTACTTGGAGCGGACCCAGCGCGGTGCAAAGGTGCTGCCATTCCGCGAAGTTGTGGCATGAGTTGGGCGCTATCCCGGTATGTTCACGCCAGAATCACGAAATCTCTGGAATACGGCCTCCGCAATCTCGTTGGCATCCGTTGGCGTGGCCTGTTGGGGTGCGACCAGTCCTCGCAGAATCTCGCCTTGGCGATCAGAGGCGACAGCGCCGTAGCTGAGAAAGGTTGTCAAGACATGCTCATGTCCCAGGTTCTGGCTCCATGCCTTGAACTCTTCGGGCGATTTGCACCGTTCCTCGCCAAGCCGGACCAGCGTGTCTCTGAAGCTGTGCGGATTGAAGTACGGCAAGCCCGCCCGCTCAAACGCCTCACGAAAGATCGTGCGAATCGGCGTGGCCGTGCTCCAGTGGCTCCGTTCCAACCCTGATGCTTCAAACTGGCGAGTCTCCCCAAGCGCAATATGCGTTGCCGGGAAGAGTGGATCGTCGTTGCCCCACAGCTTTTCTTCCCGCAGATAGCCCACCCACTCCGCCACAATCCTGCAAATCTCATCACCCACGGGGAAAAAGTACGTCGTAAAGGTCTTGCTGAATTTTGTCTTCACTTCGCGTGCATCCTGCTGGACGCAACCTTCTTTCATGTCCACATGCTTCAGCTTCATGGAAGCGATGGCCGAATCCCGCGCACCTGTTAGGAGTGTGAAGGCGATCAGTGCGCGGTCGCGGCGTTCGATCTCCGAGTTGACCGGCATACCAGCGATGACATGCTTGATCTGCTCCACGGTTGGCGCTCGCTGTTCCCGATGTGCGGTCGCAACCCGCGTGTCCTTGTCGGAGAGGTTGAAATACTCCGCATCGGAGTACTGAATGCAGGACTTGTAGCCAGGTTCACGCGCAAGCCATTGGAAGAACCGTTTGAGCTGTGTGAGTGTCGCATGTAGGGTCGCCTTGCTCAGCCTCTCCCCGGACCTCTGCCCCGTTTGCTCGGCCAGATGCCGCTTGAACGCGGTTGCCTGCTCGTAGTGAAATCTCTTGAAGTCCCGGTATCGGGTGGACTCTTCAAACCGGCTCAGCGACTTTGCGGCGGCATCCACCGTCTGCTCGCTGTGCCGCTTGGCCTCTTTCAGATAGGCGAAGTATTTGCGCTTGATCCGCTCATTTTCCGGGTTGTGTTTTGTCATGGTCTCTCACCCCTGGCTGAAGTCACTGTTTACGATGGGGCAATCAATCTCACTTACACGTCGCTGTGCCTCCGCAAACGTGATGTCCAAATTCCCCTGAATCTCTGGCAGTTTTGCCCGGCTGGCTCGCCGGTAGATCATCGAGTCGCAGTCCGGGCAAATGCCGACTAGGTTTCCCAAGGTCGCTGTATTCGGCTGGTATTCTGCCATGTCCCCGGCGGGTCGCTTTGGCGCGCGGCACCGCACGCAGTAGATTTCGCCGGGCTTGCAGGGGCGCTTGTTTTTCGTCCGGCGCGCCTTAAGATAGGCGGCAAGGTCGCGGCCCAGAATCAAGATCGGGCGCTTGCCGTCGCAGGTGGGCAGTCCTACCCTCACCCACGCGCGCACGGTGTTCTTGTGGATGCCAAAGAGACGAGCAATATCCTCCACCGTGTAACTGCGATGGATTTTCACCAGCCGATAATTGGGGCGGCGCTTGCGCATGGCTTTGCCGTCCTATGCCACAGCCTTGCGGGCCACTTCCAGCATTGTCACCAGCTCGCGAATATCCGCGTCCGGCTTGCCTGCTATGCGGGCAGCATTCAACGCCACCACCTCATCTGCGGGCCAGCCCACTGCGCGCCCGCCCAGGCTCACCGGATGCGGAAAGACTCCGTTCGCAATTCGCAGATACAGCGTGCTACGGGACAGGCCGGTTGCCGCCTTAACATCGGGAAGCCGCAGGATGTGATGAGTCATTTTCGATTCTCCCTGAGCGATTCAGTACCGCTCAGGACAGACCCTAACTGTGCGATTTGGGCGATGAAACCCCGCTGCGTGCCGTGAGTCAGTGGGCAATCTCCCGCGTTTTTCCGGCCTTGTGCGTGCTGTGTGGACACACCGCAGCGCCAGCGTCCCGGCCCTGCATCTGCGGAAATCAGCACGATGCAATGACTTGCAGGGCAACAAGCTGGGCGAAAAAATTCCGCCCAACTATTTTTGTCCGTGCATGTGTTTGCGGATCGTCTCGGCGCTGCGCTTAGGGGTAATTCCCATTCTGGCGATTTGCTCTGAATACCACACGCCGGACATCCCAGGGCGACGCTGCTTCAGCGCCCGGTATTCCTTCCGCCACCGTTCATGCAAGGCTTGTGTGTCCAGCTTGCGTGCCACGCGCCGCGCATTGCTGGGCGTGTAGCGGCTGTCCCCGGTCGTCGCCGCATCCACCAGTTGCCGGATCGCTTCGCAGTCCACGGAATAGCCCTCTGCCCCGAATCGCACAAGCTCGGTCAACGGAACGGCATTCTGCCCGGCCACCAGTTCCAATGCCTCGTTCGCTTTCAGACACACCATCTGGCTGCGCTTCTTGCCCGTCACAAGGCCAAGCTCCCACAGCCCGGCATCCGTCTTCCGTTGGCTCTCAGGCCGCAGTCCCAGGCTCTTTGACACGAACGCGCCCACGGCTTCAGCGCCGCAACGCCACTGCCGCAACCGCTCGGCTGGCACCTCCGCCCGGTTAATGTCGTCCCGCTTGTCGCAGACAACAAACGAGGCCGCTTTGCCTGTTCCCGCAGACACGGTATTCACCGGCATAGTACATTCCTGCTCGCAGCCGGGACATACAACGCTATCAGCCGGACTCGCCTTCACAAGCAGCTTTTGCGATTTCAGTTCCCTCACAGCCTCTGTGGGCCAGCGGATCAACTCCTCGTCACTCAACAGCGCCGCCGCGTCACGACTGGCTCCCACGCGCTCCAGTAGGCCCAGCAGCGCCTCCAGGGGCGTCATGCCTCAGCGGCCTCCGCCCCGACCAGTTCCATGCTTTCCGTTGGCTCTCTCGGCTCAATGTTGGAATCCACCAGCATCTGGCGCAGTCTCAGGTCCACATCGTCATACTTCAGCGAGCAGGAGTTTGGATAGGTAATGCTCACCGCCACCGATTTCGGCCTCGCGTCGGGTTTGGTTGCCACCAGCGCCGCCAGTTCCACTAGGGTCACGTTATAGGTGCGCAGCTTCACTGACTTGCCCACTTCATCCAGTAGATCGTAGATGGCTTCCCGGTTGATGGTGGTATCCGCCTCCAGCGTGATGCGGTCCCCTTTTACTACCTTTGACGAGAGCCGGAGTTTTTTCACTGCCACGCGCTGAATTCCGCTGGCCGGATCGTAGTCAAACTGAAAGCCCCGCTCCCGTAGCGGATTCAGGTCATAAACGCTCTTGTCCGTTGGGTCGGGCGGCAGTTCGAACAACTTCAGAATCGCCGTGGCAAACATCGCTTGCAACGATTCGACGGCTTTGTTCGCTCCGCGACAATTCACATCCAGCGTCCCGTCCTTTTGCGAGTATAGATAGATCACCTCAAAGGCCGGTTTATGCTGTCTGCGGTCAAATTTCCCATCGATCCATTCAATGCGCTGCTGCGAGTAGTCTTCCGGGTAGGCAAAGAAGTAGTCCAATTCGCCCCGGCGCAACGCCTCCACCATGCAGTTTTTGCCCCTTCCCTCCGTGCGATGGAAGTAATCGCTGATGCTGTCTGCCAGCGCCTTCCGCCCGTCTTCATGCACTGAAGCAGGCAGGTTCGGCAGTCCCTTCCGCTTGCGCCAGTAGGGCAGAGTGTCCGCGCGGTGGAAGTACATTGCGTTCTTCCATAACTGCGGGGGGTAATCCAGAAACGTCACCATCGCCCGCTCAAAGTGACCATCCAAGTCCCCCATTCTTTCGACAAAGGCTGTGAACACATCCGGCTCTTGCCGGAACTGGTATTTCGCCTCATCCCGGATCGCACCCCAGCCCTTTTCGCAACTCAGCGTGTGAATCTCGCACATCTCGGCGTCCATCGCGTTGCGCTGGTCCTCCGGCAGTTCCAGCCATGCGGCAAACAACTCATCTATCCGGGTTTCCTTCATGGCCGCAAAGTCCAGTTCCGCGAGCACGCCATGCGCCTCGAAGTAGCGGGCTAGCAGCCGGTTCGGCATCTGCCGGAAGAAGTCGCGCGTGGTGTAGTGTTGGCCCATATACCCCTCGCAATCGAGCGCAAGTTCTTGACGCTCTTGAACGTAGTAGGATGTTGCTGTACATAACCATAGCGCAGATTCGCAAGGACGTGCGCCGACACGACTTTTTAGATCAGCAGAATCGTAGCCTCTATGCCACGTAGACCTGAACAAACACCGGGTACGGACTTGATTGAACGCCTTCAAGAGATTCTCCGCCGCTGCGAGGCAACAGGGGAACAGGTCAACTTTCCTGGTGAAGGCGGCGAGAGAAGATTTCGCCTTTGGCTAGCTACGGAATTTTTCAGCGACTTGCTGGATTGGCCTGGAACATCTGTGGTGCAGGGCGAACGGTTCGACTTGATTTTGCGTGATGATGCCGGACTGCCGGTCATTACGATTGAGACCAAAACCCCATACCACAACGCGTCTGCTAAAGAACGTCGGGATTTTGAGAAACGACTGGCAGCATTCCCCACTCTGCGATTTGCAATCTTCACCAGCGGGGATGAGTGGGAACGCTATCTGATTCAGCACGACAATGGGGTTGCATCCGTTCTCGAAGATGCACGCTTTGAGCTTTCTTCCGTAGGCCCGACCGCCGCAAGCAGTTTCTTCGAGCCGCTTCGATACAACGGCAAAATACTCTTGCCAGAAGGCTATCGTTACAATGTCTCGAAAGATGAGCCATTCATACAAACCGCACTGATGCGGCTCACATCCGACCTTGAAGCCTGTATCGCCGATTTAATTTCCTACTTCAACGGTCTGCTCCACGGAATACGGGAAGGTTTCGCTGGCGCTGACGCTCAGACGGTTGCTCAGGCCGTGTATTCTCGCTGGAGCAGTGAGTCATTGCGTGTTACCCCTAACAGGCTGGCTCAGGCAGTCTGCGAAACGCTGCACTCCGAGGGCACAAATACGCAGAATCTCCTCGATTGTTTTAAGGCCTTTGGCTTTGAAGGGCCGACCGCGCAGCAAGTCGCGGAGTCCATCCTTGGTATGTCTGAGAGGGCCAGATCGAACGAGGACATGGTGGCCAAAACCCTATGGCCAATCTTCGAGCCGTATATAAGGCAGCTCTGCGCACAGACCGCGCACGTCCAATTAGCGCGCGTCTTGCTCTACAGGGTGGGAGAAGACGAAGAAGTATTTGAGAATCGTCTCACTGGTGCGGCTCTTGAAGACATTCTTTCAAAGCAAACAGCAAATGTGCTTGGCAGAGCATATCCGGCAACGGAAGCCCTTGAACTTGTACGGGGCCGGATGCAAAATTTTCTGCCCTCCATCTACACGCTTGGAGAATTCGACTGGTGGCTGGTTAAGCCGGACTATAGGCCGGGGCTAACTGCTGCGCAGCGAGCTTGGCTCCTACCACAGGACGAGGAATTTGAAAGAATCAATAGCGCAATCCTTCAGCGATTGAATCGCTATTCCTTTCACGGGGTTGATGTTGACATCTGGCGCAACCTCTACGAAAATTATCTACCGGAAGATGAGCGCCAGCGGTTGGGTGGCTTTTATACACCGGAAGCACTGGTCAACCTCGTACTCGATATGGCAGGCTACACAAGCAACACGGAAGGGCTTTGCAAACTTTCATACATTGATCCTTCATGTGGAAGCGGCGCATTCGTCACTACAGCATTAGGCCGCCTGCTATCGCATCTCAGTCAGCCGATGCAGTGTCATAGCGACCTGTATTCGAGGAACATATCCTCCATTCAGCGAACTGAGGAAATACTGCGAATCATCTCACGGAATGTAAACGGGGTTGACCTTCATCCGTTCGCCAGCTTCCTGACGACACTCAACGTCTTGTTTGCTGTGCTGCCTCTATATGTTCGGGCAAGGAAAGATAATCCCGATTTCGTGATTGACTTCAATATCTTCGCGTGGGATAGCTTGGAACCCCCAAGCGATCAGCCCAAGGATCAGCTTCCGATGTTCGCGCAAATGAACTCCCGGATTCAGCGCACTGAAGACGCGTTTGACCGTTACAAAGACATCATCCGCACTCAATTTGATCGAGTATTTGGGAATCCACCCTGGGGTGGCGTTCTCAAAGGACCGCTGGCCCCTGTTTATGACACTCAAAAAAAGCAAACCTTCAAAAAGGCTTACGCCTCCGCTGCTCAGGGTAAATACGATGTATACGGATTGTTCATGCAGCGCAGTCTCAGGCTTCTTCGAGAGAATGGGGAGTTCGCACTAATCACGCAAGGAACCTATCTGGAGAAAGAATGGGCGAGTGGCTTGCGAGCCTTGCTTTCTCACAACGCAACTATTTTATGGATCGTTGATCTCAATCCGTTCGGACACCTGTTTTTTAACGCAATGAATGCACCTTGCATTACCGTTGCAAGGAACGTCGCACCGACTCCTGAATCAAGACTTGCCGCTATCTTGTCGAAGCGGACAACGGATGTTTCGGGTAACAAGGCCAACGAGCGCCAGGGGTATGTTGCACAGATCATCCGCAAAGTTGCCGCGTCTATCGCGGCCACCCGCTCCACGGCCACTTTATCTTTTGCAGAGGGTGGCCTGATTACGCAATCAACACTGCAAGAGACCGCTTCGAGCCGATGGAACCTTTCACCATCACGAGTGATTGCTGAAGTCAATAAAGATTGGTATACCGGCGCGGAGCTGCTGGAGGTGCGGCAAGGGGTCACTCCGGGAGGCTGTCTGGATGTGTTTCTGCTGGAAGAGCCGGTAACAAAGCACCTGAAATTGGAGCAGACACTTGTACACCGTGCCATCAAGAGCAGGGACCTTGCGCGGTGGGCCGTGGACTGGCATGGGCGTATGTTGCTTTATCCATACCACAAGCAGGGAGATGGCTACGTCCCTGCGTTCACCATAGACATGGTGAAACTGAAAGACAAGAAATTGGCAAAGCGGTTGACCGAACTTGGATTAAAGGATGCGCTCGACTTTGATTTGCAAATAGACGACTGGGAGCGCGATATTGTGCGCAAGGCGGGTGTTCAACAGGAATCCGTCGTTAAGCTCCTACAGCATCGAGTTGCGCTGGGTCTGATCCAATATTCACATACCGCGCTTTACCTAATAGAACACTACGAGCGCCTATTTAATCGAGTATTTGAGAAGAAAAGATTTACAGAAAGTGGAAAGGGATGGTACGAATATCATCGCTCCAGGGACGCAAAAATTGTACTTGATAACGTGCGCATTCTTTCGCCAACACTGATACGTACTGCACGTTTTGTTCTGGATACCAAAGGCCATTTATCGGATCATGCTTGTCTATTTCTTCAACCAACAAATAAGACTCAACGCGAATGGAGTTCTTTATCGAAGCAGTTGAAAGCCTGTCTAGGCCGGGATGTGACTCGCAGGGAATTGCTGACGTACTGCCTTTGCTTCCTCAACAGCACGGTCGCAACACAAGCACTGACAGAGGGACGACAACCAACGCCGATGGGGTCGTATCAGATCACAGAACAATCTTTGAAAGAAGTTCCGATTGCTCCGCCGGTTGGGAAGAAGACGGTTTCGGAGATGCTTCGTCTTGCAACCCAGATCATCGAGGCGAAAGAACCATTTGCCGCTGAACAAATTACCGAGAAAGAGGCCAAAATCAACGGGATTGTATTGGGTCTTCTGGGGAAGTCCTGAAACGCGGTCCAAGAGTTGGAATGCGAATGTTGCCAACATTGTGAAATTTTTAAATGCGTATTTCGCTTCGTGAGCCTAAATGGCTGTGCCGTAGGCCCTACCTCCTTTGGACAACATCCTTCCGGTCACAGGGCCAACGTAGGCCCATACCGGCGTGTTCTAGGCGCTGTACCGCTTGCCGATTTGTCCATCCTTGCGCCGGATTTTAGGTATAAACATATCTGACTGACCAAAATTGGATACAATCCCCCAAGAGGGGAAGGGAGAAGCGATTATGGCTCATCGCGTTGTAGCGGCTATTTTTGCGGCTGGAGAAGCCTACAAGCGTGAGAATGAAGCCTTGCGAAGTATCTTGCAAAGCCTGGGTCTATCAAACGCAACGATTCAACGTAGAGTGCGCGCGTACTTGAAGCAACGGAAGGAGGAAGAGACCGCTCTGCAACTGTTGACGCGAGTGTGCGAAGAAAGCCTAAAGCGGTTTCCCGCGATAGACGTTGCAGCGACGCTTGCAGAAACGCCGATAGGAGGGAAACTTCAGTAGCGGTTGGAGCAGATTTCGTTTTCACGATGGCACACACCTCGACTATACTGGGATCGCCGATGGTCCCACCCGACCCCGCCTGCCAGCGGGGTTTTTACTGCGCGTGTGGCAGCGTTCGATCCACCCGGATCAGCATGTCCGGGATCACGCTGCTCTTTCCATTTTGCGTCTGAACCCAGTTCGGTTGAAACCTCCAAATCTGCCCAGTCTCAGTATCCACCAAAAAAGCCACATGCGCGGGTGATGCTGCCTCTGTACCAGGATCAAGCTCGTCGATGACGAGCGATTCAAACTGGTAGCGTCCAGTTGCAGTCATGGTCTGGGTTGGGGTTGGCGTGGGGTGTTGTTGTGCCGGTGCAAGCGAGAACAGCATCACTGAACAGATCGCGGCGAGAATCCATTTGTTGTTCATTGGGAAACCTCTCTACCTCTTGACGCAGGAAGAATAGCAGGGGAAGATTACACAGGAGCTTACCTCCAAGGTCAAGGGCAACAAGTGAAAACTATCGCAGAGAGCGTGCGGGGCGATTTTGGCGAGTTCAAGGATTTCATGCGTCGGCTCGTCGCCGTACCGCACTCTATGGTCAAAGCCAAGCTCGATGCTGAAAAGCTGGCGAAGAAGCGGAGGGCTAAACCCTCCCGCAATTCTGCCAGGAAGACAGGGTAACGGAGCAGTAAAAACCGAGCCTGCCAGGGCTCGGTCGGGTCGGTTCGGCGCTCACACGCGAATTATCGCATGGAGTGTGTTCAAATGCAAGCTGAAGCTACTTCCACCCGGAAGGGAAGTTCTGATCGTGTCCATTTGAACAGGTCAGATTTTTCCCCCGCCAATCGGCGATCTCTTTTTGTAAGGATGCGCTGGTCACATCCCTATCGCGCACTGCGACTACTGTTATGGGAGCTTTGCAGTTTAGTTCATCGCATTCGATGGATACTTCAAATCTATGCAGTGGAGCGTTTGGGTGGTAAGGACTCAATCCGTCGATGGATGAATAGCTCTGGAGTTCCTGTGGCCTATAAATCCGATTACATCCCTTACATGCAACAAATGGAAGCTCTCCACCCGTTTCTCTCCATCTTTGATCGGCTGCTTCTGACACAGGCGTGGAAGGCTGGATTGGAGTCCGGTATCCGCATCGGCATGTCGCAAAGTCAAGATAAAGTGCATTCATAGTGTGTGTACTATCATATTCGCGTGGTACGAGTTAGGCTGGCGTCGTACCCACCTTGCCGGTGAGTTCGGCATAGGTGAGCCGCTTGCCGACAATCTGGGTCATTACATGGGTGAAACGGTCTGCGTCGTCCAGCGGGTTATCCTTGGTCGCACGGTTGTTGAAGCGGTAGGTTTGCTCGTCCAGATACCGGAAGAGGTGGAACGACTCAACGCTGACGTAGGTTCCGCCCAAGCTGCGCTTGAGCAGACTCCAAAAGTTCTCAAGCCCGTTGGTATGGACTCGCCCATCGACGTATTCAATCGCGTGGTCTACCACCTGATGCCGGAAGTCCTCCGCAAGCCCGAAATAGCCCATCATGGCATCGCTGTAGAGAGCCGATTCTTCTGCCACATGCTCCCTGACTAGCGGCTGCACGGTCTTTATACGGCGGTTGCCGATGACACGGGTTCGCAGCTCGCCTCCACGTTCCAGCAAGCCGAACACGATAGCTTTATCCTTTCCGCCAGGGCCGGTGATCCGCGCGGCACGTTTGGCCTTGTGCATGTTGCGAGCCTTGCCGCCGATAAAAGTTTCATCCACCTCGACCCCAGCGCCGCCCTTGCCGCCTAGCTTGATAAAGGATTTCTGCTGCATGGCGAGGCGGATGCGGTGCATCATAAACCACGCCGATTTCTGAGTGACGCCAAGCGCACGAGCTACCTCGTAGGAACTGATGCCATTCTTTGCGGAGACAATCAGCCACACAGCAGGAAGCCACTTCTCAAGCCCGATTGGCGAGTCCTCGAAGATCGTTCCGATCTTGAGCGAGAACTTCGCCTTTGGGTGTTTGCCATAGCATTTATAGAGCCGTGCCGCTTTCAGGTATGTAACCTTGTCAGACCCGCAGTTGGGGCACCGTACAATCCCGTCTAGCCAACGCACGGATACCATGAACGCATGGCAATTCTCCACATCGCTGAAATGGTTGATGGCTTCGAGGAGTGTCTTTGGGGTTCGCATCGACTTACAATAGTCCAAGTTGGTCGGTCAGTCAAGTATGTTTATACCGGATTTTATGCGCTCAATTTTTGCTCTATTTTTTTCTGTTCGCAAACGGGCAAAACGCGTCGTAAGCAATTCGTGGGGTGGGGTGTCGGACAACTTCGAGACTTCAACAAGCTGCCAAGGCAGACCATCGGTGAGCGCCGGACGGCTCCCACGTTCCTCCTGTGCGCCTTATCATCATGATGCGAGTCAGTATCCACCAGTATCGAGCAACCGACAGAGGCGATAATGGACGACCCTTCAGCATCGGAGTTCCTCCCACTCTATCCCATGCTCGAACCATCTATATTTATGCTAATTATTTTAGAGACAGGACCCTAGGGCCTATTTCAGAAGTGGACTAACGAAAGGGGCTTTCTCGGTCGATAGTACACATAGCACCCGAAAGCTATGTCGGGTGCGGGACCACATATCATTCTGGTCCTTATCAACCCGACTTGCCCCCCAAAACTGCCGAGGCAACACAAGGAGAACTAACTATGCGGATTGCGGTAGCCTTGGCATTTATTGTTGTTGCAGTCGCTCCCCTCATCGGGATCTGGTGGGGACATAGGTGGGCGAAGGCCAAGCGCATGACTCTGCGGGCGATACCCCCATCAGCCGAGCAGAGCAACCATGCCGTATGAAGCTGACGCAAACTGGAATCTCCTTTTTGCGCCGATACGCGGGAATTGTATTCCTCCTGAGGGATAAAACCGGCCTCTGCCTTCTACTCCGAAAGCTTTGTCCGTGAAGCTCCTAGCAACTGGAAACTAACCCCCGCGCTGATCCCATACGGGTGCAAGGAACCAAAAGAGAATCCCGGCCAGACCTGGTAATCCATGTCGATTATCCTCACCTTGACTTTTTGTCAAAGTCGCAGATCGAGACCTGCACCCGGTGCAACAACAAAGTAGTCTCCATGTGCGTAGCCATAGGGAAAGTCGAACCGGCCACCACCGGACAGCAACTGTATGTACGGCACCAGTCCTTTGGCTCGAAAGGACCATCGCGGCCCTGCAAGCAGCGTTGTCTAGCTATTTCCGAGGTTCGGATAGACGTTCCGCCGGGCCTCCAACTCGATGCCGGACCGCCAGTAGAGATTCGAGTCGACGTAGACGCTCATGCCCGTAGTCGCCTGTTTTCCGTAGTCGGACTCGAAGTCGGAGAACATTCCACCAACGCTGAGATACATTCCCGGTCCGGTCGCTGTGGGCAGCGACTGAGCGTGGACACCCCGCCAAGCCATCAAAGCAACCGCAAGCAACGTGGCGCGAAGCCGCCGATCTTTCTGGTACTCACTGCGTCACCGTCAGCGTCATGTTGATTGCCTGCATTACGCCGGTGACGCTACCTGTAGCCGTCACCTGGAAGATGTATGTACCCGGCGGCGTTCCGTTGATCTGCGAGCCGTCGCAACCGCTCAGTCCCGTCGTGAGTCCGGCCATCAAGAGCAACATCAGCAGACCTCCGAGACCGCTACGCATCCGCCGTCCCCCCTTCCAGAAGAGCAGCTCAAGCAGCGCGCCAGCCGGCAGGAAGCACATCGACGCAAGCGATCCTGCGCCGTGTTGTTCAAGCTTGGCCTGTGATCCGGCCGTCAGCGGTGAGCCAGTATCAACGACCACCTGCATTGCTTGGACTCCATCCGCGCCGAGTGCAATCTGGTCGTTGGCGTCGTCTTTCCGTTCGCCACCGCTACCTCAATCTGCCGCAACTAGCTCACACTCTGCTCCGGCGTGTGCTTCTTTCCTCGTGCCATAAAAAGCTCCTCTCATACCAGTCTGTCGCATTACCTTTGGTACAAAATTCTCCGGTCAGTCCATATATATCGCTGAGAACTGCTCGATATACGCATTGGGTACTAATGGACCGCTCATTTTATCGGGCAGAAAAGAAAGCACTTAGATGCGTACATCCTATATAGATCGGCTTGCAGGTATTTTGACAGCAACATTGATACTATTTGTGGCCTGCCTTTCAGGCTGCGGCTGGACCATTAGCGCCCTTAGCAATTCTTCATCAACTTCATTAACATCGGCGGATTTGTCATCATCCTCTTTAATGTTCGGTACCGTTACATCTGGTACATCCAGTTCTGCTCAAACCGCGACACTCTCCAATACAGCTAACACAGCACTAAATATCTCCACTATTACTCTGTCCGGAATCGACGCCAACAGCTTTAACGAGTCCAACAACTGCCCGACAAGCCTCGCGGCTGGAAACAGTTGCACCATTACCGCCGATTTCACTCCGGTTATGGCAGGCTCCTTCATCGCAGCCATCACGATCACCGATAATGCATCCCCATCGGCGCGGACCATCACCTTAAGCGGTACTGCGCCTCCCGTTGAGGTGAGCGTGAGTCCGGCAACCATGACACTGAACAGTGGCCAAACTGCGCAACTAACAGCGACAGTGACCAATACCGCCAACAAAGCCGTAACATGGTCAATTAGTCCAGTTGGAGTAGGCTCAATCAGCACATCGGACCTGTACACCGCTCCGGCAACCATTACTACAGCGCAGACTGTGACGGTAACGGCGACCAGTCTGGCGGACACAACGGCGTCTTCATCGACGACGATGACGCTGGAGCCCTCGGTTGCGGTGACCGTGAGTCCGGCAACCATAGCACTGAACAGTGGCCAGACTGCGCAACTGACAGTAGCCGGGACCAATGTCGTCGATAACGGAACCAATCAGCTGACAGCAACCGTAACGAATGCATTGAATCCATCTGTCACCTGGAGTGCGCTTCTTGGCACGATTACCCCCGAAGGCCTCTATACTGCCCCATCGAATATTGGTAGTAGCACGCTCACCGATACGATCACGGCGACATCAATTCAAGATCCCACAAAATCTGCAACCGCAACCGTTACCGTCTCATCCAGTCTGGTCGGTTGGTGGCCACTGAATGAAGGGACGGGAACGGTGGCCTATGATCACTCCGGCCAAGGCAACAATGGCACATGGAGCGGCACGCCCAGTTCTCCGATCGGTATTTCTTACTATACGACGGGAAAAATCGGTTCTGCTGCGGGATATTTCAACGGCAACGACAATAGCTTGACCATCGGCACGCAGTCTGTTTATGACTTCACCGGACCGTTTACGATTTCTATGTGGATCAATCCCGCAAGTTTGAATTGGCCCGCAGGGATTCTCGCCCGAGAGATTAATGGGAATCAAGGTTATCTGCTTGTTCTTTACCCTTACAACCTTCACCCTAACAACCCTAAACTTTGCATTGAGGCGAATGATGGTACAGAAAATGCTTGTGTTGCTGGAACGGGGGTCGTCGGCGTCGGCGTCTGGTCGCTTCTCACGACCGTATACGACGGCACCAACATGTCCCTTTACGTCAACGGCACCTTAAGCGCGCAAACGGCATCTGCTCTTAATCCTCCCGCAAACAACGGTAGCTTGGTATTCGGTACTCCCGAGCAAGGAGGTTTTGGCAGATTTAACGGTTCCCTTGAGGATATCCGCCTCTACAGCCGCGCCCTATCCGCGAGTCAGATCTCTTTCCTCTATAACACCGATGTCGGCGCCCCGAATGCTCCCACAAATCTTCAGGCCTTTCCCGGTAACCGTCAGATGGGACTCTCGTGGGATGCTCCTACCACGGGAGCGATCATCACCGATTACACAGTCAATTACCGCCAAAGCGACACGAGCACCTGGACGGTATTCCCTCATCCTCCATCTGTCGTCAATGAGCAGGTGGTCACGGGCCTCACGGGTGGAACCAGCTATGACTTCGAGGTGATTCCCGTGAGTGCCGTCGGCAACGGTACGGCAAGCAATATCGTAACCGCTACGCCTACGGCAACTCCTCCCGCGATAACCGTAAGTGTCGAGCCGAAGGCGACCTCAACTCTACCGGGAACCAATATCACTTTTACAGCAACCGTAACGAATGCATTGAATCCTTCTGTCACCTGGAGTGCGCTTCTTGGCACGATTACCCCCGAAGGCCTCTATACTGCCCCACCGAATACGGGTAGCAGCACGCTCACCGATACGATCACGGCGGCCTCAATTCAAGATCCCACAAAATCTGCAACCACGACCGTTACCGTCCCACCTGGTCTGGTCGGTTGGTGGCCACTGAATGAAGGGACGGGATCAGTGGCCTATGATCGCTCCGGTCAAGGCAACAATGGCACATGGATTGGCACGCCCAATTCTCCGAGCGGTACTTACTATGCGACGGGAAGAATGGGGTCTGTTGCGGGATATTTCAGCGACTCCGGCAACTCCAGCACAAACCATGGCTTGACCATCGGCACGCAGCCTGTCTATGACTTCACTGGACCGTTTACGATTTCTATGTGGGTCAATCCCGCAAGTACGTACCCCGAAACGCTTGCCATCCGAGGGAAGATCGAGAGTAACGGGAATAATAGCGGGTATGATGGTTATTGGCTTGATCTTTACCCTTCCAACCCTAAACTCTGCTTGCAGGCGGATTATGGTTCAAAAAATGCTTGTGTTGCTGGAACGGGGGTCGTCGGCGTCGGCGTCTGGTCGCTTCTCACGACCGTATACGACGGCACCAACATGTCCCTTTACGTCAACGGCACCTTAAGCGCGCAAGCGGCATCTGCTATTACTCCTCCCGCAATCGACAGTAGCTTGTTATTCGGTATTGCCGTGCTAGGAGGTCATGACAGTTTTAATGGTTCCCTTGAGGATATCCGCCTCTACAGCCGCGCCCTATCCGCGAGTGAGATCTCTTCCCTCTATAACACCGATGTCGGCGCCCCGAATGCTCCCACAAATCTTCAGGCCTTTCCCGGTAACCGTCAGATGGGACTCTCGTGGAATACTCCTACCGCGGGAGCGATCATCACCGATTACACAGTCAATTACCGCCAAAGCGGCACGAGCAGTTGGACGGCATTCCCTCATCCTCCATCTGTCGTCAATGAGCAGGTGGTCACGGGCCTCACGGGTGGAACCAGCTATGACTTCGAGGTGATCCCTGTGAGTGCCGTCGGCAACGGTACGGCAAGCAATATCGTAACCGCTACGCCTACAAGCAGCGGGCCTACAGGCGGCGGCTCGTCCATCGTTGCCTCGGACGATGATGAGTTTATTGGGCCTCTTTCTTCGTGGCTTAACGTGAAGACAAACTTCGGTGCCGTCGGCGATGGCGTGACCGATGACACCATCGCTTTCGAGTACGCCCTTAACGCGCTTGCATCGCCAACAAGCCATGCAAACGTTCTTTACATTCCTGCGGGAATATATAAAATCACCTCAAGCTTGGATTTCATTTCAACTAACTGCTATATGTACTGTACTGGAAAGAGCATCATCGGAGAAAGCCCGGCGAATACGATCCTGAAATGGCAGGGCGATGCGACAGGATCAGCGATGCTTACGCTTGATGGAATCAATCGCATGCAGTTTGATCGCCTTACATTGGATGGCAGTGGCGCGGAGATCACGCTGGTCAACGAAACAATGCATCAAGGCTGCTGCTACGATGGCTCGAACGAATACAGCGATGACGTATTCGAAAACGCCGCTGTTGGTATTCAGGCAGGTGACAATTCTGCAGGCTGCTGCTCGGCCGAAACCAAGGTCGACCGTGATACGTTTGCAAATATGACCGAGGCGGGAATCAGTTTGGAGGATTGGAATGCGGTGGATTGGTATGTTCGGTATTCCACTTTTGAACATGACTACTATGGCGTCACGAATATCTATGGTGCAGGTGGAGCCATGCATCTAGACCACAATCTATTTGAATACAATGATACAGATGCCGGATGGGGTAATGGTTCAAGCCAGTCCTATACCTACAATACTTCCTACTATTCAGGGGCGTTCCTTGTGGGAGGTGCCTACGGAAATACAAGCATTCTCATTGGAAACACCATTCTAATGCCCCAAAATGCGGCGATTATCATGCATGGCGACGGTCCCCTGACTCTCATCGACAATACCATCGAGGGGACCATTATGGCGGCGCAAAGCAGCAACCAAGTAGTCACTTTTGCGGATGGCTCCACCTCGACCCCCAATTCTTATGTCACCTCCATGGGCAACACCTATGTTTCAGCTACCCCATTCTCGGTCCAGAACGTCACGTATGGCACAGATGTGATAAGTGGCGACCTCACCTCGATCAATGACGCCGTCGTTCCCATCTCAGATGTACGCGCTATTCTCCCAGCCATGCCGGGGCCCCTCCCGAACTATCACCGCACAATCTATGACGTGCCGCAGGGAGCGTCTGCTGCTACGATTCAGGCGACGATCGATCAGGCGATCGCCGAGAATAACGGCAACCGGCCGGTCGTCCATATCCCTTGGGGTCAGTATTCCGTGACCTCCACGATAACGATCCCGGGCAATAGTGATGTGCAGATCGTAGGCGACAGTATGCAGACGATCATCAATTGGAACGGATCGACATCATCTCCCGTCTTCGCCCTTCTCCCGCCGAGCCATGCCGAGATCCGCAATCTTACGATCAACGCCGCTTCCTCCTCTGCTGGTATCCTGGTCGAAGGATACGACCAGCCGGGGGACCGTATTTATACCAATTTTGCATCGGAGAATAGCCCCGGTTCTTTCCATAATCTTCTCGTAAACGGTTTTGATAACACCCTTGTCCAAATGGACGATTTCGCCCATGGGGGACTCACTAATTCCTCCAGCACGAGTGTTCTGGTCGTCGGCGGCCCCCTATCTCAGGCGGGTAACGCAACGCCCGGCTTTACGGGTCTTTTCATGGGGTCCTCCTGCTGCAGCACCAATTCCTATCGCGTAGAGGATGGAGGAACGATTGTCCTGACCGGTTTCTGGTCTGAACAGAATCGTCCAGGATGGCTTGATCTCGATGGCACATCTGGGAACTTTATCGGGTACGAAGATAACATATCCGTTTATTCTAGTTCCGGGAAGAGTATCCCGTCCTTCACCGCCAATAATTTTACGGGTAACCTGACAATTTCGAACAGTGGCATCCAAAACGGCTACATCAATCTTGCCGGATCGACCCCAGCCAATGTGCTTCTGCTCGCCGACGGTATTGCTTCAGACGCTTTTAATGCTCTGCCCCAGCCTCCTAATCCTCTGGTTCAGCCACCAGTTATCGCCAACACGAATACCAACCCCAATACCCAGGCGGCTATGATCTATTCGACTTGGGGTTATTACAGCATTGGCTATACCGTTCCCGACGACGTTTCCGCCGGCACTTCCCGCAACACCCTCATCCAGAATTCTCTCATTCAGCTCGCAAGTTACAAGGATCCCGCGATTACGGATCTTCCGAGTGCGAACGAGGATGTTCGGTTGGTGGACGTTGTAGTGAATAACGGGGTCAACAGCTTTGATTTTGAATCCGTTGCCTCAAGTTTTTCGCCAAGCAATCATGTTTCTCCCGCGGGCAACAATGCCAATTCTGTTATGGCGGCTCCCTCTTCATTGCCTACCAGCCCGTGGGGCAAGTGGATAAACAAGGACGGGTCAGCTCACAAACGGGAAAAATCATACGTTAACAGCCTGTGGTAAAAGTAACTCCGCTACGTAAATGGCGATTCATTCAAGAATTGCATCCAATTAAATCAACCACTTGAAGTCAGCGCCATCGTCACTTTTTCAGATTTCCGACTTTCACCACAGGCTGTTAAGCTCTTGGCGCGCTTTGTTTTCTCAAAAACGTTGGTTACGAGATGTCCCTCGCCAAAATTCCATCCGGCGCGAAACGGTCTCAGATTATGAGCTTGGAAGCGGTTTGTGAAGGGGTTTTTAACTGTGAAGAGGGCTGTCGGTAACCACGGATATCCGCGAAAACGGTGTCTATTCGGCAGCAAAAGAGCGGCAGGCACACTTCTCCCGCAGTTCATCTTCAACTTTGATGTGATGTTCTCAGCGGCAGTTCAGGCGGCGCGGCCATAGCGATGATACAGGCCACCGAGTCTGGCATGGAAATGACCTTGCAACCTGCACCGAGATGGATCTCGTCTTCACGACCCGCTGGAGTTTTCTTCTCCAACGCGAGATGCGTTCGGTCGTCGTGGTAGTAGCGGACGTACTCGCTCATCAGGCGTTTCAGATGCTGTTCGTTGAGCACTATTACGTGGTCGAGCAAGTCACGCCTACAGTTACCGACCCAGCGTTCTGCAACCCCGTTTTGCCAAACATATGATGCCAACGGGCCCCCTCGATAACTACTCTTTCGGCCAACTCCGCACGCAGGCAGCGTAAGTCTTGCATCCTTGTGATCGCCCGTCTTTGATAGTTCAGTCGATTTTCAGAAGTTTGCTTTTTGCTTGACACAACAGCTTCTCAGATATGGATAGAATGGACACCCTGTTGTAACATCACACCTAACTCGCAGCCAACGGCACTCTTTACTGGCACGTCAATCGCCGGCCGTTTCCCCTGCCCCGGCCAGGCCATACTCCTTCAGCTTGCGATAGAGCGTGGTCTTGCCGATGCCCAATCAACAGGAAATCTTCTGCTCTACGCATGGGAAGAGGCCTCCGGGCATGTGAAGGCGTTCAACGTCGCAAAGATTAGCTCCCTGAGCGTGACACGCCAGAGTTTTGATCCTCGGTACCATATCGAGCTGGCTGCGGGAGCACCCATCCTCCCTGTGGCAGCGCACAGCAGCCAGACGCGGAATTTTGAATCCTTGGTTCGCAGACGGTTCTCTCGATATGGAACTTTCTATGGCCGCGCTCAGTCTCGAAGTGTAACATTTCACTTTGGGATGATGTTGCATGGCCATGGCCAGGCTCCACGGCCTCCGCATCTCCTACGTCGTCATGGCCATCGCCTTCGCGACCTTCGCCGAAGAGTATCTCTTCCGCGGCCTCCTCTTCCGTGCCCTCGACCGCGAGTGGGGAGGATGGAGCGTCGTCATCGGCAGTGCCGCCTTCTTCGCCGTCTATCATTCCGCCATGTTCTGGCCACCGGTCTTCCTCCTCGGCATCTGCAACTCTGCTACTCGACCAACCAAATGTCTCAAATTGTGCCCTCTCTGGGATGTCGCGTCATCGCACGGGATCAATCCGTCCGAGCGTATCACGCACCTTGCGTGCCAACGCGCTCAGTCCAAATGGCTTTTGCAAGAAGGCCGTATGCAACTCATGAATGCCCTGTCGCAACACGGCATCATCTGTGTAGCCTGACATGTAAATTACTTTCAGTTCAGGCCGCAAGCTTCCCAACATCTGCGCCAGCTCTCTCCCATTCATCCTTGGCATGATGACATCTGTAAGTAAGAGGTCGATACGTTTCTGCACACTAGCGATCGAAAGCGCCTCCTCGCCGGAACTGGCAGCAAATACTATGTATCCTAAACTGCTCAGGAGCTCACAAATCCCCCTGCGAAGGGACTTTTCATCCTCGACGACGAGCAGAGTTTCGGTTCCCCTTGGTGGCGCATCCACCCGATCAGGTACGGTTGGAGCGACGGTCCGCTCTGCCTTGGGAAGATAGATTGTGAAACAAGTGCCGCGTCCGAGTTTGCTTTCCACCCACACATGGCCGCGACTCTGTTTAACAATTCCATATACCATCGCAAGTCCCAATCCAGTCCCTTTTCCAACCTTCTTGGTCGTATAAAATGGCTCAAAGATATCCTTCAGTTCCTTCTTGCTTATGCCCACTCCAGAGTCGGTGACTGACAGCATCACATAGTCTCCAGGCAATACACCGTGTCGCCCGCCGACACTCTGTTTTTTTACCTTGACATTTTCCGCCGAGATCGTGAGCGTGCCACCCTGAGGCATTGCATCGCGCGCATTGGCACAAAGGTTCATCAGGACTTGAACTATCTGATCCGGATCTGCCTTGATTGCCCAGAGTTGTTTTGACAAGACAACTTGAAATTCAATATCTTCCCCGATGACTCGCCGTAGCATCTTTGCAGTATCGTCGATCACGGCATTCAGATTGAGCACGACTGGAGAGATGATCTGCTTGCGGCTGAATGCCAACATCTGGCCAGTAAGGCTGGCGCCGCGTTCAACAGCCTCCAGTACCTGCTCTGTATTCTCGCGTAAGCTGTCCTGGGCGGGGAGGCGGTTTTGCATCGCCTCCACATAGGTTCGTATCACCATCAGGAGATTATTGAAGTCATGGGCAATGCCGCCAGCAATACGGCCGAGGGACTCCATCTTCTGAGCTTGACTCAACTGATCGCGAAGCAATAGTTCCTGAGTAACATCACGCTTGACGGCAACGTAGTTGATTACAGTTCCACCCTGATCTCGGATGGGTGATATTGTAGCTACCTCGTTGAAGAGCGTTCCGTCCTTGCGCTTATTGACGAGATCGCCGGACCAGGTCTCACCGCGCAGCAGAGTCTTCCACATCGTTTGATAAAACGAAGCTGGATGGTGGCCACTCTTCAGAATGCGAGGGTTGTTTCCGATCGCTTCGGCCCGGGTGAAGCCGGTGACCTTCTCAAAGGCTGGATTGACATACAGGATTGATCCTTCGATATCGGTGATAACGATGGACTCGGCAACCTGCTCGATACTCTGAAGAAGTCGTGCGTGTTCTGCCTCGGCCTGCTTTCGTGCTGTGATATTTCGACCGACCAACAGAGAGACCATCTCACCATCCTCCTCGACGGAGGACGCAGCAAAGTCCATCTCGATTTGCAACCCATCGTTGCGGCGGATTTGCATCTCCTCCAAGGGCAGTTGCACCTCGTGCTCGAATAAGAGCCGCGTGAGCTCCTCTGCCTGGCTGCGTGCCTTCGGGCCGACCAGGTCCGCGAGTCTCCGACCAATCAGGTCACTGG
>Ga0326728_10008375_pt1 | contig 25750 bp, 18 predicted proteins | sample MB3enrmetagenome_FD_207602 | JGI IMG/M metagenome (GOLD analysis project Ga0326728, IMG submission 207602) | Lab enriched peat soil microbial communities from McLean, Ithaca, NY, United States - MB31MN | ecosystem: Environmental > Terrestrial > Soil > Wetlands > Peat | place: USA: New York... | reverse complement strand
GTCGCCTGCGGCCAAGGCCTCGGCCAGATACCTGGCTTCGCCGCCTGGGCGGCCGCCGGCCAATCTGGCCAGCACTCCTTCCGGGGCCTGTGCCATCGCCAGCCGGACGCGCGCGTCCACCGCCCAGCCCGAGCACCGTCCCTCGACAATCGTCCCTTGGCGATCCAGCCGCACGTGGCCAATCTCCGCCTCCCCCGGAGTCGCGCCATGATAGACCTGGCCCCGGGCCGCCAGGCCGCCGCCCACGCCACTGCCCAGAGTCACGTAAAAGACCGGGTCAAACCCCACGCCCGCCCCGTGCGTGGCCTCTCCCAAGGCCGCAACGTTGGCATCGTTGTCCACCACCACCGGCACCCCCGCCAGTTGGCTCAGCCACGGGCCCAGCTCGAAGCCCGACCAGCCCTCGATCTGGTGCGAGCGGCAGACCTTCCCGCTCCTCCAATCCACCGGCCCGCCAAAACCCACGCCCATGGCCCCCACCTCTCCAAACCGCAGCAACTCGGGCAAGACCCGCCGTATCTGTCCGCGGATGCCTTCGCCGCCGGCGGCGGGGTTGACCTCGAGCTTCCGCCGTTGAAGAATCTTCCCCGTCTCATTGCCCAGGACCAGTTGCAGCTTGGTGCCGCCAATCTCGATGCCGATATACCAAGACATGGGCTCCTGCTAGCTGAAATAATCCGGCTCATTCCCCGGCTTCCATTTGATATTGCAGCCCATGCTGGCCTTCTGTTTGCCGGAAACCGCTTTGCCCGCCAGCACCGCGTCCAGCGCCGCGCGCAGGTCCTTGCCCGTGACCGGGACTTTGCTTCCCGGCCGGCTGTCGTCCATTTGCCCGCGATAGACCAGGCGCCGGTGCTGATCGAAGAGATAGAAATCCGGCGTGCACGCGGCCCGGTAAGCGCGCGCCACCGCTTGCGTCTCGTCATACAGATAGGGGAACAGATACCCCGCCGCCTTGGCCTCCGCCGCCATCAATGCCGGGCTGTCAGCCGGGTAATTGACGACGTCGTTCGAGTTGATGCCCACGATGCCGACCCCGCGCGAGCGATAGTCCCGTGCCAATTGAGCCAGGCCCGCCCGAATGTGCTTCACGTACGGACAATGATTGCACAGAAACATCACCAGCAGCGCCGGCGCCCCTTTGAAGTCTGAGAGCGAAACCATCTTTTGATTCGCATCCGGCAGCCGGAAGTCCGGCGCCTGCGTTCCCAACGGCAGCATTGTCGAATTTGTGGCAACCATGGTCAAATGTTCTATGCGTTGGCCCGGATGTCGAATGAAAAATCACTTCGCTTGACCCCCTTGGCCCTTTCCGGGCAGAGTCATGGCATGTACAAGATCATCGGAGCGGACGGCAAGGAGTATGGACCGGTCACCGTGGAGGTCTTGCGCCAGTGGCTCGCCGAGGGGCGGGCGGATGCCCGGACGCGGGTCCTTGCCCCGGGCGTTGCCGAGTGGCGGGCATTGGCGCAGGTGCCGGAACTCGCGGAGTTGCTCGCGGCGGCTCCTGCCCAGGCCCAGCCTGAGGCCGCCACCCCCGGCCCCGAGCAACCCAGGACCAATGGCCTGGCCGTGACCGGCCTGATCCTGGGCATCGTGGCGGCCAGCGGCGCCGTCTGTTTCGTCTGCTGTTATGGGTTCCCCTTCAACGTGCTGGGCATCATCTTTTCAGCCGTCGCCCTGTCGCGGATCAACCGGGACCCCGCCGGGCAGCAAGGCCGCGGCATGGCCATTGCCGGCCTGGTGCTTTCCATCCTCAGCATCGTTATGGCCGTCCTGTTCCTGCTCCTGGGCGGAATGGCTTGGGGTCCCTCGGACATCCTCCGCCGCCTCCAAACACTCCCGCGCTAGCCTTCCATGACCGATGCTCAATACTCAATCCGCCATGCCCCCTGAAGCTCATCGCTCCCTATGGCCCTGGGTGCTCCTGGCCGCGCTGGGGGTCTCCGGGGGCGTCGTGCTCTTCCGGTTCGACCCGGGCCTTTGCGCCTTTTACCCCACCTGCCAGTTTCATCGGCTGACCGGCTGGCAATGTCCCGGCTGCGGCTCGTTGCGCGCCATGCACCACTTGTTGCACGGCCATCTGGCCGCCGCCTTCCATTTCAACGCCTTGCTCGTTCTCGGCCTCCCGGTCCTGGCCTGGTGCGCCGGCCGCGCGGCGCTCCGGCGGTGGAAGCGCCAGCCCCTGGCCGATGGCCTCCGCCCCGCCTGGCTCTGGTGCGCCCTCGCCGCCACCTTGGCCTTCGGCCTGTTGCGCAACCTGCCCCTGCACCAACTGGCCTGGCTGCGCCTCCAGCCCTGAAGCGACACTCTCAAGCCTATGTACAAAATCATCGGAGGAGACCAGCGTGAATACGGACCCGCCACTGCCGAAGAGCTGCGCCAGTGGATCGCCGAGGGCCGGCTCAGCGCCCAGAGCTTGGTCCAGGTCGAGGGCACCGGCCAGTGGAAACCGCTATCGGCCTATCCCGAGTTCGCCGCCGCGCTCGGGGCCCAACCACGCTTGGGGCCGGCGCCCCCCGCGGAGGCCCCGCCCTGGTCCGCGGACGCCCTGGCGCGCCATCCCCGCGTGGATATAGGCGATTGCCTGGCGCGCTCCTGGAACCTGCTGCGCCGTGACCCGGGCCTGCTCCTGGGCGCCGCCTTCCTGTTCTGGCTCATCCAGACCCTTTGCCAGGGCTTCCGGACCGCCGGCATGGTTTACCTCGTGTTCCAAGGCGTATTTTACGGCGGGCTCTCCATGATCTATCTCAACCGGTTCCGGGACCGGCCGGCTTCGCTGGGAGGGGTCTTCGCCGGCTTCAGCCACGGTTTTGCCCAACTCCTGCTGGCCGGTTTTCTCAGCTCCCTCCTCTCCTGGCTTGCGGCGTGTTGCTGCCTGGTGGTCCCCGGGGTTTACCTGTTCGTGGCTTGGCTGTTCTGCGTGCCGCTCGTCGCCGACCGCGGCCTGGAATTCTGGTCTGCGATGGAACTGAGCCGGCGCACCGTCACTCGCATCTGGTTCCAGGTCTTCGCCCTGTTCCTGCTCGCCTTTTTGCCCACCCTCGTGATGAACCTCCTCATCCAAGTCAAGCTGGCGGCGGCAGCATACCCGGCCGTGCAAGGCCTCTTGTCGCCTGGGACCCCGCCGGATCTCACGCGCTTGCTGGAGGTCCTGACCAAACCCCCGCAAGCCGCGCGCATCACCCCCGCCCTCCTGGCGGCCGTCAAGTTGGTTTCCCTCTTCAACCTGCCTTTTGGGCTCGGGGCGCTCCTGGCCGCTTATGAAAATCTCTTTGGCCCTCGGCCCCCGTCGCCCCCTTAGCCGCCAAACCGCCTGGGGCTGCCTCACCACCAACCTGGCGCTGCCCGGTTTTGGCTCCCTGGTCGCCGGGCGCATCCCCGGCTACCCGCAAGCCGCCCTGGCCCTCGGCGGCATGGGCCTCACCCTGGCTTATGGCACCCGCTTTCTGATCTGGTTCGTGAACAACTGGGCCCGCCTCCACGACCCCGAGGCTGAGCTGCTCACGGTGCTGCGCGATATGTGGGTCGCCGGGGGCCTGCGCTGGGCGATGCTTGGCATCGCGCTCTTCGCCCTGGGCTGGTTCTGGGCGCTGGCCACCAGCCTGCGCCTCCTCCACGCCGCCCAGGCCGGCGAATCCCGCCACGCCCCCCCACGCCTGGGATGAGCTACCCGCAACACCCCTGTTGACGGCCATCCGCCGCGAGGGTCTAATGGGGGCCATTTGAACGCATGAAGACCACCGCATTTCTTCCTCTCCTCGCCCTCAGTGGCCTGGCCGCCGCCGCGGCGGCCACCGACCCCCTCCCCGGGGCGGACCCCACGCAAGTTCCTCGCGCCATGCACGCGCCGATGAAAGAGCGCCCGCACGTCACTGTGGGCCTCCGCGCCGCCGCCATCGTCGGCGCGGACAACCGCGCCCTCCAAGCCGCTGTGGATTACCTCGCCGCCTTGGGCGGCGGAACCGTTGACATCGGTCCGGGCGAATACCTCATGCGCGACTCCCTCCATCTGCGGCCCCAGGTGACGGTGCGCGGCACTCCTGGCCAGACAATCCTCCGCAAGGCCGCCTCGACCGTTTCGCCCTTGAAACTCGACGGCGATTACGGTGAAGAACAGATCACGCTGGCCGACCCGACCGGCTTTGGCGTCGGCGACGGCGTCGCGGTCTGGGACAAGAACTCCGGGGGCTTCCATACGACGGTCGCCCGCATCACCGGCGCCAGCGGAAACACCCTGGCGATCAGTCTGCCGTTGAACGCCGACTGCATGGTCGAAAACGGGGCCACCGCGGCCACCGTTTTCCCGGTCGTCAGCGGCTACTATGCCGAAGGGGCCAGGATTGAAGACCTGACGATTGAGGGGGACAAGGCCAGGAACGCACCCCTCAACGGCTGCCGGGGCGCAGGCATTTTTCTCTACCGCTGCCACGGCGCCGTCCTCCAACGGTGCATCGCCCGCAATTACAACGGCGACGGCATCAGTTTCCAGCAGTGCAACGACGTGACCCTCGAAGGCTGCGTGAGCGAGGCCAACACCGGCCTGGGCCTGCACCCTGGCAGCGGTTCCCAGCGCCCCACGCTCCGCCACTGCGTCGCCCGGAACAACGGCCAGGATGGCTTGTTCCTTTGCTGGCGGGTCAAGCAGGGCCTCTTCCAGGAGAACCTCCTCCAAGACAACGGCGGCTTTGGCATCTCCATCGGCCATAAGGACACCGACAACCTCTTCCGCGACAACCAGGTCCGCGGCAATCAGGCCGAGGGCGTCTGCTTCCGCAACGAAACCGACGGCATGGCCCCCCACCGCAACCGCCTGGAAAACAATCTCATCGAGAACAACGGCCGCCAAACCGGCACCGCCGGCATCCGCGTCCGCGGGCCGGCGCGCGGCCTCGTCCTCAAAGACAACACCCTGCGCGACACCCGCCCCGCCCTCAAGCGCACGCAAACCGTCGGCATCAGGCTCGAAGAAAACGTGGGCCGCGCTACCATCGAGGGCAACCGGATTGAAGCCGACCGGCCCATCGAGGACCGGCGCGCGAAAGCGGGCGACTGACGCTTAGGCTGTGGAAATAAATAGCGGGGGCAAGCCGCCGGGATTTTGCCGCCCAGCGAGGCGTGAACGAGGCGCATATCCTCAGCGAGCTGCAACGAGTGAACAACGAAGCCGGGCGGCAAAAGAACAAGATATTTTTTTCTATTCTCCGTATGCCGAAATCACTGGTGTAAGTGGCTTGACTACAACCACTTAAATCTTAACAAGGGGTCGTCGTTCAGCGGGATGAGAGTAGGTCACGCTGCGCAGGAAAGCCAGTTTCAGCTTCCAGAACATGCCGCGGTTGGGTACACGCCTCAGCCGGCAGGCAGAGGTCTCCTCCCGGGAACGCGCGGAGCCGAGGTCGAACGGCGGCGTTTCCCCCTTGAGGGGGATTGGAATCCCGCTCTGATTCTTTTGGGTGTGGCTACTTTTTGGCAACGCGAAAAGCCCTGAAAAATCAGGTGATTTTGCGTAGCGTGGCTTTGGCGATGCTCGGAAAGTCCTGGGATATCCCGCCGGGAAGACGATATCCCCGGTTTTAGCGGTCACTTTTTTCGATCTTCGGCGTGGAGGAGGTGCCGGCGCGCTTTGCGCGAGACCCTTCTCGGGAACCGCTGAATGACGGTGATCGAGCAAAACTCGCGATGCTTTTCCTGCGGTTCGTAAAGGGCCAGGTCTGGCCGCAATCCGCTAACCCGGTGCTTGCCTATGCCGCCCATGGCACCGGTTCAGCCCAATGATAGTGGGGAGCCGGAGGTGTCGTTGGGGGCATGGTGTGGCCTGGTTTGTTTCGCCTCCGAGAAGGTGTCCTCACCACTGACACAAGCAAGCCAGACACAGGCACTACCAAGGCGCCCGGCCGGCAGGGCATCGCTGTCGAGCCGGTGGTCACCGACAGGGCGTAGCCGGGCTGCCGGGGCCTCGGTGTCGGGGGGGTGGTCACCAGGCGGCGGCCCATCGGCGTTGCGGCGGCCCGACACGCCTGCAGAAGGAATTACGGCAAGGCGCACAAGAGCCGGCTGCTGGCTTGGTCTGAGGCCCGCTCGAACCCTTGCTGCCACATGGCTCCGTTGGGCGTCACCGGGCCGTGCCACGTCGTATCCAAGGGCGATATACGACTTCCTCCGGCTTGCCGTGAATGGGTTCTTGGCGAACACTCGCAATTAGCGTAGATTTCGTGGCATGAAGACATTGACCGTGGAACAAGCCACGCCCGGGCTGGGGCGCCTAGTCGAATTGGCCCTGGCGGGCGAGCAAATCCAAATCCGCAAAGGGAGCGGAGTCGTCGAATTGCGGCCTGCCCAAGCGACCCAAACCGCGTTCGATGAGAGCTTGACGCCGCGCGAGGCTCTGCGGCGGTTGCAGGAGGACGCCCGGCTGACGCCGCAGCAAGCGGAAGCGTATCTGCGCCAATTGCGCGAGGAACGGCTGGCGGTTGAGAGCCGGCGTCCGACATGATCCACCTCGACACGAATTACCTCATCGGATTGCTGGTTAGGGGCTCTCCGCAGGCGGGTGAGGTGGATGGATGGCTGGCTGCCGGACAAACCCTCGCGGCCAGCGCCATCGCGTGGACGGAATTCCTCAATGGCCCAGTGACGCCACTCGAAGTCAGCCGGGCCGAAGCGGTCCTTCAGTCGCGGATTGTGCCCTTTGGCCAGCGGGAGGCGGTACTGGCGGCCGACTTGTTCAACAGGACCGGCCGTCGACGCGGCTCTCGATTCGACTGCCTGATCGCCGCGACGGCGATTTTAATCCAGGCTGAGGTAGCAACGGCCAATCAATCGGATTTCACAGCTTTCGTTCAGCACGGGTTGAAATTGGCTGGTGCCCCGAACCCAACGACGCCCCCTGCTTCGCAAGCGACGGTGGGCGGTTGATTTCGAGCCACCTTAACCTTCCGTGTGTGCTCTTGTGGGGCGTCAGCCACAGGCTTTCACCCCGAGGCGGACCGCAAGCGATCTTCCAGCGGCCCAGGGAGACCGCGCAGCAAGGGCGCACCTGCAAGCAACGGAGCTGGGCGGCAAAAGAACAAGGCAGGTTGCTACCTTTATTCATTTCCACCGCCTTACGCAAACAAGTCCATCTGCGGCGGGGGCGAGAGCTGCTGGAGCTTCTGCCGGTCCTGCTGCCCCCGCCCCGCCTGGCGGACATTGCCTTCGGGGGTGAGTTCGGATTCCTCGAGGTTGCGGAGGATTTCTTTGGCGCGTTCGAGGACCGGCTTGGGCAGGCCGGCCAGGCGGGCGACCTGGATGCCGTAGCTCTTATCACTGCCGCCCTCGACGATCTTCCGGAGGAACACGATCTGCTCCCGCCACTCGCGGACGGCCACGTTGAAATTCCTCAGCCGGGGCAGGCGCGCCGCCAGTTCGGTCAGCTCGTGGTAATGCGTCGCAAAGAGCGTCTTGGCCCCCACCTGGTTGTGCAGGTGCTCGACGATGCTCCACGCCAGGCTCAGGCCGTCGAAGGTGCTGGTGCCCCGGCCGATCTCGTCCAGGATGACCAAACTGCGCCGGGTGGCGTTGTGCAGCAGGTTGGCGGTCTCGCACATCTCTACCATGAACGTGGACTGCCCGCGCGTCAGGTCGTCGCTGGCGCCGATGCGCGTGAAGATGCGGTCCACCAGCCCCAGCCGCGCCTCCGCGGCGGGGATGAACGAGCCGGTGTGCGCCAGCAGGACCAGCAGCGCCACCTGCCGGATATACGTGCTCTTGCCCGCCATGTTCGGCCCCGTGATGAGGGCCAGTTGCGCCCCGTCGTCCAGGCAGGTGTCGTTGGGTACGAACCGCTCCTCCGTCAGCGTCTGTTCCAGCACCGGATGTCGCCCGTCCCGAATGCAGAGCGTCCCCTCGGCAGCCATCCGCGGCCGGCAGTAGTTAAAAAGCCGGGCCGTCTCTGCAAAGGCCCCCAGCGCGTCCAGTTGCGTCAGGGCCCCGGCCGAGCGCTGCAGCTCCGCCAACCGCTCCAACACCGCTTCCCGCACGCGTTGGAACAATTCGTATTCCAGCTTCACGCTCCGCTCCTCAGCCCCCAGGATCTTGCCTTCCATCTGCTTGAGCTCGGGGGTGACGAAGCGCTCCCCGTTGGCGATCGTTTGCTTGCGCACATACTGCGGCGGCACTCGGTCCAGGTTCGCCTTGGTCACCTCGATGTAGTAGCCAAACACCGAGTTAAACCGGACCTTCAGCGACTGTATCCCCGTGCGCACGATTTCCTCCTGCTGCAATTTGGCAATCCACTCCTTGCCGTCCCGCGTCGCCGCCCGCAACTCGTCCAGGGCGCCGTCAAAGCCGTCGCGAATCAGGCCCCCCTCCTTCAAGCCCAGGGGCGGCTCGTCCACGATCGCCCGGGCGATCAACTCCACCAGCGCCGGCAACTCCGCAACTTGCCCCCTCAGCCGCTCCAGTAACGGCGCAGCCGGCTCTGGGCCCGCCGCATCCAGCGGGCCCAGCTCGGATGCCGGCCCGGCCCCCGCCAGCTCGGCCAGGCCCGCCTTGAGCGCCGGCGCCTGCTCCAGCGCCATCCGTAGCGCCATCAGGTCCCGAGCGTTGCCGCTGCCGGCGCTCAGCCGGCCCGTCGTCCGCTCCAGGTCCCGCACTTGGGCAAGTTGCGCCCGCAGGCGCTCGAGGCACCCCGGATTGTCCACCAGCGATTGCACCGCCTCCTGGCGGCTTTGAATCGGTTCCAGTGTGGCCAGCGGCTGCGAAAGCCAGTCGCGCAGCCGCCGCGCGCCCATCGGGGTCACGGTGCGATTCATGGCCCCATACAGGCACGCATTGCGCGGGGCGTGGGGATGGAGCGGCTCCAAGACCTCCAGGTGCCGCAACGTGATGTAATCGAGCCCCAGGAAATCGCTGCGTTCATAGAACGAAACCCGCGTCAGTCCCGTTACGTCGCGCCGCAGATGCTGCGTCAGGTAGTGCAGCACCGCCCCCACCGCCCCCACGGCCCCTGCCCTGCCCCTCAGCCCAAAGCCGTCCAGCGAGGCCACTCCGAAATGCTCCCGCACCGTGAAGAGCGCCGTCTCCGGCGCAAATACCCAGTCCTCGTACCCAGCGAGCACCCAGCCAAAAGCGGCCGGCGCGCTCGTCAAACCGGGAGCCGCTTGGACGGCCCGCGCGGCGGCGGCCTGGGCGGCGGGCGCCAGGGCTGGACGCGCCCCCGAGGCGCCTCCCGGCTGGCCGCCCGCCCCGCCTCGCAGCAAGCCGTCCAGCGCCTCGTCGCTCGCCGGATAAACAATCTCCGCCGGGCGCACCCGCTGCAGCTCCGTCAGCAGCGCCGTTTGGCCCTCCACTTCGGTGGCCCTGAAATCTCCGGTGGTCAGATCGGCGCACGCCAGACCGAAGAGCCGGCCCGCGGGGCAAACCGCCGCCAGGTAATTGTTCCGCTCCGGCGCCAGCATCCGCTCGTCGAAATGCGTGCCGGGGCTCAGGATGCGCGTCACCTCGCGTTTGACCAGTTGGCCGGGCCGCGCCTCTTCCACCTGGTCGCAAATGGCCACCTTCCGACCGGCCCGGAGCAGCCGGCCGATGTAAGCGCTGGCCGCGTGAAAGGGGATGCCGCACATCGGCGCCGTGCCCCGCCGCGTCAGCGCCACGTTGAGCAACTGCGCCCCGATCTGCGCATCCTCGAAGAACATCTCGTAGAAATCCCCCAGCCGAAACATCAGCAGTGCGTCCTTGGGCAGTTCGCTCTTGATCCGGCGATACTGCGCCATCATGGGGGTCGCTTGGGCGTCGCTGGCCATCGCCCGACACGGTAGGCCCAAATCCTTCCCAGGTCGATAGCGGTTTTTTCTTGGGTTCAGCCCCCCGCTTGCTATTATCGGGGCCAAGATGAATCTCTTCTCCCGGGAGTGTCGGCGAGTGGTTTCACGGGCCCCTGCCTTTCTGGCCTTAAGCGTCTGGTGCCTGGTCCGCCCGGCGGCGGCCCAGTTGAACTACCAGAATTTCACCTTCACCACCCTCGCCGGCCAGGCCACCGGCTGGTTCGACGGCGTCGGTCCCGACGCCCAGTTCAACTCCCCATTCGGCGTGGCGGTGGACGCCAACGGCAACCTCTATGTGGCCGACACCGGCAACAGCACGGTCCGGAAGGTCACCCCGGCTGGCGTGGTGACCACCCTCGCGGGCCTGGCCGGTATCCAGGGGGCCACCAACGGCGCCGGCCAGCAGGCGCGCTTTTACTATCCAGGCAGCGTGGCTGTGGACCCCGGCGGCAACGTTTACGTGGCTGACTCCTCCAACGATACCATCCGCAAAATCACCCCGGACGGGGTCACCACCACCCTCGCCGGCTCGGCCGGCGTCACCAACAGCACCGACGGCCCTGGCGCCAGCGCCCGCTTCAACAGCCCCCAAGGCCTGGCCATCGATGTCAGCGGCAACCTCTATGTCGCCGACAGTGGCAACAGCACTATCCGGAAGGTCACCCCTGCCGGCGTGGTCAGCACGCTCGCCGGAAAAGCGGGGGTTACCGGGACCAATGACGCCTCGAGCGCCGCCGCCGCCCGCTTCAACGTCCCCTACGGTGTCGCCGTCGACACCAACGGCAACATCTACGTCGGCGACACCGAGAATCACACCATCCGCAAGATAAGCCCCACCGGCGCCGTCACCACCCTCGCCGGGACGCCGGGCACCTCCGGTTCAACCGACGGCACCAACTCCGGCGCGCTCTTCAAGTATCCGTGCGGCGTGGGCGTGGACGGCAGCGGCAACATTTACGTCGCGGATTACGGCAATGATACCATACGCCAGGTCAGCACGAACGGCGTCGTCACCACCCTCGCCGGCTCCGCGGGAACCCCGGGCTCGACCAACGGCACCGGCCATGGCGCCCTGTTCTACTCCCCGCTGGGTCTGGCCGTGGACGGCAATGGGAACGTGTATGTGGCCGATTCCGAGAATGCCATGATCCGCAGGATCACCACTCCCGCCGCCGCGGTGACCACCGTCGCTGGCTCTTCCTCCGCCCCGGGCAGCGCCAATGGCGCCGGCAGCACCGCCCGCTTCAACGACCCCTGCGGGGTGGCCGTCGACAGCTCCGGCACCGTTTACGTCTCCGACCTCGGCAACAACACCATTCGCCAGATCACCCCCCAGGGCGTGGTGACCACCCTCGCCGGCCTGGCCGGCAGCTTCGGCACCAATGACGGCACTGGCGCCGCCGCCCGTTTCGGCAATCCCGCCGGCCTGGCCGTGGACACCAACGACAACCTCTACGTCGCCGAGTACGGAAACCATACCATCCGCAAAATCGCCCCAGGCGGCATCGTCACCACCCTGGCCGGCGAGCCGGGCGTCGGAGGTTCCAGTGACGGCACCGGCAGCGCCGCCCATTTCCTTAACCCATTGGGCGTGGCGGTGGACGCGGCAGGCAACGTCTATGTCGCGGACACCTTAAACAACACGATCCGCAAAATCACCCCGGACGGCACCGTCTCGACGCTCGCCGGGGTCGTCGGCACCGCCGGGGCCAAAGACGGCCCGGGGGCTACGGCCCGGTTCGATTACCCGCAGGGCCTCGCCGTCGACCCTGCCGGCAATGTTTACGTCGCCGACACCAGCAACTCCACCATTCGGAAGATCACCCCCGACGGCATGGTCTCGACCCTGGCCGGCATGGCCCAGATGGAGGGCGCCTGCGACGGGAGCAGTGCCGCCGCCCGCTTTGACAGTCCCTTCACTTTGGCCGCGGACAGCCAAGGCTACCTCTATGTCGTGGACACCTCCAACAATACGATTCGCAAGGTCTCCCCGGCCGGAGTCGTCACGACTCTCGCCGGGCTGGCCGGCCAGGCTGGCGACGCTGATGGCACCGGGCCGGAGGCATCGTTCAACGACCCCGAAGGCATCGCCGTTGATGCCAATGGCAACCTCTACGTCGCCAACACCCAGTCCAGCACCATCCGCAAAGGCAACCCTGCCCTGCCCGACGCGCCGGTAGTCAACGACCCCTTCGGGCCGCCCGGCACGCTCCGCCAGTTCGGCGTCACCAATCTCAGCGTCACCAACTGGTCCTGGACCATCCTCCGCTTCCCCTCCGACTCCGCCGCGCAGTTGTCCTCGACCACCGCCCTCAATCCCACCCTCACCCCCGATGTGCCCGACCTCTTCGTCATCCGTTTCCAAGGCCAGGACAGTCTCGGCCGCGCCGCCCTTGGCACTCTCTGGATTGCCAACGACCTCACGCCCCCGACCCTCGGCATCACTCAGCCGCAGCCCAGCCAGACCGCCGCCAGTTCTCCCTTATACGTCAGCGGCACCGCCTCCGACGACGTCCACGTCGCCTCCGTTTGGTGCCAGCTCAACGGCGGCCCCTGGGTCCAGGCCGCGGGCACGTTCCATTGGGCGGCCATCCTCCCCCTCACCAACCCCGGCGCAAACACCTTGAGCGCCTATGCCGTCGATGGCAGCGGCAAGGTCTCCTCCCCCACCAATACCGTCCGGTTCCTTTACACCCCTGACGTAACGGTGCAAGTGTCCGGTGAGGGAACCGTGTCGCCCAATTACCAGGGCAAGTCCCTGGTGATCGGCAAAACCTATACCATCACCGCCACTCCCCTGGCCGGTTCCGGTTACCTCTTCGCCGCCTGGATCGACAAGAGCGGCAACGTTCTGGCCACCACTCCCACCTATACCTTCACCATGACCAACGGCCTCACGTTGATAGCCAGCTTCGTCGTCAATCCATTCCAGCCGCTTCAGGGGACCTACGCCGGGTTGTTTATCGACACCAACAGCCTCTCCGCCGCCAATGCCGGCTCCTTCTCCGCAACCCTCACCAGCCTCGGCGCCCTCAGCGCCCAACTCCAAGTCGCCGGCAGCGCCTACCGGTTCTCCGGTTCCCTCTCGGTCGCCGGCGCCTACTCCAACTCCGTGTCCGGCCCGGCTGGCAAACCCATCACCCTCCAACTCCAATTGGACTTAAGCGGCGTCCAAGGCATGACCGGCTCCGTCAGCACCGCCACTTGGAGCGCCGGCCTGGCGGCCTGCCAGGCCCTCGCCTCCACCATCAAGTACGCCACCGCATACCCTACCAACGCTATCAGCAACCTGGTCGCGCTCGCCGGCAAGAGTTACACCCTGGTGATGGTTCCCCCGCTGCCGGCCGAGCCCGCAGCCGCCCCCGCCGGCTACGGCTTCGGGACCTTGAGCGTCAGCTCCTCCGGCGGCGTCACTTTCAGCGGCGCCCTGGGCGATGGCACTAAGGTCACCGCCTCGAGCGCCGTCGTCGGCTCCGGCCAGTGGCCGCTTTGCCTTGCCCCCTCGGCTTACGCCGGCAACGGCATGGCGTGTGGCTGGCTCAGGTTTGCGACCAACGGCGCCGGCCCGCAGCCAGTGGGCTGGCTGAGCTGGCTCAAGGGGGCCGGAGTGCCTCGCACCCTCTATCCCAACGGCTTTGCCTTTACCAACGCGGTGCAGGTCCTCGAGTCCCGTTACTCCTACACCAGCGGCTCGCGCCTCCTGGACTGGACCAATGGCGTAATCGAACTCGCCGACGGCAATTTGTCCGTGCCCGGTCTGACCAATGGCGTGACCCTCGGCCTCAACAACAAAGTGAGCGGCACCACCAACAACCTGAGTGTTACCCTCACCACCGCCTCGGGTCTGTTCCAAGGCACCGTCCCGCTCGCGGGGAGCAAGACCGGCGTCTCGGTCAGCGGCGTCCTGCTCCAAGACGACAATGCCGGCTACGGCTTGTTCCTCGGCCCCTCCGAGAGCGGCAGCGTGTACCTGGGCCAGCCGTAGCGCGAAAATGAGCGTCCTGCCCCCCATTCCCGTCCCGGCGCGGGAGCGCTGGTTCGATTTCCGCGCCCGCCTGCTGCCCGCCCTGGTCTTCGCCGGGGCCGCGGCCTGCGCCGCCTTGCTCTGGATGCACGAGGCCGGAGCGCCCGCCTTGATCGGACAAGCTGAACCCATAGTCTCGGACGTCAGTTGCCACAAAACCGGCGTCCTCACCGAGCTGTGTGTCAACCGCTTTCAGCGGGTCAAGATAGGCGACCGCATCGGCCAGGTCATCATCGTCGACCCGCCAGTCTTCAGCAATTCCCTGGCCGTCATTCGAGCCGAGATCGATATGCTGCGCGCTACCATGGCCCCCATCACCGCCCGCCAGCGCACGGCCATGGAATACGACAAGTACCGGCTCAATTGGCTGGAACAGCGCGTGCAACTCGTCAACGCCCAGGCGGAGTTGGCTTATGCCGAGGGCGAGTACCGACGCATGGAGGCCCTCTTCAATGAGAAGCCGCCCATCGTCTCCGAGCGCCAGTTCGACCTGGCCAGGGAGCAGCGGGACCGGCGCCGCGACCAGGTCGGCGAACTCACCAAGCTGGTAGCCGAGTGCGAGACGCAATTCCGCGAACTTCAACTCACCAACTCCATGGACCTGGCCAGAGTCACCGCCGACCCCTTGGCCGCCGCCATCGCCGTCCAGGACTGCAAGCTGCGCCTGACCGAATCCGAACTCATCCCGGTCATCGTCAAGGCCCCCATGGACGGCGTGGTAACGATGATTTACCACCGCGTGGGCGAGGCCGTGACGCCCGGCCTGCCCATTGTGGCCCTGGCCACTCTCGAACCCGCCCGCATCGTCGGCTACCTGCGCCCCCCCATCCTTCGCGAACCCAAGCCGGGAATGAAGGTCTCCGTCCGCACTCGCGGCCTGCGCCGCCAGCGTGGTACAGCCACAATCCTGGATGTCGGCACCCAATTGGAGATCGTCCCCGCCGCGCTCCTGGGGCCCGTCAATTTTGCCAACATCGTCCAGGGCCTGCCCCTGAACATCAGCATGCCCCCAAACCTCAAAGTCCGCGCCGGCGAAGTCGTGGACATCACCCTTTCCGGAACCTGAAGGCGGCGTTCCCGGCCCGCGGTGGTACTGGATCGATGCACGCCCCCCGTCCGGGCCGCCCGATAAAACCTTGTCCTTCGGCGTTCCAGGCCGCTAACCTGTGTCGCAGGAATGAAGAGTTGTCAGCGCACCACACCGCGACCCAAACCAGCTCCGCGCGGACCCGGGGCAGAGCCATCCCGGCCGGGAGTTGCGTCGGCCTCCCCGCCGCCCGCCCGCCAGGCCTCGGTCATGGTCTTGGGCGTTGGCAGCTTCGCCCATAGCACCGCCCAAATCCTCCGCGAGGCCGGGGCCGAGGTCTCCACTTATCTCACCCGCGGTTACGGGCACTATCCGCCTGCCCTGGCGGGCCCCACTTACCGGCGCGAGCAGTTTCCCTCGCCCTGCCCTCTCCTCAAGGAACACCGGACCCGCCTCGTGGTGCCAATGTCCATCGACTGGGCGCAAGCGCCTTGGGCAGAGGAACTGCTCGCCCTCAAGGTCCCCATTCTCAGCCCCACCCGCCAAGCCATGCGCATCGAACGCGAGCGCGACTTCGCCCGTCGCCTCTGTCGCGACTTCCACGTCCCTTTTCCCCAGGCCCATCTGGCGCGCAACCGTCTCGAGGCGGAAAGGTTCCTCCGCCTGCATCCCTTGCCTTTTGTCATCAAGAACCCCCTCTGCTCGCCCACCAGCCCCATCCACACCATCGTTTGCGAATCGGCCGCCGACACCCGGTCCTGGCTCCGCCACATCGATTACGCCGAAGGCGTCTTCCTCCAGGAATATCTCGGCCGCCGCGAGGCCGGCCACCTCGCCCTCATCAGCGGCGGCGAGATTTGTTCCCTCCTCACCAACCAGGAATACAAACGCGCCTTCGCCGGCAACCAGGGCATCACCGCCGGCGCCCCCATGGGCGGACTGGTGGAAAAAGACCCGGCCGACAAATACGGCTTGGCCCGCCAATTATTGCACCCCTTGCTCCCGTGGTTCCGTCAGGTCGGCTACCACGGCCCCATCCAGGTCACCGCCATCCATTCCAAAGACCGGTGGCACGTCATCGAATACAACATCCGCATCGGCGTCACTTCCGGCGCCATGCTCCTGCGCCTGTTGGCCAACCCCCTCGAAACCCTGCTGGCCACCGCTCGCAACCAGAAGCTCGAGCCGCGTTTCGTCAGCGGCCTCCACTTCGGCTGTTCCATCACCCTGGCCGGCTACGGCTATCCTTACACCCAAATCCAGGGACCGCCCCTCCCCATCGAACTCACCGCGCCTCCGGATTGCGACCTCTGGTGGAACGAAGTCGCCGCCGACGCTCACGGCGGATTGCTCGCCACCGGACACCGTCTCGCCGATGTCGTCGCCCTGGCCCTTTCCCTCGACCAGGCGATCGACCTCGCCTATCGCAACATCCGAAAAATCCGCAGCCTCGGCAGCTACTTCCGGCCGGACATCGGACGCACGCTCTGGCCCCCCGGCTCCGACTAGTCCAGTCCTGAATCATGAACGCCGAGCCCCACAGCCTGCATCCATCCGCTCCGTCGGATCAGTCCGCTCGGTCCGCTCCCTCAGCCCAGCCCGTCGGCCAAGGCCCTTCCCTTCCTCCGCCCCGCCCGGCCTGGATCGAAATCGACCTCAACCAACTGCGGCGGAATCTCCAGCTCATCAACCAGGACAAGCCCAGCCAGCTTGGGCTGCTGGCCGTGCTCAAGGACGAGGCCTACGGCCACGGCGCCTTGCCCGTCGCCGCCGCCGCCCTCGAGTGCGGCGCGGACTTCCTGGCCCTGAGCACCATCCAGGAAGCCGTGCGCCTGCGCGAGCGCGGCATCCGCGCGCCTCTGCTCCTCCTGGGCGAACGCCAGGATGCCGAGCTGCCCTGGTGCATCGCCTATGACCTGACTTGCTGCGTCAGCCAGCCCTCGACTGTAGCCAGACTCGGAGACCTCGCCGCCCGCGCCGGCAAGCGCGCCCCAGTCCACCTCAAGATCAATTCCGGCATGAACCGGTATGGCATCCGCTGGGACCAGGCGCTTCCCCTGGCCGCCCTCATCGCCTCCACTCCCTCGTTGTTCCTGCAAGGCGTGCTCTCCCACTTCGCTCAATCCGATGAAAGCGACAAAACCTTCGCCCTGCTCCAACTGGCCCGTTTCCAGGAATGCCTCCGCGCCTTGGCCCAGGCCGGCCTCACCGTCAAGCTGCGCCACCTCTGCAACAGCGGCGGTTTCCTCGACCTCCCGCAGGCCCATTTCGACCTGGTTCGCCTCGGCATCTTGCCGCTGGGCGTCTTCCCTTCGGCGGTGTGCCGCCGCATCCCCGGCATCGAACCGGTCATGACCGTCAAGGCCCGCATCGCCGCCATCCAGCAACTCCGTCCCGGCGAGAGCGTCGGTTACGGTATGCGCTATGTCGCCCCCTCGCCCCGCCGCATCGCCGTCCTGCCCATCGGTTACGGCGATGGCTTCCCTCGCGTCCGCAACCAGGGCTTTGCCCTCATCCACGGATGCCGCGTCCCCATCATCGGCGGCGTTGCCATGGACGCCTTGACCGTCGATATCACCGCCCTGCCCCAGGCCCAACTCTGGGACGAAGCCGTCCTCATGGGCCGCCAGGGCCGGGAGCAAATCTCCGTCCACGAAATCGCCCAGCTCAAAAACTCCGTCTCCTACGACGTGCTCGCCGGCTGGCGAGGCCGCTTGCCCAGAATCTATCTCCCCCAACCGTGAAACTGCTCTTCTCCGAGGCCGCCCCTGATTACTTGCACTACATCTTCCCCTACGCCGTCTGGGCCTTTCCCGAGCCGGGCGAAACCCCAGCCGACCTCTTCAACCGCGGCTTTCTGCCCTCCTCCCGCAACTTGGACCGCTTTTACCTCTGCCGCCAAGTGCGCGTCGCCCTCGCCCGCTTCGCCCCTTCCTCCGAGAACCGCCGCATTCTCCGCAAGGGCCAGGGCCTCGCGGCCGCGCTCCTGCCTCGCGCCCAGTTCGATTACACCCCGCAACGCCGCCAGTTTTACAAGACCTATGCCGACGCCAAATTCGGCAAGGAGGTGATGTCCTTCGAGCGTCTGGACGCCCTCTTCCAGGGCCCCATTATCTCCCACCTCCTGCTCTTCACCGACCCCCAAACTGGCGCCGAGTTCGGCACCGTCACCCTCTACCTCCAGCCCCCGGTCGTGGCGTATTATTACTATGCCTTCTATGACCTGGCTTGCCCGCGCCCCAACCTCGGCATGTTCATGATGACCTGGGCCGTCGCCGAGTTCGCCCGCCGCGGCTTTGCCTTCCTTTACCTCGGCTCCTGCTACCGCCAGAGCGCCCTCTACAAAACCCAATTCAAGGGCGCCGAATTCTTCAACGGCCTTCGCTGGTCCGCCAGTCTCCGCGAACTCAAGTACCTCCTCGCCCGCGGCGCTTCCCAGCCCCCCGAGCACCTCCTGGAAGTCGAGGAATACCGCCGCGCCTTCTGCCCCGCCGAGCTGCCTGCCCTCGCCGCCCATAGCCCCTTCTCCGGCGCCATTCAGCGGGCAACGTCGCCGGACCCTGCCTGATGGTTCACAGGATTTCGGCATGCACGCACTGGTCGAAGATTTCCTCCAATACCTCCGCCACGAACGCGGCCAGGCCCTCCACACCCAGCGGACCTATTCCGCCCTGTTGAACAAATTCGTGGCCTGGGCCGGCCAGCAAGGCCTTTCGGATTGGAAATCGGTCCAGTCCCGGCACCTGATGGCCTTCCTCCAGCACGAGCGGGAGCGCGCCGTGGCCGCTCCCCCGGGTTCCGCCGCCCGCCCTCCCTCCCGCCGGCTCAGCGGCGAGAGCGTCTATCTGCAAATCGCCGCCCTGCGTTCCTTCTACCGTTTTGCCGAAAACGAGAACCTCCTGCCCGTCAATGTCGCCGAGAACCTCTCCCTGCCCCGCCGTTGGAAGCGCCTGCCCAAGGCCCTGAGCGACGACGAGATCGAAAAGCTGCTCGCGCCCCAAACGCCCGAAACGCCCCAGGCCCTCTGCGATCTCGCCGTGCTCGAACTGGCCTACGCCTCGGGCCTTCGCCTGGCCGAGTTGCGCCACCTCCGCCTCGAGCAGCTCCACTTGGACGCCGGCTTCGTCAATGTCATCGGCAAGGGCAACAAAGAGCGCGTCGTCCCCCTGGGCCGCAAAGCCGTCGCCGCCCTGCGGCGCTACCTCGAGGCCGGCCGGCCCAAGCTCGTCACCGCTCGCTCGCCCGGCACCGTCTTCCTCACCAAACGCGGCACCCCCTTTGCCCAGGTCACCCTCTGGCTCCGCATCAAGCAGCACGTCCGCCGCGCCGGCATCGCCCGCAACGTCACCCCCCACATGCTCCGCCACAGCTTCGCCACGCACCTCCTCGAACACGGCGCCGACCTCCGCGTCATCCAGGAACTCCTCGGCCACGCCAGCATCACCACCACCGAAATCTACACCCACCTGGCCGGCGCCCGCCTCCGCGAAGTCCACCGCCAATTCCACCCCCGCGCCCGCAAATCCTCCCCCACCCCGCCCGCCTGAGCCCGGCGAATAGCCCCCTTTTGCCGTTGACTCACCTCGCCTGTGGCACCAGAATGCAGGCCGCCATGAAGACCAAGTGCTTTGCTCTCTCTCTCCTCGCCTCGCGCGAGTTCTTTGCCAAAACCGCTATCGGTTTGTTGTCGCTGGCCATCGGCCTCCCAGCCTATTGCCAGGCGCAGCCCGCTTCGCCCGCCCCTCCGCCCAAGCCACCCTCCAAGTTCAAGGACTTCTCGGAGGTCACCAAGGACACCACCCACTATGACGGCCTGTTCCGGCTCTATAAGACCAACGAGCAGGTCTATGCCGAAATCAAGTCCGGTCTCCTGGACCAGCCCCTCCTGGCACCCATGGCCATCGCGCGCGGCCTGGCCTTGGCCGGCCAGCCGCTCAACTTCGGCGACGAATGGATTCTGGTCTTCCGGCGCGTGGGCGACGACATCCACTTGCTCCGCCGCAATATCCATTATGAGGCCCCCAAGGGTACGCCCCTGGAAAAGGCCGTCCAACAGAACTATACCGATTCGGTCTTGATGACCTTGCCCATCGTCAGCCTCAGCCCCGAAGGCGGCGTGCTGATCGATTTCTCCCAGATTTTCCTCTCCGATTTCGCGCAGTTGAACATTGGCGATTTCGACCGGGCCCGAAGCTCCTGGCACAAGATCAAGACCTTCCCGAACAACCTCGAGCTGGAAATCGAGGCCACCTTCAGGGCCCGCGGCATGAATATGGGCCGGCGGGGAGACGATGGCGTGGCCGACCCCCGCGGCGTCACCCTCGTCATCCATTACAGCCTCTGCAAGCTCCCCGAACCGGGCTACAAGCCCCGCTTCGCCGACCATCGTGTCGGCCATTTCCTGAGCGCCACCAAGGACTTCGGCTCGCCGGACCCCGACACCATCTTTATGCGCCGCATCAACCGCTGGCGCCTCGAAAAGGCCGACCCCAAGGCCAAGCTCTCTCCACCCAAGAAACAGCTCGTCTGGTGGATCGAGGACACCGTCCCCCACGAATACCGCCCCTGTGTCGAGGAGGGCATCCTCGAATGGAACAAGGCCTTCGAGAAAATCGGCTTCCGCGACGCCATCGGCGTGCGCTGGCAAACCGAACGCGACGAGTTCGACCCCGAGGACATCAATTACTGCACCTTCCGCTGGATCACCACCAGCTCGACCTTCGCCATGTCCGGCCTGCGCGCCGACCCCATCACCGGTGAAATGATCGATGGCGACGTCATTTTCGACGCAAGCTGGATTCGCGCCTTCAAGACCGAGTACGCCTTCCTGGTGGGCAAGCCGATCCCCACTAGCGCCGAGCCCCAGGAGTGGGTGCCCCTGGCCCAGGCCGAAATCATCTCTCCCATCATGGCCGCCAAAAACGGCTACGGCCTGCCCTTTCCTCTCCCCCGTCCCCCATCCGCTTGGGAAGGCCAAGGCAGTCCCCAGATGCTCTCCGAGTTGGTCCCCGCCGAGTGGAGTCCCCTCCAGGCCCAGCTCAACCGCCGCTTCGCCCAAGGCCAATACAGCGTCTGCCAATGCGCCGTCGGCAAGGCCCAGGAAATGAGCCTCGCCGCCATCGCCATGGCCGCCGAGGGCAAAGCCGCCCCCGATGAAAAGCTGCCCGAGGAATTCCTCGGCCAGACGATCAAGGAAATCGTCATGCACGAAGTCGGCCACTCCCTGGGCCTGCGCCACAATTTCAAGGCCAGCACCATGCTCCCCCTCGACAAGGTCAACGATACCAATGTCACTCACCTCAAGGGCATGGTCGGCAGCGTCATGGATTACAACCCCGTCAACATCGCCCGCAAAGGCCAGCCTCAGGGCGATTACGCCACCACCACCATCGGCCCCTACGATTACTGGGCCATCGAATACGCCTACAAGCCCATCGAAGGCGACGAAACCAAGGAACTCAGAGAAATCGCCTCCCGCTCCCCCGACCCCGACCTCGCCTATGCCACCGATGAAGACATGTTCCTTAACGATGATCCCTACGTCAACACCTACGACCTGGGCTCCGACCCCTTGAAGTACGGCGAGGACCGCGCCGCCCTCGCCGGCGAACTGCTCAAGGGCCTGGATGACAAAGTCGTCAGGGACGGCGAGTCTTGGGCCCGCGTCCGCCGCGCCTTCTCGGTCCTGCTCAGCCAATACGGCAACGCCGCCTATCTGGCCGCCGGCTTCATCGGCGGCCAATCCGTCGCCCGCGATTTCAAGGGCGGCAAGAACGCTCACGACCCGGTCACGCCCGTTCCCGGCGACAAACAGCGCGAGGCCCTCGATTTCCTGGCCAAAAACCTCTTGAGCGGCCAGGCCTTTCACTTCTCCCCTGCCCTGCTCCGCCGCCTGACCACCGAGAACTGGTACCATTGGGGCAGCGAGATGCTCCTTTATAGCGGCGGCATCGACTACCCCATCTTTGACCGCGTCCTTGCCATCCAACGCATCGTGCTCAGCCGCTGCTTCGACCCCACCGTCCTGGGCCGCCTCCAAAACCAGGAACTCCAGTCCAACCCCGGCGCCAAACCGCTCAAAATCGCCGATGTCTTCGAGACCCTCACCGACACCATCTGGGACCAACTCGACCCGGGCTCGGACCCCGCCGCCGCCACCATGCGCCGCAACCTCCAGCGCGAGCACCTGGGCCGCCTTTGCCGCCTCGTCCTGGGCCAGCGCCCCAGTCCCTTGGCGGAAATGTACGGCTACGTCGTTCTCCTCGGCGGCTCCCGCACCCCGCCCGCCGACGCCCGCAGCCTCGCTCGATTCCACCTCGGCAAGCTCGGCGAACGCATTGACAAGGCCCTCCCCGCCGGCGCCCTGGACGACGCCACCCGCGCCCACCTCGTCGAGTGCCGCGAGCGCATCAAAAAGGTCCTCGACGCCAACTACACCGCCAACGAGCCTTAGTGCTCATGAGCACTTAGCCCGTCTTCCAAGAGAATTGGGCATTGAGCTCCAAACGCTCATTGGTCATTGCCTGGCGCCCCCCCGCGCCCCAATAACCAATAGCCAATACTCAATGCCCGATAGACATCGTTAGGCTCGTCTTCCGAGTAAAGGACCGGCTTCAAGCATCGTAACTGGTCAGGTCCAGCCAAGAGCGGATAAGCGCCGTCGGATAATAAGTCGGGCCATCATCGCTCCGCGGATTGCCCGCGCGGCCCGATTCGGAGTCTTGCTCTTGGTGCGGCCGCGCCGGCACCGGCCCAAGCGGCCCTCCTGCGCGGGATCCCAGGCGGACTTGCCCGGCCAACCGGCGTTGAAACTTACCTCCAAAAGACCACTGACTCATCTCATCTCCTCCCATCGTAAGACACCGGCGGCATAATGTCAATCTAACCTTCGCCGCCAACGCCGCCAACTACCCCGCCAAACGCCTCCGCGTCCTCGCCCACTGCCCCTGAGCCACATTACACCTCGGTCCATAAGCGGGGTGGACGCGGGGGTTCGTCCAACAAAGCGGCGGAGGACCGCCGCTCTTCAACCCTCGTCGGCTAACCTCACATCGGCTAACCTCTGAACCGAGGCCCAATCAACCGCCCCCCCGGTGTCCCCAGTACTGGTGACTGGCAGCCCCCACGCCCTCTGGTATCCTTACCTTGTGTTGACGGTGTAAAAGCGCAGTAGCCAGACCGTGTGTGGCTGGTAGGCGCAAAACTGCGGCGCCGCACCGCGTGACGATTTAAGTTCTCAATGTAGAATGTGGCAGGACGGCCGGGTGCAAAACCCGGCCGTCCTGTTTTCAGCCCCTAGCGCAGGAGACCCTCGAGGAACTCTCGGCCGAGTTCTCCCCGGTCCCGGACGGGAGGGAGATGTGCATCTGAGCGCCGAGCCGCCTGGTGACTTCCTCTTCCGCTACACACGTATATGGCCGACCCCTTAGATGAGAGCCGGAGGGAACTGGCAATGGCCTCGTGCCCCCAGTTCCTTTCGGTTCGAAGGTGGATGGATTGCTCCGACCTGCCGCTCGGCGCTGGACCCAGATGGCTGACTGAATTGACTTGACCCTGCGGTTCGCCGTGAGTAGGCTCACCTGCGACGAAAAAATGGTATTCACGACTCAGGTCTTCGTTTTTTACTTTCTGCCGCTGTTTCTGCTGGTCTATTTCAACCTCCCGTACGGCTGGCGGAATGTCTGGATCACCTTAGCCAGCTATGTGTTTTACGGCTGGTGGAAGCCTTGGTTTGTAGGGCTGATGTTATTCACCACGGTTATGGACTTCACCTGGGGCAAAGTCATTACCCGCCCTGGCGCCACGCCGTGGCAGAGAAAGCTCGCGGTGTTGGCATGTGTCATCACGAATCTCAGCTTCCTGGGATTCTTCAAGTATTACATGTTCGGCGCCGGGAGCCTGAACCAACTACTGGCGGCGGTCGGCGCGAAGCCGTTCCACGTCCTGCAGGTTGTCCTGCCGATTGGCATTTCGTTCTACACGTTTCACTCCCTGACTTACATCCTGGATTTATATCGCGGGCACGCGATCCCGGCGAGGTCGTTCTCGAACTTTTCGGCCTTTGTTGCGCTGTTTCCGGACCTGGTGGCCGGCCCGATTATCCGCTACAAGACCCTCGCCGAACAATTGCAGGAACGCCAACACACGGTGGCACGGTTTGCTTCGGGTGTTTCCATTTTTGTTCTTGGCTTTGCCAAGAAGGTTTTGCTGGCCAACCCTTGCGGGCAGGTGGCCGACGCGGTGTTCAATGCGGCCAGCCCCTATGCGCTGGATGCCTGGGTGGGGGTAACCGCGTACGCGTTCCAAATCTACTTCGATTTCTGCGGGTACTCGGACATGGCCGTGGGTCTGGGACGCATGCTGGGGTTTGAGTTCCTGAAGAACTTCGACGCGCCCTACCGTTCCGAGAGCATCACGGAACTTTGGCGGCGCTGGCACATCTCCCTGTCAAGCGTGTTGCGGGATTATTTATACTATGCGCTGGGCGGCAATCGGAAGGGAGAAGGCCGGACCTATTTCAATCTCGCGGTGGTGATGGTGTTGGGGGGCTTATGGCACGGAGCCAAGTGGAACTTTGTGGTCTGGGGCGCGTTCCATGGGCTGCTCCTGGCCTTGGAAAGGTGGCGTGGAAAACGCAGCCTTTACCAGATGCTGCCGCGGCCGGGACGCATCGGCCTCACGTTTTTGCTGATGCTGCTGTCGTGGGTTTTGTTTCGTGCCGATAACCTGACCGCGGCCAGAGATTATTTCATGGCGATGTTCGGCCTGGGCCCTGTCGGAAACATCGCCCCATTGCTGGCAGCGACGATTTACACTCCTTACCACCTGCTGGTTCTCGGCGTCTGCGCCGGCCTGGTCTTCCAGCCTTTGCAGGCCCACGATTGGGCCCAGTCGCCGGTGACCTGGGGACGGGCCGCGGCCTTGGTTCCGCTGTTTGTGTTTTCACTGGTCGCGATGTTCTCGCAGGCTTTCAACCCCTTCCTCTATTTCCAGTTTTGACCGGCCATGAAGCGTCTTCGTGATCCGCAGTGGGTTTTGATCCTGGTGTTCCTCGGGATCATCGCCGGCGTGCCGCTAGTCCAAGCCCTCATCGAAACGCGCGGAGACAACGGAATCCGAGCGTTTGAGCTGTTCAGCCACGTGCCCACCGCCGATAACTTGCGCGCTTACGAGCGAGGCTTGGAGGCAGCCAACTGGGCAGCGCGGCTGAGCCGGCCATTACTTCAGTTTGCTCATTTCTCCTGGCTGAAGGAGGGCGGGGAGAAGGTGGTCATCGGACCAGAGGGATGGTACTTCTACAAACCCGGGCTGAATTCCATGCTGGCCCGCCCTGAGAGGGCCAAACCGTCCAACGCCACCAACGACCCGGTGACCGCGATTGTGGATTTTCGGGATCAACTCGCCGCGCAGGGCATCCGGCTGTTGGTCATGCCGGTCCCGAACAAGGAAAGCGTCTATCCGGACCGGCTGTCGCGCCGGGCGAGGCCCGGGCACGGGGTGCTGGCGCCTGGGACGCGAGAGTTACTGGAAAGGCTTCGGACGGCCAAGGTGGAGGTGCTCGACTTGTTCAAAGAGTTTGAGGACGCGCGCCAGCAGAGCGGTTCGGTTCCCCCGGTTCCTCTCTATCTGGCGCAGGATACCCACTGGTCGCCAGGCGGTGTGGCTCTGGCGGCGAAGGCGGCGGCGCGACGGTTGCTGGAATTGGGCTGGGCCAGGCCCGGCCGGGTCTTGTACACGGAGCGAGTCATGCCGGTGCGGCGGTTGGGAGATCTCCTGCGGATGCTGCAAGTCCCGCCCCTCGAACGCCGGGTGGCTCGCGAAACCGCCTCGTGTACCCAGGTAGTCCGTCGTGACAATGGCCAGCCGTACACAGATGAGACGGAGGCGGAAATT
>Ga0326728_10008374_pt1 | contig 25752 bp, 15 predicted proteins | sample MB3enrmetagenome_FD_207602 | JGI IMG/M metagenome (GOLD analysis project Ga0326728, IMG submission 207602) | Lab enriched peat soil microbial communities from McLean, Ithaca, NY, United States - MB31MN | ecosystem: Environmental > Terrestrial > Soil > Wetlands > Peat | place: USA: New York... | reverse complement strand
TCGTCCTGAAGAACCCGTCCAACTACCCCAACGCATGGTACGTGTACCGCTGGCAGGACGCATCCTCCGGCGTCAGCGCCAACAGCATACCCGACCCCGGCGACACATACACACAAATCGCAACAGGCCCATAGAAAACAACCCTGCTTCAGAAAAGACAGAAATCATCCACACCCAATTAGAATCTAAAATCGGCAGGATAGGGATACGCCTCCGTTAGGGGTCCTTTCCGGCATGCTGACCGAGTCGCAGCCGAACGGGCAGCCGACCGTCTACGACGATAACACTGATTACGTGGCCAGTAACGGTCGGCCGACAACGTCGATTCCCTTCTTATTCGTTATTGGCGAGAGTGATGTTAATGGAGTCGCTCATTATTATGAGTCTACGAATTCCGTGGCTGAACAGACACGTTACTCTCTCTACTGTTACATTGGTCGGGGGTAACTATGTGTTTACTAATAGGGCTGGTGTAACAGTTGCGACGTATGGTAGGAAAGTGTCTGTTCAGGGTTCGAAGCTATATATCGTGACCTGGGTGTTTGCGAACGCGATCGGTAATTCTGTTACCGCTTGGTAGAGTATTGAATGCATGCTTAGGAACGTGAGCTCATCTTGGTTTAAGTATACGAAGCGAACTCGCGCGTCCGCAAGCTCTTGGTATATGTCCGACTTGTTCGTTAATGGGTAGAGGCTGGTTAATGAGAAGGTCTGGTTTTGGAATAAGCCACCCATGTACGTGACTTTAGCGTAAGGAAAACCACTTGTGGTCCACTCCGTTGAGCCCATCACAGCCACAGTCTGGCAGGGAGGAAGGTTGTCAGATACGTACTGAATCGCGGCCAGATCTTCGGGCGTTAGCTCGTGGGTCAGTATAGACGAGAACGCTAGAGCGCTCGTGTGGTGGTCCGAGTTGGGTACGGGGCTAGTAGTGAAGGCCAGAGTCGTGTATTGTCCGTACAATATCGTTGAGGCGTATCCTGAAAATAAGATTATTGCGATGAAGAACGCTCCAAACAGAAATCGCGTGGTGTTTTTTCTTCCGGCCGGGCTTAGACTCTTGCAGATGAATAGAGCCGCGGGCAGAGTGAGCGCGATGGCAACGTATTTGTCGAAGCGGAACTCTTTGATGTAACTTACGGCCAGCCAGACCTTTGGCCCGGCCATCCAAATTCTGCCTAGCGCGATGGAAACAGCACAGAAGGCGAATAGTAATGGAAATCCTCGCAAATCTCGTCTCCAAACCAGGACAAGGAATATGATGGCGGGAATCGCTAGTAGGCCTAGAGTGCCAAATCGGGTGGGGTACATGTACACGGGAACGTACTGGTATGGGTACGTCCACCAAATATTGAAATTGGCGAGGCCCGTGAGGCGCCAAGTTAGGAGAAGGGCCGCCCAGATCGTAAGCCCGATCAGGGAAAGTTCAATCGCCAATTTTCGGCGCCGGGCGGTAGATAAAACGGGTCTATTCGATCGAAAAATTCTAACTGGCAGCTGCGTGGTCTTCTGTCTCATAAAGGCTAATGGTACTGTTACCGCGGCTAAACCAAGCACCAGATAGTAAGCGGTCACGCTGAAATAATTTCTCTCCGATATGATCGCTCCGGCCGCTCCCGCGATTAGAAGCCCCAGGAACGCGGCGGACGCGATTTTCCAAGCTCCCGCTATCTTTCGGCTAAGCACAACGGCGATCAGTAGGATGGCGACGAATACTCCTGCCTCGACTACATGCGCAAGGAACGCCAGAGCTACCAGCAGGCTGATTAGCGCGTAACGTGTCGGGCCCTTCAAGTTATCGCGGTTAGTTAACGCCAAGAGCATCAAGAGTGCCGGAAGAGCCATGACCTGTAGGTCACTGGTCAAATCTGGGTTAGCTGACCCAAAGTAGGTATTGGCAAACAAGATATCGTAACTAGATATCGAGCTCTGATAGAGACGGGTTAACAAGTCTCCAGAAAATGTCCCAGCAAATCTTAACCATAAATCGTACGCCCAACCAAATCCTGAAAACAGAGTTAGTGCTAGCGCGGTTGCGGCGATCTTTCGGCTATCGCTTTTGAAGAATGTGCAAGCTAAGACATAGAATGCAAGCAAACCGAAGATATTCGTGAAGTTCATCAGGAAGTACGTGTTGGTTGATGGGATCCCTGACAGAGAGAAAAGTGAGGCCAGATAGATGTGGAACCAATTCGGATAGAAAGACGTGACAAGACTCTGCGAAACAAAGACCTGGTTTCCGAACCTCTCGTATAGGCGGGCGACAGCATGGTGAACCCACTGGTCCCCTATCAAGTAGGGTGGATAAAGAAACAACCTGTAGGATATGGCTAGATTGATTGCGAGAACTCCAGCAGCTGAGATAACGAGATAACACCGCTCGGGATCCGCTTCAATCACGCTACGGATAGGCTCTAGGACAATACGCCTTAAATCCTTCAGGCCGGCAGGCCACGTTGGTTTCCGAGGCTCATTCCGTGCCGCGTTCAGACGCCCTGCAAGAAAAACGACGAGCAAGGCAAAGTTCAAGCTAACTAGAAGCGGGGTACCGAACTTTATCATTGTTAGGTCTGCGTTGGCAGCAATCGCGGCTAGCAGAGGGGTGACCAGAAGGCTCAGGAGATACGATAGCACTGGCGCTTCAACACCCGTGAACTGCCGCCTATGATCTAACGCGGCTAAGAGAAAGTAGCCTGGCAGAATCGTAGTCATGAGGACGGCCGCGGCTGCTCTTACGTAATTCAAGAATGGTATCGCAAGCCAATCCGCCCAGATTAGATTGTCACCCATGGAGGGAATAAGATAGATTGCCACTGCGGAAATGAATAAGGCCATGACAGTCAAAATGTCCGGTGCAGTGAAGATCGACTCCACATTCGAGGGGAAGGAAAGAGTTCTAGAACTCGGTTTCGTATAGAGCAAGGACACCAGTCCAAAGCTGACAATCGCAGCAAGTGCTGCGTAGAAAACGCTGGATACCAAATTCGAAATGAATAGAATGAGCAGGAAAGTTATGAGCGCCGACAGAAGAGCAACCGCAAAAAATAGGTTTCGTGAGCCGAGCATAGAAAGCACAACACGATGGATGTTCGGAGTCGAGACCGCTATCAAAATATACGTATTTAGGCGCCAAACAAACGGGCTGCTACGCAATGGACGGTGCGATTGAAAATGATACAGCCAATTAAGTCGGAGAATATACCCGCGACTTTGAGAACTGCCCTCCGAGAGGGCGGGTACTTCGTCTTGGAAGCGGTTGCTGCGTTGAGCGGAGGGGACGATTTCGTACCGCCCTCATGGTTACCCCTCGCAGGGGATGGAGACTTTCGCGCTGTGGGCCGCGAGTTCCTCCGGTATTTCGTGGAGATAGGGGGGTTGTCGGTTGAGGATCAAGTTTTGGAAGTGGGTTGCGGCTTGGGGCGTATGGCCCTACCTCTCGCAAGCTATCTTGATCCTGCGAAAGGGCGGTATGTCGGGTTCGATGTTGATAAGCGGGCGATTCAATGGTGCCGGAAGAGAATCACTCCGAAGCACAACAATTTCGAATTCAAGCATGCGGATGTCTTCAATGCCATGTACCACCGAGGCGGAAGTAATGAGGGTGCGGCTTACTGTTTCCCCTTCAGAGACGAGTCTTTTGATTTCGTAATCTCCACTTCAGTATTCACGCACATGCTTCCCAAGGAGGTTGGTAATTACATCGCGCAAATATCACGGGTTATGCGGCCCGGTGGGCGGTGTTTAATGACTTTTTTCTTACTGAACCCGGAGTCATTGATATTCATGAATTCCGGACGCAGTGAGTTGAACTTCGCTTATGCTTACGGGCGATACCGTCTGCTGAATTCGAAGATACCGGAAGTGGGAGTCGCGCTCGATCAGGAGGCAGTTGAGAGTTGGTGTTCCGCGAATGGTTTGACGGTGATGGAACCCGTTCGGTACGGGTCTTGGTGCGGTCGCCCTAACTATTTGAGCTACCAAGACATAGTTCTAGCCAGCAAGCGTAAGGTGGGGAGCTTCGTTCTCGGTAGAAGGCGAGCCTGAAACATCTGAGAACCCTCCTAAGTCTTGGCACTGACAATTCGTCGAACCTGTCCCGGGTATCGGTGACATCGGCATCTGTGATAGCTCTAGACTATGGAACCGTGTGGTATCCAATTGAGGGCACGTAACCCTGGCTGACCTCGTTTAATTTTTGCCGCATAAAATCCGCTTTAGCTAAAGCAATTATATTGAGACTGTAATTCAGAGGGGCAGTTCGATTAAGTCGGTGGGTGTTGGAGTCAGTGCACTCTGCTATTCCGGAGGAGGCGAGAGCACTTCGCCACCAGCTCGTGACAAGGGAGAAGTGAGCCCTGAGGTTAAGCGGCGGCTCGCCTCTATAATAGTGGTCCACTACGGAGCATACGCTACTCTTTCGACGTGTCTACGCTCCATCATCCGCCACACATCGAATGTCGAGATAATTGTGGTTGACAATGATCGGCTTCCGACGAGTTTCGCTCAGCAATTCCCCGTAGTCAAGCTGATCCGTTCCGGAAGCAATATCGGATTCGGCGCAGCCTGTAACGCCGGCGCGAGGGCGGCGAGCGGTGGGGTCCTCGTGTTTATGAATAATGATGTAGAGGTCCGTGCGGGATGGTTAAGTTCGCTGATAGAACCATTTTCATCGCCTTCGGTAGGTTCTACCTGCCCATTGATTGTTGTCCGCAAAAACCCGGGGGCCGTAATGGCGGCTGGCGGAGACAGCGACTTTATGGCTCTAGCATGGAACCGGATGACGGGGCGGGGGAGTGGGACGGACGCTGACCGAGACGGTTTCTTCTACGCGCCGGGGTGTTGCGTGGCAGTTCGGAGAGCCGCTTTCGATCGGGTTGGCGGCTTCGACGAAGCCCTATTTCTGTTTCTTGAAGACGTTGACCTGAGTTGGCGTTTACGAATGGGAGGGTGGCGCATAGTCTACGCGAGCCATTCGGTCATTCATCACGCATGGATGACATCCACTTCCAAGCTGACACCGGCGGACATGCAATACCTGTTCAACAGAAATCGCCTTCGGCTCATTTTGAAAAATTACAGTGGCACAACGGTCCTGCGCATTTTCTGCACCTATGTCGTCCTTCAGACGGGATTGATTTTGTGGATCGTGCGCCGGCGGCAGGTGTCAGAGTTGCATGCTGCAATTGCGGCTTGGCTCTGGAACCTCAGAAACATACCGAGCACCGTGAAGGCTCGTAAATCCACGCAGATCAGGAGGAAAAGGAGCGATGGGGATGTCGTACGGTTCATGTACGATGGGATAGCTGGAATTCACTTGGCCCTGGGAACTATGAAGCATCCCCTCTATGAGGCTTACTTCAATCGCAGAGCGAAACAAATAAGCAATGATGCTCCGGCGGCTTGAGCGTGCGCGTTATCTCAACGGAGATGCCCAGCTGAAGCCTAGATGGCTAAGGTCGATCGAACCCTAAGTGTTAATTGAGATCCAAGTCGAGCTTGTGCAATCTTAGGGTTTCTTGGAGAGCGTCGCTGAGGCTACCCAACACTCTGCTTCGGATTAACGCGGAATCAGTAACCACTCTACGATGTTGGATCATGCTTCTCTTCGTCAGTATCGCTCTAAGATTTCTAACACACCATCCAAGCGACCTGATTATGGCTAGGATTGATTTTGCGTCACGGGTTCTCACACTTCGCGCAACCTCGAGGAACAAGCGGAGGACCCAGAGCGCGAAAGCTTGGGCCAGTAGCTGTTTTTGCGCGTTCTTCAACCATGTCGCGAAAGAGTTCTTCGCACAATGGTAGACTCTGAAAGATGTGCCGAACTTTCTGGACGTAGCTTGCCAAGAATGGTAGGCTATTGCGGATGAGTTGCAAATCACTTTGAAACCTAACTGCCACAAACGCCAACCTAAATCTACGTCTTCAAAGTATGCGAAGTAGGATTCGTCGAAACCTTCGGCTGCAAGGTACGCGCTCTTCCTGATTAGGCATGCTGCTCCACTCGCTGCGCCTACGTAAGTTGTTGTCTTAAGAGAGGCTGTGTCTGTGGTTCCGAGGCCACGATGTATCCCCGCACCGTTTAGCAAGAGCGTGTCCCCAAGATCGTTCACTACATTGGGCCGGTTCTTGAATAGCAATTTTCCAGTCGCGGCTGCAGCCTTTGGATCGCGGAGTAGATCCCCCAGAAGTGTCACTAGCCATATGGTGCTCAGCTCCACATCATTGTTAACGAGTGCGACGAACTCGCCTGTCGATTCTCTGACCCCCGCGTTCGCCGCGACGGCGAACCCTTCGTTCCTTGAGAGCGCAACTAGCTTAATGAAATGTGCCTGGCGCACAAGCTGCTGCGAGCCATCCGTTGAGGCGTTGTCAACGACGATTATCTCTAGGCGTTTTCTTGGATAGTCTAGTCTTAGCAAGGACTGGAGGCACAGTTCGAGCATGGCTCGCCCATTGAAATTCGGTATGATTATCGAGACTATTGGTTTATCGGAAAGTGTTTGCGCCAATTGCTCTGTCTCCGGTCGAACTGCCTTACAGCTAACTTGATCGGTAAATTCCTACTCGTCTCTTTTGAAGTAGAATGTTCACTTACTCACCTTGGAGCGGTGAGAGTTTCAACTCCTTTCTCAACTACTCACAAATCTGCGTTCTCTGGAGCCAAGCCGGTCTGCGAGAAGAACCTCGACGGAAGCAATTGGCTTAAGAAGAGTATCCGAAGATCACGAACTAAGAGACTGCGCAAAATAGAGGCTGTGGCCTGGATATTGGCTCGAGACTTTCGGTCGTGGATCCCGTTCCTGGTCCCCTTCCTCCTGTTGTTAGGTATAAGCGGGTATGCCGTCGTGACTCCTTACTTCGAGTTCTGGCTCGTGCCCAAGGATATCTGGCCAACGCAGAAATTGTTTGTTGTGATTACGATTGCTGTCTATACTGTTGCGCTTTTGCGGCCTAAATTCATGAACGCTCCGACGAGGAGGAGGCGCTCATCGAAGGTTTCCGTCTATGCGGCTACGTTGGTCTTCCTAGCGAGTTTGGCGGCAGGCGCAGTCTCGCGGCTGTATTTGATTAACAAGTTCAGGCCCAGCTTCCAGCAGATCGATGTTCCGTATGTCAATGAAGCGGCGGTTGGCGCTCTGCTACAATTCCGTAACCCGTACAACGAACTATTCTTTTCCCGCATAGTCTACAACTATCCACCCTTTTCGTTGCTGTACTACACGCCCTTCGTTGTGATCGGAGACCTGCGCTACGGCAACCTGGTTGCAGATGTCCTCACCGCCGCAGGGATCTTCCTGATGGGGGTTAAGGGACACCGCCCGGTCTTGGGCGCCATGGTCGCCTCGCTGTTCTCATTAAGTTCGCTTTCCATGGTCACCACCTACTATGGCAACAATCATATGGTCACAGCCTCATTCCTCGTGCTAACAATGCTGGCGCTCGTGTACAAGCGTCCCGGAGTCGCCGGATGCTTATCGGCGCTCTCTGCGCTCACGACCCAGCTTGGTGCACTGGCCGTTCCTTTCGTCTTGTATCATGCGTACACAATCGGAAAGTTGAGGAGAGTGTTACTTGCCGCAACTGCTACTGCCTCATGTATTCTTCTACCGTTCGCCGCAACGAGTAAGAATCTCGCATACAACCTTGTCGGATTCTTCGTCTTCAATCCCACGACACAAATCCTCGGACAAGTCACTGAATTCAAGGTACTCGGGTTCCCGCCGACACGTCTAATCGGGATAGTATTAATCGGGGCGCTAATGGTATACCCGTACTTCGCTAAGAACCTGAAGAAAACCAGAGATTTGCATGTCGTGTGTGCTGGAGCCATTGTGTCAACTCTGATTTTTTCCGTATTGGTTACGCCGGTTTTTTTCGAAACGTATCTTGTACCAAGCGTCGCAATGATTCTCGTCTATTCTGTCCTGTAGTTTCAAAGGCATAGTACTTACTCGTGGAAAACCTTGTCTCAACAAGCTATAGGGAGATGGCGAAACGAGTTAAGTCAACCGTCACTGCGCACGCCTTCACTCTTCTGGCCCAGCCACGGGGCGGACGTAGAACAAAGAGCAGAACCGCATCACTTGCCAACTAGCCTACTACATCGGCCGCTAAAGATACTTGAACACCGAATCATACGGAGTTAGCCGTTGACAAGGTTTATGGCAACATCGATTTAACGGATTGCAAGAAGCCATTGTGTAAATGCGCGCTCTTACAGAGAGGGAAAGATAGCGAACTTAAGAAAACGGTTGAGCCAATTGCTCGGTCGCTCGTCGACCTGCTCTTACTACTGTTTGAATTGATAAATCGCTACTCGTCCCTTTTCGAAGCAGAAGGTTCACTTGCTTGCCTCAAGGCGGTAAGAGTTGCAGCTTGCGAAAGCACTTATGCTACATCATAATTCGCATCGCCAAGTTGAGTGAAGCTGACGGTTGCAGCCAGCAAGCCGGGCCGTGCCCCGGGGATCGTTCTATCTTGTTCTTCAAGGTGCGGTTCAATACGCCGCCTACTTCCTGGCATACGTCGTACTCACACGAATTCTGAACCCTTCCGAAATCGGCGAACTACCCCTCCTGGCCGCAACATACTCGGTATTCTCAACAGTCACTCTGTTTTCCATCGGAACTGCGACTACCAAATATGTCGCGCAATACGCTGGGTCGGGAAACAGGAATAAAGTTGCAGGTGTCGCTTCGACAGCTGTGAGGATCGTTGCCGCGCTCTCGGTCCCAAGCTTTCTGATAGTTACGTTGGTCTCTCGGCAAGTCAGCGAACTCATCTTCGGCACCGCGCTAAACCCAGCGGTTCTGGTACTCGTAATCTTCGCGGCTGTGATCCTAAACTTCGGAACGATTCTCCTTGCCGTGCTGTGGGGCTTGAACCTTTTTGGGCAAATGGTCACAGCGAACATCGTCGGCGTAATCACGAGCCGAGTTCTCGGCGTCCTACTCGCCACGTCGCCTCTGCGTTTGGAAGGCTATTTCATCGGCTGGATAATCGGCAACATCTCAACCATTCTAATCGCCGTTCTCTACGCACGTCCTCATTTGAGTAAGACTAAAGAAAAGATGCCAGTTATGGCGATGCTAGTTTACAGTTATCCAATCTTATTCAGTTCGCTAGTCGGCTTAGTGCAGCAGTGGGCTGATGTCACTATTTTGTATGGGCTGACGGGCAGCTTAGTCTACACAGGAGTCTATTACCTCGGCTTAGCGGGCTCAAACATCCTAAGCCCAATCGCGATTGCGCTTACCAGCGCAGTCTTCCCGACCCTATCATCTAAGCATGGCCGCGCTGAGCCTGAATCATTCAGAAGCACGTTACTGGTTGCGGAACGGGCGATGAACGTGCTCGTCATTCCAGCAAGCTTCGGCCTCGCAGCCATAGCTCCTACCGCGGTCAGTGTCGCCTACGGAAGAAACTATTTGGCTGCAACAATTCCCTTCGCCATCCTCGTCGCATCCACAATCCTTGTCGCCTACCAAAGCCTAATGGCCACCGTGCTCCAGTCAATCGCACGAACACAACCGCTGCTGCAGATCGCGTCGGTGGCAGCTGTCACGGAGGTTATTTTGACAGCAGCCCTCGTGGGTCCACTGAACGTAACGGGGTCTGCAATTGCTCGCCTGGGAATGGTTCTGGTTTCGCTGCTTGTTACCGACTGGTATGTGAGGGGTGAATGGTGGTCGTCTCCGGACAAGCAGCAACTCCTGAAATGTTTGGCGCTATCGGGCGTTATAGCCGCGGCTCTCTTCGTTTTCAGCTCATACTTCCTAAGCAAGCTGGCGATCAACCCTCCTGGCAAGCTTCTACTCGACGCTGGAGTTTTCGCCATTGTGTACATCGGTGGCCTAGTGATTCTCAAACCACTCGATCAAGAGGATATTGATCTGCTCAAGTCAGCAATTCCTTCCCGTCTACATTGGCCATTAAGGATGCTTGAACGTCAAATCATACGGAGTGAGCAGTTGTAACGAGGCTCTTACTGCTATTTGAATTGATAGATCGCTACTCGTCCCTTTTGTAGCAGAACGGTGAAACCCTGTGGTGGATTCGGTAAGCCAAACCATCCGTATCCTGGAAGCCACCAAATCCAATATATTTTCTCGAAACCCAGCGTCTTCGCATATGAAACCGCCGACATCGGGTCACCCAGATTGTAGTTTATGATGAATTTGTCTCCGCTAATTGTGAGCGCCGTGAAGCCGTAGAACGCTTCATGCACGAGTAGTATTGAATGTTGGTCCATCGTTGCGTTAAGCTCGGCCAACAATGTTAATGCGTCAAGAGAATCCTGGAGTGGGATGGAGTTCGCGAGCATGCTGCTTGGCATGTAACGCAGAAACGGGGGGTACTTGAAGAGTGGGAACGGGTTCTGTGGGGGCATGCTCATGAAGGCCCCTCCAACGATTGTGTAGGGCAGCAACAGTAGAATCAGCAGGTAGGCCCGGAGGCTACCTCTCCTTGTGGCGGTCAGTCTACTTGTAACCTCCGAGAACCCCTTGAAAGCGACGATTGATAGGGGGACGGAAAGTGTGATTGCCCAAAGGTTCCAAATATCGAAGGCAAACCAGGGGAGTATCAATGGGCTGATGGTCACGAGGAGAAGGATTAGGGCCCATTTGGCGAGTGTCCCTTGCATGGATTTTCTTCGCATCCAAGGGAGCAACGGTGCGTAAAGGAAAAGCAAGAAAACGGGCACGATTGCCAGTAGGTCTGTGTATTCGAAGAGTTTGAGGTAGTTAACGAAGGGTGAAATTCCGGTTGATGATTTGCTGGTCCAGAGAAACCAGACTGTCACCCCCTGGGCCGCCGGGAATATGTTGTGTCCTCCTTGCAGTATGAAAAAGTTCCATCCTAGAAGGAGAATCGCAGGCATCAAGACCAGCAAGAAAGTGGTGCTCCTCTCTGAGCGTCTTTTCAGGATCTGGTAAGCGAGGGGGGGTATCAGCGTTAGCAGAACAAGCTGATTAGCCAATTCGGTCGCCACTAACGCCAAGCACGCCGCGGCCTCTCTGCGTCTCGACATTCCTGTTGAGAGGACGGCTATTGTGAACAGGCCTAAGGAGAGTGCAAGGCTTTCAGAAAGCATGTCCAAAGAAAGCCTGAGCACCGAGTACTGAATCATCGTGAAGAATGCGCCGGTCACGCAAAGCCAGACGGGAAGCATGCAGGCTCTGCGAAGGTAATGGTATACTGCGAGGGCGAGTAAGCCGTTGAAAGCGGGCGCAAACAAGCCCAGGACAACATAAGGGTGGAGTTGTGTTGCGAACGGAATCATCAGAAGGAATGGGAGGGGTGAGAATTGGGGTGGATAAAAGAGTGAAAGGAACCAACCGTTTCCCCATACCCTGAAATCTGCAAGAACTGGTGCGTAGTAAGCGACGATGTTGTAACCAACCGGCGCAGGGTATGCAATCACCTCAGGAATCCCACGTATCACGCACCCGACCGAAAAAGAGACGAGGTATCCGGCCGACCAGTGTCGAGAACCGATTATTCCTACTCTCCGCATACGCCTGCCGTCCACGTCTCTATCGCCGGGAGTTCTGTCTTCGCCCAAGTCCTACGCTCGAAGACTCTTTTCCCGACCAGCAGACTCTCGATACGTCGCCTAGTTATAACCATGATTTGTGCGAGAACGCCAACGCCGGACAGAATGGCAGACAAAGTCCAAAGGAGAGAAGCAAGAACGACCGATGGAACATGAACAATGCTTCCTGTGACCATCTCCTCATATAGGACAAGAGACGCAGTGTACAGACCTGCTGCGAAGAAAAATAGGGAAGCAAGCCCCAAAAACAACAAGGGCGAACGGATAGAAGAACGAGCACCAGCATCTTGAGAATTTTGTAGCCATCACGATTGGATATAATCGAAACTTCCTTCAGTCGGCGCAGAAACCGTCTTCACTGGGTTGTCCGCCGCGTAAATTGTGAAGGAACAGGCGGATGTGAGACAGCCGGTAGGGAGCTGAATTGAGTTGCTAACCACAACGGAAGACGGCGAGCAACTTACGGAGGCCGAAGTTTGCATACTTTGGGTTTGACTCGTGATAAGATTGATTGTTGAGGAAGCGGTCGAGAGTAAATACGCCGAAAGACGCCAATCCCATTTAAGCTGAATATTCGACGGCTCCGTCAGCTCCCACACGCCGCCTGCAAATTCGGTCCCCAATTCCACCCCCATTAGTCGATACCCTGATAGATTGTGCGGCCCGAGGGGATTGAACAAGTAACTTTCTGGAGACGACAGATACTTTCCGAAGCCATCTATGAAGTCTTGGAGCCTAATCGAAATAGTGTTGCTGGGCGGTTGTGATGGCGATGCCAAGAAGAAGTCATAGTTTGCGGCTGAGCTTCCTGGCAACAGTGCCTTGTACAGATTCCATCTTGAGGTCTCTGAGTGGCCATTGATGATTATGGGTTCGTTACTTAGTGTCCAGATGGGAATTGGGTACTCGATGGGGTTGAGAGGAGTGTACGCGAAGGTTATTCCAACCTCAAAGTCAGCCGAGCTTGGCGAGTTACCAGGCGATGGATTTTGTTCCAGCCATAGGTCGTAGAACAATCGATACGGCATGCCGGTGGGGGTCGGAGTCGAGATCCCATATGTTGCGGTTGCCCAGAGATCTAGAGCATCAAAGGTCCTTAGAAGCGACGGAAATCCGAGTTGGTTGATACTGCCTGATGGTACTGCCTGATCGTTTAAGTTGTTGCCATAAACGACCTCCGTATATCCGAGGGCTTCAGGAAACTTGGAATTTATCGCTGACAACTGAATTGAAGTTTGCAGTCCATTTGTACCGTAACACTGCTCTACCCTGCCAGTTGCTGAATTGAGGCCCCACAAATTAGGCTGTGCCGTAGCCCCGTTTTCAAGCGGAAGGTTGTAACTCGAAGTCGAAGCTGGATTAACAACGGCCTCACAAGTCGGATTGAGGTCCGATTGTTGCCTGAGATTACAACTGCCACGTGTAGGGTCTGGCAAAGTTACGCTGGCGACTCCGCAGGGCTCCGACCTAATGATTAGAGGAGAGCCAAGCCAAACCTGGAACGGTTGGTTAGCGGTTCCAAAGAAGGAGACTGGATGCACAAAATTACTAAACGCCGGGATGACCGGGGAAAGTAAGAAAATCACGATAAGAAAAGTAGATACCCCAGACAATCCGCTCCGATCTCCTACCCAATATAACAATCCAGCATAAAATCACATGCCTATGACATTTTCTCACGTGTGCGATACTTCCGCGAGTTAATCTGATGATGTGCCCCATATGACCATCGTTGAGATTATATGCTCGCGCAACCAGGAGCTACAACCACAAAAACGGGTACAGAACTGCGGTGTGCGCGAGCGGAACCACGTCAAAACTCTATCTGAACATCAAGATTACGCTAATTCCGCTAGCTGAAAAACCTCTCAGACTTCTTACGGGTTGTCCTGAAGGCATCTTCTACTCCAAGTCGTGAAGGGAGACTTGGCCGGATTTCTCGGTCTTGACCCAAGACCTATTCCGTCGAAGCAACATCAAAACCAACGCCCGAAAGGCGATAGCGCTCTGCAGCAACCAGAACAAGAGGACCGCGGGAATCCAAACGACGTTTCTCAGGCGGTGCGGACGCATATGCCAGGCCAGTGCGACACCGCAAATGAACAAGGTCACGATCGAAAGCCCGGCCGCGGATGTGGCGAGAGCCTCAACCCATATTGACGCAGGCAGATGATAGAACCCTGAAAAAGCCAAGATGTAACTTAGGAGTATCAAGTTGAGGATGCAAGGTCCGAAGAGCGTGGCTTCGGCGTCTACAGCCATCCTGCTCGCCGTACACATCAGCCTTCCGTACTTGACCCATGTTTCCATGTATCCACGGAACCACCGGGTCCGCTGGCTGATTAGTTGCTTGACTGAAGCAGGATATTCTTGCAACGACTGCACTTCAGGTGCATATCTTATTCGCCATCCCTTGTCCACCAACCTGGCCGCTAGCTCCACGTCTTCAGCCAGAGAATTCTCGTCCCAGCCACCCAATTCCTGAACTACGTTTCGTCTAATGAAGGCACAGCTGCCCGTTAATGGGATGAAGAGGTTCCGATCTTCCTTACCCATCATGTAAACCTTGAACCAGGCCGCCTCCTCGTACGCTGAGAGTTTCGAAATCATGCTCTCATCCCGGTTGATGGGCAGAGTCATGCCTTGAATAGCAGCCAATGATGAACTTTCGAAGTATCCGGCAGCACGCCTCAACAGATCGAGATTAGGAAAGTTGTCTGCATCAAGCACGGCGACAATATCACCTTTACATTCTGCGAGCGCTCGGTTCAAGGCGTGCGGCTTTCCACGGGAATCTTCAGAATGAAAGAACCGAATTAGCTGCGGGTTCTGCTCGGCATATTGTTCACATATCTGTTGGGTCCCGTCGGTTGAGCCGTCCTCGACAACTATGACTTCGTACAGATTCTTGCTATAATCGAGCGATTTCAACCGGTTGAGCAGCCGTCCGATTACACGCTCCTCGCTACTGGCGGGCACAATGATCGAGAACTTCAGGAGGGACCCCTGTGCAACGCTTGCCTGTTCGACTGCGCTCTCCCCCTGCCTACGAATCGTCTTCCGTAGCCCTGCGACTAGAGTTGGTAAATTGTAAATTGTCCACGCATAGAGGACCACGAAGACGCCAATAGTCAGAAGAGCAAGAATATTCATAGCCCTCAGCTTATGAAACTCGCCTCTATGCTAGTTCCGTGAATAAATAAATAAGACGTCCGAGTTATGCCGCAGGTTATCGTTTATGACGGAGTACGCTAGGCCGAGTGATTGTTGAGATTGCTAGGGTTTTGGCCTGCTATCGCCTGTATATTATTGGTCGCTACGGTTCTTGGGCCCTCGGTATCAGCCCCTCAGAATTCCCTGGCGCCTGCAACATACTCAACCTCCGACTGGTTGAATTGGGCAAGGACGGCTTGGCGGTATTACCAGCCTGGAGTCGGCGTAGACTCGGCTTCAGGTCTTCACAGGGCCACTCTGACTTGGAACTGCTTCACCGACTGGGACCTTGGAACCTACATCTTCTCGATAATATTCGCCCGCAAGCTCAACCTTATTTCGGACGGTTCAGGGAGCGGAGATTGGCAGTTCACTGACCGAATCAACAGAGTCTTCACCTTTCTGCAGAACCGACCCTTGTCAGGTCCGACGCCATACTGGGCATACGATTGGGCTACAGGTACCCCATGCTCGGAAACCGCCTCGAAGCTAAGTGATGGCGCCGATCAAGCAAGGCTCCTTGGGGCACTTCATGCTCTAACCGCCTTTAGGCCCAACTATGCGTCACAGGTTGCGAGCATATTTGCGAGAAGCCATTCTGCTTACGATACTTTCTTCACGGAGTTGGGAACGAATTACTACGACTACTTTTTCGCGGAAGGTTATGCGGCATTCGGCTACAATGAATCCAGAGTCTTCAACGCGATTGACAATTACAGTGGCCCCTTCCTCAACGTATACGGGCAGAGCCTTCCGCTTATGAAGACTGGGGCTGAGCCGTTGGACCTCGAGATTCTTGAAGGCACATATGCCATACACCCGCCGAGTTCATCATTCCTTAGTTTTGCAAACGAGGTGAGCCTCGCCCAGGCAGGCCGCTTTGCGAGCACGAATCTCTTAACCGCCTGGTCGGAAGGAGCTTATTCAAACCCGGACTACATTTACGAGTGGATCATCGTCAACACGGGAGGTTGGCAAACGTGGACGCTAGCTAGTGCTACCCAGTCGATCATCAAAGTTCCCCCATTAGCATTCACAAAAGTCGCGTTCTCATATTTGGCGATATATGGAGAGACCCCCTACACGCTTGCGCTTGTCAACGCGACGAAGCAACTAGCTTCTTCTCAAGGCTTCGGTGAGGGAACATTTGAGAATGGGGTATCTGCGATGAGCCTCTGGGGCTCCAACACCGGAGGATTCTACACGGACAAAACGAATGAGCAGGTTCTCGCGGCCGCGGTATACGCCGTTTCACACACAATAGGCTATGGAACCACTTTTACAACAACTTCCAGTCCGCTACTCTCGTCAACAAGCACTTACGCAACGTCCAGCGGTTCGACGGTGGGGAGCACGATATCAACTTCTGCTTCAAATCCAATTTCGACGCCAATCACAGGGTTCTCGTGGGCAACGATCATCGTAGGTATTATTCTGGGTCTATCAGTTTTGGTGTTGAGGAGGGGCAGAAGACTGGGAAGGACCCATTCGTTGGGTTCAAAATACTCCAACGTGGAGGCTAAGCCGTCGGACGGCAACGTACTCTCTTTGGGCGCATAAAATAGAACCAGCATCTGGACTTCGTTTGAACGGTACCGGCAGTCTGGCGCTTTGGACGAAGGAGCAGTTGTTGCGAAAGTAGATAGGTGCGTAGCGTGCTGTGGACGATCGTCTGGCATGTTGCCGGGCACTAAGGTTCGAGTTGAAGTCCTCGAATCAGGAGTAGGATGGAAAACATGTCGAAGCAAGAGCGACGTTAAGCATGCCACTGTGATTAACGAAAAGAACAGCGACAAAACGACCATCAACCCGGCGCTCACGGGCCCCGCTTCGAAGTTTTGCCACCAATGGCTAATCCATCCGTTTCTAAGTGGGGTGAGAACAGAATCCAAGATGGGGGTAAAGAAGTAGAACATGTCGTAGCGAAGATTGTGAAGAAATGCGTAGACGAATGCTACGCCACTCATTGTGATCACGCCTAGCCGCAACGTGCGATTCCTTGGAAGCAAAACTATGGCGAACGGCAAAAACCAAAGAACATACTGCTCGTTTACGATCGTGTAGGTGAGGTACAGTGCGAATGTCACGCCAAGTGCGGTCAAGAGGAGCCCTTGATCATTGAATTTCATTCGCCGGAATCCGAACAATATTATGATGTACAGAGGTGTCAGTAGGGTGAGGAATATTGGAAAGTTACCATGCCAGAGAGAATTATCAACTAGCCTCAGCCACGTGAGGCCGCCGAAGGCGTTTCGGCCGAACCAGTCGGGAGAAGGCCAGCTGGCCAGAGAGAGGTATATCGACGGGATGCCGTTGCCGAGAACAAAGTAGACAGGTATGAAACAAGCACAGGTCGCGAGAAAGCCTACAATCAATTTTCCTGCTTCGGTCCCGGTCTTCTTCCAATGGTATAACGTAACTAGAGGCAAGTAGACTACGGGGAATACCTTTGTTAGGCATCCCAGCGCGAGAAGGAACCCGCTTAGTGTCGGTTTGCCCCTAATCGAGAACAAAATCGCAAGCAAAGAGAACATTGTCGGTATGGAGTCAAACTGGCCCCACACCGCTGAAATCAGAATCACGTAGGGGTTAAACAGCCATAACCAGGTGACAGCACTCTGAACCTCTCTCTGGCCGGCCAGCCCTCTGTAGAGAGCGAGGGCAGTAACGATGTCGCATGCTATTATCGGCAGCTTCAATGTGAAATCAAGAAGCGGAAGGGAAACCGGTAGGAAACTCCTGTAACTCTCGTACACATTCCCGGTTTGCACTCCAATCTGCCAGAGCTGGCTCACATTCCGCGGAAAGGCAAATCCACTATTCAACAGCCAAAGTGGGTAGACTACAATTATAACCAGCAACCAGAGCGGTGGGTACGAGAAATTCAAAATCGGAGGAAAAATCGACGGTGTGCCAATCCAAGGCCAGAACGGGTTAAGATGATATATGTAAATATAGGCGCCGGTAAGCCGCCAAACATACATGTCAAACCTCTGCTCAGTCCAGGGTGCAAGCCCCAGACGGACAGCCAATCCGAACAGGATGGCCAGCCACATGCGCGACTTTGTTTTCTGCACCAATCCCAGGCCACGTCGCCTGCTCCTTACGTGCGGAGAGCGATTTGACCTTGCTTTTGAACTGTGTGATTCAAGCGTGATCCAAACTTGATTCAACGACAGACCTCCATCAGCCTCTTAATCGGAGGGCTCCAGGCTGTGAAGTTAAGCATTGGAATCTGCGCACATAATGAAGAAGCAAACATAGAACAAGTAATCTACAAAGTCCTTGAGCAGACAAAAACACTTGGGAATTTTGAGGTGGTGGTTGTGGCCAGTGGTTGCACCGATCGAACCGTGGAGATCGTGAAGGAGCTGGCAGAGAAGGAGGCTGGGATTTCGCTGATCGTTGAGAAGGAGAGAAACGGCAAAGCAAGTGCTCTCAACCTCCTGTTTCAGAATATTCACGGTGAAGCCTACGTACAGGTCGACGCAGACGCGATACCTGCACCTGACGCTATCAACATTCTCCTAGAGAGATTGAATGACTCCCGCGTGGGCGCAGCTTCAGCACTCCCGACCCTAACAAATAGCAGAAGTATTGCCGCAAAGATCAACGAGACGCTTTGGAGTCTGCACAATCTGACTCAGTTGGAATTAAATCGAGAAGGAAGAACAGGTCACCTCTCAGGGCAGTTGTTTGCGATTCGACGTTCGCTTTGTTACGCTATACCGAAGGATGTGGTGAACGACGATGCTTTCTTGGCGTTGAGATCTACTGGGAGCGGGTACAATATAGTCTTCGAACCCCGAGCAGGTGTGCTCGTTAACCCAGCGGACACATTTCAAGACCTACTGATTCAACGAAAGCGAATCGTCTATGGCCATCTGACGCTCAGAAGGCTTACCGGCCGACCACCCCGTATCTTCGAGACCTGCACCGCCAAAGAAAAGATGCGTATTCTGAGCATATGGGTGAGGCGTAGACCAAGAGAACTCCCCCGCCTAATCGTTCTTGCTTCCTTGGAATTGATCGCTCATCTAATTGCCCGGAACCACCTTCGCAAAGGAAACTCGCAAATCTCATGGACGATGGCAAGAACAACGAAACGAAAGCTAGTGTTGTCTAGAAATCTGCCCAACGATCGAGGTTTCAAAGCGAGCGAGAAACTCACATCCTCATGATAAATCGAAATTTGCAGAACGTTCCAACGACCCGATCGCATGAGTGAAATCATGGTATCAGGCCTTGACGAAGCCGTACTTCTACGTCGCGGTTCTTCTTTGCAATCTGGGTTATGCTGAATCCTCCAAGACAGAATCAGAGTGTACACGATCAAGCTACAACCCATCTTGGCGCTAACTTTCACTCATTTCTCAGGATCCCCCCAGATGAGGCATGGAAACTGGAGATTGATGTGGCCCCGCTTCTTGAAGAGGACGCAGTCTTGGCGGCGGACAAGAGACCCGACAGGGAGGAACTGGTTGACGCACTCATTGCCGCAACGGTTAGCCGCTACGATTCTTTGATCTGGACCAGAGACACGGATTACCTGCGATTTCTACCAAAGGAAAAGGTCGTAATCATCCAACAAGCTTCACATCATCCGTCAGAAGCCACATTCTGAAGCTGACAGTATTCGAGAAGATTCAGCCTAGGAAGCCTCAGGTTCTCGGTACGCCAGGCTAAAATCGATCGAGAACTGGGTGGTGGAGTCCTTCGTGAAGTGTCTTTTCCCAGAATCTTGCGCCCCGTAGCGTCTGCCAGAGTGCTCTGAGAACCGGTAGGCCCCAGAGAATCCAATAGAACATTATCGTGCAAGCTGCGAGGCCGTAGTAATGTGCTTTCTCGGTTATTCCAGTGAAGGTTTTGCCAACCGTTCCGGCAATTCCCCGAACTGTCAACCAGACGTGCCACAACAATAGAACCATGTTAAAAATACTGATCGTTGCAAGCCATGGGTTGTCCAAAATTGGGAGGGGCGAGGGTGTTAGCGAGATTCGTGAGACTAACTCAATTGGGAGGATAATAGCAACCAGCAAAGATAACACCATCAACGGGTAGCCTATTATTGATAGAAAGGGAACGAAGAAACCGAGCACATAGTAGAACATAAGAAAGCCAATTCCAAATCGCCGCTTAAGTGGGAAATCTCCCCAATACAATCGCAGCCGCCCCGCGGTGTAGAGGGTGCCACGTATCCACCGTGTCCGCTGATTGGCCCACCCTCCCTCGCTCCGTGTCCTCAGCAGCGTCCTAGGCGCCTCCTCGTAGGTGTCCACGTCGATAATGCCAACCCGGTAGCCGTATCCGTAGAGTCGAAGCCCGAGATCCAAATCCTCAGTAACGTTCGTGGGGTCCCATCCCCCAAGGGAGTTCAAGACATCACGGCGGATGTAGTAGCAGGTTCCCCCAAGAGCCACTGGAAGGCCTCTCAACCGAACCTTTGGAAGAAGCCATGCAAACCAAAATGCATAGTCCCCGACGGCTTGAAGCGACAACCAACTGTCTTTGTAATTGACGAACCTAAGCCTTCCTTGAACGGCATCGTACCCATTAACCTGCAGACATTGAGCCGCTTTGCGAAAGACCAAAGGATCACCTTGCACATCCTCAGCGTCAACTACCGTCAGTATCTCGCCTGTGGCGTAGGGCAATGCGTAGGTGAGGGCTCGCGGCTTCGAGTAAGGCAGCTGCTCCGCGTCAATATCAGACCATTTGGCTCCTCGTTCCCTGGCTTGACGGATGAGGAGGTTCCACGATGGGTCGCTATTCTTTGGAACCACAATATGCCTCACGCCAAATTCTCGCGACAACCTGTCCGATATTGTGCCTGTGCTCTCATCGTCAGCATCCGTAACAAGCAGTATCTCTTTCTTTTCGGCTGGGTAGTCCAAAGAGATCAGTGAGAGGAGGCTGCGCCTAAGGACCGATTCTGGCTCGCTCCTCGCTGCAAGAATAACCGTTATTCTTGGCAGGTCCACCGACTCGTCGGGAAGAGGAGTCGCTGCGTCAGCGAAAAGTCGTTTACGCTCGGAACGACCTATGAAGAAGAATACCTTGACGTTCCAAATCAGATAGAGAATCTGTGTTATGGTCATGAAAAGGAGTAGGCTAGTATCCACTTAGGAGCAGCTCAAGAGCGCACACTACAACGAAGTGATAAATTATTTCTTTTTTGGATCGTTAAAGATATTTGTTATTGCAAACAATTCAATTATTCTGTAGCCGCCTACGGCGCAGCCAAGGTAGCCTCTTCGGGGGTCGAGCAGCGTTCTCAATCCAGTTCGTCATCTGCCTGAGATATTCCATCAATCAAAATTACTCACAACGAAACACAAACTCATAGGTCCTTAAATTAGCAATCTCAAACGGTCAATTTTCCGAAAATTTCATTCAGGGCCGTCAACTCTTGAGTTAGATACATGAGTTTTACGTGATCTAACAAGCGAATTCCAGCAATGACTCCAAGGGTTAAGATCGATAGGAGTAGGCTGGCTGTAGCAAAACCCAAAACCAACCCCGTCCCAGCGGCATATGACAATCCGATCGCTGCGCAGCTTGCTGCAGAGGAAGCAAGGAAGAGCTTGGCGCTAAGCTTTGACGAGAGATATGCCTTTCGTCGAAGGGTTCGCTTGACCAAGTATAATGGCGGTGCGAGGTAGACGGACCCGATGATCACCGCAGCGACTAACCCTGCCGTTACCGCTGCGACCTCACTATTCAATGGCGAAATGAGCATGTAGGTGTAGTATGAGGCGTACAGTAGGCCAATGAGCGGATATAGGGCATAGCCAAATGCCGTTCGCTGAGTCTGATGGGTTCCAAGGTAGGATGCCAGCGGCGGGCTGAACGAGTAATACCAGGCATTGAACACCGTCATGAAGGCCGCTCCCGTCCGCGTTTTCATAATGGACTGGTCACGGAAACTCCTCAACCCTTCAGCCGATGAGGCCAGCGCGGAACCAGAAGTTGCCATGGAAACCGGACAATTGACTGGGGCATTAGACGTTGAAGTTGTCATGCTGGTGGTGACGGTGCTGGTCGAGCTCGACGCTGCGCTGCTCGTGCTGCTTGTACTACTTGCCGTAACCGTTTGAAGTATCTGAACAGCAATATTGGGACTTAGAATATGCGTCAAAGATCCACTCGTTCCTTCCACTTGAATATTAAAAGTTCCAATAGACGCTGTTGGCGACGCGGTGACGGTTAGGAGTGCGGTACCGGTCTCATTTGGCATGGGGGTTACCAGAGAAGTGATGACTAGGTTGATGCCGACGGGCGCGGTTCCCACCCACGACGCCGACAACGCGACGGATGAGCTAAATCCGTCTAGGGAGCCCACGATAACCGTTGCTGAACCGCTTCCTCCCTGCGCCAAGATGACATTTGAACTAGACTTGAGCCAAAAGTCCTGCAATCCGACCGTCGAACTCGTGCTGGTCGTTGTTGTTTGGCTAATGAACGGAACGGAAACCGAGAAGGTTACCGAGGCAACATCCTCGTTGGGACTACCGATCGCGGTGACAACGTAGGAACCTGCCGGAACATTCGCGACAATAAACGATCCAGATAATGCTCCGTTTGCTATTGAGCAACTTGGAGAACTCACAACACTTCCTGACAGCGTACAACTTGAATCGCTCGAAAGGAAACCGGAACCCGAAACTCTAACTGTTGTCCCTGCGGCGGCGGAAGTCGTGTTAAGTGCGACTGATAGGGAAGAGCCTGTTACCGTGAAATCCGCCGTGGCCGAATCTCCAATCGGCCTCCCGGTAACCGTAACCGTGTATCCACCAACGGCTACATCGGGAACTTTGAAGGAAGCGGTTAACGATCCGTCAGCAATCGAGCAGGTCTGAGAGGCCATAGAGCCTCCCGATAGTACGCATGTTGAGTCACTCGCTGAAAAACCGGATCCATCGACCTGCACCGTACTGCCAACGGGAGCGGAGAACGGATTCACCGTGATCGTTCGGGCGATGCTGGTTACAAAGAATGTTGCCGAAGCTGAATCGGCCGCCGGGTTACCCGTTCCCGTAATCGTAAATCCGGCAGTCGCCCCGCCTGCCGTCAGATTCGCAACTGTAAAGGATCCCGTTAACTTCCCTCCCGACAACGAACATGACTGAGTAACTAAGGCGGTTCCGGACAAACTGCAAGAAGTATCGCTCAAAGAGAAGCCCGACCCGGAGACCGTTACGTTCGATCCGGCCAGTGCCGAAGTGGGATTGAATGTGATGGACGCTCCTTTGACTATGAAAGTGGCGGATGCGAAATCGCCACTGGGAGTACCCGACGCGGTCATTGTGTACGTGCCAGGTGTCGCAGAAGTGACGTTGAATGACGCGGACAAGGTTCCGCTTGAAATCGAACAAGTCGAAGTCACCCCCGGAATACCAGATAGCGAGCATCCGGTATCGGTTTTAGAGAAATCTGATCCCGTCACACCAACAGATGCCCCAATCTGCGCTGAAGTCGGGCTAATGGTGATGGAGGGAGAAGGGACTGTGAAGCTAGCTGACGCAGAGTCTCCAGCCTGTGTTCCAGTGGCAGTGACGCTATAGGAACCTGCAGCCACATTAGCAACCGTGAACGCCCCCGTTAAGGTTCCACCGGATACTGCACAGGTCGGGGACGCCACAACGCTGCCTGATATTGAACAGGTCGTATCGCTCGGCGAGAAACCTGAACCCGAGACGTCAACTGTCGACCCGGCCGAGGTAGAGACTGGATTAAGGGAAACGGTTGGTACTCTAGTTGTAGTCGTCTGACTGGTACTCGTTAGACTAGTCGTCGCAGAACTAGCTGTAGATGAAGTCGTTGTCTGGGTCGAACTTGAAGTCGTAATCAGAGATGACGTTGAGCTAGTAGTTGTTAACGACGTTGTTGTCTGAGTCGAGCTTGAGGTCGCAACCAAAGCGGAAGTTGAGCTAGCAGTTGTCGACGTACTTACGAGAGTTGAGCTAGTAGTTGTTGATGACGTTGTCGATTGCGTTGAGGTCGAAGTCGAAAACGGAGACGAACTTGACGTAGTCGTTGATGAAGGCCCCGCGAATGTAGTGGTCGATGAAGCTGTCCCCAATTTGAGACTGTACGAGTTGACTTGGACTGAACCAGAACCCTGGTAGACCTCAGTCCCAAGGTCAATGCTATTTATTTCAGTTGGAGTTCGACCTAAGCTCTGGAGGTATCGAATCAGGGGTAGGATATTTATTTGAGTCGGAATCTGTTGACCTTGTATTTCATACACATGAAGCGATTGCTGCACATTGTTCTCGTACTCATACAAGCCGTATGTGTTATATCCGTCATTAACAGTGCCAAAGCTGAATGGTGCGGGCCATTCGCAACCAAAGATGAAAACTGAACAGTTGGTTATATGGGCTGGGTTACCCCAGATCATCCATATCATCATTTCATCAGTTATTGTTCCGGCATTATTCATCAGCCAGACGTCCCATGAGAAATCCGCGTATGTGGAACTAGCAGGACTTGTATACTGCGTCGTAGCACTGAAATCAAGCACTGCGCTCGTAAGGCCCGCAATCGGCGTTCCGTACGGTCGCCAGTCGGTCTCTACAGGGTAGAGCCAGTAGTAACTCGGATTAGGTTTAGTAAAATTCCACCCGTATGCTCCTGATGCGTAAGTGTAGATGCAAGACTGCCCTGGTTCATTATTCGCGTTCCAATTTTGTAATCCCCAATTGTTGGTGTTTGCGAAAGGAATCGTCGCCGGACTCGTCCAGCCACCTGCACCAGTATATGGCGCGCATGTTTGCTGGACAATCGAATCAGCGGCTACTGTACGTTGGGTAGTCGTAGCGGTCGACGCCAACACGACAAGGAGGAAAATCGTTAGAACCAAAATACGCCGTTTATTCATGTCAACCAGAACCATTACCCTTTCGTGAGCAACGTCGATGACCTACGCCAAACATTGTGATTGCTGCAGGCGCAAGTAGTGGGAGGAAGTATGTTGATGCGGATTCGAAGTGGTTTCACGACTACACCAACGGCAACGGCTATCATCACATCCCCACGCAGATCCCCATGGGCTAACGCTCTTATGTCCGTTAACCTTCCGGAGGAACTCGAAAAGATACGCCATAGGCATGCTCAGCTTCTCATGGGCTGCTCCATTAAGCGTGGGAGCATGAGCGAGACATCTAACTAATTTGGAAGTGTTTAGAGCATTATGTCATTATCTCAGCATTCTCGGAAACCATTCAACGCCTATTAGCGCTAAAATAGTCAAATTGTTTCATTGTCGTATCGCAAATAGATATGTTCGCGCGCACGAGGAACTTCCAACAATAGTAATAGCAACGGGTAGTTCAGGAAACAACCCAGCAGCGTTAGCGAACGGGGGGCCCCACCCTATCCACGCTTATGCATAACCAGTACCGGAAACACTTTGTGTTCTGCACTACTTCTGTCGGAGCGGTTAACGAAAAAAGGCATCTTGTAGGGCAGATGCGCTTCGTCCGCCTTGAGGTATGTCAAGAAGGAGGATGCGTATCCGATCGTGGCTTCCCAAAGTTAGCTCGCGCGGAATCGTTCTAATACATAATTCTAACGTGCGTGGCCGCGATTTGAGTCAGACTATTCTGAGGAGAAAGTATGTCGAAGCAACAGCAATGTTAGGCAAGCCAACGTGATTAATGAGAACCCTAACAAGAACCCGGCCATCAATAGGCTGCCCAAGGGCACCGCTCCGAAACTATCCCACATGTTTCTAAGCGCACGTAGAATGGAGACGAGGCTCGGGGAGGTAACGGAACCCCCTAACCGTAGGGGCTGTTACTTTTCGTCACCTGAACGAGGTTCTTGTCTGTAGATCTACGGACCAGACGCGATTTGTGTGTATGTGTCGCCGGGGTCGGGTATGCTGTTGGCGCTGACGCCGGAGGATGCGTCCTGCCAGCGGTACACGTACCATGCGTTGGGGTAGTTGGACGGGTTCTTCAGGACGAAGTTCA